>Ga0131853_10023686_pt1 | contig 11083 bp, 4 predicted proteins | sample TergutLab28metaG_FD_92764 | JGI IMG/M metagenome (GOLD analysis project Ga0131853, IMG submission 92764) | Labiotermes labralis P1 segment gut microbial communities from Petit-Saut dam, French Guiana - Lab288 P1 (version 2) (version 2) | ecosystem: Host-associated > Arthropoda: Insects >...
TCACCCAATATTGTGCGGGTGATAAAATCGAGAAGAATGAGATGGGCTGGGCATGTGGCGCGTATGGGTGAGGAGAGGGGGGTGTATAGGGTCTTGGTGGGAAAACCGGAGGGAAAGAGACCAGTGGGGAGACCTAGGCGTAGATGGGTGGATAATATTAGGATGGATCTCCAGAAGGTGGGATGTGGGTATATGGACTGGATTGGGCTGGCCCAGGATAAAGACAGGTGGCGGATGCTTGTGAGTGCGGTAATGAACCTTCGGATTCCGTGAAATGCGGGGAATTTCTTGATTAGCTGCAAACCAGTTAGTTTCTCAAGAAGGACTCTGCACCATGGAGTAAGTAAGTAAGTAAGTTAGTTAGTTTAGTGTATGAACTTAAAAAAATGGAAAGGTATTTACGAGTAAATTTGTTGGGACCGGGCCCTCGTCTTATGAAAAAAGAATTTACCGGGCCGCGGTCTCACAAAGATTGAAAAACACCGCCTTACAGTTCCCTATTTTATTCATTTTTTCAGCCCCACCGAAAGCAAAGTCCAATATTTAGCACTTCCACGTTGCATTCGGGCTGTCCATGTTTAAAATTTCGGCCGGGTCTCGGACGGTATTCGAGCCGAGGTTTGAACCCAAGACCTCCACAATACGAAACAAGAGTACTACCCACCAGGGTAAAATTTTTGTAGTTCTTACACACGTTTCGCATCCGGATATGACGCCGTGCCGATTGGTAATTAGTTACCGGCGTCTCGGATCACCTCGATATCTGCGCCATTAGGGGGAAAGAGAGAGTTCTTGTAAGACTACCCTGAAGAAGGAGGCAACATGTTCGTCAGAAATCTCTGTAAATATACGAATCACCCCCGACATTATATGTCAGAAGCTATCAGTCTACATCATCAACACTGTAAAAAATTCCCAAAACACGGCAATTTCTTTTCCATACAGCAATGTTGGGAGGTCCTTGTGTTAGAACATTTCGTTAGCTGCGTTCTTAATCTTCCTTTAATCATCCTGTATCAGTACATTTTGTTGTACATATTATAGTGAATACGTCAGTTTCAGTAGAACTTGTACGAGCATATATATATATATATATAATATTATATTATATTATATATTAAATAAGAATTCGCCGCAATGTCAAATGTAGCTCACGTAACTCGCATTTGTCTCACTACTGTTCATCATAACTCCCAAGCACATCGATACGTTTGTCCCATCTTGACAGGGACTTAAAAATTCAGTCATGGCAGAAATCGGGCTCTTGGACTCGCAGCCAATCATGAAGAGCCATTTCCATCCCCCCATTACTGCAGAATCGGGGACCTCCCAAGTCTTGCTCCAGTGGCCCAAACAGTAAGGTGAAAGGTCCAGGAGTTCCCAGTCAAACGTTTGTAACGACCAGCCCTCTTGTTCAGCCTTCGCTTGGGTTACAATGTCGTGCCTTGTGAGAGATCATTTGTTTTGGCGGGCGAAAAAGCAGAATTTAATGAGGTCGCCAACTACACAATAACGAGGAAGTAGAAATTGTTGTTCGTAAATGGCTGCGAATGTTTGGACCCCGATTTCTCCTGCAACGAAATGTTTAAACTCGTCCCAAGATTGGGCAAATGCACCAAAATGTGCTGGCGGATTACGTAAAAAAATAGCAACACTCAAGTGTAATGAATGAGCTACGTTTAACGTTGTAATGACTTATAATTTAATTTACGTGACTCAGGTAACATTACTTCCTTAACTTTCCTCTATGAACGCAATCGTCACTACATTACTTGTTTTCTGAATGCCAGGTAAGACAATACTCACGATTCTTAACGAAGCAGCAAGCCAATAATTTGCCGCTGTACAATATTAACCTTCCAAGTAACCAAACACTCCGGAAGGCAGGCACGTCCGCCATATTTAACATGGTAGTGTTCCTAGATTATACCCGGGGTGCTGATAAGTCCTTAGCCCGACCAGGAAGGAAACAAGCTCGGAAGCACGTCGGGGACGCGCGCGAATTCAACAACATCGAGACGCGAGCTGTCATCAGGTTTTTTTTCTGCAAGGCAAGGCGCCGAAGGAAAATCACGCCATTCTGACAGAAACATTAGCTTGTTTCCTTCCTGGTCGGGCAAAGGACTTATCGGCACCCCTGTAGTGGGATACTGAATAACTACCATTCACTGTATACTAAAGATTATAAACATTCACGTTTCAGTGCTACCCATTCAGAACTTCAGAAATATCATTTCTGAAATGGCCTGTGATATATAATGTAGCATATTGACTATTTGATAACCAGGCAAAACAGAAGCGGCAGGGATATATAATGCAACTGAGTGTTGGTCTTAAAACTGAATCGGAAAGGCGAGGTGGGGTTCAAAAAGAAATGTACGGCAAAAGGAGAAAAGTACTGTACACACAATACAATACGCAAATATCACGAAATGCGGGCCCTAAACACAACGTAATTATTGTTGCACTCGAGCTGTGTTGTGTTTAATTAGTGGCAATACAATGTTTAAATTGGGGCACGCGGTGGTGCAGTTGGTTGAGGCACTGCGCTACAAGCCGGAAGGTTGCGGGTTCGATTACCGATTGTGTCATTGACATTTTTCATTGACAAAATCCTTCCGGCCGCACTATGGCCCTGGGGCCGACTCAACCTCTAACAGAAATGAGTACCAGGAATATTTCCTGGGGGTAAAGGCGGCTGATGCGTAGGGCTAACAACATTACCACCTTCATGTGCCGACTGTCTTGAAATCTGGGAGCCTCAATCTCCTGGAACCCTCAGGGCCTGTCCAGGCCTGTAACGGGATTGCTTGAATTTTTTAGTATTTAAATTACAGTAAAGCAATGGCTATGGTTGCACGTTCAATTACATTTTAATTCAACACACACACACACACACACACACACACATATATATATATATATATATACAGGGTGTCCCAGGAGGAAGGGTGTTTTGGTTTATATCGGTATAGTTTGACCTAAGGAACACTCTCCCGAAGTTAGGTCATTTCCTCCTGGGACACCCTGTATATATATACGCGCGCGCATGTGTGTGTGTGTGTGTGTGTGTTAATACTAGTGTGGCCTTACGAAGTACGGTAAAGCGATCTCCAATCGTCGGTATTTTAAGGCTTCGACAATCTCCGTCTGTGTTCGGTACACCGCTGCTGATTGCTGTTTAGAAATTTACGGGGCATTCACGCTGTACCAATTAATTGTCGATATCGAATTTCATTTACGGCGTACGACAGGAAGGGATGATTCTAGGTGGCGCTTCGGTGGGCAGACATAATTTTGTCACCAGCTATCATCTAGATAATTGTCCAAGCACAATTTACCAGCCGTCATTGATGGAAAATCCCTTGTTCGGGAGAAATATGTTACGGTCAGGTTATAGTCCACCTGTCGCCGAACCCGGTGGCGTGCCGTCAAAGGCGTAGGCATTCTGCCGTTTGACTACTGAGAACGCGGGTTCGATTCCCGCTGACAGCATGCATATTCCGTCTCTTGTGTTTGTTGTGAATGTAGAAGCCTCTGCGAAGAGCTGATCACTCGTTCAGAGGAGTCCTAACGAACATGTGTGTATAGTTGTGTGTGATCTAGAAAACTGCGTTCTAGGGACAAGTTCGGCTATTGCAACACAGAAAAGAAAGTTATAACTGTCACTTAACGTGGCAAAAATATTAATCTACGGAAACAGTAAACCCCCGCACAGCGCCACTTTCACTTAGCGCCAAAGGAAGTCTGTCAAGCGAAATCGCCTCTTACACAGCATTTCGATATACCGACATCATCTTTAAGGAGTTTCATCTCCGTTGCGTTAGTTAAAACGTAAGGAAACAATTATGCATGCACATGACCGCCATAACAACTGTACTGTCAATTGTACATAACATGTCAACTGCATGTTTGGGCCAATACTATTTTTGGCCAACATCAGATTGGATACAATTATCGGAGAAAACTACACAATATATACAGTGATACCTCGGCTAACGAAGATAATTCGTTCCGAAATCACATTCGTAAGCCGAAACGTTTCAATTTCTTCATTCACAGAACTTCTTTTGGAACGTAAATAACCCAGTCGAGTTGGTGGGTCTCCCTTATGTGATGTGGTCAGCTCATTTCTTTGTCACACACATACAGACGGAAAAGATAAGCTCCTGGAATGGTCCGACCGTTCATGTTTGCTGCTTTATGTTAGCGTGCGCATCCACTAAAACATTCGTTAGCCGAATCCATATTCGTTAGCCGAGTCCGACAAACAGAAAAGAAAGTCTTCGTTAGCCGAAAAATTCGTTAGCCGAGGTATCACTGTAATATGATACAGTATAACTGTCAGTGTTGGTGTTAGTACAGGGGGGCGAGATCTCGTTTACAAAAGACATGGAGGGCGTGTGTGCAGAAGGTTTAATATGTAGATCTACATACGAGTATGTCATGTTACGTCTATGATTTCATAAATTTCGCCATTATTGCTGGAGGTATCAATGGGGTGTCGTAGGCTTGAGGGAGAAGGCGGATGGTATTGCGGCGTTGCAACCTGCCCCCGAAACACCCTGTATATAGCGTATATTTCTCTGTATCAAGTTAATGTCGTCTATTTTCTACCATCCTGCTTTGTGTGGAATAAACCACCACCAATTGCGGCGAACAAACTGTGGTGCAACATCGGAGTTTCGCTGTATTTTTTCGAAAAATAAACCAATTAATCTCACCGTTATTTACGAGCAATGAATCGAATAAGATAATAATATTCAGAAAGAAGAGAAGGCCCCACGCATCTCGCAGTTCTGTACACGTACGAAATATGTCTGCTTGTAAGAAAGAAATTACAGACGAAACTGTCATCTGGTGCAAGTTCTTTGAAGTTCCGGGTTCCCTGCCTTTAATACAGTTATGTTTACACAGGGTGTTTCAGGAGGAATATTTTAGAAGGTGGTAATATGGATTATTCCGAGTAAATAAGTTCATATAAACATGTGTCCAGTTTTCAATGGGTGTACAGATACAGCTGTTTGAATTTTATGCATAAAAAGTCTTACAAAAGGTACGAAGGAAAGAAAAATGACGTATTGATTGCATTTATTAGTTATATAAATGATCTCAATAAATTGCAACAGTTCAAAGTAAGTGTTCAAAAATCCCACCATCGACTTCAATGCAATTTTCAACCCTCTTGGCAATAGTACGTGTGGCTCTCCTGAGGTCGTCTTGGCGTTCTTGCTTTATGAGGGCAGCACTATCCATAATGCGAGCGACCAGTTCGTCTCTTGTGTTTACTTTTTCTTTGTATACTTCGCTTTTCATCCGTCCCCACAGTCAAAAATCGGATCTGTACGCGCCAACTTCAAACAGATGTATCTTCACACCCATTGAAAATTGGACACATGTTTATATGAATTTATTTACTCGGAATAGTCCATACTACCACCTCCTAAAATATTTACTATTCTTCCTGAAACACCCTGTATATAGCGTATACTTCTCTGTATCAAGTCAACGTCTTCTATTTTCTACCTTCCTGCTTCGTGTGGAATAAGCAATTCATTCTGTATGCATTAACACAACACATGTGAATACAGCATTAAAGTTATTCAATCTAAGTGATGGCCCTTCGTACGGTTTTGTCATCGTTAATCACAGATGAGGGACGATGTTATGTATATATCAGCTGCTCTGGCAAAATTCGTCACACATACATGCAAAGGATTGAGTGCTGTCCGTACTCAATCACAACAAGCAAAAACGATTGGTCTTAATTTAAACTTGATAAATAGAGGCCAAACCTGACTAACAGATTGCAGCATGCATAAAATCTGTACAAAGTTAATAGCGCAAAGGTTAGGAACTAGCGGAATGGGTGATTAAAAAAATGCTGTGTCTTGCCATCAGACTTTATTGTAAGCTTGAGGTTCAGTACACTTTAGGAGTTTCTGTTGATGAGTCGCTGGGGATAAATTGGCTCATGTAACGACGCTTCATCACCCACGACGCCATTAAAGTTATTCAGAACGAAAAATGATAAGAACTTAAAACTCCTCCTAACATATTTAAAAGTCTAACGTTCAGAGGACCGTGCATCGAGATAAATTCTTATAACCAAACCAACCAGATGCACTAATTTCTCAAATTTGTTTTGGGAATAAAACTCTACATGTTTCGGACAGTTTCTCTGTCCATCATCAGGAGTTTTTCACTGTACACACAGCAATACATACATGTTTGCTGACAGCTCACATATACCATTGCTATGTGTACAGCGACAAACTCCTGATGATGAACAAAGGAACTGTCCGAAATATGTACAGTTTTATTCCAAAAATAAATTTGAGAAATTAGTGCATCTAGTTGGTTTTAGCAGTCCCATTACAGGCCCGGAGTGGCCCAGAGGGTTCCAGGAAATTAAGGTTCCCAGATTTCATGACAACGGCACAGGATGGTGGTAAGGTTGTCAGCCTTACGCACCGGCCGCTTTTACCCCCAGGAAATGCTCCTGGTACTCTTTTCTGTTAGAGGCTGAGTCGACCCAAGGGCCACAGTGCGATCGGAAGAATTTTATGTCAATGAAAAATTCCAATGACACTAGCTGGGATCGAACCAAAGACCTTCAGATTTGTAGCACAGCACCTTAACCACCGTGCTACCGCGGTCCCCATCTAGTAGGTTTTTGCATAAGCATATTTACAAGTAAAGTTCCAACAATGTCTTGGAGACTCCGGGGAAAGACGCAGAGAGATTTAGTTCGAGAAGCCGGTCTGCGGGCGCAGATTTCAAACAACATCCTACCGATAAAGAACGAAAAGTGCTAAACATCACAGGGTAACGTAACAACACTACATCAGATGCAGCTGCTGAGGTTGTGGATCATAAATGTAACTTATGGCGGGGTCAAGAATCGCCATCGAGTTCACGAACGGATAAAAAGCCTTAGTCTAATGGATGTCCAACATAAATTTGAATCGTGACTTACAGCACAAATCAATTGCGTTACCCTTGTGGTAATCGGTAACACGGTTAGTGCACAGATCTCTCACTGAAGGAAGGAAGTTCGAGACTAGGACAAACCGGAAATCTGTTAAGCAACAAAATGAGTCTGAGAAAATGATACGATATATATTTGTTAACTGCAATTGGGTTGCCACCCGGTGGCAGCAGTACAGTACACATTTACACACAAACAGTACATACAGCAACACAAGAATTTTGGAAGAGTGCGAGCCGTGCTCCATCTTTGCGGGTTTTACTCTGGCATTTGCCTTCCAACTGAGGAAAAAGCACGGAAAACCCTCAGTCAGGGTAACCGAAGAGTGCCAGATGGCACGATGAAGATACATAAACATACAATAAGAATACATAGACATAACAATGAAGATACGTAAGTTACTGTATTAAACAGGAATACAACCACATATACATTGATAAAAAATAGAACCTAAAGAATATGAATGAAATACCGACAGTCAGTCACATGACACACACAATATTTTGGTTTTTAAATAATGAAAATGTAGACAGGAAGAAATGTGCCGAATGTAGACCTACGATCGTGAGGTAAAAAGGAAAGAAATCTTACACATCAGACGGGGAATTTTCTGCTGTCTCAGCGAAGCATTTGAAGAAAATCTCCGTTCCTTTGCGATAGTTAAACCGAAATCCTGTGCCCGACAGGAAAGCAAAATTTTAAACTCTGTCGGGCTACAAAAGAACTTACGAACGATCCGCTGTTTGCAATAGACTACGGTTTCTAACTGGGCATTGCTTCGTTCAACATATCCAAATAAAGGTACCGGCAGTCCGCACTGTATGCAGGTGTTGTGACTTAATGTACGCTATACTACGCCTTTAACTAACCTCATGTAGTAAGGCCATCTTCAGAAGTTGACGGTCGCTGACATGGCAAAACAAATTTCTCATCGTTTATAAACCTCGACGTTGAGCCATTGCTGTGATCGAAACAGCCCATCATTGGATCGCACCCGAGCTAGCTGAATCCAATCCACACCGTCACAGCCTGCTTTAAAGTGTAACATATTTTTCCTATGTATACTAGGTCTTCTAAATTGTTTCTTTTCTTCAAGTTTCCCTACTAAAATTTGTATGCGTTTCTGTACAGATCTGATTTATATCGGTATATGAAGTGCTGTTATATGGAAGGCAGCGCAAAATACATTACTGACAATCGTGACGTACAATACACGTCAATCTGTAGGTGCATCATCCCCGTTGTGGTTTATTTACAACTAAATAGAGGTTCTTTTGAGTCAAAACACAACTATCTTGTGTTGTTATCTTTATTTAAGCTGACAACATGTTTCGGCCTTTGCACTGGGCCATCTTCAGGCATGTAAGATATATAAATAGTCTCCACACTGAAGAATACAAAACCAACTAGATGCCACTTATTATTTTATTGTACTTCTTACAGGCTCAACATGTTTCGGGCACTGCTACGCGCATCATCAGGAGCTCACGACTATAATGTTGATTACCACATTGGTCGTTTCTTTCTTGATTTGCTGTAGGTTGAAGACTAGGTGTGGGTAGGTTGGAGTAGTGTCCGGGCTGCAGGCTAAAGCACGACTCTGCTTTAGCCTGCAGCCCGGACACTACTCCAGCCTACCCACACCTAACTTCCAGCCTACAGAAAATCAAGAACGAAACGACGAATATGGTAATCAACATTATAGTCGCGAGCTCCTGATGATGGGCATAGTAATGCCCGAAACATGTTGAGCCTATAAGAAGTACAATAAAATAATAAGTGGCATCTAGTTGGTTTTGTATTCTTCAGTGTGGAGACTATTTATATATCTTATGACCTGAAGATGGCCCAGTGCAAAGGCCGAAACATGTTGTCAGCTTAAATAAAGATAACAACACAAGATAGTTGTGTTTTGACTCAAAAGAACCTCTATTTAACGTCACTCTACATTTCGTAAACGAAGAAAATGAAGACCACGAAAGTTTTCACTGCTTTTTAAGTATCGCCGACATTTTTGTCGGGTTTGTGGAAGTCACAATGGATGTCAGAACTTCATATAATGGTCAGAAGGAAACAAAGAAGTTATAACAAAGCCAGGTCTGTGTGCATTTAATATCCTTTCCAAATCCACGTAATGTTTAATTAACGAAGCCCTATCCCGGGATTCGAAGTGCCTTGGCTACGGGTTGGACAATCGTGGGTTCGAATCCCGGCATAAGCAAGACATTCATTTCTTCATAAAAGTCCAAACCGCCACCGGGACCCACCCAGCCTCCTACTCAATGGGTTCCGGAGGTCCTCTCCCAGGGGTGAGACGGCTGGGTCGTGAGACTGACCACTCACTTCCATATAGTGTCGAGGTTAAAATGAGTGGAGCTACACCTCCATTCTTCCAATGGGGAGGACAAGGACCACTTTGCCTTTACATTTGCCTGACACTGGACTGAAATCTTATCCCTCGATTCCAGCAACAAGCAATCATATCGGGTTACCACGTACTGTAGTTGATTCAGCGTCGTCTACGTAAATATGAATGACGCTGGAACATACATGGCCAAGTGTGGATGATAACAACAACGGTTAGGTGTTACAGTTACTGCTTCAACAGCATATGACCTTGCATCTTGCCTCTGTACGGCAAACATTGTTTATAGCAAGCTTAATAAATACCTTTGGGCCAACAACTACTATTAAAAGCAACGAAAAAAGCCTCACATGATAGAAAACACACATAAGAACTGCGAGACATGATTTATATGTTTCACAGTTTGCATCCCTTACTAATTTATGTTTGCAGTTTATTCAATAAATGGCGAGCACTATAAATAAAAGCGCTCACACACACTGTCTGTCTGTCTGTCTGTCTGTCTGTCTGTCCGGGTTCATTACCCTACAGCTTTTGTTTATAAAAACGATTCGTTACACTGTACAGCCTCAGAAGTGTAACGGTGGGCCACAGGCTACTAATAAAAATTCCTGTAAGCCAATTTTAGACGCATAAACAGGAATGACATATTCTGTGTATACCAATTTACTTAGTTACTTACTTACAGCATGGAGCAGAGTCCTTCTTGAGAAGCTAACCGGCTCTTAGCTAGTAAAAAAATTCCCCGCATTTTATGGAAACCGAAGGTTCATTACCGCATTCACACGTGCCCGCCACCTGTCCCTATCCTGAGTCAGATTGATCCAGTCCATACCCCCACATGCCACTTCCTGAAGATCCATCTTAATATTATCCTACCATCCGCACACTGTGAATTACACGAATAAGTTCATGAAGAAGAGGCCAGGCAAAATCGCATATAATAATAATAATTAAAACTGCAATTGGGTTGTTACCCGGTGGCAGTGGTTATTTTACATGTATACAAAATATGAAATTGGTTACTATTAGATTTAAGTCGGGAGGGCTACATGAGAAGCAAGTAATGGCAACTTGGAATCTTGGGAACCATCTCAGCATTTGCTTATAGACACAGGGAAACCAAGAAAAACCTGTGTCGAGGTGGCCGGTCTCAAGACCTTCCGAATACTGACTTATAGCCAGCAGTCCGGCATCTAAAGTACAAAAAAAAAACAGCAAAAAACACTTCGACAGTTTACGAAGTGATCCACTGTCTACTGTTTTCACGTTGTCGGTTTTAACTCAGTTTCAGCAGTTATACGTAAAGGTCAAGGTAAAGGTAAATCAGTCCCATTACAGGCCTGGACAGGCCCAGAGGGTTCCAGGAAGTTAAGTTTCCCATATTTCTTGACAACGGCACAGGATGGTGGTAAGTTTGTCAGCCTTAGGCACCGGCCGCCTTTACCCCCAAGAAATGCTCCTGGTACTCATTTCTGTTAGAGGCTGAGTCGACCCCAGGACCATAGTGCGATCGGAAGGATTTTATGTCAAAGAAAAATCCAATGACACCATCTGAGATCAAACCATCGACCTTCCGATTTGTAGCACAGCACCTTAACCACTGTGCTACCGCGGTCCCCGACACTGAATAATGGTACTTAAATTTTGGATGAATATGAAAATGTACATGTAAACCAATATTAATGCGCGTTCGTGCAACCACTGATGCAAAGGAAAAGCAATGA
>Ga0131853_10023687_pt1 | contig 11083 bp, 8 predicted proteins | sample TergutLab28metaG_FD_92764 | JGI IMG/M metagenome (GOLD analysis project Ga0131853, IMG submission 92764) | Labiotermes labralis P1 segment gut microbial communities from Petit-Saut dam, French Guiana - Lab288 P1 (version 2) (version 2) | ecosystem: Host-associated > Arthropoda: Insects >...
GCATCAACAATCAAAACCTTACCGAATCTCTTTACAACTTCGGATAATTCGGCTAAAGGATTAAGCATACCTGTTGTTGTTTCGCAATGTACAAAAGCCACATGCGTAAGGTTGGGGTCATCTGTCAAAATCTTTTCAAGGTCTTGGGCTGTTGGTGCTGTAACTTCTCCCAGGTCAACTTTGGTATGTTCTATATTCAGCACAGAAGCCATTTCTGCCATACGGTCGCCATAAGCACCGTTTGTCAATATCAACAATTTACCGTCTTTGGGAACGGCAGTACCGAGACAAGCCTCAACCGCAAATGAGCCGCTTCCTTGCATTAAAACCGCTGTGTAATTTTCGACATCCTTTGTTGCAAGCGCAACTAAACGGCGGCGGATATTTTGGACGATGGTTTCGTTATAATCCGCATCCCAAGTACACCAATCACGCAACAATGCCGCGCGCACACCTTTTGATGTGGAAAGCGGGCCGGGCGTTAACAAGATATAAGGGTTGTCAGGAATAAAATCTAACATTTCATTAACCTCCTATGGCTGTAATAAGTTTTGGCAACTCTGCTATGCTGTCAATTACGAAATCAGCACCGCTGGCGAAATATTTTTGTCTTGCCATTGTGTACAGTTCTTCTTTTTTGCTGTCTGCAAGCGATGCAAATTCACTTTCCGACAATCCAAGCACACTTGAACCGATAATAACGCCAACGCATAAGCATCCTGCCGCTTTGCCTTCTTGCATATCGGCTTCGGTGTCGCCTATTTTAAGCACTTCGCCGATATTCGAGCAACCTAACGCCTCAAGGTTGCGCCATATCATATATGGGTAGGGTCTGCCTTTGCCTGCCGCGTCTTCGGGGCAAACAAGATAATCGGGTGCATAACCGTTTTCTTTTGCAAGCGGCGCAACAATGTCCATCATTTGTTTTGTGTAACCTGTTGTAGAGCCTATTTTAATGCCCATTCCTCTAAGCCCTGCAACAACATCAAGCACATCAGGCAATGGATTTGCGTAGTCTTTAAGCACGCCAAACAAAGCCGGTTCAAATTTTTCATAGATAGCGTCAATGTCAGCTTCGGTATGCGGCTTGCCGTATTTTGCAATCCATTCTTGCGAAAGCCGTTCACCTTCAAGCATCATTTTAACGTGGGTGCGTTTTGCAAGCCCCATTGGCGCTCTCGTTTCATCAGCGGTTGGCGTTAATCCATACTGTGCAAAAGCGCTCATAAACGCTTCTACAGGTGCAAATGAACCGAAGTCTACTGTTGTTCCCGCCCAGTCGAGTATAATTGTCTTAATTTTCATACCTGTCTCCTTTTTTCTCTTTGATTATGAAATATATTGGCAAGCTCATACATCAAGCGCACCAAGACATTAATAAATAAAATTAGCAGACTCATTGCCGCCGCCTGTGCAAAAACACCCTCAGCGTGCATGTGAGATATGGCGATAGATGCAACCCTAAACTGTGGCGTGTACAAAAACACAAGGGCTGAAATCGTCACCATAGAGCTTACGAAATAGTACATAAATGTTTCCAGCATTGCGGGTAATGAAAGCGGAATGGTCACACGCAAAAACAACTTCCAGCGAGGAACGCTCATGCTGTCCGATACGCTCTCAAACTCCTTGTCCAATTTCTTCAAAGCGCCTGTTGCCGTTAGAAACGGAACGGAGAAGAAACTAAGAATATTCGCCACCACCAAAATGCCGACTGTTCCAAATGCGAAGTTGAATGGATTATTGGGATTGTTGAAGAACAATATGTAGCTGACACCAATAACCATTCCGGGCAAAGCCATTGGAATCATAGAAAACAGCTTTGCAATTTTACGCAAAAACGCAAACGCCTCAACCTTTTCCGCCATGTACGAATATACGAATACAAAGGCTGTACCAATAATGGCGGTCAATAGGCTCATTTGAATTGAGTTAAAGAAGCTGCCGATGCCTCCTGTTGTCGCGTTAAACTGAAAATTTGCTAATGTAAGTGATGTGTCGAAGGGATAAAACGCTGTGAATGCCCTAACAGCCAAACCGCCGACCAAAGCTAAAAAGCAAAGTATAATAATTGAGCAAAACACGAAAAACCCAATATCACGCGAGGTATTTTTCTTTATAACCAGTTTGGTTGATTTTGCACTCATTGCACCCATGTTTGCACTGTTTGTAATGCGGTTAATAATAAACGCCAAAACCGCAGGGGCAAGCAACAAAGTGCCGACAACTGCACCCATGTTGAAGTTAAACAAGCCCGTCATTTGCACAAATAAGTCTGTGGCAAGCACATTATAACCGCCGCCAATGACAACAGGTGCGCCGAAATCGGTAAATGCAAGCGTAAAGCACACAAACATTGCATTGATAAATGTGTATTTTACTTCGGGCAAAGTTATTTTAATAAGCTTTGTAAAGGGCTTTACTCCCATAGATTCGGCGGCTTCGTACAGTCGTCCGTCAGCATATTCCAATGTAACATAAAACATCAAAAAGGCTTGTGGCAATGTAAAAATCACATGAGAAAGAATTATACCCAACTGCCCGAACAAAGGAATTTCAAAGCCCATTGCCGTAATAATGCCTTGTCGTCCGAATAAAGAGATTAGCCCAATCGCATGGGCGATGGTTGGTATGAAAATCGGAATAAGCACCATATACCTGAAAAATCTCTTGAATCGCATGTTAGTGCGGGTTACGCCATAGGCAAACAAAAAACCAAGTGTAACGCTAATAAATGTTGTTGTTAAAGAAACATTTATCGTGTTCCACAAAGCTCGCAAAAGAGCAGGATTTTCAAAGTACGCAAGATAGTTGTCAAAGCCAACAAACTCACCAGCGTTGTTCTGAAAAGCCCTCGCAAACAAGGCAAACAGCGGTAAAACCATGATAACAACAAATATCGCAAGCATTAAAAACAGTACAGCAAACTGGCTGGCTTGAAAACGAGCCAGTTTGCTTTTTAGGAACGCTATCATACAGCTTTACCCATTGCTCCGACATATCGCAATGTATGTTCTTGCGGTATCTGCAAATACATCATTGCCCCTTCTCGCAAACTCATGCTGTCAAAATCTTGTGAAGATACATCAACACAAAACTCTTCTGTTCCTCTCAATCGACCAAAAACACGGGTTAATGCACCTCTAAACTCAATAGCTGAAACTGTTGCAGAATAGTCATAGCGCTCGCGATATTCTACAATCTTAACTTTTTCAGGGCGTATTGCCGAAGTTGCCATATCATCGTTAATAAAATTCATAGAGCCAATAAATCCAGCCACAAAAGCAGTTGAAGGGCTTGAATATATTTCTCTTGGCGACCCTGCTTGTTCCACAACCGCATTGTTCATAACGATTACGGTATCGGCCATCGTTAATGCTTCTTCTTGGTCGTGTGTCACCATTACAGTTGTTACACCCAAGTGTTTTTGAATAGCCCTAATCTCGCCCCGAAGTTTTGTGCGGACTTTGGCATCTAAAGCAGACAATGGCTCGTCCAAAAGCAAAAATGATGGCGATATTGCAATCGCTCTTGTCAGTGCTGTCCTTTGTTGCTGTCCGCCGGAAAGCTGTCTTGGATATTTGTTTTTATGCTCAAACAAATCCACCATGCGCAAAACTTCCAATGCCCGAACCTCCAGTTTATCTTTGCTTGCCTTTGATTTTTGTTGCAATGCAAAGATAATATTGCCCATAACTGTCATATTCGGAAAAAGGGCATAGGATTGAAACACTATGCCGAAGTTTCTTTTGGCAGCAGGAAGATATGTAGCATCTTTGCCATCAATTATTATTTTGCCATTGTCGGATTTTTCAAGCCCTGCGATAATTCGCAGAAGCGTTGTTTTGCCACAGCCCGACGGGCCAAGTATGCAAACAAGTTCGCCTTTATTTACACTTATACTAACATCATTAAGGGCATATTGATTATCAAAACGCTTAACAACATTTTGAACCTGTAAAAAACTCATATTCGTTCCCCCTTAGTTGCCAAATCTGCGTTGCCACTCCGCTAAAATGTCGTCACGATTTGTTGCAATCCATACAAAATCTTGGTCGATAAGCTGGTCAACAGGATTTTGACCCTCAAAGCCGAAATAGCTTCCACCTTCACCTGTTGCGATTATCGGGAATGCCTCATTGTAAATCGCCATTGCTTCGTCAGAAATAGCCCAATTTAAGAATGTGTGTGCAGCCGGATGGATATTATTTTTTGCAATCAATGCGTTTGCTTCCATATCCCAACCAGACCCGGCTTCGGGGAAAACTACAGCCACAGGTTCGCCTTCTTGCAATCTGGAAACACCGGGGAATCCAAAGCTAATTCCAATAACAGTTTCACCAATAGCCGCCATGTTAGCAGGGCCGGATCCGGAATGAATATAGTCTTGAATGTTATCGTGCAAACGCTCCATGAAATCCCATCCGCCGCCGTCTCTGCCGTATAATTCCAGTAAACCTGCCACTGTCAAGAATCCCGTGCCTGATGATGCCGGATTTGGCATGATGATGTTGCCTCTAAGTTCAGGGCGAAGCAAATCCTCATAGCACCTGATATCATTAACACTCAAGCCAAGAGCCTCTAGTTCAGGGATATTGATTATAAACGCCGTTTCCCATGCGGTAATTCCAACCCAAGTTGGTGGGTTTAAGTCAGAGCGGAACATGGGTAAAATGCGTTCTAATCCCGTTGGAGCATAAGGCTCTAGCATATTCATAGCTTCCAACACCATCAAACTTGATGCCGCAGTACCCCATACAAGGTCAGCTTGTGGATTATTTGCTTCGGCAATAAGTCGAGAGGTTATTACCCCTGTTGAATCTCTTACCAAATTTACGGTGACGTTGGGGTAACGTGCATTAAATGCTTCAAGCAACTGAGCTGCCAGTACATTTTCAATGGCTGTATAAACCGTGATTGTGCCTGATGTTGGGCTGGTATCTTGGTTGCCGTTACTTGCGCAACCCGCAAGCGCTCCTACAATTAATGCCACCATCGTTAGCAAAGCAGCTAACCTTACTTTCCAATAACCTTCTACGTGTACCATAGTACCCTCCTTGATTTTCATTTTCTAAATTCCCTTACAGGTAAATAATATAATAAGTGTTTGTAACATTGAAACCACAATTGCGTAAAATCTAAGTAATATTTCTGTAAAGTCATACGCAACCATGCGATGTAAGAGAATGTAAATTCAATCGACATGTGATGGATAAGTCATACGCCACCAAGTTAGATTGCTTGGTGGCGTATACCGGAGCAATCTTTATCTATCCACACCATATGCTCGCATCGGCTGTCCCCTCTGCGGCTCATCACGCATGATGGCTTCCACACTCCGCCGTATAACCTCCATGTTGGGAATTTCATCTTTCAAAGCATAGTATTCATCGCACAGCTTATACCGCTTGGCAGAGAGTTCCTTTTGCTCTCTTTGCCAGTCGGCAATGGGCAGTCCAGTCCTTCCGTTCATAACGGCGGTGAAGTGTTCCTGCGCCGCTTGATAGGCTTGAATTGCATCAGTGTGTTTTTCGTAGTAGGCTTCGTATTTCTTTGTGGCGGTTTCATGCTCTTTGGTTGCCTTGCTCTTGGTGAATGGGTTTAAGCTGTTTAATGCGGCAGGGTCAGTTTTTGGTGCAAGAGATTTATATTTCTGATAGACCGCTTTATGCTGTCGGTTATTCTCCGCATGGGCAAGATGCACAGCCAAAGTCTCCAACCTCCGCTCGCCTTTTTTGATGTCATCGGTGACTTCTTTTAGCCGCTCATTTTTACGGACAACCGTGTCGGCAAAATCTTCTAAGTTAGAGATGTTATTCTCTTGCAAAAAGATTAAAACCTTTGCCTGTGTCTGCAAACTGCGTACCCTCTGCCAGTCATTCTTTAAGTTCTTGCCTTTAGCAATGCCGCCGTAAATATCTGTGATAGATGGCTGGTTATGAATGGGGTGTTTGTACAGCCAATCCTTAATCTTACGGATGCGTGCTTTAGACTGTTTCATTTCGCTGTTGAGAGATTGCACACGGCGGTTATAATCGCCTTTTTCTGTGCGGATGCCTTTCTTCTCCATTTGGTGTGCCGCTACGCCTAAGTGTATGGTGGGGATTAAGCCGTTGCCTTGTCTTTCATAACTGCGGTGGTCAACCAAGTTTGACACGGTGACGAGTTCACCATTTGGGAAGTCAGGGGTTGCAGGGTTGCGTATGGTTTTCTCTGTGTGTCCATATTTCTCTAAATGCTCATTAAGAATATCAGCCCAACCTTTACGCCAAACTTCGGCTTTGGTCTTGTCGTTCCAATCCACCGTGTACACCTTTCGGGATTTCCATTCGCCGAGTATTTCATTGCCGCTTTTTGATTTTTTGCTTGGCAGTCTGATACGCTCGCCATTATCGTCAAGGATATATTCCTTGCGTGATTTTGCTCCCCATGTTCCGTCCTGTTCGAGTGGCCGCATGGTGAGCATCACATGGCAATGTGGATTGCTATCGTCTTTATCGTGAATGGCAACATCAGCTATCATGCCGTGAGCAACAAAATGCTTTTTTACATACTCATGGGCAAGCTGTATATTCTGCCCCATGCTTAACTCAACAGGCAGGGAAAATTCTATTTCTCTTGCAAGCTGGCTGTTACTGTTACCCTCGATTTTCTCTACTGCGTTCCATAAGGTATCACGGTCAGCATACTCGGCGGGTGCGTGTTCGGGGAGGAAGATTTGCGTGTTGGCGATTCCTTTCTTCTTGGTGTAATCGTGGGTATAGCCGTCATACTCGTTTGTGATTCGTTCCCCTGCACGGTATGCCGCTGCCGCAACCGCCGATTTGCCTTTGCCCCTTGTGATGACTTGGATGGTTAAATGAAAGATTGCCATAGGCTACCCCCCTCTCTTTGAAATGCAGAGCAGGGCAATACCGTAGCGATTTACAACGATATTGCCCTGCCAGTATGGGTTTGGTTTTAAGGGGCGCTTGCGCCCCCAATTTTCGCCGATAGGCGAAAATGCTCCCGGCAGGGCGCACGGCACCGGTCAACGACCGGTGTATAAGTGCGCCACTTCGTGGTAAAAAAGCGGGGTTGCCCCCGCTTCGCTATGCTGTTGCAGTCTTTGGATTTGCAGAATTTGTGGCGTTTTGCGTTGCGTTCTTCGCCTGTTGGTTATTGTTGTTTTGTCCTGTGCCGTTAGGTGCAGAGGTGTTGTTGGTTTGAGGTTTTGTGCCTGTTGGTTCTGTTGGTGATGGAGTATTAGTCTGTGTTGGCTCTCCTGCGGTATCGGCAGGGTTGCTCGTTGCATTTTTTGCCATGTAGTCGGCAATAGCGGCGATGCCGTGCTTGTTAGCAATATGATTTTTGACAAACTCTTGGAATTGTTCCTCTGTGAGATTAATAGTGTCGGGCAGGATGCTCTCCAAAAATCCGTGCCGTTTGCATAAGCGGTGGTTTCTGTCCTTGCGGTCACGCTCTGCCTGTTGTTTTTCAAGAGATTTGAAACGCTTTTGCTCCTCTTGGATTCTCTTTGCCGATGCCTCGATTTGCTGTTGTAATTTTGTTTGTGCCATAGTTTGTGGCTCCCTTCTTTTTGATAGATTTGATTTATTGGTGGGGTATTGTCAACGCAAAAAGACGGCTCACTCTTTTTTGAATGAGCCGCCGTATGCGGTAGTGCTGATATTCAGTTATGGTGGTTATATTGCGATTGCGGATTGCTCCCGCTGTGCCGTGCGCCGTTCACGCATATATGCGTTCATTTTTTCACGGTTTCGGTCACGGTAGCCGCTTTCATACTCCCTGCGTTTACGCTTGCGTTCCTCGTCCTCGGCGGGGGTCATAGCGGCGATTTTGGCGGCGTTCCGTGCCGCTTGCTCAGCATCAAGACGTGCCTTGTTATCGAGGTAGTATTGGCGGTTGTATTCTTGACGCTTTGCTTTACGCTCCGCTTCTGCGGCGGCGATTTCTTCGGGGGTGCGTTCATCGGGTCGCTTGCCCTCGAAATGCCCCAATGGTTTGCCGCCGTTTGCTTCTCGGCGTTTCTTATATTCTCGCTGATACATCAGCTTTGCCATGCGTTTCTCATGCTCGGCTTGGGTTTCGGGGTCTATCTCTTGGGCTTGCTCTGTTTCGTCAATCGGTGGGTAATATGTGCCTATGAAGTTGAGGTACACATCCACCTTTTGCGTGGTTACGATTGCCCGCCTGTCGGCTCGTTCATGGACTTCTATTCGGTCTACAAACTCGTGAAGCATGGTGGGGGTCAATTCGGAAAATTCTTTGTACCGCTTTGTCAGTTCAAGGAATTTTGCCGCCCTGTCGGTGCTGTCATCGTAGCTGTCTAAGTCGGCGGTTAATTGGGTGATGGTTTCTTCCAGTTCCGCTTGCTCTTGTTCGTACTGATTGGACAGTACCTCGAAACGCTTATCGGTGATTTTTTCGGCTACCATATCTTCGTAGATACGCTGTATCAGCTTATCCAGTTCGGCGTGGCGGCTTTGGCTGGACTTTAATTTCTTGCGTTGTGATTTTACAGTTTCAGCTTGCTGTGTGGAGTACATCTCGTTAATTTGGCGGGTAAATTCTCTCTCGTTGGTCGTGGCGTATTCGCTTACCCTTTGTAGTACGTCCAGTACAATATCCTCTACCACTTCACCGTTGATGCGATGTCCTGTGCAAAATTCTATGCCGTGCTTGCTCTGCTTGCAGGTGTAGTAATTCTTCTGCCATGTGGTGACTTCGCCTGTATCTTTGTTGGCGCGTTTGCCTGTGCCTCGGTTGTGGTGCATTTTTGATTTGCACGTTTCACAGTAGAGCAAGCCTGTGAGCGGATGCGGTTCGCCCAAGCTGTCGTGCTTGTTGCGGCGTTTCTTTTGGCGAATGTCGTTGGCGGCTTGCCATGTGGCTTCGTCCACTATGGCTTCATGCTTGCCCTCGAATACGAGCCATTCATCCCTCGGTACTTGCTTGCTCCGCTTGTCCTTAAAAGATTGCTTTTGGGTCTTGAGATTAACCATACAGCCTTTGTATTCCATACGGCTGATTATCATGTCAACCATGTTGCCCTGCCAGCGGTAGGCATCTTCCCATTCCTTGTTCTTGCAAGTGCCGATGCCCCGTTGTGCCATGTAGTAACCGGGGGAATATATCTTGTCTTTCCGCAACCGTCCGGCGATGGCGGTGATGCCGTAGCCCTCGATTGTCATGCGGTATATTCGCCGTACAACCTCGGCGGCTTCGGGGTCAATCTCCCATACGCCTTTGTCGGTTTCGGACTTCCTGTAACCGTAGGGGGCGATGCTGGAAACGTACTTGCCGTTTCGTCCATTTGACCGCTTTGCCGCCATGATTTTGCGGCTGATGTCTTTTGCGTAAAATTCGTTGAGAAGATTGACAAACGGCGCAAACTCCAATGTTTCGGGATATGCGCTGTCTATATTGTTGGTAACAGCGATAAACCGCACATCGTTCTTACGGAAAAGTTCCATATAAAGCCCGACTTGAACGTGGTCGCGACCCAGTCTGCTCATGTCTTTACAGAGGACTTGTGCGATTTTACCCGCTTCTACATCGGCGATTAGTTCTTGCCATGCTTCACGCTCAAAGCGTACTCCGCTTGTGCCATCGTCCGTGTAGTGACGGGTGTTGGTGAAGCCGTTGCTCTTGGCGTAGTCTGCCAAGAGCTGCTTTTGGGTTAGGATTGAGTTTGATTGGCTTGTAGTTGACTGCCCCTGTACATCGTCATCTTCACGGCTTAACCGCTCATACAAGGCACAGATTTTGGTATCCGACGTCCTCATTGGATTATCTCCTTTGAGGCTGTCGGCATCATTTACGGCATCTTCATCATACCATACATCGGCGGGGTTTTCTATACCCAATTTCAAATTTTCCGCTGAATCGGCCGCTTGCTTGGCAACGCTCACTATACCGCCTCTCTTTCACTATCTAAGATGGGCGGCAGGGTAGCGGTTATCTGCTTGGTTGATTGAGAAGCTGTATGTGCCATATCATTCTTAATAAGGCGCATTATTTTCTTGTCCATCGTCTCCTTTGCATCTGATTTGAAGTGTATACCCACCTCATAAGTGACAGAGCCGATTCGCTTGGCAAATCGGCTCGTGTCTGCATCTCTTTTAATATTCACGGACTCACATTTTTTCTGCATAATCGGCTCTCCCTTCTGGATTAAGTTTTTGGATTTTAGGATTGTGATTTTTTCTTGAATAGGTGTAATTCGTTCTTGTGGCTCTGGTTATAAGCAGACCCCCTTCATAATGATTTTGGATTTTCTTATCAGCCTATTTTTGGGCAGGCTACGCCCTTTGTTTAGTGTCGGGATACTTTCTGTCCGCCTCCCGATTTGCCCGGACGGTAGCGTCTCTTACTGCAACGACACGACAGCCCCCGGCTGCCCTCGCCAGAGGATTCTTTGCGGTCTGTCCGGCATGGGCATAAAAATAGCCGGATAGCTACCGCTGGAATACTGCGGTGGCACATCCGGCCTTGTCAGTATTCAGTTGTAACCCTTGCCAAAAGGCACGGGCAGAAACGACGAAACGGGCAACCTGTCAAGCACATTTTTGTGCCGACGGTTTGCCCGTTTGGGTTCTTGATATAAGAGTAGCGCACATTGATAAAAATGTCAAGTAAACGAATCACAGTTTTGCTTAAAAATCAAGTTACAATTTGATTACAGTTTGCACATGGGGGTGGCATTTTACCACCCCATGTATTGGGTGGGTACTGGAACGCTACCTACCAATAAGCAGGGGGGTCGTATTTCACGACCTCCCCCCTGTAGCCTATTGAACGGCCTCTGTGGGCATGGTAAACTTGATGCAGGGTAAAACGCCCACCCACATGGATTGCTCGTTATACGGCATAAATCACCCCTCTCACACATAGCCAAAACGCCTTATTTATGCCGTAAATGAGCCGACAGCCATGTTATTTAGTAGGCTTGGTTTTCTCAAGCCCCTTAATAGCATAGCAATGGATTATATCGCATACTTTTTGAAAAATCTATGCTGTTAAAAATCCTTATCTTATATCCCTGTTTCCTCAGAAACGTGCCGACCTGCCCGAGAATACC
>Ga0131853_10023688_pt1 | contig 11083 bp, 7 predicted proteins | sample TergutLab28metaG_FD_92764 | JGI IMG/M metagenome (GOLD analysis project Ga0131853, IMG submission 92764) | Labiotermes labralis P1 segment gut microbial communities from Petit-Saut dam, French Guiana - Lab288 P1 (version 2) (version 2) | ecosystem: Host-associated > Arthropoda: Insects >...
CACACACACACACACACACACACACACCACACACACACTCACCACACACACACACACACACCACACACACACACACCACACACACAACACACACACACACACCACACACACACACACACACACCACACACACATACACCACATCACACAAACACACATACACACCACACACACACACACCACACACCACACACACACACACATTACACACGCACCACGTAAGCACGCGTACGCACGCACACACACGCACAGCGGGGATCGAAAGAGACTTGAAGCTTGTGTTTCTTATTTGCCGATATTTTTCACTACAAGCAACAATCACATCCCCTGTTTAGAGAGTTTGGAAGAAAGTGTGATCATTTACCGACTTCACGCATAGTTTCAGTGTTGTGTACTTGAAAATGTATTAACTTCCATAAATAAATATTTGGTCTGAGCAAATACAACCGATTACACTGCTGGATCCCGCTTTACACCGTACACTGCCTAAAGGCTGTGTTTGTGACAAAGGTACAAAATGGTATTCCACATATGAGCCACTTCTGAATATTAATACACATTTCTTTGAATTATAACGGGTCAAGTTTGAGGGAAACACAGCCAGACCTAACGGTGAGAAATTCCCGTACTCAACACTTTTATTTGAATCGCCCTGATGCCGCAAGCACTCCTAAACATTTTAGTGGCACACAACTGTTTATACATAACAATAACTCACTCCTTCTCATCATTTTTTGTATTTCATTTCTACCACTAAAGTGTTATATGAACCGAAAACACAAGCACACAACCATAAAAATGGGGAGTCTTTTTTTATTATTTTTGTGAACTGGTGCCTACGTGATGAAGGTTGACGTAGACAGTCGAAACATGTAGTACAGCTGAGTAAAGGACCAATATATTAGATCTGTATTGGTGTGTTTGTCGGTTAATATAGAATTTTAATGATTAAAAATAAACATTGGAACGCTGTCACCTAAGATTTAATTTCTACGTTTCAAATGTCGAGCTGATCGGTCTCTGAATCTTAGAGATGAATCCTAACTACTAGCCAGTAGTCACTGAAACGAATAACAGAAATCCAGAAAGTTACCTTAAAATGGTGACGTTAATGGTAGGAACATTGAATGCTGGAATTCAAGCCGCGGAGATGCGAGATTATAAGTTATCAAAGCGGTGAAGACCAGGACTTCAGTCTTCTGGGATGTGACGCTGTGTCATTGGGTACGAGGTTTCCCAACGTTTCAAAGGATCGTTGTGCCTTCATCTTCAAGACTTGAGCTGTTCAATGTAGACTGCTTAAACCTTGAAGGCAAAATTTCGAAACGTCGGCAGTACTTGCTCGACGACACAGCATCGGACTCAAGAAAACTTGATTCCTCAATTTCGGGATTTCGGGATGTAACTCAGTGCAACGGGGTCGGCAGGTTCCTCCGAAACGATAAATATTATCTACGAAAACACGGCGTCACGTGCCAGAAGACGATGATCTGAACGCTCGCCGTCCTGAGAAACCCAAAATTGATGATTCATTTTGCGCTTGTCAGCATTAAGACAAAGTAATGAAATCGACGTACAATACAAAATTATAGTGCGATAGTAAGTATACTTTAGCGAAACTGTAGGGGCAGCAGCAGACAGTCACAGATCGGCAAGAACAGCAGGTTTCTGCTCACAGACATTTCCTTTGCCAATGGTCAGGCCTTCGCCGCGGTGGATTTGAGACATTCGCTCTTCTACCAAGTTAAGCGGCGTCGGTTGGTATTTGGTTACCGACGTTTCGGGGTGACATAAATCAAATCAGTCCCGATACAGGCCTGGAGTGACCCAGATGGTTCCAGGAAGTTAAGGTTCCCAGATTTCGTGACAACGGCACAGGATGGTGGTAGGTTGTCAGCCTTACGCACCGGCCGCTTTTACCTCCAGGAAATACTCCTGGTACTCATTTATATTAGAGGCTGAGTCGACTCCAGGGTCATAGTGCGATCGGAAGGATTTTATGTCAAATGAAAAATCCACTGACACCAGCTGGGATAGAGCCAGCGACCTTTCGATTTGTAGCACAGCACCTTAAACACTGTGCTACCGCGGTCCCCTTCGGGGTGACATATCAGTCCGAATTTCAAGGGTTAAGCAGTCCAAGCAGTTAACTTGTAATTACCAGCCTACACTTCGTTAACATCTCGGAAGGGCAAATGAGTCATGTTTCTCTTTATTTTAGTGAAGCGGGACTCCTCGGTATAGGCAGAAAAAAAACTTTGTGCGAAATGCAAAGAACTAAACTCACACAAAAAAAATACGTGCGTTATGGCAAAATTGTGCCTTCATAAATTGATTACATTTTAACTTTTTATATAAAATGCTATATTGTATCACATGGCCTGAAGATGATTAATTATTATGCCTCTTAACTTTGTTGCTTTTCTGCTCTTGTATTCGTACCCCGAGGGTATAACAGAGACGGAGGAACCATGAAGAAGACACAAGAGAGGGTTGGAGGGGAAAAGTAAATGAGGGGAGAGGTCAGAGGCAGATGATGCTAATAAATATTCAGAAGGGTTACAGTGGTTCGTTGTTATGAGGTAAGCTTCATTAGCGAGACCCTGCCTTGTCTGACTGCTCGCTCGGACAACGTCGGGAGGTACAGTTCCACAAATAAAGGTGCAACATGAAGAGGCAAGTGACTGCCACCAGAACTTCCTTCCCACAAATCACAATTTTTTCTTTAAAGTTGTTCATTCCGCGCATTTTCAGATCAATGTGCCCAGTTTATTGCGCCAACCAAATGCACAATATTAATTATATAGAAATATCAAAGACGCATCTCCGACATGTTTCGGTGCAAGTGTACCATCTTCTGGGAGCAAAAAATGCCAAGTTTAAAAACCAACTGCCAAAGATATAAGCTATTATTTACAAGGTTCTTCCGTCTATAGTAGCTCAACATCAACAATGAAGCAGGCTACAGAATGCAGAACCTTCTAAATGACGTTCCAACTGGCAAGCCAACCCCATCAAAAATTCTCCTGCGTATTATAAACCCCGACAGTTCACTGTCTCATACACAACGGCTTGCCAAGGGATACTATCATGTGTCATGATTCATTGAATTCATTACACATCTTCACTCACAAAATATTTCATATCTATCTCAATATTATGCACATTCTACAGTTTGATCTCTTTTATCATACTTCTGGAACAGAGTTATACATAAGTTTATTATCGCTTTTATGCGTGCCACGTATCCGGCCCATTTGACTGCCCTTATAATCAGGTACACCGTCTACTGTAATATTCAAGTCCCTCCATTTTGCGCACACAGTGTGTCTGTGTTTGACATTATTCTCAGTACAAACAGCTATTATTTCCCTGCACAGCATTAACTGATTGGTGTTTGTAATGGACATGGACTGTGTTCTCTGTTTTTATTAACTGAATAGTTATATATATTTTACACACATTTCAGTAATCAGAGAGTTAATTAAGAAAATCCTTTATGTTGTATTGTTAAACAGTCATCTTATACACACTAGTTTGAGTTCCAGCTAATGCACAAAGCTTAGTAGTTTTTGCTCTCTTGCATGTTTCGGCCACCACTTGTAGCTGTCATCAGGGAGTCACAACATAATGAAGAAACAGACAGCACATCATATGTCAGCAAATGATAGGCTGTCTATGTCTTTACAGTATTTTGGCTCCCTGATCACAGTTGCAATATACGGCCGAAAATGTAGGAGCGTAAAACTCAGCTTTGTTCAGTAACTGTAAGTAAAATTAATGTCTACAAGGAAATCCTCGTTTTATATTTTCAGCACCCTTCTGTTACTTCCTCCTTATGGCAAGGTATTACTTTGCGCGCCCTTTTCTCAGACACGATTATGTTGTGTTTCTTTCTTGGGAAAACACCGCGCATTTCACACACGTACAAAAAACAGACATAATTGCAGTATGATAGTACATTATTATATAATAAACCAGAAGACCACAAGATATGAATGGTAGAAGTCGTTCCCTGTTCTTGTGTCCCTTGTGAATAAAACTTTCATTTGTTACTCTCATGTATTATACATCTATTTGATGTATTTAGACTTTACCATATTATAGGAGTCATTCAGTTCCCAAGTCTGTTCCTATAGTATGATTTTGTCCTGCATTCCTGTGACGATATACACAAATATAATGGTTTCTAAGACAATAACAAGTATTTAAAAAAAAAATAACTAGAAACTATGTTTATTGGGTCTCCAACCCGCGGTCCCCCTGTCTGCATTATGCGGCCCGCGACCAAATTTATCACTAATGTATATAGTACAGAAATTAACACAGCAATGTAGACGGTTAGGTTAGGTTAGGTTAGGTTAGGTAAATCACTTACCGTGAGTTCTATTCGTGCGGCCCGCGAGCCAGCACACAATAACGGGTGTGGCCCTTTATCATAAAGAGTTAGGTTAGGTTAGGTTAGGTATATCACTTACCGTGAGTTCTATTCGTGCGGCCCGCGAGCCAGCACACAATAACTGGTGTGGCTCTTCACCACAAAGAGTTAGGTTAGGTTAGGTTAGGTTAGGTTAAGTTAGGTTAGGTTAGGTTAGGTTAGGTTAGGTTAGGTTAGGTTAGGTATATTACTTACCGTGAGTTCTATTTGTGCGGCCCGCGAGCCAGCACACAATGACGGGTGTGGCCCTTTACCATAAAGAGTTAGACGCTCCTACTCTGTATAATGGGAATATTCCTGACCTGTTTCTTGATACAGTTATTCTGTTTTCTAAACAATATTCTTCGCTGAACCTCAGGTTACATTTCCGCGGCACTACCAGTAATTTGTCACACCGCATCATCTGTTGTAAAACGCTTTTAGTATGCAGATCCTGTTAATAAACATCTTGAAACTGTCCGCGAAGACAGAAAATATTATAATAACTTTAGGCAAAAATCTTCATCAGCTGGGTGCACGAGTCCTAAATTTCGATCTCCATCGTCAAGGAAATACATCGCGAATCCCCAGACATGCATACTGACGGATTCTTTGGAAAGCTGAGATATTTCTTTTAGTTGATGCGGTTGTTCGACACAATGACTTTTATTAGCACAGGAAGCTGCTGTACGTGACAGTAATTATAATATTAAGAAAAGCTTCCCTTTTAATTCATTACCATTTCACTAGACTACCCACACCTACCGTCTGATAAGAATAATGTGTGTGTATTAATTTTTATGACCTAAAGGAGAAAGCGTACATTTCCTAGAACAGAGGTCGATGAAGTGGAGCTCAAAATTATAGTATTTAATCTCCTATAAAAGTCGCGGTATTTCCTGCTGGTCAGATTTCTTTCCATGCTGCGCCTACAATTTCCAAATTACTACTCATTTTGATGCTACCGAATACTTTTCCATATGTAACAGGAGAAAATATTTTTGAAACGATTAAATTTCATAATTAAGACACAAGTACTGCTCAGCTTGTATCTAAATGTAACGTATGCCTCGTCTTATTTCAGTGAAACGTCATGATGACTGTGGGAAATGGAGGTACAGCGTCATTAACTCTTAACCTCGGTACCAGATAAAGTTGGTTGACCATATCTACGACCCTACCCGGTTGTTAAAACACAGAGCGTGTCTGGCCGCTGCGGAGAAAATAAAATTCTGTGCTTCTGCCGAGAATCGAACCCAAATCTCCGTCCTTCATCCCTTAGTCAAGTCACTATACCAACCGAGCTTCCCGACGCTCCTTGCGACTAGTACTTCAGTTTGCGCCACGAACGTAATGGCTATGCTACAGCTAAGTTCACTCTGAATCCTATTTTCGTATTCTTGCAAAGATCGCATATTTTTGGCGCCTCGGCGGATCGTGTAGACAAAACATCCCACGCTATGTTTGGTTATTTTAAGAAGAGCCTTTCTATTGGAACATTAATATCACATAAAGTTCCGCGTAGCCATTGTTTAAATATCGGCCGCAACATGAAATACAACTTTACAGTCTTGGTTTCGCAACGTATGTCAGGAAAAGCGCTGTGGCATGGGTGGGGTTAAAAGCCGCCCTGATTTTACTAATTTCCCCACTGTGTAAAAATCTTATATTAGTTGTATTATCAATGAACTGAGCCACGGTTTCAGTTACGTTTGCAATACTGTTTATATAATCAGAAACAAGAGCGAAGATGCGCGACACCTTGTTGTGATGATGCAACGTTGTGCTCATTTATGTTACATTATTACATATGAATCTGATGTTTATTGGACCGTGAGTCATTGTGATAACTGAAGAATAAAAAACCAACTAGATGCCACTGGTTATTTTATTGCACTTCTTATAGGCTCAACATGTTTCGGGCATTTTTTATTCTTCATTTTTACATATATTGCCTCACATGAAGAAAACAGTGTTAAATTTTAACATAAATTAATGTGAATGCAGTGGAATTCGGCTGTAATTATAGACTGACAAAGAAAGTCAGACACGACTTCTGCTGCATGGAACTGTCATAACTTCTAAGTAATCTTAATGTGAAATACAATAATTCATTAGGTTCCAAGAAGATGCAATACCACGATCGGTAAGACCGCAAGGTGTCAGTGGTGTACATGCAATTCTAATATTTCTGATATATTGCATGCTTCAAATTGTTTTTCTAGTATTCTTAGGTTACTTTCTAGCTTCACACCTCTTACCCCATTCTACTCGCCTAATATCATCAAAACCCCAACAAAATGACTGTATTTATATAGGCGCTTTTTCTAATAATTATACTCAAAAATAGGAAGAGGCTAGGGTAAGACCGCATAAACTGGACCGCTCCTCAGATTGAACCACTGTCCTCGAAGATGACAATTAGCAATGATCGTCACTACAGTGGCAAAAAAAAACTCTTATTTGCTCTGGGTGACGCAGGAAGGTTACCAGCGGCTCAGTAAGTCTTGCACTTTGTGGCTTGATTTCTTGCCTTTTATCTGCGCTTCATCTCATTTTTCACTTTCACACCTGCTTTTGCGAAAGGAGCACTGTTCAACTGAGGCCGTTCCATCTACACGTGCGCGCACAGCTTTCTGCGGATAAACTTTGAGCAGTCATATTTTACGTTGCGACATACAGGCTCTGAAAGTTTTGGATGAGAAGAAAAATTGCGTGTTACTGCACATCTGACCGGCAGTATATCACCTACTTCACATGGTTCATTTCGGGAAAATGAGGAGAAACCCTTCGTTTTAAATTTTCAAAATAATGAGGTTTATTAATCAGCAGGTATACATGTGACTTGGATTCAGAATGTAATGTAACTATACAAGTTACATTTAGGTATTCCTTATCCTCAATCTGTGGCACTTAGGTTAGAGAATCTGGAAAAATAAGGAACGAGGGAAGAAATATAATGGACAGAGCGCTGGTCTCGTATAGGCATGGGGACTTAGTCGATATGTACACTTTGTACATCTTGCAATCCCTCATTTTGTGATCTGTGGTTCAATTTGGAAATGCACCCGCTTCAATTGGATCGATTCTGACTTATAGGAAACATTTTTTTTATACTATAGACATAATATGTGCGTGATTGAATTCATAATATGCGCTGCTGAGAGAAATTTATTCTTTTATTTAATTTCTTTCAACTTTCTTGTAAAAACGATTTTCTTCTTATGAAGGTCTTCCCCTACTAGTAAGGTTTAGACGTGGATTCCCATATAATAATAATAAAAGCAGAATTTGAGAGATAAATAACCTACCAAATTTAACCATAAGAATTTATTTTGTGGTACCACACGGTACATTCACCATAATGGAAATATCTATGGAGAACCATGAGTTATAGTTCAAGAGCAGCTCAAATACATAGAGACTGTTGTGCTCTGCTTTATGATGCCGTACAGTTGGTACACATGACCCTCCGAATGACACGGAGCCACAATTCTGAAGAAAATAATGTCGATCAGGGGTGCATAAATCCCGGGTGACGAAATTTTGTACGGTGTTGCCTAATACTTTTGGCACAATTATTTAAGTTCCTGTCCCGTCTTACAGTCTGAAATGTGTATCGGCTCACATGCACCGAGCAGAGAGCGCCAGATAAGTCAGGGTCACAGGTCACTCCAGAAGGGTGGGTCCTCGGTACAGAACTTACTCCACGTCACCCTTCCGGCGCCTAGAATATGAAGGTGGCACCTACATTTGTGAAAACGTTGTGCACCCCTGATATTCACAATCGTCACCGCAACAGCCTCAAATCTCACAGGGAGGGTTTATGTTCGTCTGACGGCGGGATTATTGAACAGTTCCCGAAATGCAACGCGTCTAAACACGTAGGATGGTGAATTCTAAAAGCAGTGTACGCCGCATAGCTGTAATGACTGTGTGACATAATCGTCTATAAACCTAACTTATCTCCTGGCCCAGTGTCTCTCCGGACATCCCACGTCTGTGTAGATGGATATTGACAAGCCAGTAGCAGCGCTGAGGTCTCGCTCAGTCTCGCTGCGAGCCAATCCGTCCGCAGTTCCTACAGCACAAATGCACGGGTTAAGTTAAGGACTACTCAGGTTGAGTGTTGGCAACTCAATTATTGATCAAAGATGGCGTCCGTCTGTAACACCCCTCTCCCCCCATCCTTCTCTCTTCCTTGTTTGACTCGATATGTGACGTACAGTTTAATGCAAAATATTAGACATTTATTAAAACCTTGTTTAATTTTACATTAATTATATCTGTAGCAGTATGTAGGACATGTACACTTCACACCAAAGGCCTACACTGTGCCTATGTATAAAATGTCATTATGCAAATTCTATTTGAACAGGTTGTAAGCCTGCAGTACTTAGCGACAGCTGATGGTAATGAAGCTGTAAGCACATGCATGTATAGGGGCTGATTGTCTGCAGAATGATCACAGGTCGATTTGCGGCTTGGGAAAAAGATCTTTCCTTTCGAAGCTACATTAAAATGATACTTTGGAGCCTGCAGAACCTTTATCCGTTGGGTAACCAGAGTTTAGGCTAAGGCGGCCGTAGCGTTCACTAAACACTACATTAAACAATCATGTCGATAGATTTTTTTTATTGATGAGGCTTTCAGCAATTCATAGAAAGTCGCCGTGTGTAGAGTCAAATGTAGACCGATTTTGCGAATTTATTTTAGAGGAACTGGCAGTGGTTCATTACCGCATTCACAAGCTCCCGCCACCTGTCCCGAACCAGATCAATCCAATCCATGCCTCCCCCACCCCATTTCCTAAAGATCAATTCTAATATTGTCCTCCCATCGACGTCCAGGTCTTCCACGTGATTTCTTTCCATCAGGTCAACCCACAAAAACACTGTATGCGTCTTTACTGTCTCCCATACGTGCAACATGCCTCGCCCACCTCATTCTTCTGATTTTACCACTCGAATAATCTTTGGTGAGTAGTACAAATCATAAAGCTCCTCGTTATGTAGTCTTCTCCACTCCTGTGTTTCCTCTTCTTTTCTAGACCCAATGAACTTCCTCAGCAAATTATTCTCAAACACCTGCAGCTTCTGTTCTTCCCTCGACTTGACAGACCAAGTTTCACCCCCCAATAAAAACCAACAGGCAGAATTGTATTTCTGTATACCTCAATATTTATATTTTTGGATAGCAAACTGCAAGACAAAAGAATCTGCGGCAAATGATAGCAAGCATTCCATGACTTCAACATGCTCTGAATTTCTTCCAAAACGGAATTTTTGATTTGTTAGGGGCTCTCCCAAATATTTGGACTGTTCCGCCATTTCAAAGGATTTATTACTTATCTTCATGTTGCAGTTTTGTCCTGCATGCTGTTCGTGTCTCACAGAGCACAACATCCGTGTCCACCACGTGTTCTTAATGCTGTCCAGAGAAACAGGACATATTGAAAACATTAATAAGCCAATCGTCGTTAGAAGCGGTAGTTCCTATGCGCAGCCCAGTACATGTTATCATTTCCTACGAACTGTGTGGTTACTATACTGACAACAACGCGTTTTATCTAATTCACTGTTTAATGTTTAATGTGCTCTTAGTTTGGCCTGAATCAGATCATATTTATGTCAAATTTGCCTACACGCCTGTTTTCGCTGACATGCAAAATTCATAAGACATTGGCTGTTTATAGTTTACAGTGTTATCTAAAGAACGTACAAGTTTATCTTATCACAACTAAACATCACTATTGCCTTATTTGTACTAGGCAAGCATTCCCCATCATTTTGATTGGAAATGAAGACCTTATTGTATGTGAGTTTGTGTGTATGTACGTGTGTCAAACTGGAGACTTACATCCGATAAGGCGCGGCTGAAAGGTTGTCAATGTTTTGTGTAGGGCATTTCACAGCAACAACGGCAGTATGGGTTGGACGGGGAATGAATATTGGCTTTCCGCTGGTTGGAAATGTCCACAATTCTGGAGTGATTGGTTGCCACTTTTGTGACAAGATAGCGGGTTATTTTCTGACAACTGAACATGCTATTAACATGCTCCACCCACCAACACAAGTGCACAGCCTTATATACAAACACAGCAGTCCTTTCTGCGCTCCACACGCGCTCCAATAGTACAATAAACCTAAGAACTTTAAAGTAAGGAATTCTTATTAACGTTTCGTTTCAATGGATGTAAAGCTAAAGGTAAAGCAATCCCTGTACAGGCCTGGACAGGCCCTGAGGTTTCCAGGAGCTTTAGGCTTCTATACGTAATGAAATTCGGCACATGAGGGTGTTAAGGTTGTCAGCCGTACTCACCGGCCGCCTTTACCCCCCAGAAATCATTCCTGGTAATCTTTTCTGCTGGAGGCTGAGTCAACTTTAGGCCCCTATTGCGACCGGAAGGATTATGCCAATGACACTATCGGGAATCGAACCCGCAAACTTCCGGCTTGTAGCGTAGTGTCTCGACCAACTGCGCAGCCGCGTGCCCCATTTCTGTTGTGGGCAGATTTTGTATACAAGTGCAAAAAACTAAAACTAAAACTTCGTGGCCTTAGTCCGCACGCGAACTATACCGACAGAGCGGCCGCCGCCGGTCGGCGAAGTTAGTGCCAACTTTTGCGGATAGAGGGGTGTCACGTGGTCAGCGCAACGGGTCCCC
>Ga0131853_10023689_pt1 | contig 11083 bp, 7 predicted proteins | sample TergutLab28metaG_FD_92764 | JGI IMG/M metagenome (GOLD analysis project Ga0131853, IMG submission 92764) | Labiotermes labralis P1 segment gut microbial communities from Petit-Saut dam, French Guiana - Lab288 P1 (version 2) (version 2) | ecosystem: Host-associated > Arthropoda: Insects >...
TCCCTCGCGGCTTGTTTTCTATGTGGATGAAAATGGGGTTGTGGTGGGGGGGGGGGGGGGGGGTGGGGGAGAAGTTACTGAACTTAATATGTGTGTTTTGATTATCTCTACAATTTGTGTCTTAAAATTTTTCATTCTAAGAACTGAGCTAATATGATCATAAAAGTGTACTGGCTTTCATGTAACGTACCAGTTGTTCCGGTCATATTTTAATGAAACTTGAATTTTCTCGGCAAATTTCGAATAATACATACCAAATTTCACGAAAATCCGTTCAGTGGGAGCCTAGTTGTTCCAGACGGACGGACAGATGGGCAGAATTAAGAAGCTTGTAGTCGCTTTTCGCAATTATGCGAATACGCCTAAAAAGTAATGCTACGGCAAAGAGACCTTTGGCAGTCTTGAATAAGATTTTCGTGTTTTACCTTGCTTCTTCATGCGTATGTCGGAATGCTGCTTTCAGGTGGACTAAGGCCACGACCGTACGAATATTTAAATATTGCCATTTATTATCATCATCATCATTATCATCTTTCTGACCCTACGCTATTGAACAAGTGTTGTCAGATAATAGTTGGGTTAATAATTAATCAATTTATTTTTGGAACTGTATGGATTTTAAGCCTTCTATTTATTTAAGCGCAGACAGCTCAGTACAGTTCCCTTGCTTTCAGCTCCCAAAACTTTCACGTAGCCTAAAGTGTGTAGTGTGACTGAGGACTGCGGTATAGTGCGATATGTATTAGCTGTTACGAACAGGTCCTTGAGAATGGTGTGTTGTCATTAACACTGACCCTACCAAGTACATAGGTTATCGGGTGTTTTAATTTTTGTATTATTTACGTGGCCTTCTACCAAGTTCTGTAGCTGAACATTAGCAGCCTGCTGAACCACCCGCTGTGTGTAGGGATTGCTGTCCCTCAGCCCTCTCACTTTTACCCTTATCCCTCCTGACGTGACAACTTCAAGCTGTGCGAGGACTTGATAATTGGAAATTCTGACTGGCATTGTGTTTACAGAATATTTAGTTTATTCCGGTGAAGAAATTCGCGACTTTCGGCAATGTCGCGGACGTTTTTCTCCCACCCAAATTTAAGTTTATCCCTAAGAATTTTGAAAGAAGAACATTTCCGTTGTTCAACCAATCACTCGAGAGAAGGCGTCGGAGGTGTCGCCCTGGAGAGTGAGGGGTAAAAGTGCAGAGTGGACGATTTGAGAGAAAATGTGTGTTGTTTAGCGGATATAGAAGTAAGCAGTGCCAAGACTCAAGTGTGTGATTGTTAAAAAACCATTTTGGTGTCAATAAATCAGCTAAAATTACAAATAAAAGGTGATATTAATAAATCAACTAAAATTACAAGGCGCCTGAGAAATCTTATGCCAACGAGGAGTTAGCCGGCTACAGTTCCTCCTGTGCACCCCAAGAAAGCACAGACCCCAAAGGAACGTGGAGGTACTACTCCACTTATTCTTAACATTTGTGCTATTTGGAAGTGAGCGAATCTTTCAGTAAACATGGCCATTATTTTGAACATTGTCTACCGTCTAGGCTCTTTCTTCCAACATATTTCTAGGGGATCTTGGTCAATTTCCATCATCGATTATGAAGAAGGAAGAGCTCTGAGTCAGTTTGGTCTGTTAGAAACGGACTTTATTTGCACATTTGTTTTGATTTACCGTCGGCAGGAAATTTATGAGATAGGCACTAAAACATACCACAACTTCATCTTTACCTACCCTTTTTCAATTCAATCCTCACAGGTCGTATTATTTAACACTTTTCCTCCTTATTTAAAAAAAACTCATGCGATAAAGCAAGATATCAATAAATCAGTCATTACCACTGTCCTAATTGTGTGAAAGCCTGTAGAAACAATGTAGTCTAAAAAGCATCTTTTATAAAAATATTTAAGAATTGAATGACCTAATGCAAGTGCAAAGTGTTGAACTCCTCTGGTGCCCTGTTTATCTCGTATTTCATGTAGAAGTTTTACGCTTGTAACATAACACGCAGTTGAGCAATATCGGTGCTCTTAATGTCTGTGATATCGTGGCAACATTAAATGCGCAGGCGTGACATTAGCACCAACTCAGATGAGAAAAGCGGCATGTCTTAATCGGGTTACCGACCAGATATATCAGAATATTTATTTGTAACTACAGTTTCAAGGTTTTAAGCAGATGTTCATACTTTCTGCCCGTTCTTGCCCATTCACACACTTCATAGGATATAAACGGTAGTCGTAGGTTTATATATTTTTTTAAGGAGGCAGGACATCGTCTTCAGCGTCACCCGTTACAGTTTAATTTCTCTGGCGACTTTAGATTAATAATTAATTACAAAACAATAATCTTCACTAAAGATCTCTTAAGACTTGTTGCATGGGAATTGATTCCATTGCAAAAGCTACAAAAGAACAGAAAAATTGAGAACGTTATCTGTACCTTAAAGGTATTTACAGCATTCGAATGGCCTATAAATTAGTTTTTGTAATTGTTACGTAAAGTATGTATTCTTTATTGCAATTGTTGGTTTAACAATACTTTATCAAATGTTCAAGTTTTATCGGGACCTGTAACAGTGAGGTTGTATGTGATCATTTGAGAACATTGTTAATGGAAGCCGTCTTGACATATTTAATTTACTACGCCAGCACCTGCAGTGAAATTGAAACAATACTGGAAGCACACTGATTGGGATAATTAGTCTCCTAGCTCAGATTCGAATCCTTGCCTTGTAATCATCAGCAATACGCTGTGTGGAGCGTTTGTCTTTTAAATATCCTTTTAAACCAGGCAAACATAAAACAGCTGGAACGAAACAGTTATGTGTGCACCACTGCAGCATAAAAACTTGTTTCAAAGAAATATATTTATAAAACAAGTAATGATTTACTTACTAGGGAAGTGTATTTTATGTCAGCCTATGTGTGTGTGTGTGTGTGTGTGATGTTTACATTTATTTTCGTATGTGTATAAAGTCCTTGTCACCATGACTTGGCAAGTCCTCAGGTTGCGGATGGAGGAACGGTCTCCGATATGGAGGGTAGCTACGAATATACTGAATAAGCAGTCGCGGACAGCCGACAAGGTGGTCATCCAGCTTGGGTGTTGGGCAAGTTGCTAACAACTCCTCACCCTAAAACTTATCTTGTTACGAAATATTCATACAGAAAACCTCGGACCTTATCCAGCCGTTGATGGGAGGATAATATTAAGACGGATATTCAGGAAGTGGGATGTGGGAGTATGGACTGGATCGAGCTGGCTCAGAATAGGGACAGGTGGCGGGGAATTATAAATGCGGTAATGAACCTTCGGGAACCATAAAATGCGGGAAATTTCTTGACTAGCTGACAAACGGTTAGCTTCGCAGGAAGAACTCTGTTCCATGGAGGGAGTAAGTAAGTAAGTAAGTAAGTAAGTAAATAAGTAAGTAAGTAAGTAATTAAGTAAGTAAGTGCTCAAGGAGTCGAACTGATGCATGGTAGCTACGCGTAGACTCGATTTTTATGGGACAAAGGCGTTCTTTCCAACAAAATTCACAGACAATTTATAGAGGTGTGTGGCAATGGTGTAATGTGAGCGCAGCATGTCATAAAATGGTGTGGAGATTTCGAGAGTGGTCGAACAGACATCAGTGATATGATTTCGGTGGTCGACCCAGCACATTGGGAACGACTGTAAATGCAGTAGGGGTGGAGTAACTGATTTTTGAAAACCGATGAGCTAAATCCGAAATTTATCCTCTGCAAACCACATAAATAAGAAGTGGAAATGGCTATTCGTGAATGTCGCGAATATAGGATCCAAATTTCCATCGCGACATAATTTGTAAACTATAACAAACTTGGGACGAATGCATCAATGTGATTGGAGATTATATTGAAAAATAATAATAGTTCTGTGGACTCGATAAAAAATAATTAACGTTTAATGACTTCTCATTTATTCTTTATAACCAAATAAATCTTACGTATTGAACACATTTTGTATATTATAGACCTTATGGGATACCTTAAAATCACATTGTTACTAAACCTGTGCACTGTAAAATTGGAAGCTTCTTGAAGGAAGTCTTACAACATACAAGGCACCACTACCACCTTTAGATATCTTGTATCGGCTAATGTTGAAGCTGCAGTACCAACCGAAGCATAGGTACTCCTCGACTTCTTAACAACGACAAATTTTTCTTGGTAATCACTGCCAGCATCCCTACCTAAACCTAACCGTAGAAATCACTTGTTATATGGAAAGGGATTTTCAAATCTTAGGCTCTTGTATATGCCTATTAGTATATTGTCAAAGAGTTATGTAACATTTTACCGAAACTATAAAAATGTTTTGAAGTGGCAGGCAAAGTAAATCTTGTGCAATTGAAGGACGTATATGGTTATGAAAGAATTCCACTTCAGAAGGCGTGCTTTTTAAGCAATGGCGCAGTCGCTGTGGCGTAACTAGGAGAGCAACAAGTGAAGGTTTCAATATTACAACCAGTCCAGACACTCTTCCTTGTAAATAAGTATTTGACGCTATTTGCATACATTTCGAACAAACTGTCTTCAAACATATTGCATATTTACCATGTGCATCTTATTCAAAAGAAAAGAGGTGATAGAGCAATGGAAATTTAGAAGTGAAATGTGAAAAGTGGAAAATACATAATATTCCACGTGTCATTTTAAAATAAACTATCATTGGCACATTCACAGACCATCAAATATAAATTTTATGTAACGCGGCAGTTTCTTCTGCCTTAGATAGGTTTAAGGCTTCACCATTCAGGTGCTGTACTCTATAAACAAGTATTCTGTTTACAGTATTTCGCTAGTGATGCGTTAAAGTTGTACGTAAGTGGGAATTCTTGTGTATGTGGGTGGTATGTATGTATGTAAGTTTTTAAATTTAGTTTTAAGCATGCTCCATTACATTATGTAATACTACATGCAATGCTTGCTTAGATCTATCTATTGTTCATTCTGTAGTAAGAGTTCGGAATCTATTGATTCTATAAATTCACAGAACACTTTCGTATGTTTGGATATAAGTTCTTGTTTAAAATTCCATCCAGTTTCGTTGTTGATTTATTTGGTGTTTTAGGACCTCTCGCTGTGTGCTAATCTTCTCGCAATGGAATAGGAGATGATCCATGGTTTGGTCGTTGTGGCCGCATATACATATCGCGTCGTCCCTTAATTTGAACCGGTAGAGATATGCCCTTGTTTTCCCGTGTCCGCTCAGCACGGCTGCTAGCTTCGTGGTTAGTGTTAGTTTTGTCCCTAGTCTGTACTGCACGGATGGAATATATTGTTTTGTTGCAGCAGCCTTGTTGCTTGCTGTCCATTATGCTTGCCATTTTCGTTTGGCCTCTTCTGCTGTTACGTGGTATAGGTAATTTTTGGGTATTCTGCTATATTCGTAATGTGTAGCGGTACTTTGCGCCGCTTCTTTGGCTACTTTGTCAGCTAACTCTTTGCCGTGTACTCCTATGTGGACCTTGACCCAAGAGAACCTTATTTGCCGTCCGCTTCTCTCCAGGCTAGCAACCTTTTTTCTAATCTCTTCCACCAAGAAACCGTGGTTGTTGTAGTTTTGAAGCGAGTTCAGAGTAATCCGGCTGTCAGTGAATATTGTTGTCGAGAGTGGGTTAATGCTCTGCCTGTTCAGCACTTCTAATTTTTCCAAAGCTTTGAGTATGGCAAGTTGTTCTGCCTGATTGTTAGAGCATCTGTTAGCTAGTTTAAATTGTAATTTGGCAATCATCTCACTTCCTTTGAAAAGCACTGCTCCAGACCCGACTCCTTGTTCTTGTTTGCTTCCATCAGTGTACACTTGGATTGATGTTTCCTCGTTCCCTACCACTTCGTGAATTGTCCCAACTTCTGCCGGGTGCGGCCAGTTTTTAATTTCCACGTCGCAATCCCATTCTATGTCGCAATGTCCCGAGTTCTGTTTTATTTTGTAGTGTGCTGTTTCTTCTTCCAGTTTTATGAGTATGGGAGTCATTCCCGTCAACATGCAAAGCGCCTTGCTTGACGTGGTTCGAAACGCCTTTGCCATTCGGATGTTAATGAGACGTTGCACCCGGATGTATTCCTATCTATTGTGCTCGAAATTCATTGCTTCGATCCATACGGGGGCCCTATATGTTAGCAGGGGTAGGATTGCGCCTTTGTGTATAGTCGCAATCGCTTCATGTTTAATCCCCCATGTTAATTTCGCCGCTTTTGATAAGCTGTTTATTAGTTTTGCGCTTTTCTCGGCTGCGTATGTTATGTGTTCATGAAACCTAAACTTATGGTCCAGAAATATTCCTAAGTATTTCATCTGAGTGACTTGTTCAAGAGGTTTGTTATTTAGGTATACTGTGATGTTCTTGTTTTCTTTGCGTTTACTTCTTGAGACCAGCATTACCTTAGATTTGGTGTCATTGAATTTAATCTTGTTGTTCTTTGCCCATCCCTTTATTTTACTAAGTTCTACGTTCGTGTAATTTTCCACGGCTCTTATCGACTCGCCCCTCGTCGCCATTATTAAGTCGTCCGCATAAGCCACCACTTTTGTTCGATCCATGTATTTTATTTTCAACAGAGAGTTATATTGCAAATTCCAGTAGCCTGTGGCGCTGCATGAGCCTTGCGGGCTGTATGTATGTATGTATGTATGTATGTATGTATGCATGTATGTATTTTTTTTATTATACCTTTAAACGTTTATTACATGTTATTTTATGTATGCATGTATTATTTTGTATGTTTGTGTATGTATGTATATATATATATATATGTGTGTATGTATGTATGTGTGTATGTATGTATTATTTATGCATGTATGTATGTATTATATATGTATGTGTAAGTATTTATGTATGTATGTGTGTGTATGTATGTATTATATATGTATGTATGTGTACGTATTTATGTATGTATGTGTGTGTATGTATGTATTATATATGTATGTTTGTGTACGTATGTATGTATGTGTGTGTGTATTATGTATGTATATATGCATTTCTTTTACTATATTTTATTATTATCATCACAGTATGCTCCATTACATTACGCAATACTACATGCTAGGTTTGTTTTGTTCACCTTTATATGGTTATTTGTTGTGTCCTTTTCTTGATTGACCTTTTGTCTTTAAATATTTATCCACTAATTCACGTTTTACTGCAGTTTTTCGAAGTCTATAGAGTTAGCAAAATTTTTTAATTGTTTTAGATATTTGTTCACTAATTCACGTTTCCGCACTGGCCAGTCCTCTTCTTTCGATGTGTAGGCTATTAGTTTTTCTCTTTCTTTGCCAAGTATTTCACAGTCGTATAGGAGATGGTCCATGTATGTATGTATGCTTGTATATATGTTTGTGTGTATGCGTGTATGTATGCATGTATGCATGCTTGTATATATGTTTGTATGTATGCGTGTATGTATGCATGTATTTATGTATGTATGTATGCTTGTATGTATGTATGTATGTATGTATGCATGTATGTATGTAAGTGTGTACGTATGTATTTATGTATCATATATGTATGTATGAATGTATATATGTACGTATATGTGTAAAGGTACAATTCGCCCTATAACAAGCCACGTAGGCCCAGAGGGGAAGTAGAGGTATAGCTCTACTCTTTCTTTAACCTCGGCGCTAGATGGGGTGGGTGATCAACGCCACGCTCCGGCCGCTTTACCCCCGGGAAGGAGCCGGTACCCAATGTATAGGAGGCTGGGTGGACCCCAGAGCCGGTCTGGACGGGTGCGGAAAATCTCGCCCCCACCGGGTTTCGATCCCCGGACCGACCAGTACATAGCGAGTCACTATGAACTACGCAATCCCGGCCATACGTATGTACGTACGTATATATTTACGTATGTATGCGTGTATGTTAAAAATTACAACTAGACCTAATAGAGGGGTAGAATATATAGAAACGTATAAAGTTCTTTATTAATTTATGAATGTAATATCCTTGGTCCACTCGATATTTGGTTATGTCGCACGTTAAGCTAATTATGTATTTGATTTTTGTTGGTAAAATGCCAGAGAAATCATCATCAGCTGATGGTCTCAAGGCCAAGTAAGTACTATTTTGTGTGGAGAAGACGGCTGTCGATGGACTTTGGAAGAGATGCAGCTTCAACCGTCTTCTAGCAACTCGATGTGTGACCACTACAGCAATCCTGTGAGATGAGTAGGACTTGATGGTAACCTTGTTAAATAGTTTAATGACTGTTTCTTAAAAACAATAGTTTGTACTTTTTGTACGTGGTCGCCGGTTGATCACATTTACCCTCCCTTGACATCACTGCGCACTGCAGAAGCTGGCAAGTGGGTTACGAAACAAGTTATTATTTTTAAATCTACCAGAATATTGCAAGGAAAATGACGTAAGTATTCATTTATCGTTGAATGAACCATGTACTACACAGTATATGACATTTTATGTGTTGATAGCAAAGGCTGTTCATTGCGTGTCTTCGGAGTTAAGGAGGAGGCAGCGGGTTAATGCGAGTCAGTTGTTTTCTTATTTATTGACACTGCTCTGCACAGGAGACTGCACGATATATAAAAAGCGCATTTATTTTGTAAGTAGTATAATTAGTCTTGGCTTATATTGGTAGACATACACACATAAAATACTCTTCAAAATAATGTTTATATTTTAGTTACATAAAGAGCTATAAGATATTTTGCCGCCATAGTGTAGAGAATTCTGCTACTTGCTTGTGTTATTGTGTGGTACAGGCCTTGCGCTAGGCTGTGATATCATGCTATACATATATTGCGCTAGGCTGAGTTGTCCTGCGGTAGACATTGCGTTAGGCTGTGTTGTCCTGCAGTAGACATTGCGGTGGGCAGTGTTGTCCTGCAGTAAACATTGCGCTAGGCTGTGTTGTCTTGCGGTAGACATTGCGCTAGGCTGTATTGTCCTGAGGTAGAAATTGCGGTGGGCCTTATTGTCCTGCGGTAGAGGTCTTACGGGGGGCTACGTTGACCTGAGGTAGAAATTGCGGTGGGCCTTATTGTCCTGCGGTAGAGGTCTTACTGGGGTCTATGTTGCGCTGTGATAGATGCATTGCGATAAGCTCTGTTTTTATGTTAGTGGAGGGTTTAATATTCACTACGTTTTCGTTTGATGAACACCTTAAGATGGAGTACCTCTCTATCCATTTTATTCAATATCATTTACAGAATGCTGTATCAGAATTCTCTTTAGCAATACCTCAAGAAACCTAATTTTTGAAGGGAGTTTTTCTATACTTAGAGACAATGGAAGTAATTGAAGCTGTATAGCGTCAAACGATTGGATATCAAAGAAATAGAAAAGAGATAGAAAGGGGCAGTGTGAGAGAAAGAGTGGTTAGTTTGCAGACGTAACGCCCTGGCATTGACCTGAAGCAGAAATCATCACCTTTTGAATCCTCAAATCACTTTCAAAGAATTTAAATTATCTTAGAATTGACTACTAATGACGTTTGTGTTAAATATGGGAATCGCACTTCAGGTAACACAGTTGTGTGGGCAGAAAGATTATACTTTAATATATAGGTCTTTTAGTAATTACGAAATTGGATATTAGGACATAAGTCCGGCGCAGATTTGTGTAATAATATTGGAACATTCACTTCGTGAAATAATGAACAACATTAAGAACTGAAAGTAATCAACTCCATAGAACAGCGTGTTAGAGAACGTCGTCGTTCCACAAACATAACATCAACATCCCTCTTTTTATGGAAACCATGTTTTCATTGCTGGGTCCACAGGATCCTCTCTTAACCGCTATTCTGATTCACATGAAACCAGTGGACGTTCTCCCTTACTTTTTTTTTAAAATCAATCTCAATATTATTCCCATCTACTTCTAGGTCCTCAGTGTAGTCTCTTTCCTTCAATTTTCCCATCCAGAACTCTATATGCAGTTCTTTTCTCCCCATGTCTGCAACAAGCCCCAAGAACAGATAATGGGATAAAAATGAGTCACCGAATATTAAATGTTTTTTAAAAGTTTAAATGTATATTTACATTAAACTCAGACGCAAGAAACTCAGTGGCTTTGCATTCTTCCTGCTAATTTCTGACAGTAAGTTGAATAACTGTTAACAGTCAGCTTTCTACAGTTACGTACAAGAGTGTCGATGGGGGTTTCTGTACATATGTTGTACATTGTGTTTAGTTTACAGTACCCATCCATACAAATATCTAGAGGAAGAAATGATTGATAATTCAGCGTCTTTTTCGAAGTGGTAGAATATTTCTATGCAATGGACGGACTACAACTTTTTTTTTGTTTTCTGATTTTAAAACAATATTATTTTGAAAATTTTCTAAAATCTTTTTCGATTTCAACCGTACTTCTATAGATTAAGAAGTTATATTTCCCTAACTATTTTCAGCATCCTTTCTTCTAAAGGCATGGGCCATGTAAGACACCTCATATTCTAGCGGTTGCAAAATAAGCAGTCGCCTTGTCCACTAGAAGACTTGCACACTTATCTGCCACTTTTCGATCCGTGATAATCCTAAGATATCTTGGTTCGCAGTCCTGACACACTACGCAGAGCAGCATGTCATTTTCCATCATCACCACCACATGTTTTGAAAAAAATATATGGGATGTAACTGGCGGAAAAAATCAAATATTAATAATGAGCATAGTACACATTTAACATTTAAATTTGGTGCGCCTTTAATACTCTCTTAAACACATATAAAAACTACAATTTTTTCGCTTCACAACTCGTCCTAAAAACTGACTGATGCCCAGAAAGGCAACAAGAGATTCATAAAAGAGCCAGAAAATATCAAACTTAGAAATATACACACATACATACCTACATACGTACACACATACATACATACATACATACACACATACATACATACGTACATACATAATACATACGTACACAATACATACATACATACGTACATACGTACACACATACATACATACGTACACACATACATAAATACATACGTACATACGTACACACATACATACATACGTACATACGTACACACATACATACATACATACATACACACATACATAAATACATACATACATACA
>Ga0131853_10023691_pt1 | contig 11083 bp, 5 predicted proteins | sample TergutLab28metaG_FD_92764 | JGI IMG/M metagenome (GOLD analysis project Ga0131853, IMG submission 92764) | Labiotermes labralis P1 segment gut microbial communities from Petit-Saut dam, French Guiana - Lab288 P1 (version 2) (version 2) | ecosystem: Host-associated > Arthropoda: Insects >...
CTACTTGAATGAAAAAAGTAGCGGCTCCAGGTCTAGAAAACAGAGATTAACGGCTGTGGGGACCCGTTGCGCTAACCACGTGACACCCCTCTATCCGCAAAAGTTGGCACTAACTTCGCCGACAGGCGGCGGCCGCTCTGTCGGTATAGTTCGCGTGCGGACTAAGGCCACGGAGTTTAGTTTTAGTCGGTATCTCAGGCTATACAGCGTCGATGGTAGGACGACTGATGTGTCCGAATGTGACGGCCGTCGTGGCGTAAGGTGGGTGCGATCCTGCCAAACATCCTGAAGTAACTGCGAAAAGGATTGTCGACACAGGTCAGGTATAAAATCAGGCATTGCTCGAATATAGTTCTAGAAATTTATCGCTATAATGGCTCATTCCTTTACTAAATCGGCACAACACAGAGTGGCTGAAACAATTAAACATATTCCCTATGCGGAGGAATAAAAATTTTTAGGCCTGTTAAGAGCGCTGATTGCTCCAAACAAACGATATCTATATTAAGGTAGAAGACAGTAAAGTGTTACATTTGGAGCCAGCTTTGTATGGGGATAAAATCTGGACACTTCTGTAGTAGATAAAAAATACATGGAAAGTTTTAAAATGAGGTGAAGGAGAAGGTTGATGAAGATCATTTGGACAGATCGTTCGAGAAATGAAGAAGTATTACATAGTATCAAGGACATAAGTATCCTACATACAATAAATAGAAGGAAGACAAACTGGATTGGTCAGATCTTGCGTAGAAAATACTTCTGAATCCACATTATTGAAGAAAAGATGGGGGGAAGGACAGAAGTGACGGAAAGACGAGAAAGACGAAACAGCAGCTACTGGATGACCTTAAGGAAAGGAGGGTATACTGGTAATTGGAAAAGGGAGTGAAAAGGTAAAGCAGTACCGTTACAGGCCTGAAATGGCCCAGAGGGTTCCAGGAAGTTAATGTTCCCAGATTTCATGACAACGGTCTAGGATGGTGGTAAGGTTGTCAGCCTTACGCACCAGCCGCCTTTACCCCCATGAAATAATCCTGGTACTCATTTCTGTTAGAGGCTGAGTCGACCCCAGGGCCATAGTGCGATCGGAAGGATTATGTCAGTGAAAAATACCATTGACACCAGCTGGAATCGAAACAGTGACCTTCCGATTTGTACCACAGCACCTTAACCACTGTGCCACCGTGGTCCCCGTAAAAAGAAAGTACTAGACTGCATTCTGTGGGGACTCACTGTGGAAGTGACTACGGACCCGAGGTAAAACAGACTGTAAGTTGACGACGAAAGAGACTGATACAAAAAATGAATGCTGAAGAAAGAGGGAATGAGGATTCGAAGTGGGTAAGGATAGGGTGCAGGGGAGGGTTGTTGTGCAGGGGTGGGTTGTTGTGCAGGGGAGGGTTGTTTTGCAGGGGAGGGTTGTTGTGCAGGGGAGGGTTGTTGTTAATATCGTAACGAAAAAACAGTTTCCATAAAAGGATGGAAATTTCTTGGGCATCGGAGAGTCTATTGGCTTCTCAGGAACCCCGACGTATGGAGATATTTACATAGGTGAATTAAAACCTGCTTACAACGAAACCGTAAGTGATCGGAATTTTTTCTTTGAACGCAGATGCCGTTTCATACTGGTACTTAAAATTTGGTCCCTTGCGACTCCGGATTCACTAGACTGTAAAACATTTCCGGTAAATACAAGTTCCCTTACGCACAAGTTCAATTTGAGACATATCTCATTGTATTACACAAAAAAAACAACATTTCTTCGGAAAATTATGCCTGATTGAATCCGTCTTCCGCAATTACAAGCACATCATACACCTGGCAGTTCTCATGCACGTATAAGCGGCCGGAAAGAATTATTAAATTATTTAAACTTTGAAATACACGTATGAAGCTAACAGGGACCGGAGTAGCTCAGTGAAGTGAACAAATTGCGATCTGGACAACAAGATTTAGGTTACGGACAGATGCAGAGAATTTCCGCTTCTTCACAGCTCCAACAAGAGTTCTATGGCCCACCAGCCTCTTATCCGACGGGCACCAGGGGCTCTTTGCCCGGGGATAAAGCGACCAATGCTGAACCGCCGTCTCTTTCTAGTGCCAAGTTTAACATCAAGCTACATACAGCCATGCCTGCACTCATAATTAATCTTCATGATATGACGATATATTAATCTCAGTGATATTTGTAACTAATTCCTTGGACTAGAGTCTTTCAGAAGATAAACAACAAGTAGTCAAGGAATGGTTCGTGGTGTACGGAGCGTCAAGGGTCACTACCGTGTTACCAGAAGCCAGTGATTGGTCCATAACCTCAGACACCCACCGGCGAATTTATGATCTTGAAACTAAGAATTCGAAATCTTCACTGCGCAGTATTCTGGGCTACTGCAGTATTCTGGGCTCTTACTAGAAATCTGCCGAAGTTTCGTAAGGAACAAGTCTCTCGCTGTTAGGATTTTTCGAAAAATTGTGAAAAGCGACTTGTTTCTTCGCCATGCCATGCCTGTCTATCCGTCTGCATGCAACAAATCGGCTACCAAAGGAAGAATTTTCACGAAATTTGACATTCTAGTGTTTTTTTTGAAAATGTGTCAAAAGAATTTAATTAAAATGTGACAAGAATAACGAATACTTTACATGAAGACCTGTGTAAATTTGTGAATTCTTCTTCAAATGAGAAATATCTGGGATAAAAGTTGTACATAAAATCAAAACACGCATTTTGACTTTCATAGGGTCGTGCATCGTAAGATTTTTCTATAGTAAAACCAACCAGATGTATCAATGACTCAAATTTATTTTATTGGAGTAACACTCTACATGTTTCGGACGGTCTTTCCGTCCATCATCAGGAGTTAAAGATTGTACATACTGCAACAGGCATATGTCAAACAGATACTGCTGTCTGCTTGCCAGCAAATGTGTTTCTATAGCAAAATCAACCAGATTCATCAATGTCCCAAATTTATTTTACTGGAGTAACACTCTACATGTTTCGGACGGCCTTTCCGTCCATCATCAGGAGTTAAAGACTGTACATATGCCTGTTGCAGTATGTACAGTCTTTAACTCCTGATGATGGACGGAAAGGCCGTCCGAAACATGTAGAGTGTTACTCCAATAAAATAAATTTGAACTCCTGATGTGCACGGAAAGGCCGTCCGAAACATGTGGAGTGTTACTCTAGTAAAATAAATTTGAACTCCTGATGATGGACGGAAAGGCCGTCCGAAACATGTGGAGTGTTACTCCAATACAATAAATTTGAACTCCTGATGATGGACGGAAAGGCCGTCCGAAACATGTAGAGTGTTACTCCAATAAAATAAATTTGAGACATTGATGCATCTGGTTGGTTTTACTATAGAAACACATTTTGTATTCAATAACTTCTTTTCCGAAAATCTTGCCGTTTTTGAGATAACGTAGAAAAATGTGGTCCAGCCAGACAGGGTACAGGTGACAATATAACACGGCGCATAGGCACTGCGTGTTGAATAATTTGCCAGAATAAGGATACCCACTCAAGATGTATAATACGTACTTCAACACTCTTTGTACAGCACATTGTCGTTCTTGTGCTACTCTAGAAATGCTAACAGCACGTTTTCCCCTCAGTGTCCGTAAATTTGTGTCAGATTGCAAAGCGTTACATCAGAGAAGACACGTTTCTTAAGAAAAGTGTTATGGTACTTCTAATTGCGGTCCTGTGGGCGCATGCAACTACGCGTTTTAAAATTTATAAGTAGCGAGGCAACGCTGTGAGATTAATCGTCTACCCTTACTGACGAGGAACGCAAGCCGTTCCTAATTAACCAACTAATGGCGCATAATTTCTGCTACGCGTAAGCAAGAAGGACGAAAAGGAACCCTAAAAAAGGTCTGTTGTGTATAGTATTCTGATTTTTCGATATTCTATGTTTCAGTCTCTACACCTTCCATGTTAAAACTTAAATATAAAAATGTTTTTCTTAGTTATTTCCACGAACATAAGCTTTTTAAGTCCTGAAAATTACAGGCTAAAATTCTTAAAGCAAATCCAACTATTTTTACACTGACATCTTAAAATTCGATGGGGTTTTATTTTTCTTGTAATGGGCCGGCAGAAGGAAATATATTTTAACATGACTTGATAAAGCTTTACAGTAAAAAAGTTATGATAAACGTGTTTATGTTACGGGCTAATGCATTTGCTATGGAGAACACTAGCGCTTCCACACTTTGCTGTAACATTCGCTGTTCTTGAGCAATAAAACTCAGGAGGATTTGTAAACGAATGGCAAATATGACTTCTTATCTATGCTGAATATTCTAATTATAGGGGTGATAATTTAAATGCAAGACGCATACAAATATTATTAAAAGTTAATATAAGCAAACGCATAGACAAATAAGCATAATTATATGTTACTGTATAGTTTCCAATACGTCGAATGAAGTCCAACAAAGATATTTAATGCATCGGAAATGAGATAGAATTGAAATATTTGGGGAAGGCAGTAATTGGTAAATTATCGTTTTTGTTTAAGTTAAGAGCAGTTGAAATTCGCGAAACGCTTGGTAACCTAAGTTCAGGATCTCCGTCTTCAGTTTTGATATCTGAATTCTTAACAGATACAAACACGCAGAATTATCGCATTATTTTGTCCTCATATGAAGGGTTCATGTGATTCAGCAGACGTACTTCTAGGGACGTTATAGAATATCGAACCAATGAATTTAAAGACAGGAACTAACACCCATAAATGTCTAATTTGTTTGATAATAAAGAAAAACCCCCGAATATATTTATGGTTCTGAATTTATCAATTAATTTTTGAGCTGTATTTCTGAAATCAGTATTTACCGGTTATGGGTTCCTACCCTAAAATGAAGTGTTCTGATATTCTGTACCCTCCCTAGAAATCTAACCGTTGAATTACGTGATATTCCACATAGTTATCTCTACATGTTTCGAGCACATGTGCTCGAAACATGTAGAGACATGAAATAAAACTCATTGTGAAACAAATTTTGTGCATCAAGTTGGTTAAATACTGAGATAAATATATTGAGATGCACGGTCAATAAAACGTCAAAATTCCATATAGTGTTTCTCGCCCTGAGGAAATAAACTGAGTGTGTCTGAGAGCATGGAGGTGAGGAGCATGTGTGGAAATGCGAGAATCAAAGAGAAGGATGGAAAATATGTCATAACGATAACATTTCTATCATACATTTACGCGTATGTTACAGCAACTAACTGGTGTTCAGAAAACTAATAGTTGTTATTTCACTACATGATACACAGTCATTTTTACAATACAGTGAACCCTGTCTGAAACGGAACCCAAGCATAACGGAAACCTGACTTTAGCGAAAAATGTTGCAGTCCGGATGATCTTGAAACACGAAAATGAAAGTACGTGTATTACAAGGAAACTTCTTGCAAGGGAAAAATAATTTGGTCTCTTTCTGTTCCGTCTTAAGCAGGTTTCGTTGTATTACATAACTCTGCTTTATGCGTACATACAACTGCCTCTGTCCGCTGGGAAGACCTGGGCGTGGGCCGGCTTTTATGAACACGTCCAAACGCTGGTGTAATGTAACACGGGGGAACTGCTTGACTAGTTGTCATGTCGACTCGTAAATATTTACCAATGTTCCGAATAATCGTAGTACCTCCATCTTCAGGGTCAAGCAGTATCAGAAGAGCCTCTTCAAGGACGTATGTAATAATTTACCAGCCGACAGACATAATGAACCAGAAGACTAGAATCTCTTGCATATCCCCTATGAGAACCTCACACCCTTCAAATCTTGGATTATCGAGTAGGATTCTGTCCCAAGCAGTAAAATGGCACCGTACTCTGTATGAGAAATTATAAATCACCATTTGAGTCTTACTTCATACGGAATTACAGAACAGAGAACGGCAATTAGAAGAAAAAAATGATTTGACATTGCTTTGCCGGACCTAAGACTATGTTGGTAGTAACGACGAGGAAAAAATGGGGCCTATGTTGAGTACGGAGACATCCGGAGGGCTGTACCTGTAGATGACGTCGGTCTAACGTCGTCTATATTGTTATGACGTCATGCCACCAAGCAGAGCGACTCGCCCGCCTATTGATTACTTGCTTGTCGTGTTTTGTTACTGCCAGCTGAAAATACTCGCACACAGGTCCACCAGCCGTGCCATCTGCAGTCCGCGTACACTGGCAGGGCGTATGAACATGCAGGTTGAACACAGGCTCTATGACATTACACCTACGTCATATATTGAAATATTTACACAGTCATTACTTCTTTAAACGCTGAAAAACTTCGAGTAAAGTAGACGCTGTGTTCTGGGATCTGATACCATATAATCTGGTAGAAATTTACCATTGTTTCTGTAACACACACTGCCTACCTGTTTAGGGTTGACAATATGTTATATAAACATTTCATTACTTAGGCTAAGCGTACAAAACACGTAACACGAAATGAGGCATTGTCTAGTGTATCGTGTACGCATAGGAGCTAATTTGGATGGCATTTGTATTTTACAAAAAGTTCCTTAGTACTGTGCTAAATATTGGGGCCACATATGTCCGGTTCATATCGCCACACCCTTAAACAGGCCTGGTCAAATTTTGTGTGATGTCAGCAACTTCAAAGACAACATGCAATAGACTGAATTTAAAAAGAATAAGCACACATACAATTGTACGTGTGCGTACAATTGTACATCATATGCAGTAACAATACACTGATAACAGTAGAAATAAAATAAAAATATTAATACGCTACATACGATAAAATTTCGCTGTTCTTAAATCATTTATACAAAATGAACTGTACCGTATATATATATATATATATATATATATATATCTCCGTAAACAAACAGCTCGTAAGTTTCCAAAATTGTCTCGGCGTTCTGTTTCATCTTTTCTTAGGAAAATGTTAAAAATTTTCTTCTCATTTCAAATGTCTAAGCGGCCCTGTCCAAGAACCTTCTCATCTATGCTTTTATCTGCATAATTGTTTCTCCTACCACTTTATCTATAGTGCCTTCTGTATAGCTTATATCTCCTACGGTCTTCCATACCACACTCACTGTTTCGATCATCCTATTATTTGGTGACATAGTACCAGACATTAAACAGAAAGGATTGTAATGTCTATGATATCTAATAAGAGTGGCCTATGGAAAGGTAGTTAATGTTTATCTCAGTAATTAACCAACTTGATGCACAAAATTTTTGTTTTACAATAAGTTTATTTCATAAATATATAATAATAAACTTATTGTAAAACAAAAATTTTGTGCATCAAGTTGGTTAATTACTGAGATAAATATACTGAGATGCACGGTCAACAAAACGTCAAAAAAAGGTAGTTAATAGTAAACCCTAGTGAAGAAGAAGAATGGGAAGGCCTTGACTGAGATGGCTGGAGGACGCTGAAAGGGGTTTACAGGAATAGCAAGTTAAAAGATGGCGACATAATTCAGTAGACAGAAAAAAATAAGCGTCTGTAATCAGGGAGACTACGGCTGTCAGAAGGCCGTGGAACCAAAGAGTCAGTGAGTGAGTCTAATTATTTGGCGAGCAGAATAAAATACTATATTAATAAAAGAAATCTATTAAAAATAATACTGGCAATACATTAGAAGTACTATTAGGCAGTAGTTGTATACCTGCCAAGGAAACACTGCCCTTCCCAAGGAAATGGGTATCAGCTGAGGTGGCACAGCAGGTCGGTTGGTCTAGCATAGCTGTACTCACACTTCTTTATTTTGCTCAAGGCGCATTATACTTTGACACTAGAAATCGCGGCACACTGAAATTTGAAGCTGGCAGCTCTACGGAAGAGTCGAAGAAACGCCCCGTGGGTGGTGCGCTGGATAATTGTTTTTGAGAATACACTATTTACTCCATACAACGTGTGTACGCATTTTAAACAAAATTGTTTACACATTTCCTTTTATCTGCAATAACATAATATCCAAAAACCTTGCGACACACCCTTAGGGAACCGCTGGTCTAGGAGTACTGAAGAATATGGCGTGCTGTAGGAAGCAAGGAAGGAATTTGATAGGAGGGTGGTCTGTACCGCATAATTAAACAAATTATTTTGGATCGTTTTGGAATTGCTGGGTGTGTTAGGTGAGCATTTGCATGTGCGAAATGCCACACCCTTAGGTTGACTTTAGTTGCATCATTTAAAATAAAAGTTGACAAAATTATATTAATTATTGGAATAAGCTTGAGCCTAATATTACGCAGCAACAGTAGTTTCATTCATTCAAGAAATGTATAACTATTCTTGAAATATTTGTTTACTATATTTATATAAAAAAAAACCCTTCCCCAAAGTCTTTATCTTCTGTTCTTTTGCCGCTGGGATTTATAATAGAGTGCTAACTATTGTATTGATTTTGTACGCATACTTTCCACATTGGGTCCTGTAGAGCGTAACTCGATCTATGAGGCAGGAAGTGGCAGGAAACTGGAGAATTACTATCACGAACAGCTTCAAAATTTCTACTAGACGCAAGATACTATTAGGATGATCAAATCAACGACAAAACTGGAGAGGTATATGGCAGATTATGAAAGATGAGGCATTCGCAGAATCTTTGTTCGGAACACACGATGGAAAGAGACCACTCGGTAAATGTAGGCCCAGGTTGAAGGATAAAACTACAAAGATCTCCAAGAATATGGAGATTTGTCAACTCATTTCTTTAAGTTAAAAAAAAAAGGGCCATTCGAAATACTGTTTGAACATTCAGTTTCCCGCTAGAAGTGTGGATATCTTCTGACTAGATTGGTAAATATTATCTTCGGAATAACAGATGTGTTCCATAGAGATATGACTTTACTGACAAATAGGAACTATTTGGAAAATTACAGAGTTTCTTAATTTTGTGTCATTTGTTTCATACATTCGTGATTACGAGTTGCTTTGAAAAGTAAATGTCCGTCCCTAAAGAATTAAAATAATGCAGATCAAGCTTACTGACAGACAGACAAACGGGTATTTGTAAACTGTTAAAGACTTACTCGTCACTCGAAACACAGTTACCTGCTTTCCGTTCATATTAAACTATTAGAGATCAAAGTCTAAAATCTAGAAAGCCACTTTTTTCAATATCTGTTGATTAAAAGTGATAATAAAAAGGTTCTTTAAACTTGTGACACTTTACAGATGATATAAATTTTCAGTTACAATGTCAGTGTAAACTCGTCAACACATCGACGAGGCAAATCGTAGAAAATTAATGCTGAAAAACAGAAAAAGCTTGTTCTTTTGATAACAAGTTTCTGTAGGAAATAACATTAATTTGAATATTCAGTCTTATAATACTTACACACACACACACACACACACACACACACACACACACACTCAAAGACGGAAGAGCTGATGGCATCCTACATACTGGTTTGGCGGCTTTGCATCCTTCATTGGGATTAAGATTAATTTATCTCGGAGACAAAACTACTGCTGACACATCTCACAACAGAAAAGGCTACACGCTACACAGAATTTGTTCTTTAAAGATGAAGTTTATGTACATGACGTACAAAATTTCATTTCCTATCTCACAAAGAACAGAATGCGTCTGCTTTACATAGACCAATTCGCGCATTGCTAAGGGAATTAATTGTTGTTTTTCCAAAAAATTGTATCAAACCCATGAGGATTAAGTGGAGAAGAGCTAAGTAACGAATTGAGTTCCTAAAAACCCACTACATCTAATAAAATTACTCTCTAATGCAAACACTTAGAGACAAATAATTTTTCGTCAAATAAAACCTCATGCCAACATACACTTCAGATTGAAGTTAAGGATCTCATTCCAAGCTGTATTCCAGTCTGAAGCTATATACCAGTTTTGTCTAAGCTCTGCCACTAGTGCTTCAGCTTGCAACACGGATACCACTCCAACCCAACCACACCGATACTCCAACACACATCGAACCAAGAACACACGACCAATGTGGTAATTCAACAGAACAGTCGTAAGCTCCTGATAATGGATATATTAATGTCCGAAACATGTTGAGCGCATAAGAAGTGAAATAAAAATAGCAAGTGACATAAAGTTGGTCTTTTGTTTTCAAATAAGTCATATTAATTTGCAAAATAGAACATGAGGGAACTGGCAGACTTATGGACGAGATACGAGAATTATGCAGTCATGTTTGTTTGGATCCAAAAAGAGTGCTGTTGTGTAATTTTACTACGTAAAATTACTAGAGGCGTAATGCGTAAGATATTTCTTTGGAAGTCAAAACATAAGGTAAAAGGGATTTGGAAGGTCCGAGAGGAACCAATTCGTAAAAGACGATGATGTTGATGATGATGGCGATGATAGTAACAGCGAATTGACATCAGCTTTGAATTCACTACGTTCCCGTCCCTTACAAAGTGGCACCTGGTGGAATTAGCACCTATAAGTACGATTAGACTACAGAGTGATAGACCGAGAATTGGATTTCGATCTGCAGCACGACAAAGATATCTTCCTCCTTTTCAAAACGCCAGCCTGGCTCTGGAGCCCGTGGAACCCGTCCTCATGGGTATCTCCTGTTCTTTAGCAAGAGTAAAGTGGATGGATAATGAAACTGACAGCAAAACTGTATCTAGTGTCGAAATTAAGAATGTGTGGGGCTGCATCACTATGACGCATTATGACTTCAAGGGACGTTGCGTAATTAGGTGCAGCAACAACTATACTTTTACCTTTACTTTCACATTTACAAAATCCTAATTAAAGAGATTGGCCCTTTGTTTCCTTTATGTCCTCTGCGATTCCTCTAATACATATACAACACATTTTATCGCAGTATTTAACCAACTTGATGCACAAAATTTGTTTCACAATAAGTTTTATTTCATGCCTCTACATGTTTCGATCACATGTGCTCGTCATCAGGAGGTCAAAATTGCATTATACAGCCTCTGGTATCATCACATCATGATACCAGAGGCTGTATAATGCAATTTTGACCTCCTGATGATGAGCACATGTGCTCGAAACATGTAGAGGCATGAAATAAAACTTACTGTGAAACAAATTTTGTGCATCAAGTTGGTTAAA
>Ga0131853_10023692_pt1 | contig 11082 bp, 4 predicted proteins | sample TergutLab28metaG_FD_92764 | JGI IMG/M metagenome (GOLD analysis project Ga0131853, IMG submission 92764) | Labiotermes labralis P1 segment gut microbial communities from Petit-Saut dam, French Guiana - Lab288 P1 (version 2) (version 2) | ecosystem: Host-associated > Arthropoda: Insects >...
CTTTTTTTTCCCAAGGTCACCTTCCCCTCCCAAGGGGTTCCCCCCCCCTTTTTAAAATTTTCTTCCTCCCCCCCCCCCCCCCCCCCACCTCAAAAAAAAACAGTGCCACTAAAACACTTACTGCATCCACAAAACAAACTGAATCCAAATAACACACTTAACACAAAACTGCTGAATCATAAATCATATGATTAAAAATATAACCAAAATGTTAGTGTTGCCACTTACTGAACAAAGGCATCAGTCTGGTTACATAACAGTCACACATCACTTACCAACATACTGTATGCAACGATACTGAAGAATTGTGGTTCAACTCCCAATGAAGGCAAGAGACTTTTCTCTTCTCCAAAACAAACAGACAAGCTTCAGGGCCCACCTAGCCCCTTGTTCAATATCATATTGGGAGCTCTTTACACAAGAGTCTAGAAACCACAGCATTAAGCTAACCACTGACCTCCATCTACTGCCATGGCTACAAATGTGCAGAGCTATACCTCCACTCCCCGTATGCCTCCATAGCATTCACAGGGACAACTTTACCTTTGGCTGTACTTCATCACAACATGACTCAACATTTTCATTACCACATAACGGGCTTGGATATTTTCAGATGGGATCTCTTACAAAGGAAACTTCAGTCTATATAAATATACCATATAGAAACAAATCATAACCATAACATTTTGGTACTAAGTACAAGCATTTGTCATACAGGGATTTGTTAGATTCAGATTTTACTATAATTTCTAATCTTTTTTTAATATCAGAAATGCTGCCAAATTGCAAAACACTCAAACAACTAATTACATTTCCATCTGCTACATAAAGCAGACTAATAACTGTCACATATGAACATTCTGGAAATACACACCCATGCACAACTATCACATCACTGACAGATTTAACTGAACTCACAACAACCAATTATTCTGTACCATGTAACAGCCACATTGTCATATCAAAGTACCCTCCTCACATTCACATGTTTCTAGAACTAAATTGCAGTTTTATTGTGTAAATGTTGTTTTATATTGCAAAGCTGTTCAGAGTAGATAAGGATATGTTAAGTCATATCTTTGACCATTAGCTCTCAAAATTCCATTTAAATTTAAATATTACAAACATAATATCACCTGTCACTACTTATATTTGCTTTATTTTCAAAACATGTATGGGGGCACAAATGTAAACATCTATTACCTGGAAGGCCTTATCTGCAGCTTATCTCTCACTTCAACATACTGCAACACATCAGACATTGTTACTCTGCATAATTTCAGTTTCAGCTGTTCAGCCCTGGTCTCTAAATGAGGTACGTCTGGGTGAAATGGAATGTCCATGTTTGGAGTCTTGATGACCTTTGAAGCAGTCATAAGTAGTTCGCGCAATCGAGGTATACCAAGTGTAACGTTCATCTCACCTCGACCAGCAAAGTGGAATGTGTTGAGAGTCATTTGAGTGGATGGCTCTCCAATTGACTGACAAATAAATATCATAAAACAGATAAACAATTTATCATTCAGTACTACAGCAAAAGTTACATGGTTCAAATAATTTGCATGTTCAAAACTATTTGCCCAAATCACTCAGCACAGACTTTATCAATAATTTGGTATCCAGTCCTCAACAACGATTATTTTATAAATCCAAACATTTCATCTAACCAAAATCTACTGCCACACAGTATGGGAACTTTAACAGTGCTTTACATAACCTGACTCTTACAAGACTTCTATTAGCAGTGTAAACAGCATATCCCCTGTTCTGCTTCATACATATATTGGCAGCACTGATATTCTATGCTATTACAGACCACAATTCAACATGATTTTGAGTTATTTTAATCACACTAAAGCAAACATTCTGTCATATCATAAATAAATTTATTAATTTATCGGCCAAACCTTACAGGTACATTAATCAAGTGATTGTAAGTACATACTCCTGCTGACAGGGGTACAAATCAGAAAGTATAAAATGTCATGCCAGTTTTAATGTAAACAAAAGCATCAATGTAGGAATAAAATGAGTGTTATTTAACAATAAAACATGTTATAATAACTATTCAAAGTGCATGCCTCTGACATGAATGCACATTTTAGAACTGTGTATTATGAAAGTGTTAGGCAATGCTGTAAGCAGCAATGGAATAAAACATAAGAACATCAGATATAACTAATTCTAACATAATCTGCTATACATAATCACATTCACCAACTTCAAAACCACCAATCAGTTACTTATTAATTCATAACAGTGAAAATCTAAAAAATTACAGCAAAATAATGTCTTCTGAACAGCAATAATTGGCAGTTTAAGAAATATAACCTAATGCAGGACAGTATGAAATAGAATCAACACATAAACCTGCAATGCAACAATTTATTTAAGATTTATTTTAATATTATCCTCCCATCTATGTCTGTACTCCCAAGCAGGCTCATCCCTTGACATTCTTCATCCAACATTGTGCATACACTTACTGTTTCACCAATACCCTTCCTTCTCATCCCTCTTGATTTAACCATCCTAATAACATATGGCGAAAGGTACAGACTGCCACATTCCATATTATGTCAATTTCTCCAGTATTTTGCATCTTCACCTCTCTTAAATCCAGCCAAGTAAGAAACTGCTGCCAAAGAGAATTTTTGTCCAGCTCTACCAGTAGAGAGCCACATGAACTGGAGGTTCATACTCTGAACAGATGACAAATTCAATTGATTACACAAGCGAGAGCAGGTTAGCTTACCTGAGCTGCCAGCAGGCCAACAGGCTCTCCAGGATGTGAATGAGACTGCATTGATTTGATATGCATCATTTCACGGAACTCAGACTTCATTTTAGGTCGTCTTCTTTTTAAAAAATCACTCATAAGCTGTTCCAGTTGCTCTGTGAGAGCTCCAAGGTCACAGTAACTACGAAAATTTGCAGTGACAGGATCAGGACACTTATGACCCAAGTGTTTGTATCTGAAAGCAGAGATTGCAGTTACTACCCAAGTTTGCTTCTAACTGCATTTTTAAAATTTATATTGCAGTCTTTCAAGACACCTAAAATCCTGAAGATGGACACCAGAACTTCAGCAGCACTGCCTCTTCAACCTTTAGGACTGAAGTAATCCCCCTTGTTGAAAGTTAACTCAACATTAACCCTCCTGTGAAGGATATTCATTGCATGTTACTGAAGGGCAGAACATTAAAATTATCTTGACTAACATGCCACATATCCCTATATTTCTTCACTTGTCATGGAAGCAGACATGTTGGTATATATTACAAAACAATCAATAATATAATTCATTCTTTTAAGAATTTCTATGCAGTGGATACTTAAATGTTACAGGTAGCCCCCTAATTTCATACACAGCATTTTCCTGGAAAAGATGTATGAAAGTTGAATAGACTGATATGTTATAAAGGGAGTTTCATTTCCAGAGAACTAAAAGTATTATAAAATCTGTATTATGGCACAAACTTTCAGACTGTTTGCCCATGAGTGTTATACAGTGTACACATGACTGTTTGAAATATTAAAAACAAAGGAAATATGTCAATTATATAGAAGAAAATTAATGTTCTAAAGTAATCCCTCCATTTCATCCATAACTACACCTTTCCTTTTAGACACAGTCTTCAATGACATATTTCCGCCATTTCATATGTGTTCTTTAACTATGTTCTTTTCCTCCACAACTGAACATACAGTTAACTGGCTTAAGTCCAGCAAGTGTCCAACTGAAGCTGAAAGATTTGCCACCTTTGGCATACCTAATGATTTCTAACTTCATCTCAACCATATTAAGTTTATGAGACCTACACCCCTTACCATTAGCACCAGCCCTTTCATTTTTCTACTGCCACTCATTTTTAATAAACCATAAGGGCTGAACAAAATAAAATGTTCAAATAACTGCAAAAAGAAACATTGGTGTATAGACTAAGATGGTGATACTGCTGAAAATGAACTGTTGGTTGACAGGCATGTTCATCAGCGGATGTACAAAAGTCCAGATTCAGTATATAAAACCAGTTGATAGGTGTCACTATGTAATGTACAAATGTGTAGACTGTGTGAAAGTCATAGGTACAAATCTCAAGGACCACCCATACTTAACCATTAGGCACCAGAAATAAATGTGCAATGTGATGTTCAGGAGACCAGAATTTAAATAAGAGCTACATAAAGAATGCCATTAAATGCCATTATCTATACCTGATGTTTGGAGTACTGAGCATCACACTGGATGATGGGTACACTTGATGATAGGCACCAAACAATTCAAATAAAGACACTGCCTTTTACTTACTTGCTGTAATATGTTGACAATCAGATGCTTCTGCAGTTGGACAAACAGAAGTACCATACCGCCAAGACTGCATTAAGTGTAATAAACATTCACCGCCAGAGAATATGACAAAAATTATAGGCACATAGAGAACAACCCTACTATGAAAAATGTAAAAAAAAAAAATAACACTTCATACAGCAGCAACTAGCACAGTAGCCTTGCTTTAAATCCAGAAGTATCCAGATACCCCTTGGATGATTTTGCCTCCAAAATACTGTCCTTCAATGGCTATACACTTCTGTCAGCATCTGCACAGATGTTTGCAACACTTCTGGAAACTGCCACAAGTGTGACCTCTGGCAACGGAATTTCCTCATGCTACTTAAACCTCCATTGCCTTCTTGGTGCAACAACCCACAAAAGGTACACGCAGTGTTGTCTCTGCGCTAATAAAGCACCACATCATTAATAAATACACAGGAGTAAGCTGAAGTGGCCAGCCTCACTCCCTGGTTGCTTGATTCCAGGGGAAATAGCCCCTGGTGACCACTGAACAGGAATATAGATGGGCCCCACAGCCGGTCTGGTGGCTGTGGAAAAGCAGAAAATTTGCCCCTGCCCAAGCCCCTGCCACGAGATAGTGGTAGCGGTGGTGGTGATTATGACAATGATGACAAGGCTATGAACCATAACTCTACTTTCTCTGCAATTACTCCTGCCACCTTACAACAATTATGGCACACAACTCCCCCACCTCTTCCATACTGTCCCCATGCCATGATGATGTTGGCATCTTCTAATGAGTTAAGGCTCTCCTTCAGCCTGTGTTGCTAATGAAACATCCCGGACTCAGGTCCTCAGCATCTGCTATACACTGTCCGAAGCATCTATGTCAGTCTCCTATTCAAAGTGATACCAGTCCCCACAGACCAGTCCACCAAATCAAACCCACACTAACCTTTTAAGTGTCTCAGAATCAGCATTTATCCAAAGATTGCAGGTTTCATCAGCACGCTTAGTTCTACCAGTCTTCTTGTTCAGTTTCTTTGACTTTTTCAAACCTGACTCCCTTACATCAACAGAAAACATGGTAAAAGGAGTTACTCTATTCTTCTTAAAGGGGCTTCCATTCCTCTTCTTCCATTTCCTAATCTGGAAAAATAAAATGAGTCCATCATTTCGGTTGAATCTCGGCTAGGACAGCTCAGACATTAGCAAATCATGCAGTCATCACAACATACGCTTATTCACTTCAGTGCACACTAATATTTTATCATGTTCAAATCGACTACAGCAAAATTCCATTAATCTTACACTAATGAGACCAGACAGGTGCCATATTATGGAGTATTTCAGAATATCAGACAGTACTTACACTGGTCTAAGTTCATACAGTAAGTTTTTGTCACTGCACCTGCACTTAGGCTGTACAACTAATCAAAGGGGAATTTAATTTGGATATCTCCTTCAGCTGCTGGTGTTCAGTATCACCAGCATCCTATTCTGTTTTTTCTGGAATCTTCATAATTGATGAAGTTCATGCAGTAGGAGACAATGGGTCAGAAGATACCACTACAGTTGATGTAAAGACAATCTTACACAACTTTTTGAACATGTACCTGAGATCTGCCTGTTTCAGTTATGACGCTCTTCTCTGGTAAAAAAAAAAAAAAAGCAGAACTTCCAGTCCTGAGACTACTCTCCTCCTATGTCAGATTATCACCACCTTTGGATTGTCAAACATCCGATTAAAGGAATTATTCTGCACATACCTTCTGTTTGTACTTGGCTATGCAGGCTGCAGTTTCATCATCTTGCAACATTTCCAAAGGAAACTGTTTTATTGCTTCACAATTTTCAGCAAGGAAAGGGATTTGTCTCTTCTTCAGGAATTGGGCTTTCGTAACATCTCTTCCATCCTCTCCATAGCAGAACTATTCAAAATAAGATATAAAAGAAAAATTATTACATAACTCACAATTGTCATACCACCTTCAGCAAGAAATTGTTTATGCAAAACAATCACATCTCAGTAACAAAAGTGACATATAGTACAACAAAATATCTGGTACTAAATGTGTGGACAAACAACAATAAGTTAGAACATTTATGAAATATCAACAATTCAGAAAGCCTATGCAAGCAGTTAACTTCCTTTCATAATGTGCATACAGCTCATGTTTCAACCCAAACAGTGTGTGCTGATATTATCCGTACATACCTAAAGAAAACTGTGCCCCAAGTGAACAAATTTTCATTATTACTGACAGCTCTTACTAAAATGTACCAACAAAACTCACTATAGCAATACGTTGGTATACTGCTGTAAACAGCACCACAAATTCTGAGGTGTTTAAAGAAACTGGAAAATTATTATGAAATTAGAAGATAATATAATAATTACGAACCACATGACTCAATTAGACAAAACAGACCTCAATCAGATAAACAGTGTCACATATCACACACATCAATTTCAGGCCTGATTCAGTGTGGTCAATAAACAAAGATTGAATAGGTGGAAATTGGTTCTGATCTCTCCCATACAATACAACAGCAACCAACATAAAAAAAATATGAATACCAGAATGAAAGTGAGGGAGACATTTCTGATCACCTTTACAACAACATAATTTTTTCTTCACAGTGTGAAATTAAAGGAATTCTGCTTGTATGTGTCCAAATGAATGGTATAGTTTGTAAAATGATAACAAATTTTTGACCACTTTTCAAAATATTCACCACATAAATGCCCTTGAATAAGGGAATATGTACAAATCCTTTCAGACATACAACTACAGCACCTCAAACATAGCTTCCATACTAGTGGCCCACAGAGCTGTGTCAAATGGTGTTACTGAGTTACCTGAACAACACTGCCATCACTGTCCCTCACAGACAAATCGTAGCACACCACTAAGCCTTCCAAGTGTTTAACTAAGCATCGTTGAAGATACCCACTCCTACTTGTTTTAACAGCTGTATCAATCAAACCCTGCGAACAAGTAATGGACAATATTTATTGCCAATGACAACTTAATACATCAGCCATGGGCATAACTAACTTCATGGAACAGGGGCCATCTTGAGAAGCTAACAGATTCCAGCCAGTCAGTAACTTCCCACATTTCATGGAACCTAAAAGCACATTTCTGTGTTCACAAGAGCACATCACCTGTCCCTATTCTGAGCCAGGTAAATCCAGTCCATGCCATGCAATCCTATCTCTTTTACATCCATTTTAATATTATCCTCCCATCTAGGTCTCTGTTTGCTAAGTGGTCTCTTCAATTCAGGTTTCCACACCCTAAGACTGTATACATTTATCTTCTTCAAGACATCCAGAATGGCTGTGTGACTTGCCCAGCCACCCATGTAGTGGTCACCAGCAACTATTTCCCCAGGAGTAGAGCAGCCAGGACATGAGAATAACCACTCACCTCCATCTAATACCAAGGTTAAGAATGAGTAGAAGTCTATCTCCAGTGTTCCTATATGCCTTCATGGTATGTACAGCAAAAACTTTTCATTTTGATGTTTATAATTTAGATGGCTTCTTCAAATAAGTCAGGTTTCCAACATAATGCATGCAATCACAATTTCATGTATTATTAATACACACAGACAACCTAGCTTCACAAAGGTCACATGCCAGTCATCAAACCTTGCACAAGCTGGAACTGAGTACATGGTAAACCAGAGACATGCACACGCACACATACACACATGTACGCACGCACACACACACAAGCACATGTGCGCAGTCACAAACACACATCGCATGTGCGCACGCACTCACAAAAACAAGCGTATAAACATGTGCATACACAAGCACCAACACACACAGATTGCACACACACACACTCTCTCTCACACACACATGAAGTATACTGTAAACACAGAAAATAAACATTCACTATGAGAAACTGCATGTACCTGAATTATAATAACAACAAAATTTCATTTACCATAATATTATTTTGTGGAAAATTACAAAAGCCTGAAATTGCATAACTTTAAATTGTAGGTAGAGGTGTGTATGAATTGAAAGGAAACATGCTATTTCAGTGTTTTTCCATTTCATAAAGTGCTTCAAACAAGCAGTGTGCAAACATGGCATGGACCTAATGTTTTTCAATGGATTGCTTTTATGACATTTTCCTACTAAAGACATTAACATTGTTCAGTCCCTTAGAAAATTTCTGAAGACAGAACACTGCATTATACAAGATCACATTAATAACAGACATTGGTATGTGGATGATTCACTGCAACTGCACACTCAGAAATATGTTACTCTTACCTCCCTGCCTGCCATGCAATGGTAATAGAATTCCTGTGGCTTTATGCCAGTCATGAACCGTCCCTCAACAAAACCTCCAGCTCTTGGAGTGGTGTCATATCGACAGAAGCTTGGTAATGGCTTCCCAGACACCATGTGTGCTGGCCGTCTGCCTTCTAGCTCTATCTGTCCCAGCAGACCAGAGATCTGCATAGCATTTACAGATGAGCCTTTGGCACCAGACTGAATCATAAGTTGCAAGTTGTTGTGAGGGAAATGTTTCAGAAGACCACCAGGAATGCAAGCACTGTTGGGAACATATTAAGTACTTTATTTCTGCAAAATGTTATCATACATAACACATTTAGGTGAAGATTTTCTTTTAAAACCCATGGGCACTTTTGAATTTACAGGCTTTAAATTATCATGCTTATCCACAAACTACATGCTCCATAAAAAAAGGTAAAGCGGTCCTGTTACAGGCCTGGAGTGGCCCAGAGGGTTCCAGTAAGTTAAGGTTCCCAGATTACATGACAATGGCACAGGATGGTGGTAAGGTTGTCAGCCTTATGCACCGGCCACCTTTACCACCAGGAAATACTCCTGGTACTCATTTCTGTTAGAGGCTGAGTCGACCCCAGGGCCATCGTAGGATCGGAAGGATTATGTCAATGAAAAATTCCAATGACATCATCTGCGATCGAACCAGCGACCTTCTGATCTGTAGCACAGTCTCTTAACCACTGTGCCACCGAGATCCCCACATGCTCCATACAAGATATAAATTTTGATTAGTGTAAGTCAAAATGCAAAAATTTAGACACACAGACAGAAGCTAGAAGAGCACAATTGGTACAGTAGCTGACTGTGGGCTGGACTATCTGATGTGCAATTCCCAGGATGGGCAAAAGATTAGTCTTCTCCAAAACATCCAGACTGGCCCAGAGGCCCATCCAGCCTCCAATTCGATGGGCAGTGTGCTTACCATGGAGGTAAAGCACCTGTGGCATGAAACCGACCACTCACCTCCATCTAGTGTCATGGTTAAGAACCTCTACTCCCCCATACATCTTCACAGCATGCAAATGAACAACTTAAGCTCTTACATGTGCAGGCAAAAACAAGGTCCTTTTTGATTTTAATACTAAAATACATCAGTATGTTTGATGTCACTGGGCACAGCAGTCACGAGACAGAAGAGGGCCAGTGTAAACATTTTCCAACAACGATTTATCATAAAAACCATAATTACAGCTACATGTTTCATCTAAATTTAAGCCATTTTCAGGCTGTTCACAATCATTGAGGGAGACAACCACACCAATTATATGCATTATTTGTGAAGGTACTTTGTTAAAATACATATCACTTTGATGGTTTATGCCCAAACTAAAAAACAATATTTCCTTTATACATACTGGTTTATTTTGTTGGTAACCTTGTCCAGCAATCTCTTGTATGAGCTGTCAATGATTGCTCTTCCTCTTTCTTTGTTTTGGTATATGTCTTCCATCTTTTCTTTCATCTCATTTAGTGTGACTGTTTTTGACAGGTTTAATGCAGACCGAACAGCCTTCTCGCCAACCTACATAAAATACACAAAAAACTTGTTGGGATTCTAGGCACCAGCTAAAAATCATCGATATTAAGAGAGGACGGTTTGTTTGTGACATCATGATCTACTAAATCACCACACAGATTTTTTCGAGACAGATATTTTTCAGAAAGCTTATGATTCAACAATGATGGCAATCTCCTTTGTTCCTGTTAATTCCTTCTCAAAAAAACCAACAGATCTGCCTCAAGCAGAGGCCAAGAGAAGCTAACATATTTCATTTATTCCTCCACCCTCTGCTTGAGGTAGGACAGTAAATTTTTTAATGTCTTGTTTCTTACTTGCACATACCACAAAGCTTTGTTTCCTATTCACACCTTGCTTCTGATCCGTTGATCTAAAGAAGTTACCCACCATCAAACACTGTAAAGTATAATTTTTAATTCTCATTAAGACTAGGGTGTTGTAATTTTTGTTTATTAAATATTTTACTCTTTTTATGTGCAAATTATTCACATGGGTGCAACTAGTTTTATAATCAAGGATAAAGTAATGTAATATGTATAGGACCATCAGTCCATACAACATTATGCTGGCATGGACTTGCATTCCACTTTGAGGGATTTTTGTCTTTGTCAAGGTCAGTGGAGATCATGCATTCTTACTGAACATTGCAGCAAGTGGACAGCATATCTGCTTCATACTCAACAGGTCACAGGTTTGGACATCAACCCATAGACCAACAATCCTGAATTTTTTTTTTTTTTTTACATTCATTGTTCCCTGCATCATTATAACTGTTTCAAAAAATAACCAACACGATGACATTTGTGGACTATCCTTTATTTTCAGGGGTAGTCGTCATTCATTCTCTACATGTTTCGAGCTTTCGGGAAGCTCATCATCAGGAGTTCATTTTTCCTGTACAGTCAGCCTCTGGTATAGTGTGTA
>Ga0131853_10023693_pt1 | contig 11082 bp, 3 predicted proteins | sample TergutLab28metaG_FD_92764 | JGI IMG/M metagenome (GOLD analysis project Ga0131853, IMG submission 92764) | Labiotermes labralis P1 segment gut microbial communities from Petit-Saut dam, French Guiana - Lab288 P1 (version 2) (version 2) | ecosystem: Host-associated > Arthropoda: Insects >...
AAACACTACACACACAGACACACACTACACACACAAACACTACACACACAGACACACACTACACACACACACACACAAGCACTACACACACACACACACACACACACTAAACACAATCACACAACACACACAAATACTACACTACACACACAAGCACTACACACACACATATTCACCACACACACACACACACACACACACGAACACTACACACACAAACACGCACACAACTACACACACATTACACACACACTCTCGCCCGCGCGCGCACTTCGCTGCACACAACTACATAAAATACAGCAAGTAGACATAGAGTTACAACGACTGGCAGAACAGACTAGATGACTTAATGCTCCAAGTACTAATGGCTGACTGACATATCACCAAGAATAAGTTCTTTTCCAGTTGCAGGCGTCAGTGCTGAGAAGTCATTGCTAAATAACATCGTTTCCTGGCATTCGGCAAATCCAGACGGCCACATTAAGTAGCACTCGACATAATGCAGTGTGGTGATATATGTACGAATTGCAAAACTGTTTTCGTCAATAAGATGGTAACCATATGGCCGACAGAACCACTTCGTTCAGCTGAAGATTTTGTGAGTGCATCCGTTTGAAATTAAGTGTGACTGATGTTGCAGCAACTATGTTACTTAGATCTTCTGAAATTCTTTAACGCTCTCTTGTACAAATTGCCAGGATATATCAGCAAGTGCTTGAAGCAAATTTGTTTTACTTTTTATTTCAAGACAGTGAAGATGACTCAACTGCAGAGCGTCGTTTTACAACAACAGGTAAGCAGTGAACTGGAAAGGAATTGAAGGGGAGCAGTCATAACGTTTGAGGGAATTATCCCACAATTTGCTGGAAGAGACTAAGGAAAAACGCGATAAATCTCAAGACATGTCGTCTGACTCGAAATTCGAAATACATGCTTCCGGAAGAAGAGTTCCGACAGTTACCGTTGAACGTATCTGCTCGGTCATAGCCCGTCTTGAAACTGCCTTAGTCGCTGACTAAGAAACCCCCCCCCCCCTCCCCCATATAAATTACTGTTAACTCGAAAGTTCATTACCGTGTTCACAACAGCTCGCGCTGTACCCTATCCTCAGCCAGATATATTCAGTTACATTTTCACAAATCATTTCCATAACATCGTCTATAGCATTTTGTTAAAACCCAACGTTTCGTATACAATAAACTTCCTTCATTTAATTTTCTCAATTAAATTTTTTGATGCGTTTATCAACTCCCCGACGCCAGTGAAGTCTCCCCTCTTTCATTTATTTCGACTGGATAACTCTTTTAATATAGAGTGAATTATACTAATTACATTTAATGTTTGCATCCTACCGTCACATCCTCTCCCTCCTATGCCAAACATTTTCTCGGCATCCTGTTCTCAAGCAGCTGCAATGTACTTCCTTCTCACGGGGTGACAGACCAAGTTTCCTACTCACTTAACACACTATTGCAATAAAGTTTTGTACACTGTCATCTGTAGGGGCGTATATGGAATGCAGCGATTGTAAATGGCGTAAGAATACCGAGGTTTGCAGTTTATATAAAATAAGACATTACACAAATGAAACCAGGTTGAGTCGGTACAGCTAGACTACGGGGTGAACGACCGGAATAGGGGTTCGATTCCCGGGAGGGGGCAAGAGACATTTCTCTACTCCACAGCTCCCAGACTGTCTCTGCTGTTCGCTCAGCATCTCGTTCAATGGGTATAGGGGTTTCTTTTGCGGGGTAAAGTGGGGTAGGAGTGAAGCTGAAACCCAATTCAATTTACTGTCGCGGTCAGGAGGGCTTGTAATTATGATCACAGCTCCGATATCTTGCTTATTAGAAGCAGTGGAAAATGCAATATGATTATTACGTGTCTTCACTCAGGGCGAAAATTCAAGGAGCTGATAGGTTACAGAAACGAGGCTCATTACGAAACTGGTTAGAGGTTCTTGTGATGGGGAGTTTCAAGTTAAGTTGCATTATGTTAAGACGTAGTTATAAGAAGAGTTTTACTCACCCCTGACAAAGGGGCGATAGGCTTACTGCTATCAGATTAAACTAGTTTCCGGATCTAGGGCTTATCATTTATGTGGTAACGAAAATCCCTTTGTGTTCTAAACTCGTTTTTGCGTATCATATTTCCAACTTCTCTGGTTTTATTTACACCTCACTGCGTATTTCTTAGAACTTGTTTCAGTCCGATCGAATTTTCAAGCGCCACACATCCAAGCGTGGGCCGGGTAGCGTAGTCGGTATAGCGACTGGCTACGGTTTGGACGGTCCGAGGATCGAATCCCGGTGGGAGGCGAGATTTTCCATACTTGTCCAGACCGTCCCTGGGGCCCACCCAGCCTCCAGTACAATGGGTACCGGGTCTTTCCCGGGTGTAAAGAGCGGCCGAGACGTGACGCTGACCTCTCACCCCCTTCTAGTGTCGTGGTCAAGAAAGAGTAGAGCTATACCTCTACTCCCCCTATGGACCGTACGGCCTGTACAAGGGTACACTTTGCCTTTACACATCCAAGCGGACAACAAAACTCGTTCCTCTGTCCCAAAGCTCTGCTTCACAGATTTAAAAGTTTGCTCCATCCTCGTGACTTAAGTCATTTTTTTTTGCTACTGTTAAGCTTCAATGCTTTACTGTGTTCAAACGACACTTTCTTCTGTATAAGTAATAATTTTCCTAGAAACTGGAATGAGAAATCCGAAGAAACTCTCATTGTATTCCAGTCAAACAATCTCATTACACTCCAAAACAGGGAAGAATACAGGCTACTAACACTCGACATAAAAGTTCTTTACTTTAACGTATCGACTAATGAAGTGATACGAATTACACATGCTTTCCTAACCTACAATAACACGGATGAAACATTATTAAAAAAATTACATATTTTAAACAATATTTTACACCAAAACTACTTTAGGCAAAATAATTAATTGTATAAACCATCCAAAGAAGTATCAATTGGGGCATCATTATCAAATTTAGTTTCAGACAAAAAAAAACACATTTGGTCATTGTTTCAAAAATATGGAACGTAATGTATTTCCGTTGATCACCCGTCCAGAGGAGTCCTACCGACTGTGGTGCGTCGTTGTGTGTGATCTAGAAAGCTCAAGAATGAGGAGGTCATGGCGCGCGTTGGGCCGCAGCGCCACAGGGGAAAAAATGTATCTCCGTTGGTACTCATGTGCAAAACACCTCGTCTGTCTGTCACGCAAATATATTCCGGTAGGAGGAAATAAATAACAGAACTTTAAAAGAGGCTTGACTCACACCTCCTATACAGGGTGTTTCAGGAGGAATAGTAAATATTTTAGGATGTGGTAGTATGGACTATTCCGGGTAAATAAGTTCATATAAACATGTGTCCAATTTTCAATGGGTGTGGAGATACAACTGTTTGAATGTTACGCATGAAAAGCCTTACGAAAGGTATGAAGGAAAGACAAATTATGTATTGATTGCATTTATTGGTTTTGTAAATGATCTCAATAAATTGCAACAGTTCAAAGTAAGTGTTAAAAAATCCCACCATCAACTTCAATGTACATTTTAACCCTCTTGGCACTTGTACATGTAGCACTCCTGAGGTCGTCTTGGCGTTCTTGCTTTATGAGGGCAGCACTATTCATACTGCGAGCGATCAATTCGTCTCTTGTGTTTACTTTTCTTTACACACTGCGCTTTTCATCCATCCCCACAGACAAAAATCTTATCTGCAAGCGCCAACTTGAAACAGCTGTATCTTCACACCCATTGAAAACTGGACACATGTTTATCTGAACTTATTTACTCGGAATAGTCCATACTACCACCTCCTAAAATATTTACTATTCCTGCAGAAACACCCTGTATATAAATGTCAAAATGAAAAAAAAAAGGTAAAATTGTCCCTGTGCTTAATTAATCACCACTGGATAAAGGCATATATATATATATATATATATATATATATATATACACACACAAGTGTGAATGAATACATCCCAACTTTCGTAACGTCGGGGCTATGTTACTTTCACAGGCTAGCTGTACGCTTGGTCACCGTAACTTCGGGAAAAAGAGCCATCGATACCAAACGGATAGAATAGGCTTACCTGCTGTAATATACATGTGTAAGACAATGGTTGATCCTAGGGGAAAGAAAATAGGTTCAGGGTGTCCGAGAGCAGAATTCTAATGAGAGTAGTCAGACCTAGGAAGCACACACACACACTTAAACACAGGGATGTAGATGAGAAAATCATTTGTAAAATTAACGTTGAGATATACTTTCTTAGTACTACACTGTGTCGATGCAGGCCACGTAAGAAATTTAGAATTTTCATGAGCGTTGAGTTCGATGTTGGCGTTTAGATGTGTCGAATGACGCACAACATTGTTTCTGAGAAACGTCACTCCTAAGGAAGCTCTGTCAGTGAAAGAAATGTCATCAGAAAAGGGATACAATTTAGTGCGGATGCTGATCCCTAGAGAAAACCAAAGCATTGCCTCTGTCAATACCGAAGAAAGTCTTCTTCCTCCACGAGTGACCTACGTAAGTTTTAAATCGAAAATCTCTGTCAGTATACGAAAAAAATGAAACAAGTACTGGAGTTAAACAATTTATTATCCAACTAATGCGCAATATATGACATGTAGAAAAAATTAAAATTATAAAATATTTAAAAGTGCTCCAACATGTTTCGGATCACAGAGGATCCATCATCAGGGAGCCTTGTATAGAGCTTGGTTAAAAATTACAAGAATGATTCTATCGTGCCCGTTAAAAGATAGACACGATAGAATCATTCACGTAAGTGAATAAGTAAAAAAATTTCAGAAAAGAAAGAAAAATGAAGAAAATACATGCCACGAAAATCGGAACGACATTGTACTTGGACACAATATAAAATTTCAGAGAGAAAGTTAAATTATAAAAAGTAGGAAACTTACTCTTACAGGTAAAGAGGAAGACAGAAAATTAGTTTCTTCTAGAGGGCGAAAACGAATTCACTCAATCGAAACTTGGCAAACACAGAAATTAGGTTGTAAAGCATAGTTTAATCCTATGTGTGTGTGTGTGTGTGTGTGTGTGTGTGTGTGAGCTGGGAAAAAACTATAGTCTTAGTCATTAAAGTTAAGCCTTCCGTTTAACGTGCTTTTTAAATAAGTCAATATCTTATTTACATGAAGGAGAGGTTGTGTCATTCCTTCCATTCGCACGTTTTGAAGGCGGAGCTACTACCTGAACTCAATCGAATTTCGGGGTAAAAGGGGACGTGGAATAAAAAAGTTAAAAATTAATTGCAATATATGTTCTTGGCCTGCTTGTCCCCAAAGAAAAAGGCACTGCGCTTCTGGTTAAAATACTCATATAATATGAACTTACTATCAGAGTTTGCATTCTAATATAAAAATATTATATCTCATATAAATCGTTATATTTAATTTAAATATTTTTCGGTATGGCCGATCTCAGTGGCCGCGCGGTCTAAGGCATGGGTCTACGGCCGCTCGCTTGCTGGGACTGTGGGTTCGAATCCCGCCGGGGACATGTCTGTCTGTCTGTGTTGAGTGTTGTCAGATAGAGGTCTCTGCGACGGGCTGATCACTCGTCCAGAGAAGTCCTACAGACTGTGATGCGTCGTGTGTGATCTAGAAACCTCAAGAATGGGGAGCCCATGGCCCGCGTTGGGTCGCAGCGCCACAGGGGAAAAAAAATCGGTACGATGTAGATCTGGATTTAAAGACGCAAAATAAAAATATTTTGCAACTGCGAAATTTGATACCTATAGTGTCAATTATCCTTATGAATAATACGGTTTGTATGTAAAAATAAGTCAGCATTATTGTAATGACGAAAGCAATATAGCAGAGATATCATTTTGAAAACGTACATATATAAAGTGATAACTACACTCTCATTCTTTTTCTGCAAACAAGAAGAATCCAGTAACTTCACGATGCAAAAGTGGTCCAATAATGGAAATAAAGAAAATGGCTGTCTATCTTATACTCGTATAATAGGGCCACTCTTAGTCCGGAAAAAGAGTAATATACTAATGACGTCACAGCCATCGGTTTCCATGGTTACGATACAAGTTAATTTCTGAGTGATTAGCGATATAGCGATATAAAAGCAGCGACGACACACATAACGGTTTCCGTGCTTAGTATAGCGTTTGGTCTGTAAAATGCTTTAATTTATATCGTTCATCCGTAATTAAGAAAATATTAAAATCGGTTATGTCGAATCAATGATGTCGATGTTATGTGGGTAATTTAACTTCGGTTCAATGTTAATTGTTAACAATAGGAAGTTGGAAGCCTTGATACGAGAGAGAGTTGGTACTACTTCACAGGCTACGGTAAAGTGAAATATTAAATAGTGCTTATAGGAAATCTGAATTTTTCGATGCCACTGCCAGGGGATAAAGTTTAACAGAATGTTACATCCTATTATACTGTTTAATCGGGTCGTTAAAAGGTTAGGTATTTAAAAAAACTTTTTTTTTCGTATGCGAAAGATGTTTAGGCACGCAAAAGAAATAATATTGGTAGTATATTTTAAGTTTTAAATTTACAACTTATTTTAAAATGGCAACAGTTTCCCACTTATATTTTAAGTACCTTTGTGCTAGTACAGTTTCGAAGTCAGAATCATAGCTATTAACATTATCTTTATTATTATAATCTCTCCATAGGTGGTGATTCAGGTCGGCATTTGGATGTCCCGCTTGTGTTGCATTAAAGCTGAAAGTGCCCGTTATGATTCTCAGAACACACTAGCTTTATTACCACTAGATTCAACACATATTCTCCACATTACCCTTAGTTAGAAAACACAGTTTTCATATTACTCTTGGTTAAAACACACATTCGTCATACTACCATTAGTTATAATGCAAGTTTCCATATTAACCATTAGTTACTTACATCATCATTAGTTAAAACATAATTCTCCTTATTGCCACTAGTTACAACACACAGTGACCATATCATAATTAGGTACAAAACAGTTTACATATTACCGTTAGTCAGAACACACGTTGTTCGCATCAACATTAGTTACAGTACACAGGTTCCATAGTTCTACTAATTAATACAATTAACAAAATCAGAATTTTCTAGTTAGTGACTTGATTACAATTACTAGGAAAACTGAGGTTGATATTTATAATAGTACAACATAATTGGATACGACAGTAGTTTATGATTTAAAAATAATGTCTCGAAATTTGTCATTTTATTTAAATTATGCCTGATGGTGGCAGAAAATTGTCGAAACATGTAGCAGCTGAGTGAGTGTTCTAATGAATATAAATAGAATTTTACCAAGAGTAGGAGAACAAACGGTAACACTGGTACACTGAACAGAACAAACGGTAACACTGGTACACTGAACAGAACAAACGGTAACACTGTTACACTAAACAGAACAAACGGTAACACCGGTACACTGAACAGAACATAATGCAAAACATGTAATAATTAATAAAATATTAAACGACATAATTTATACTACTTTCTTTACAATCCTGAGGCGTAGAATAATGTAATGGAGATATTAAAATGTTGTTACTAAGGATCTGGAAGGAGACGGTTATATGTACGTGAACTGATCATAATGAGAGTGACAAAAATCACCAATAACACCAGAAGGGCCGTTAGATCTAAATTTGGATCCTCAGTGTCTCTCTTAGAACTGGAAAATGGGGCGGTACTGATAACGTATTTTCGTCACAGTGGCAGAACCACACGTGGGAACCATTTAAGGTCATTTGCAACCTGGGCCGGAGTCTGACTTTCCTGCTGTAAGACAGCTGTTCGCATAGACCTATCGTCAAGAAGAGCTTCTGTCGCTAATATCACATATCAGGTTGTGTCTATCAGACACTGCGACAACTTTACTCTTAATATCATTCGATTATGCATGCATAGTGATTGAAGCTCCTCGGTGGCTTTCCGTCACTTCCATTTCCTTAAATCCAAAATATTTCTTCGGAAGTCCATACTCAAATAACGAGGTTCCGTGCTGTCCTCTCCTGAGTGAGGTGCTAATTCTCTAACCCATAAGAAAGAATCACAAACTTTATGTTGTTCATATCCGTGCAATAATGTTATTACATTACGTAAAAATTCGAATGATGTACCAATATATCTAAATACCACTTTATACCCCAAGTCCCTCTCCCACATGTTTCAGATCCTTGGGGTTTGACACATTTTTATCCCTGATGTTTGTTGGACCGTACATCATTGTGATAACTGAAGAATAAAAAACCCAACTAGATGCCACTTATTATTTTATTGTACTTCTTATAGGCTCAACATGTTTCGGGCATTACTATGCCCATCATCAGGAGCTCGCGACTATGTTTTTGATTATCACAATTGTCGTTTCGTTCTTGGTTTGCTGTATGTTGGAGGTTAGGTGCGGTTAGGCTGGAGTAGTGTCCGGGCTGCAGGCTAAAGCACGATGATGGGCATAGTAGTGCCCGAAACATGTTGAGTCTATAAGAAGTACAATAAAATAATGAGTGGCATCTAGTTGGTTTTTTGTTCTTAATTTTTATCCCTATTAACGTCACTGTGAATGTAAGATTATTGTTTTAGTATCTTTTGATATTCTGTGCCAGTCTACAGCGCCCTAGTCAAACTTTGTTTACGTTACACTACATTGATTTTCTTCCTGAGCGAAGTAAACTAGGAAAGGAGGAAGCAGCACTGCGTAATGTTGTGTCTGGTACTTAATTCCTTGTCACGGAAACTTTTTACTTTAATGTTCAGGAAGTAAATATTTAAGCATCACGGTCGGCATACACATATTCCACCATAGCTACATGCTTTGGATCGTGTGCTATCTTCAGGCTAACACGGACGTACGCGCGACGGCATCGTCTATTAGAATACACAAACATATCTAAATTAGCCAGAAATTGGGTGACTAAAGAGACAAATTTTGTAGCTAAATTAAGATATATATATATATATATATATATATATATATATCAATACTGTTGCACCAACAGTATCTTTTAACACAAAGCAGGATTCTCCACTTAAAAACTCCTTTCTTTAAACACTGGGTTATTCAAAATGACTGTTGGGGTTCTAACAACTTGTCATACACAACACACTTGAGATACGAATATGTGATTTTTTTTTATTTAATAGAACAACACTCCAAGTTTTTGTTACATATCTTACAGTATATGTGCACCCTTTGTAATGCTACAAACATCAACAAGATAATCGAGTTCGTTCCGCATGTCAGCGGTGATGGTTTCAATGGCGGCTCTGATTTGTACCTTCAGTTCCGGGATACACACGCACCCTGTCTCTTGAAACTGTGCATACCACCTTCGAATGGAATTGTCAGACGGTGGTTTTTTTTCCCGAATTTGATGCGGAATTGACGCTGGACAATTGTACCTCGACAATCATTTTGAATAACCCTGTATATTATCTTGATTCGCATCAATGTATTTCCTTTTATAGCAAACCACTAAAACTGAAGTTAAAAGTTTAAAACGTGTAATAAATAGCTAGAAATGAAAGTTTTACTGAGGTATTGTCAGTCTCTAACTTAACCACAGGGCCTAGTAACTCTATTCCAAATACGACAGCACAGCAAGATGTTCCCCAGCCACTAGTGTCATGTCACACATATTCACATACCATATTTCTGAACCCTTTCTCTTACAATCAGAAAATGGCCTTAAAATTAGATCGTAAAAATATCTGAGCGTATTTTGAGGCAGGGAAGTGTAAAATAAAAAACATAATTTCTTTCACCCTCTCTCTCATGAGCTGTATAGGAATGAAGTTCCGGTACGAATGCGCACGCGCGAATACTAGGGAGGGACGAAAAGGCGGGAAGTGCCATTGCGCTAAACTCAGTCATCGGTGTGCTTCTGTGCTTCGCGGTTGACAGTGAATCTGCAGCTCGCTGAGTTTGTGGGTCTACACATTGGCGTGGTCAGTGTATACGTATCGGTGCTGTAAAGCAGCGAGAATCGGTAAGTGTCGCCTGCCTGTCATTGCGACGATTAAATGCTCGTTTGTTAGTAGCCCACATTTCCGTACAATTATACAAAGCAAATTCTTCGGCAATTATGACATTTCACAAGAAACCATTAAACTGTGTGGTCACCAGTTGAGTGATGTTGGTTATTAAACCGTGGTTGCCCCTAGGTCACGGACCTGTTCGCGTGTTAATCTCGTCGAAAATATTTTTTTCCCGCTTTTATTCACCGTAGTTTTATATATTTTAATGTATCCGAAATTCTGGCGCACATAAAAATATACGAAACGAACAATAGAAGTCAAAGATCAGCTAACAGTTAAAATAACAAACACGTATTCTCAGCCGCGTCTTTAGTAATTTCATAAAGATCGTACGTTCAGAGGGAGAGATCGAGGGTGGTTAGAAAGAAGGTAAAATATCGTACATTTCACGAAACAGAATTAGAGCAATCAAATAAAGAAGGATAAGCTGGGCGGGATAAGTAGCATGGAGACAGACTGTAATATAAGCTTCTATGACGTATAATTCCGTAACTTAAAAACCTACACCGTTGTGACTCTGTGAGGGGAAATTCGCCTTCGGAAATTTATCATTCGTCCCAGTGCTGAAGCAAGGTCTTGGCAGTCACGGATTTTGAAGACGATCGGGATGTGGAAGCAGCTGTGACACACCGAACTGTATCAACAGGGAATAAAAAGCTCCTCCAACGATGTAATAAATATCCGAAATGTGTAAAAAGTATTGAAACAGTAAAATAAGATTTAAACTGTTCGTATTGGAGTAAAGGACCCAACATACGTGTACCAAAAAATTGTTTCCTGATAAATCTGCGTATTAAATGGTGAAATGAGAATTAAATTAATTTTAATCGGTAAAATTCACGGAAAGAAACAGCTTGGAAGAAAAGACGTAGATGTGCTGGAAACATAAAAATGGATCTGATACTAGAAATCGGGTGTGACAGCGAGAATTAGATCCAGTGTCAAGCACTTCTGTGAAAAAGAAAATGAAATTTCGGGTACTTGAAAATGGATCTGATACTAGAAATCGGG
>Ga0131853_10023694_pt1 | contig 11082 bp, 4 predicted proteins | sample TergutLab28metaG_FD_92764 | JGI IMG/M metagenome (GOLD analysis project Ga0131853, IMG submission 92764) | Labiotermes labralis P1 segment gut microbial communities from Petit-Saut dam, French Guiana - Lab288 P1 (version 2) (version 2) | ecosystem: Host-associated > Arthropoda: Insects >...
AACTCTTGCCCGCGGAGTGGGGTCCAACCCCACGCCATTTAAATGTGGGGCGGGGGGGGGGGGAGTTTCCAGTGAGCAAAGCTGTCAGGACGTGAAAATGAGACTTCACATCCATTTAGTGCTGAAGTTATGAACGAGATGAGCTGCACCTCCACTCACACAATACGCCTTCATGGAACGCACATTTACCTCCACCTCAAGCGTCAGTAATTCCAACAAAAATTATAGACAGGTGTGTATGTTGGCAGTTCTGGCTTGTCCCATCATTGTCTGGTGGCAATTTTATGGCAGTATTTAACCACGGTCGATATTTATCTCTTCACTTTTTGACTCATTTCGAACGTCGAAAACCTTTGGGTACTTTAATGGTTAGGAGTTCTGCGAACTGCCGTCTGTCCACACAGTGTATTTATGTGTTTTGTGTGGATCTGAGAACAAACAGCGATTATTTCCCTATATGGCATTAACTGTCTGGTTTTTATAACAGAGACGGAGAGTGTTTACTGCGTGATACGGACTGGATCTTTGTTTATAATTCAGTAACGAAGTTTAGCAAACAGAAATTCTACTTTCTGCCAACAGAGTGTATTTATGTGTTTTGTGTGGATCTGAGAACAAACAGCGATTATTTGTCTATACAGCATTAACTGAATGGTTTGTATAACCCAGACGGCGATTATTCACTGCGCGGTACGAGCTGAACTTTAAGTTCGTTTAGATGAACTGTGTAAATCTTGCGCTGGGAGAAGCACCCGCGTTAACACTGAATGGCAGAACCCCGCTCCGGCTTCAGACTTTCATGATTCTTCCCCCCCTCGGCCCCCGAAAGTTAATTTGCAGCCTTTCTTTAATATTTGCTTTTGTCCACGGGTCTTGCACTGTCCGTTTCTCAGTCAGTCAGTCAGTCAGCTCTGTCTTAAAGCATTTTGCTATGTCTACCAGTTCACAAATACCTTATCTTTGCCTTCCAAGTTTGCTTTACTCTCTGCAATATTAGTACCCAGCATCACATCTCCGAAACTTTATTTCAGAAACTTGAAATCTCATTTGCCATTCTCTCTCGTAATCTAATTTCGAACCCGCGAGAGCCCGGTTGAACCGATATTATTAGCTTCCTCGAGGACAGACTGTGTCCTGGCAGTGTCACTAGCTGCGTGTGTGCGCGGGCCATACATTCCTGTTTTAAAGATGTTGCTTTATTATTATGAAATTTTATGTGGACCTTATAGCCCAGGTAGCTCAGTCAGTATAGCGACTGACTACGGGCTGCACGGACCGGGATCGAATTCCGGTGGGGACGAGATTTTCCGCCCGTCCAGACTAGCCATTGGGCCCACCCAGTCTCCTGTAAAATGGGTACCGAGTCTTTCCCGGGGGTAAAGTGCGGCCGGGGCGTGCTGCTGACCACTCACCCCCTTCTAGTGCTGCGGTCATGGAAGAGGAAAGCTTTACCTCTACCCACCCTCTGGGCCACACCGGGCCTGTAAAAGGAACACACTCTGTCTCTATGTGGGCCTTATGTTGATAAAGGCCAACCGAATACAGCAGTTTTAATCTACCTCTGTATTTGATAAAACAGGACAGTTTTGTGAAATTGTTTATTGTGGGAGGATAGCAGCACCACTTAGAGGTCTGAAGTAATATTGATAGTAGTAGCTGGATTTGCGGAAAGAATGTAATTATATCTCAGATAATAACACCATGAATATCTGAAGATTCTAGAGACATTACCCAGGGAGTGAGACAAGGACGCCCACTGTCACCTGTTTTGTTTAATATGTATTTGGATGAAGTCATTAGGATTTGGTTTCAGAAACTAAAACTTAGTATTTCAAAGAGTTAATTTTTAACACACTACTATTTGCAGAAGACCAGCTTATTATTGCTGACACAGAAGACAATTTGCAAAGGGCAGTTTATTTATTGTATAATATATCCAAAGAGTATAATTTGGAAATTGCCACAGGCAGGACGAAGGTATTTGGTTTCGTTGGGACAGATCACTTAAGAGCAAAAATAATTATAAATGATGAAACACTAGATCAAGTCGGCCAATTTACGTATTTAGGCTGCAGCATATCTTACCAATTTTCCAATGATGTGGAACTTAAATTGGCAACAGTTTTACAATTAATTGGTACTATTAAGAGGACTATTTTCAGGAAAGTGAGAACGGAAACCATTTTCAAATTATACAACACTCTAGTTTCACCTACATTTTTGTACGGGTCAGAAAATTGGACGTTGACAGCCTCACAGAGACGAAGAACTGAGGCGGCAGAAATGAAGCTATTGAGACCTCTGGCAGGTTACACCTTTTATGACTACAAAACAAACGACTCCATCCGCCGCGAACTACAGACAGACTGCATACTAGACACGATAGATGAATACAGAAGGAACTGGCTTTTACACCTACAAAGAATGCCACAAAACCGAATCCCCTTAAAATCATACCTTTACAGCCCACAAGGAAAGAGAACAGTTGGGAGACCAAAGAAGCGATGGAGAGAACAACTGTAACTCTGGAGACGGAACGGGCCAAATGGCCCAACCCTGGATGTTTGTGATGATGATAATAACATCAGAAAATATTCGTCTTTAGATTTAATGTTGTTTTAATTTCGTGGCTAAAGTAACGACCGTAGCATCTGGTAGTGTGACGTCACACAAACACAGAGTTTCAAACTTCATGAGCTGTTGTCAGATGAACTAGTATAGAATTTGGGCTTACGTATTTTGTCCATCAGAAAGATCACCAGTAGACACGTAGACCTAAATCTGTCCGTTTGTGCAGCAGCGAATGATAAATTAAAGAGTTCTGCTGGAACCTGTTTGTTGGTTTGAACGCCTTAAACACTATAGTTTACCTCAATTACATATAAATACCCAGTCCGTACCGCGCAGTAAACACTCCGTCTCGGTTACAAAAACAAGTCAGTTAATGCTGTATAGGGAAATAATCGCTGTTTGTTCTCAGATCCACACAAATACACATATATATATACGCTGTGTGGGCAGAACGTGGGATTGTAGAGTGTTACACCTGGCGGTACATATAGTGACCACTGAGCTTTAAAGGCTTGACAAAGCGGAATGAAAACATTAAATTATTCTGCCCGAAATTCAGTTAATGCCGTGTTTTCTCAGCGGGGTCATTTAAGGCCATTCCGAACCAAATGGAAAGATAGATTGCTGGGCCTCAGCTAAGCAATACATTCAATGGCAGCGGGAGTTCTTTGATCTGGGGTAAAGCGGACGGGGCGTGAGGCCAACAACTTGCGAGAATCTAGCGTCCAGCAGTGGAGTTCTAACTCTACGTCTCTTCTGTGCCTTTATGACTTGTACAGGGATATGTTTTGTAATTTTCATTCAAGGTGTATTTTACTCAAAGACTGAAACACATTTAGCGTCTTTTGGACCTTAATGGTGGGATTCTTTGTAGCCGCATATACAGCGATGGCATGACGTCGATTATGGTAGAGAAGTACTTTACTGCACTGTATCACCTGCGTCTTGAGCGGTGTGGAAGTGTTAATTCAAGCGCACATTACAGGATACGATTTATGTGACCCATATCGCTTGTCACTTCCTGTCAGCTCGCGTATCGTATAAACCGCAGCTGTCTCAACATTCGCCGATATGAGCGTCGGAATAGCGGCGGGAAGAGGCCCACGGTATTGGTCAGATAAAATAATGAATCTATAATTTGTTATTACAACTTACTTTGGAATCCAAACGGAAGAACGCGCTTTGGAGATGCCACATCAGTTTGCCCATCTTTATGTAATATAATAATTAATAATATCAGCGACTAAACCTTTGGTCAGGTTTGTATGACGTTTAGTCCGGGAACACACACTATACAGAGTTGTCCAGCAAGTGAGAAATTCTTTAAAAGTGACTTAGTGACTTACTTAGGAGCCTAAATAAATTCCCACCCGTACTCTCCATATTTCTTGACCAGTTGTGGGTGAAATTTGGTACAGTAGCTGTCCACCTGATGTCGTTGAGTAGGCGGTATGTTGGAAGCCATACGTTTGCCTACTGAAGAGCCTAAATAAATTTTTGTCCATATTTTCTAAGCTTTTCACCCGATTTCGGAGAAATTCGGTGCAGGAGGTGTTAACACACACATTTCCACACACAATTAATGACGTAATTACGAGTTCTCTGACAATCGGTGCAGAAAGGACCGTCCTGTACTTGCGGCCTAGCCTCAATTGAATTTACATGTGCAGCGTAACACGGTGTGATATTTTGAAAATAAAGACCGCCTTGGTGAAGTCGGTTTATCGCATCCTGGAGCGTACCTTTTGGAGTCTTGTTTGTTTCTGTGAACTCGTTCAACCGTGTGCGCTCTTGTGTAAGTGGATTTTCGTGAATGTGGAGAGGACGGAGAGAGGCAGCGTAAGTAATATTTGTTGAAAAGTTAGCCACAATAATTCCTGGAATTATGTAATTCTGCTGCTATACCGGCTACTGTATTTGTCTGCAGTATTTCCGTGAAGAACACGCAGATTCTCGAGACGGAACTCCTAAGGACGCCAGAAGATCGCATTGTGTCCGACCTGTCAGGCGCATAGCCACTGCCACACAAGGTCCTGGCGTCTTTCTGAACAAACAGCAAAATAAGCATCTACAGGGTGACCTAAAATATTCCGTACAGCTGTGTGCACTGTGCTGGAAGTGGGAAATACACATATATAAAACACTTCGCGTGGTACACGTTATCTCTCTCACGTGTCCATGTTTCCCCCCCCCCCCTGTGACGCTGCGGTCTAATCCGGGCCATGGCCTCATTCTTGAGGTTTCTAGATCACACGTAACGGCGCACCACAGTCAGTAGGACTTCTCTGGATGAGTGATCAGCTCGTCGCAGAGACCTCTACCTGATCACCCACAACAGCCACAAGATACAAACGTCCATGCCTCGGCGGGATTCGAACCCACAATTCCAGCAAGCGAGCCCACGCCTTTGACCACGCGGTCACTGGGATCGGCACGGGGTTGTTAGCAACACTTCAGCTGCCAATGCTGTACATTTACTTTGACTTCCACTGGAACCGGTATACTGCTTGGACAGTTGCACACAGATTTTTCGCGCATTCTGTGTTGAAGTGGCGGTAAGGACTTCAGACGAGTCGACACTTGCTGAGATAGTCCAGAAGCTCTCCCCATTTTGCGTATTTGGGAAACTGACTGCCTTGTTCACAGCAGCCCGACAGTGGTCCATGTACCGAGTGAGGTGAAGTCAGAACATTCGCGAACTTCGATGTTCGGGATTTCGATCTTTCACGATCACCCATTTTATTATTGTTTTTTTTCGACTTTTCGTGACTGGTTCCGACCGAATGGAATGGGATTACGCGACTACGTGCCCGGTGAGTCGGCTGCCGCTCGTCTCCCCACCTGCTGTCCTAATACGCAAATCAATGCGGGCTGTCAGTCTGTCTGTCGCTGTGAGTTTCACTGCCTTTGTATTTTATGGAAATGACTTTGGTTAAAGGTTGAAGAAATCCAACAAGATGCAACTGTATGCAGATATTTATTTACTGCTAAATTACTCTACATGTTTCGGGCATTCATCGCGCCTGTCATCAGGAGTACAAAAACTGGAGTTGCAGCCTTTGGTACAGATAATACTATCTGGGGAGCTAGCGTCTTCAAACGTGACCGAATAAGGAACCCTTATTTGATCACGTTTGAGGAAGCTTGCTCACCATATAGTATGACCTGTACCAAAGGCTGCTACTGCAGTTTTATGTATTCATGATGAAGGGTGCGACGGACGCCCGAAACATGTAGAGTAATTTAGCAGTAAATAAATATCTGCTTACGGTTACATCTTGTTGGATTCCTTCAACCTAAAATTACGATGCACGGAACCACAAATATATATAAAAAAAAAAAAATTGGTTCAATGAGTTCGTGCCTTTTTTCCTTTCAGAAAGTGTTTGTGTTTCTAAACAATAAACTCCCATGTTTCATGAATCTATTTTATCTCCGATATTTTATAAGTTTTTGGAAACAGTAAGGGTCTTAGACTGAAACTGTATTTCTATATTCGTGACTCCGATGTTCGTGGCGTTCTCTTTGATTAAAATTAATCAGTAGCATATTCCCACCCAGGCACTGATATTCCCATTAGTCTGTTCCCCCATATTTTCCGTTATGCGCAAGTTTTGGTTTCATCACCTGCTTCCAGAGATAAAGGACGCCCCAAGAAGGGTTGCCCCGACACGTCACTAATTTTAAAATTACGGACTCGGAATTATGTCGGACGATTGAGACGTGACGTTGATAGTGTTGACGATAATGGTGACTTCGGCGATTCTTTCTAGACTCCATCTATGACGACATGATGCTAGAAAACGGAAAGGGCTTCACGTGATTGGGCCCTCCGGCTCGCATTATCCAGTCTGGGCTTCAAGTACTGGCGAATCGAACATCGAGTTTGTTCCTCCCATTAACAGCGCTTTGTCAAGGAACGTTAACGAAGCTAATAAGACGTCATGCGTCGTCAAAGGAAGCTTCGGCGACGGTTTCTCCCTCACGGCAGAAAGAAAGCGGCGTTTCGACTTTAATACTCAGCCAGAACTTTACCGTGGTAACTATATATACCGTGGTAACTATATATACCATGGTAACTATATATACCGTGGTAACTATATATACCGTGGTAACTATATACCGTGGTAACTATATATACCGTGGTAACTATATACCGTGGTAACTATGTATACCGTGGTAACTATATATACCGTGGTAATTATATATATACCGTGGTAACTATATATACACCGTGGTAATTATATATACCGTGGTAACTATATATACCGCCTTACGGAACATCAAATGGAATTCTGCATTGTGCTTGCAGTCTGTTGGTAAACTTAATCATGCCACTGCTTAATAACAGTGACATCCAAATGTCGGCAATGCAGTTCGTGATATTGTTAACACAAATTTTGGTATTTTGCTGACCGTGCATCTTAGTAGAATCTTAGTAATTAACCAACTTAATGCACAAATTCTTGTTTTATAATAAGTTTATTATATGCCTCTACATATTTCGAGCACTATGTGCTCATTATCAGGAGGTCAAAGTGTATTATACAGCATCTGGTATCATCACATCTGTAGGTGGCCGTCCCGTGCACAGAGAGGACTCTGTGCACGGGACGGCCAACTGCAGATGTGATGATACCAGATGCTGTATAATACAATGTAGGACCTCCTGATGATGAACACACAGTGCTCGAAACATGTAAAGGCATATAATAAACTTATTATAAAACAAGATTTTCTGCACTAAGTTGGTTAAGATAAAGACTGTTAACACAGTGTGTTTGTGTGGTCTCTGTGTAGCTGGGAATAAACAGCAGTAAGTGCCGCGTCTTTGTAACGGAGGAACATTGTGTTTACTGCAACGTCCGAACTGAACTTGTATAATTCACCTGAACCTCAAGTGCCAAGGGTCGAGCCACAGCTGAGACGGTGAAGAGCCACCCGGTATCGACCCGGGGTCAATTCATATGTGACCGGAAGGGGCAGTACGTCTCTTTCCCCTGTCATCATTATCATTATCATGCTCCATATTCATCGTAATCTTAATATTAGCGTATTATTGACAGCAGCACAACCCGGAGAAGACAACAAAAAAGTAAACGCTCCTTCAAATATCGGGGGACCGCTGGATAGACTTCAAACACTATCTGGAAGACCTAGGTATAGATGGAAAGATGATATTAAAATTATATTGAAGGAATAGACTTGAGAGAACGTGGACTGCGTTAATTTGGTCTTAATATGCGGGCTATTGTGAACAAAGTTACGAACATCCAGGTCTGATAAAATGAGGACCAGTTCTTGACTGAGGAACTGTTTGTTGCAGGAGGACTCGTGCCCATGACGTCACTTAATTATTTAAATAGACTGCTACATAAAGCACTTCCGTTATACAAGAACAGAATTGGTCTGTCTGTATGAAGGCCGTATCGTGCGACAAATTGACAGCAGACACTGTATGCTGCACCAGGGCTGTTGTACAGAACGTGACTGTTTCACGCCTACTGCATGGCAACCTAATTTCATGTCGTTACAAGCACTGCCCAGTGTATTTTAGGCGAATTCGCCATCATCATCATCTTCATCTTCCTCCATGGGTTAGGTAGTTTGACCTGCTCCGGCACCGACCGCATTGCCATGGTTTCCTGGGGCGTCCACGGTCTCTTCGTCCTCGGGGTTTGTAGTTGAGGGCGTTCGGGAGTGTGTTGTTATCCATTCTCTCAAAGTGGTTGATCCAATTTTGTTTGTATTTGGTTCTTACATCTTGTATTCCAGGGATCTCTAGTTCTTTTCTTACGGTTTTGCTTCTTATTTTGTCCAGTCTTGTGTATCCCTTATGTATGTGTCTATTTTGTTGAGCAGCACTGCGCTGTTGTAGAAAGTCCCGTAAATGCAGTACTTTCATAGTGATAACGGTTCATTATAAGTGACCTTAACATCAGCTCTTCTGCACCAAAAATCACCAACACGTTCTGATGTCAGAGTTCTTCCATACATTCCGTACACTAACATACAAACCGCATTTTTCTTTCTCATGTCAAAAAACTTTCTAATTCCGATTCCTGCTGCTTTCGTCTTCACTGAATTTGAATTGTAAACATCTGCGTTGCTTTAACGTGCAAATATTTGTTCAACACTTTTGAAGTCTGAAGTATTTCTGAATTACATATAAAGATCCAGTCCCTACCGCGCGGTAAACACATTGCGTCTCGGTTACAAAAACCAGTCAGTTAATGCTGTACAGGGAAATAATCGCTGTTTGTTCTCAGATCCACACAAAACACACAAATACACTGTGTGGACAGAACGTAGAGTTGTTGAATGTTAAACTGGCGGTACATATAGTGACCACTGGTCTTTAAAGGGTTAAATCTCTGCTATACAAACCAGTCAGTAAATATCGTATAGGGAAATAATCGTTGTTTGTTCTCAGATCCACACAAAACACACAAATACACTGTGTGGACAGAACGTAGAGTTGTTGAATGTTAAACTGGTGGTTCATTTAGTGACCACTGGGCTCATAACTTAAAAATGCACCTTGACTGTACCTTAACCTTTTAAACACAAGGAATAACCTGAATTACATATAAAGATCCAGTCCGTACCGCGCAGTAAACACACTCCGTCTCGGGTATGCAAACCAGTCACTTAAAGTTGTATAGGGAAATAATCGCTGTTTGTTCTCAGATCCACACAAAACACAACAATACACTGTGTGGGCAGAGTGTAGAAATGTTGATTGTTAAACTGGTGGTACATATAGTAAACACTGGGCTTTGAAAGGTTACGATCCGACAGTAATATTGTCACACAGTGAGCATCCGTCATATTGTGGGCTCCAGTCACTTGACAACGCCTCCATTTTCACAGAGCTAATCTTAGCCATATGAAGCGTAACTTAAATAATTGTGCTGCAGTATAAACAGTCAGGAGAGAGGACTGGACAGGACATGGGGGTTACGACGCCATGTCACTGGGCGAGAAGTGCCTGACATTTCCACAGATCTTAGTGCTTTCATCTTCAGGATGAAACTGTCTTCTGCCACTGCTTTTTTGAAGACGACTACGTTACGACCTTCCGAAACGTCGGGAACTGGCGTCATATCCCACAGGACTTGGAAATTTCAGCAGCACCGCTGTGAGAACCTGAAATCTTTTGACAGTTGTTATGTTGCTATGTGACGCCCTGCTGCTGTTTTCTGCACTTCATGTTTGACACTGTATGTCGGGTGGGTAAAAAATGCGAATTATAATGTGATGGTGATGAACATGTATATATGTGGCTCACGTTCCGGACAGGACTGTTGGCCAGTCGGCTGCTGCCTAATTTAGGTCGGATCAGCTGTGCCCTTCCTGGGGCCAGACAGGCAATTTGTCTGCAATTGCAAGATTGCAGACTTCAAATTTGAATATTTCAAAGAACCCTACCTCCTCCATCCTCAAGGCAGAATGATAATTAGGTCATGTTTATATTGCTTTCAAAGTAACTGTCGTCGTCTATTGTCCTGTTAATTCACAAGCTCGGAAGGACACAGCGAGTGGTAGAGACGAGAACTGCGACTTTTATTATCTCCCGTCTACTTTAAGAATTTATTTACACTTTTCTTTGTCTGGGACATAAACATCATTTTAAGTGTGAGCTTAAATTTTAATGTGGTAGTAAATTAACTTGTAATTTGTATGAGGCATACCAAAAGGAGCTAAGAAATAACTGTCACTTAAAGTCTACATTTTATGAACAAAAGCAATTTACAGCTGTTGCAAATTCCCTGTTGTGTGTACTGTGCCATCGGCACCACAGGAGCTGCCGTGTTTGGGCTCTGCCGGCGGTTTGTGGGTACGAACACAACAGTTGCACCAACAGCACCGTTCGCAGCTTATTATTCATAACTTGGGTGCCATGGCACCGTTCGTGGCATAATAATCATAACTTACTTAGGTGCCATGGCACCGTTCGTAACTTATTATTCATAACTTAGGTGCCTTGGCACCGTTGGTAGCTTAATATTCATAACTTAGTTAGGTGCCATGGGACCGTTAATAGCTTATTAATCATAACTTACTTAGGTGCCATTTTAGCGTTCGCAGCTTTTTATTCGTAACGTACTTAGGTGCCATAAACTATTCGTGGCGTAACTTCTCTAGGTGCCATGGCATAGTTCGTAATTTGTCCTAACTTCTGTAGATGCCATTACACACCCAATGACTTCACCACTAGATGTTTGGAAACAGCACGGTAAGAAGATAAATTTGTGGTTGATATTGCTTTTGGGACATTGCGGGAGGAAAGAAAGCTGAGGGTGTTTGAGAACATGGTGTTGAGGGGAATATTTGTACCTGGGAGGGACGAGGTAACGGGGGAATGGAGGAGATTGCATAACGAGAAGCTAAATGATTTGTACTCCTCACCCAATATTGTGCGGGTGATAAAATCGAGAAGAATGAGATGGGCTGGGAATGTGGCGCGTATGGGTGAGGAGAGGGGGTGTATAGGGTCTTGGTGGGGAA
>Ga0131853_10023695_pt1 | contig 11082 bp, 4 predicted proteins | sample TergutLab28metaG_FD_92764 | JGI IMG/M metagenome (GOLD analysis project Ga0131853, IMG submission 92764) | Labiotermes labralis P1 segment gut microbial communities from Petit-Saut dam, French Guiana - Lab288 P1 (version 2) (version 2) | ecosystem: Host-associated > Arthropoda: Insects >...
ATTATTATTATTATTATTATATCTTCATTGGAGAGGGGGTGTATAGGGTCTTGGTGGGGAAACCGGATGGAAAGAGACCAATGGGGAGACCTAGGCGTAGATGGGTGGATAATATTAGGATGGATCTACAGGGGGTGGGATGTGGGTATATGGACTGGATTGGGCTGGCCCAGGATAGGGACAGGTGGCGGACGCTTGTGAGTGCGGTAATGAACCTTAGGGTTCCGTGAAATGCGGGGAATTTCTTGACTAGCTGCAAACCAGTTAGCTGTTCAAGAAGGGCTCTGCACCATGGAGTGAGTATGTAAGTAAGTATTATATATCTTCATTAATTTTGTTTGTTTTCTGCCAATTTATTTATGTGCTTCAATTTAGCCTTAAAGACTTGTCGAGTTATGTTGTGGGGGAAGTGGAGAAGCAACCACATGGGAGATGAAAAATTAGTACAAAATTTTTGTCGGAAGTCCTGCAAGAAAAATGTCACTTCTGAGGCATCGAGATAGGTGCGAAGATAATGAAATGGTTATTGAATAAATAGTTGGCTGTGGATCCAGTGGCGGACTGTTGTGATAGTGTGACGAAGCTTTGTGCTCAGTAAAAGAAAGAGGATTTCTTACCGAAATGAGCAACAGTCAGCTTCAGAAGTATTCCTTTCCATGGAGTTAGATCTGTGATTTTTCTACGCCATTAGGCGCGTTCACAAATTTGCGAAAAGCGACTATTGGCTTCGTCATGTCTGTCTGACCGTCTGCCCGGTACAACTCGGCTGCCAGAGGACGGGTTTTTATGAAATTTTATATTTGGGTACTTTTTTTCGAAAACGTGCCATGAATATTCAAGTTACATTAAAATCAATAACGGGCATTTAACATGAAGACCGATATGCATTTTTGATCATATCTCCTCATAATCTTAGCAACATACCAACTTAATTTACAAATTCTTGTTTTATAATAAGTTTATTATACTCCTCTACATGTTTCGAGCACTACGTGCTCATCATCAGAAGGTCAAATTGTATTATACAGCGTCTGGTATTGTCACACTGTAGGTGGCCGTCCGGTGCGCAGGTTGAGAGAAGACTCTGAATCTGCGCACCGGACGGCCACATACAGAGTGTGACGACACCAGATGCTGTATAATACAATTTGACCTCCTGATGATGAGCACATCAGTGCTCGAAACATGTAGAGGAGTATAATAAACTTATTATAAAATAAGAATTTGTGCATTAAGTTAGTCTACTGCTAAGATTATACTGAAATGCACGGTCAGCAAAACATAAAAAAATATCTCCTCAGTTTATTCTTAGAATGAGAAGCGTTTTAGTTAAGAGTTGTAGAGAAAATCGAAACACATTTTGTGTTCAGTAACTTATTATTTTTTTTTCGAAAATCGTGCCGTTTATGGGATAATGTGGAAAAATTTAGTAGAACCGGACTGGCTACAGATGACAATATGGCGCATGCGTTTTCCATGTTAGATACCTAAGGCTACAAACACACACTCACAATAAGTAATGTTGCACGAACGCACCTCATTGTTACGTTATATGTAGAGTGCCTGTCTTTCTATTTCTCCGTTTTCGCTTTGTAATTATGTACGTCTGTGTTCCTTTTAACATCATTTTGTCTTCAGTTTCTGTGATCTTTATATTCCCTCTCACTCTTCTGCGAAAGAAAACTCGATGCACCTGCCCTGACGTAAGAGCTCCAAGGTCGTGTGTTTGAAACCTGGCACAGCAGCATTCTCGTTTCAAGGGTTGTGGTCGAATCTGGTTAGTCCGGATTGAACTGGCCCTTCCCTCCTCAGCTCCAAGAACTGGACGATCATGTTAGCAGTGTCAGACAGCTGCGTTGTTGAATCAAACAAAATATCGTCTTTTGACATTACGAGGCTAAAATTAATCTACAGTGTAGCTATATAAAGATATCATCCCGACTTCACAGAGAAAAGTGTGATTCCATCAGGAAACCCCATCAATAAGCATTGTGTAGCGAAACAGTCTCTGTTTGTTAAGAATCTTACTAACTAAAGAACTAAACACTTTATTATACAACTAATGCACAATATGTGATATGTAGATACAATTAAAATTATAAAATATTTCAAAGTTCTCCAAAATGTTTCGGATCACAAGAATGATTTTGTCGTGTCCGTTGACATGGACAAGGTCAGTATTATATATTGTGTATTAGTTGGATAATAAACTGTTTATCATTGATGCACGGTACAAACATGAATAAAAACTAAAGAACTAATTTATTAACTAACTCCAAGAAGAAAAGTCATTCTTGGGAACCTAACAGGTTCTCAGCTAGACAGGAAATTCCCCACATTTTATAGAACCCGAAGATTCATTACCACACTCACAACAGCCCGCCACCTGTCCCTGTTCTGTGGCTAATCAAGCCAGTCCAGACCCCAATCACACTTCCTGAAGATCCGCTTTAATATCATCCTCCAATTTATGCCTGGGTTTTCCAAGTGGTCTCGTTCCCTCAGGTTTCCCCACTAAAACTCCGTATGCACCTCACCCACATACGTGCTACGTGCACCGCCCATCTCATATAATATTATGCAACACGTAAATACGCTGTGTATGTGTAAAATACAGAGTTTTTAGTGTTAAAACTTTTCGGTACATATACTAACCACTAGGCTTTAAATGGTTATGGCAGAAGATATTTACGCACTTCTGGAATTTCTTGTGGGTTCGTATTTGTTGTATGACATCTTCTTGGTGCGGTTTGTTAGACGATTCACACACCGACTGGGTACGTAATATTAACAGGCGTCAATATTAACAGGCGTCAATATTAACAGGCGTCAATAGGGGCAAAATTACTTTAAAGTAGGGATTTATGTGGCCTTGTGCTGTTACTAGGGTTAGAGCCTGCTGTTGGCTGTTGGGAGTTACCGGCGCCACAGCGACTGCAGCTTGGGCTCATTGCTGTTGTTGCCAGATCTGCCCTGCCACAAGCACACTGTACACACTGAAGCAGCACGACAAACTAATAAAGAGAACTCAAGGAATGAGCAAAAAGTAAACGATGCATTTCTACAGACATTTTGTTCCACTTTTCTATACTCCTTTTCCGGTTTATTTTCGCTCCCAAATGAGAATAACGCAGCTAATACAACGGACCGGGCGATGTGGGACAATAAACTTGTCGTTTGTCCCCGCTGCCTAAGTCCCATATTCGGCAGCGCTGCATCTTACCTCATGCTTCTATTTCTGTGGCTTATAAGCTGAATACTTTATTGGCGTACCAGCTACATTTCTGGCTGCATAATAGCTTATATGGAAGGAGATGCGATTTATTGTTAAAGATGGGTTAATGTAGATCATGAATTTTGAGTGCGTACAGCAGTTTCGGGACATTTTGAACTATAAAGCTGAAGTATTCAGTCTAATTAAGTGGCGTCTGTGATATTATGCCGCTGTTTCCATTATATCCTCACTGCAGGCGAAGCTGCCTTTCCTGTCTCACTCTTTGCACCTGGTGCTGCAGAAGAGAAGATTCTTGCGATGTTTCTCTGCACGTAAATTGAGTCTGGCTCACCTAAAGGCGTTTCATATTGCGGTCCTGATTTCCATTCTCGTCTTGTGGATATACAGCTGTTCTTAGATACTGTAGAGACTTCAGCCAACAGTTCAGTGTCTGCACGCTTTCCAGAAGTGGACAGATTTATCGGCCAGATGGGTAAGAAGCTAAAATAAGGTGCGCTGAAAAACGAGTTCCATTTACTGCGAGATATTATCCTGGCATTTACATCTAAAGACTGAGAGAAACCACAGAAGCTCTCTAGTAGGATGTGTTAGTTAGCAGTGGCTTCATTATGCAGCTTCTGGAAGGAAAGTAAACTGAAGACCTACGATATATTTATTTTATAGTTGCCATGTTGGAGTTACATTTACTTCGTAACGACATGATTTTTAAAAACAAAACTCAGGTCTTAAATTGTTAAAAGAAAGTAAAATAATGAAAATTTTTGTTACCGAATATAATTTGGTGTTAAAATTCAAATAATACGTGAGTTTTAGGACATGAAGCTAGCAAGGACTAGATAGATGGTTTATACTTACTAACTCCATGGTGCAGAGTCCTTCTTGAGTAGCTAACTTGTTTGCAACTAGTCAAGAAATTCCCCGCATTTCACGGAACCCGAAGGTTCATTACCGTATCCACAAGCCTCCGCCACCTGTCTCTATCCTGGGCCAGCCCAATCCAGTCCATATATCCACATCCCACCTCCTCGAGATCCATCCTAATATTATCCACCCACCTACGCCTAGGTCTCCCCAGTGGTCTTCTTCCTTCCGGTTTCCCCACCACGACCCTATACGCCCCCCTCTCCTCACCGATACGCGCCACATGCCCAGCCCATCTCATTCTTCTAGATTAGATAGATAGATGGTTTATACAAATTAAAAAGACTGGGAGGGCCCTGCCATTTGGGGACCCAGCGGTCGTGGGAGCTCTTAATGTGGAGTGAGGTTGTGGAGTACATTGATGTTTCTGTGAATGAGGTGTAGAAGTGGCCTGTTGTGATGAGAGTTAGTTGCACGAAGAGTGGGGAATTTCTGAACATAAGCGACTAGCAGATTCTAGGTAAGGACTGTACTGCACGTAGTTAATTATTGGGATATAAAAGTGAAGTTATAGAGAAACTGTCTTACTTCAAAGCATTGGGTTGAGCTGAACCTTACTTTTAATTAGATCATACGCAAGCTATATAATAAAAGTAAAAAATTGGAGTAATTAAGTCTTTCAATTCTTAAATCAAGGAAATTTTGGTGGGTCATGCCACGGCTTTATATACGAGTTCCGAGCGTGTAAGGAATTTAGGATTTTAAAAATCTCACAGAACACCGTCAGTACGTTCTGTAGGCAAATTGAGTATCCTCAATGTTAAATATAGTAACCAATGTGCTATAGACGGTTAATTAATTCTGTTTCTCAAGAGAAGGAAATGACCGGCTTACCTTATGTTATGATTTATACGGTAAAAAGTAACTTTCTTCGATGAATAACGTCTCGTACTGAAAGCCTCAACAAAATTAGAGAACCAGACTGCATGCCATTCGGTCATTCCATTTTCAGATTAGCCGTCTGAGGTGTTAAAAATGAGAAGCAGAGGGCTTATAAGTAAAGGTTAACTTGGATTACAGGCCCAGTAATACTGCTGTATAGATCTGAATTTTTGTTCATAAGATGAATATATTTACTTCAGTTGAGCTCCTTCAGGCTTACTGCTTCCTAGTTCCCAGAATGAATTCTCCATTCTTATTTTATGGAGAAACTTGTTAAAAGTGTGGAAAGTTACAAATTACTGTAATTTAGCACCCATGTCTGACGGTTGAATTAACCTAGGACACGTTAGAAGGCAGTGCAGTACGCTCGCCACAATAACAAGAAAATTTGTAGCCCCAATTTCATGTACACCTTTTTCTTTAACAACAGCAAAACTGCTATTAAAATGGCATAAATTTTCCTTTACGGGTGTCAAGGTCAGTGGAACCGCGTGATAAATTGCAAGAATTCGGAGCTTAAAGTGGAATTCAGCTGTTTAAATATGACGAGCAGTCTGCAAACCAAACGTGGCATTTTTTAACCTTTACCATTCTGTGATTCTGATGTATATTGAATGTGTGTTACATGTGAAGTGTTTTAGACAACTCTGTCTAACTAACTAACTAACTAGTTGGAGCAGAGTCCTTATTGGCAAGCAAGACTAGCATTTTAGCGCATTTTACAAAACCCAATGTTTCATCACCGGATGCACAAAAGCCAGCGCAGTTTTCCCAACACTGAGCCAGATCAAACCAATTCACATTTTTACCGGTGATCCTTGGTTCGAGACCAGATCGCAAATATGCTCGGTGGTTAGATAGGCAAATTGCGTTTGGCTGAATTAATTACAAAGTTATTAGAATTAAATCGAAATGTATACTGGCGCATGGGATGGAGGTTAAGTGCCACACTGGGACGTACGGTCCTCAAGATCGTAAGACCTCGCGAGTTAGGCGATATTGTTGGGTTTGTGGTCTTTTTGTCGCGGGGAGGGAATGTGGCTAGCCTGGCTGAAGTTTGGTGGCGGCTTTCGTCGCGCTAATACCTACAGCAACTAGGAGTTGCACGCTAGGTCACAGCCCGAAGTGAGGACACCTGTATTAGGAGAGGTCAAGGATTCCGAATCAGGCCAACCTGAATTAGAACAGCACTTGGTTTCGGACCATCTTTCTGCGGCAGACGAAAACAAGAACATCAATGTTAATTAACTCTCGATTATGATAAAAGTTTTATTTTCACTGCAGTTCATACTTAGTTACGCATTGTGTAATAAAAAAAAAGAAAAATTAGTGATCAGTGTGGCTGGACTTAGCAAATTGTCCCCGAATGACAGTGTCAAATAAATGAGGCTGCATGCTCTTAATGTGACTGTGTAAGACCAGAAGGTAAATATTTCCTGGGAGAATCTGACGTTCAGGTGACCATGCATCGCGATAAATTCTTATATAAAACCAATTAGATGAACTAATTTCTCAAATGTATTTTTGGAGTAAAACTCTACATGTTTCGGACAGTTCCTCTGTACATCGTCAGCAGTTTTTCACTGTACACACAGCAATGATATATATCATACAGGTTTGCTGACAGCTTGCCATCATCAGGAGTTTTTCACTGTACACACAGCAATGGTATATGTCATACAGGTTTGCTGACAGCTTGCGAGCAGGATCAGGACGTTCCGTCCTGATCCTGCTCGGTTAAGCGTGTGACGTGTGCACACTCCACACACTTAACCCTACTTATAATAGCATAGTAAATGAAAGTCACATTGTGTATAAAAACGCTGTAAGCCATATGGGATCCCAAATGCGCACAACCACCCTGTAAAAGAATAACGGTTCTTAGCTTAGCCTGAAGATGGCTATTTTAAGTCGAAACATGTTGCATTAAGTATTACATTGTATTGGCGGCAATATATACCAAATTTTTTGTTTTTTTCAATGCGATTATTCTAGGCACTGTAATTACAATATGCTGCACATATAAATAAATGTGGAATTAATCTAGCGTATATTAGGACCGTTAAATTACAAAAGACATTTCTGGGGCCACATCGCAGTTCAACGTTGCAGGAGCTAATGTCAATAAACAAACCACTGCTGTACTAACGGAAAGTGCTGTGGGACGGAGAGGGGGCTTTTTTTATTCGGATTTAAAATTAATACTCTTTTTGAAAGTTAATATCGTGTAAGCTCAGCACACTTTCTGGGCTTCTGTCTTTAAAGTGCCCTAATGAAATTGTGGGTGGACTCACAGGAATTGCGTGTCTTCACGGGGATTATAACGAATATCCAATGTCATGAACCGTGCACTGTGTCGGCCTTCATTTATCGTAAACCGCGATGTTTTGGTTCTGCTGTTCGTAATTAAATAAAACTCTACCTTCAGCCGGGGACCGCGGTGGCACAGTGGTTAAGGTGCTGTGCTACAAATCGGAAGGTCGCTGATTCGATCCCAGCTGGTGTCATTGGCATGTTTCATTGACATAAAATCCTTCCGATAGCACTATGGCCTTGGGGTCGACTCAGCCTCTAACAGAAATGAGTACCAGGAGCTTTTCCTGGGGGTAAAGGCGGCCGGCGCGTAAAGCTGACAACCTTACCACCATCCTGTGCCGTTGTCATGAAATTTGGGAACCTTAACTTCCTGGAACCCTCTGGGCCACTCCAGGCCTGTAACGGGTCTGCTTTACCTTTCACCTTTACCTAGCTTCAGCCCTTCGATGCACAGTAAAGTTGGGCGAAGGGCTGACGGGTATGAATATAAGCACAGTTAAAAGTAAAGTTGTCTCTCTGTAGGCCATAAAGACGTATGTGGAAGTGAAGGTACAGCTCCACCCTATCTAAACCTCGGGAATAACTGCGGGTGATTGGTCAGATTCACGTCCCGGTCGCCTTAATCCTTGCGTAGGATCCCCTGATAGTCAATCAATAGGATGTAGGGTGCGACCTAGAACTGGTATTAACGAGTTAGAGAAGAGATAAATCGCTTGTCTCTGTCGGCATCCGAAAATTAATTCGCCGAAAGTTAGCCCCTAACCTACTGACTGACCACACTGACTGAGCCGTCTCAGCTCCCTTGTAAAACACAGTTGTTACCGTAAGTGTTTACTGCTGTGTGTTACTGCTGTGTGTTACCTGCATTATACATAGTTCAAGACACGCAATGTCCATGTGAGGTAACATTGATACGTGTTGGTGTAACCATTGTTGTTGTGGATGATGAGTAAGAATTACATATACTGAGTGTGTGTCTGTAGTATTGCTATAGTAAAACCAACCAGATGCACTAGTGTATCAAATTTATTTTATTTTGGAATGACACTCTACATGTTTCGGACGGTCTTTCCGTCCATCATCAGGAGTTCAAGACTGTACATGCAGCAACAGGCATATGTCAAACAGATACTGCTGTCTGCTTGCTAGCGGGTACTCGCTAGCAAGCAGACGGCATTGTCCGTCCATCATCAGGAGTTCAAGACTGTACATACAGCAACCAAACAGATTCTGCTGTCTGCTTGCTAACAAGCAGACAGCAGAATCTGTTTGGTTGCTGTATGTAAAAATGTAAAGCAGGCACTTTACAGGCCTGGACAGGCTCAGAGGGTTCCAGGGAGTTAAGGTTCCCAGATTTTCGTGACAACGGCACAGGATGGTGGTAGGTTGTCAGCCTTAGGCACCGGCCGCCTTTACCCCCAGGAAATGCTCGTGGTACTCATTTCTGTTAGAGGCTGAGTCGACCCCAGGGCCATAGTGCGATCGGAAGGATTATATGTCAATGAAAAATCCACTGACACCAGCTGGGATCGAGCCAGCGACCTTCCGATTTGTAGCACAGCACCTTAACCACCGTGCTACCGCGTACCCTGGTTCCCGTATGTACAGTCTTGAACCCCTGGTGATGGACGGAAAGACCGTCCGAAACATGTAGAATGTCATTCTAAAATAAAATGAATTTGATACATTGGTGCATCTAGTTGGTTTTACTATAGAAATAATATTACGATGCACTGCCCTATGAACGTCAAATATGTACATCTGTACCTTCAGTTATCCATAATGCAAAGCGCATGCGCCTTATTGTCATCTGTAGCTTGTCCGGCTGTACGATATTTTTCCACCTTATATCACAGACGGCACGATTTACGAAAAAATAAAACAAAACATTGAACATAAACTGTGTGTTTTGAGTTTATGCACAACTTTTTTTTTCTGAAGCTTTTTCTCGTTTTAAGAATAATCAAGCGAGATATTACCATAAACGTACTTACCCCTTCATGTAAAGTGCCCGTCATTCTTGCCATATTGTAATGAAACTTGAAATTTCTCGACAGGTTTTCGAAAAATATTCAAACATAAAATTTTATGAAAACCCATCCAGTGGGAGCCGTGTTTTTGCATGCGGACGGACAGACACACAGACTTTACGAAGCTAACAGTCACTTTTCGCAATTTGGCGAACGCGCCTTAAAGCTGAAATTTCGCGTATAGTTTTTCTTATGATTCTGGCAATACACAGATTTCTTTTCCTGCAAGCATTAACGTATTGCTGTGTATCGATGCGGCTCGTTTACTGTGAGGTTGGAAGCTAATTTTTTAATATAATTCAGAAGGGCTTGAAATTAGAGACCCTGAAGTAACAGAAGAATCGAGCAAGAAGCAATAGTAACAGGAAAAGTAACCGACGCTGTGTAACTGGATGTACAACAGACGCAATTAAATAAATGTGCTGATATTTTGGCCTCGATATTCTTCCGTCAGTATATGATTAATTACTCAATTAATTAACTCAGAATTATATTGAATTTAATTACCAGTTTCGAGTTACAGTCCTTTTGTCTCTTAGACAAATGCCACCCTTGTCCATTAGACAAAAGTCTGTGGATGTGGCAGAGTCACTGGAGGCGTAGTGACGAAGAGAAACAGCGAGGATGAGAGAACTTAATAGACCGATGTCGATTCGCGCTGTGCCTGCAGTGCTGAAGGCTGTCTCTGCTCTCTATCTTTGAGGAATGAAAGTAAATATCATGTATCCGTCGTGCGTCTAGGGACCCAGTCATCAAGACGTGTGTAAGAGACACCAGACTAGAGTTTCAAGCAGCGTATCCTCGGGAGTAATGGACGTAAATGTTGACATCGCGATCTAGTCCCCCACTTCACAGAAGTAAAAGCTGACTCCCTATTGGTCCAGAGTCTTCCTCGGCGTTAGATAATATAGTCTACCCTACTGCAACGGAGGAAGAAACAAACGGAGAGAGTATCTATCTAACTTTTACACACTGCTAGCGGAAAGGGATTCTTATAATAAAACCAACTAGATGCAGTAATTTCTCAAATTTATTTTTGGAATAAGGTACCATTGGTGTGTATACAGTGAAAAACTCCTGGTGATGGACACAAGAACTGTCCGAAACAAGTACAGTTTTATTCCAAAAATCAATTTGAGGAATTAGAGCGTCTAGTTGGTTTTATTATAAGAATTTATTACGATGCACGGTCACCTGAACGTCAAAATAGCGGAAAGGGACTTGGCTTATGGAATTTTTCATGAACCAGTTCAATAAATTCACCAACAAAATAAATTTAATAAAATGTAATTTTGTATTTTATGATATTAATTTCAGGGGAGCTAAATGATTTGTACTCCTCACCCAATATTGTGCGGGTGATAAAATCGAGAAGAATGAGATGTGCTGGGCATGTGGCGCGTATGGGTGAGGAGAGGGGGTGTATAGGGTCTTGCTGGGGAAACCGGAGGGGAAGAGACCACTGGGGAGACCTAGGCGTAGATGGGTGGATAATATTAAGAAGGATCTCCAGGAGGTGGGATATGGGTATATGGACTGGATTGGGCTGGCCCAGGATAGGGAAAATTGGCGAAAGCTTGTGAGTGCGGTAATGAACCTTCGGGTTCCGTGAAATGCGGGGAATTTCTTGACTAGCTGCAAACCAGTTAGCTTCTCAAGAAGGACTCTGCACCATGGAGTAAGTAAGTAAGTAAGGAG
>Ga0131853_10023696_pt1 | contig 11081 bp, 9 predicted proteins | sample TergutLab28metaG_FD_92764 | JGI IMG/M metagenome (GOLD analysis project Ga0131853, IMG submission 92764) | Labiotermes labralis P1 segment gut microbial communities from Petit-Saut dam, French Guiana - Lab288 P1 (version 2) (version 2) | ecosystem: Host-associated > Arthropoda: Insects >...
CACCGAATGATAGCAAGCATTTCCTGACCTCAATTTGCTCTTAATTTCTTTCGCAATAGAATTCTGAAAAATCTTCTACAATATCAAATAAATCCTTAACATTAAGATTCGTGCTTGTGAGAGAGATATTTAGTGCATATCCTAAAGAAGATAAAACGGGAGTGCAGCAATAGTATTATTCTACCATAAACATGACCAATCATAACCCGCAGTACGTTTGCTTACACTGCTGTAATTAAAGCGTGCTGTTGATTGGGTAGACAGAAAAGTATTGAGCTCAAATCTCCTGGTCAGCAAGGGGCATTAATTAACGACAAATTACGCCCAGTCATTCTCGCTGTCGTCATTAGACCTACGTAAGTGGCCAGCTTCACGTGTTTTATGTTCCCACCTTTGAGTTTATCTAGATCCGTTGAAAATTTTCCCGATTATTTTGATAGAAGCCTAAAGTTTATTACCGTATTTCCTAAGTGCCGCCTCTGGACTTAATCACGTGTTTACAGACGGTGACCTAGTGCGTCTCTTCTAAACACACATGACAAATGGACAGACACAGAAGTGGTACCATATGATGCTGTGTCACGAAAACACCGAGGAATTCCAACACATTCAAGGACGTGTATATATGACGCTAATACTGTTCACAACAACAAAATAACATCTCGACACTTCCCTACTTTACCAGACTATATTTCAGTATTGGGTTTTACAAGCTGTAGATAGTTCTTTATTATGTTACACCAGTTCCACATACTGTAGATAGTTCTTTATTATGTTACACCAGTTCCACAATCTGTATATAGTTCTGTATTATATTACACCAGTTCCACATACTGTAGATAGTTCTTTATTATGTTACACTAGTTCCACCATCTGTAGATAGTTCTACATTATGTTACACCAGTTCCACATACTGCAGAAAGTTCTTCATTATGTTACACCAGTTCCGCAATCTGTAGATAGTTCTTCATTATGTTACACCAGTTTCACATACTGTAGATAGTTCTTTATTATGTTACACCAGTTCCACAACCTGTAGATAGTTCTTCATTATGTTACACCAGTTCCACATACTGTAGATAGTTCTTCATTATGTTACACCAGTTCCACATACCGTAGATAGTTCTTTATTACGTCAAACCAGTGTATATTTTTCTTGTAAAGTACTTAAATATGTGACCTAAATGACAATGAGCCTATAGGCTACAACATGTCGGAGGAATATAAACTAGAGTTTTGAAACAAAACTCCTGCTGACACAGTTGGTTTGTAGTAATTTACATTTCAAGATACGTGTTAGTATTCTTCTATCATGTAGGAATATATCTCGCCCCACGTTTGCCGAATATTTCATATACTTTAATATCATTCTCCCGTATAACACAGGTATCTCTCAGGTTTACGGCGTACTGTTACATTCTATCTCATTCATCTCACACTTGCTATAGCATATTCCGGACCAATGCTTGTTTTCTTTTTTCACTAATTATCAGAATGTATTTGGTCAAGAGTGCAGGTCCCAGTGGCCGCGCGGTCTAAGGCGTAGGTCTGCGGCCGCTAGTCTGCTGGGGTTGCGGGTTCGAATGTCACCGGGGACATGGACGTTTGTTTGTTGTGAGTGTTTTGTGTTGTCAGAGGTATCTGCTAAGAGCTGATCACTTGTCCAGAGGAGTCCTACCGACTGTTGTGCGTCGTTGTGTGTGATCTAGAATCCTCGTGAATGAGGAGGCCCTGGACCACTGGGGGCTGTCGCGCCACAAACATTTTGGCCAAGAGTAGAACTTATGTAGCGCTTCAGTGTTCAGTTACTTCATTCTCCTGCTACTCGATCTCCCCTTAGAGCCAACTACCTTCATTATTATCCTAGATTGTATCTATGCTCCAGCAACGTATTGTTATTTAACGTAAATCTGTAAAAGGAAAATCTTCATGTTTGTACCGTGCATTAATGACGATTAAAAGAGATGCACAAATACATAATTCGTAGATACAATTAGAATCATTATAAAGTATTTAAAATTGCTCCAGGATGTTTCGGATCACAAGGGATCCATCATCAGGGAGCTCTACACTCTGCTTGGCTAAAATTTACAGTAATGGCTCTTTTTTCGTGTCTGTTGATATGGACGTAGTCGGTGTTATGGCAGCATATTTGTCCGTGGTGCGTGTGTGTACTGTACAGTCTAGTGAGGCACTCTCTACACTGTACAGTACACACACGCACCACCGGCAAATATGCTGCCATAACACCGACTACGTCCATATCAACGGACACGATAGAACCATTACAGTAATTTTAGCCAAGCACTGTATAGAGCTCTCTGATGATGGTTCTCTTGTAATCCGAAACATGTTGGAGCAATTTTAAATATTTTATAACAATTCTAATTGTATCTACGAATTATGTATTTGTGCATTTGTTGGAATATACGGTATTTTACTCTGAAAGGACAATTATGTGGACTGAAATATTTAGTCCTACCGACACACAGAAAAATAATTCACTCTTACATCCAATCAGATTATCTATCGATAATATTTACTTATTTGTTTATTTATTTATTATGAAGTACATTATGAGTAATATTAAGATCTAATAATAATAAGAATGGTGGGCCGGGTAGCTCAGTCGGTATAGCGACTGACTACGGGCTGGACGGTCCGGTATCGAATCCCGGTCGGGACGAGATTTTCCGCCCATCCAGACCGGCCCTGGGGCCCACCCAGCCTCCTGTAAAATGGGTACCGGGTCTTTCGCGGGGGTAAAGTGCGGCTGGGGCGTGCTGCTGACCACTCACCCCCTTCTAGTGCCGCTGTCATGGAAGAGTATAGCTATACCTCTACCCACCCTCTGGGCCACACCGAGCCTGTAACGGGAACACTTTACCTTTTTTAATAATAATAATTTTAAATAAAGCCGGCGATTATTAGAAAGTAATGAGGTCTAAAATTTGAGAGTTAATCTTCCTTCCGGTTTCAATGGAAGAAGCTACTTGAACTCCATTCCTAAAATTCATACCAGGCAGCTACACATCGAGACTGTTGCTGCTGGCCTAATCAGGTATGTCAGTGACAAAAAGGAATCCGTAGTTGAAGCCATCCGACCTCTGACAGGCGAAGCTCCGTTTTGAAACAGTAATTCCATTTCGTGCCAAAAACTGTCGATCGCCAATTAGGGTATGTTACTTTAAATTAGTTTCTGAAGCCTGATTTCAATGCATTATTCGATATTTGTTTGGTACGTAATGAGAGGATAATAGGGGCGAAACTTCACCCTAGAACTAGACATCAAGTTACAGCTGGGGAGTATAGATACATCTCTACTCTTTCTTTAATCTTGGCATTGGATGGAGGTGGGTGGTCAATTCCACGCCCCGGCCGCTTTACCCCTGGGAAAGATACCCGGTACCCTTGTACAGGAGGCTGAGCGGGCACTTATGGACTGGTGCGGAAAATCTCGCACCCCCCCCACCCTGGCCCGCGGACCGACCAGCCCATAGCAAGTCGTTACACCGATACGCTATCCCGGTCCCCGGTGGGAGAATAGTATTAAAATAAATCTCAAACAAATAGTGTTTTGGGACTTGTATCTGATTTCATCTAAGTTAAAACAGGGTTCACAGGAGGACTCTTCTCAACACTGTCAATATATCTTCGAGTTTCATAAAGGGTGGGGAGTTTCCTAACTGGCCGAACTTTTGAAGAGTGACTGGTCCTTTTAAGTTACTCAAACATGTTCCCAATCGTAAATACTCCAAATACTTCCCAGAAGGCTCATATTTTACAAAATAAAAGTAACTATCCAAATTATGTTTCTACATATATATATATATATATGTGTGTGTGTGTGTGTGTGTATTTGTGTGAGTATGTGTGTGTGTGTGTGTGTGTGTGAGTGTGTGTGTGGGTGTGGGTGTGTGTGTGTGTGGCATGTGTGTGTGGGGGTGTGTATGTATGTGTGTTTTGTGTGTGTGTGTGTGCGCGTGTGTGTGTGTGTTTGTGCGTGCGCCCTAATGACTGGGCTCCGGTCTGGGTGAGCTGCAAATCGTGGTTCGATTCTTGGAAGGAACAAAAGACTTTCTCTTCTCAAAATGTCCAGGCTAACACAGCCTCCTATCAGCAGATACCAGCGGCTCCTTCCCAGCGTCGTGAAACCAGTTTTTCATCTAATATTGAGGTTAAGCAAAATGGAGCAATATCCCGTCTCCGCCCATATGCAGTCACGGCGTGCACCTTTGCCGTCTCTATACAAGATTCACATAAATTCATTTAAGTGCGTGTGTAGTTCCATTACTTAAGTCGTGTCGAATATTTGTCTCATACAGAAATATTGACCTTGAAAGAAAACGGTGGACATTTAAATTTTAGTGTATACTTTATATAAAACGTGAATATTATATGAACCAAAAAGATAAAAGAATGTAATACAAGACTTTTGTGGGGAAAAGAACGCAGATCGAGCGTCATATTTGAAATCTGCAGTAAGTACCCTTTGTGCCTAAACATATAACAGACGCTTTCTGGGGTGCCGCTGTACGCACAAGCCGCATGCATTGGCGTACCCAGGGATTTGGTTAGAGGGTAGGGTTCAGCAAATTCAGTTGAGCACAGAGGACAGAGAGAATTGGGATCTGGGGGCGGTAGCCCCCTAGTCAGGGGTTCTGGAGGTAGCCGCAATTTGGTACAAGAAATATCATTTCATTGAGTAAAATTTTCTTAACTTTGATACTTTAAGACTATTTATGATGACAACCAATTTATTTGCCATTGCTAATGTAAAACAATTGCGAACCTATGTAGTTTTAGAATTTTACTGTCTTTTTTCCGAACATCTTGGGGTGTTGGCCTCCTAAAGTCTGCAATTTTTAACAGTTTTCACAATCGGGTTCAGTTTAGCACGATTTTGGAGGACCACAAGAATTTCGGGGAGGGGGGTTTGAACACCCCAAACCCCCCCTCGGTACGCCACTGCCCGCATGTAGGATACTAGTACCTTAAAGGATTACCTGTCACTCTGAAGGCATATTTCTATCAGTCTGTTTGCGACACATTTTCTGGTATAACTACATGCATGTAGATCAAACAACATTCTATTTTATGGACATGCGACACACGCGTGCTTGCGTTTGCATTCTTCTAACTTTTACCTTGGATGTTGAAACACTACATGTCTATCTGTTTCTCGCAGGGTTAAGGTGCTCTAAACTGGACAATTAACTCCGTTTTACCATACCTGGGTATAGGGTTCAAGCATTGTGCATTTGCTTCATGTTGACTTTCCTTCTATACCAGATTGACAATGTTCTTTATGATTGGAAATACCTCAGTGAACGTGGCGTTCAGAAAGTAGGTCGAGTTAGTCGTTAAATCTGTATTCAAATTGTCAGGCGGCAGTTGTAACTACTTAAATATGATGTAACAAGTACAGGGTGTAACAAACAGATTTTCGTTCCCGTTACAACTGCAAAATTTCCGAAGAATTACAACAATGGAAAAAATTAGCCTAACAATGTATCCAGAGACATCAGGAATGCTAATGAGATTTCCGGAGAAGCAATGTCTGGCGGTGTGAGAAACAACGGAGGAGGAAGAAGATGGATGGAAGGAGACTGAGGTTGGGAGCAGCAGTCGGCCTGCATACGTTATTTGCAGTTCTATTAATGACTGCTGTCAAAAGCTCAGATTATAAATCGTCGACGGATAATTTAATTAGCAAGTACGAATTGCAAAGGGCGTGGTTGGAAAAAATGGCAGTCTATTTACTTGGAGGAAAATAGAAGTCTTTACAAAGCTCTCAGTCAGGATAGTCAGTCTCCGTGTCGATATTTGAACCCAGGAACTCCAGAATTCAAAAAAGGAAATGCTACCTTCTAACCGCGACGTTTTAGGTCTATAAAGAAGGAGGAGTAGTGTAAGTTCTTGCTGTGTGCGTGTGCGTGCGTGTGTGTGTGTGTGCGTGCGCATGTGTGTGGGTGTGTGGGTGTGAATGGGTGTGTGCGTGCGTGTGTGTGCGTGTGGATGGATGAGTATGTGTGTGTGTGTGTGCACGTGTACGAGTGTGTGTGTGTGTGTGTGTGATCGCGCGCATATGTGTGGGTAGGTGTGAATGTGTGTGTGTGTGTGTGTGTGTGTGTTTGTGTGCATAAACAGACGTGTTTTCGTAACATGACGGAAAGTGTCTACTGCGCGTTACGAGCTGAATGTTTACATGCATTTCATGTTATTCTCAGTATTTAAGGGGTTAATTTGGAGACTTAGAAGTTCCACGTAATCTTAATAACGAAATTTCCAAGATATAAAGAGTAATCCATAAGTCCCACCGAGATTTTCGACCTCTACGGTACAGTACCCGGGATGGTCACGCCGAAGGGGAGCATGCCAACAGAGGGAGAGACACTCCACGTTTCTGTCCTATCTTACAGGTGTTCGATACGTCCACCCTTGGCGTCTGTCTTGGTTGTTACGCAGCCGACTTCGGAAGTTCCGGGGGGAATTAAGAATTACCCTGTATATACTACGTACATACACACACACACACACGTGCATGACTGTGTGAGAAATGAAAGTAAACTTTCACTTAAGTATATATATATACATATATATCTGTAATACTCATACAACCAAATCTCCGCCATTAAAATAAACTCCCTGTAGGACAGCAAGCAACATAGGCAGCAATTTTGGCGAACAATAAATCACTGAACGAGTTCCGTTTCCTGAAAGACCAAGCATCTGGGAGGAGTAGATCGGGGTCTCCTACTGCCTTCATCTCAGTCCTCCGAGAAAGAGCTACAGTTGTGCTTGAGCTGACAGCTTCACCATAGCTGTGCCAGCACCATTTATTCAAGCCAAGGCTGAGAGGTCACGACCTTACCACAGCGCCGTTTCCTTTGCAGGTCCGAATGGAGGTGAGGTTCTCTGCGTGTTATTGTTCTTACGTGACGTAGATTTAGAAAATTAGAACGGAAAGGTACATACGTTAATATGGCAGGATATGTAATAACTCACTTAAGACAGAAGTCGACTCCCTCGTGAACCGAGAAGTGAGATAAGTAAGTTTGTGAAACTGGCGTAAAATCAAAACTATGTATTAATTTTATGATCACATCTCGGAGTTTTAAAAAATTTCCATTCATATCTATGCAGTAAGTGTAATTCAAAAAGTCTTTAAACTCATGACAAACTGAACACCTCACATGTATCTCAGTATTTAACCAACTTGATGCACAAAATTTGTTTCACAATAAGTTTTATTTCATGCCTCTACATGTTTCGAACACATGTGCTTATCATCATATAGGTGTGATGATACCAGAGGCTGTGTAATGCAATTTTGACCTCCTGATGACGAGCACGTGTGTTCGAAACATGTAGAGGCATGAAATAAAACTTATTGTGAAATGAATTTTGTGCATCAAGTTGGTTAAATACTGAGATAAATATACTGAGATGCACGGTCAGCAAAACGTCAGAACCTCACATATATCACCCTTCAGCCTGCCTCGCCACAGTTATTTGCAGTCTGTATCTTACTGTGTTGTAGGCATTCAAAGTGTTGGGCCAAATTTCTGTATCAGACTCATCTTCCTTTGCAATACCTTCGTATTCCGAAATGTTCAGAATTTTGTAACTTTTCGCGAGGTAAAATATAATACTTGTATCTTCAATCGGACTTAATGATTTGCTATATATTTTGTTGGTTAGTTGGTTGGGTGTTTGTTTGTTTGGTTGGTTGGTTGGTTTTTTTGGAAGAAAGGATCAATCATGGATTAATCACAACTCTTATCAACTGCAGGGGTTACATTAATATGAAAGGGTGAATGCGTTTGGATAAATTGAAAGGACTGGGGAGAAACAAGTTTGTAGACAGTTTCAGGGGGCATTTCCGTCATTAAAGAGGAAAATTTGAGGTATGCATTTCGAAACAGCGTATGCTGAGTCCCAGAATCCAAACGTGCAGCTCAAGAAAACAAGTCGGCCTTCGATTCGTTTATTTTACGTGATTGCAGGCTTCCTCCGCGAAGAAGCCGAGAACGTCGCATGTCTGGGTTACTACGCGGCAAGTAGCGGTAATTTCTTACCGACGTTTAGGGACAACCTATTATTTTGTTAGTTAACAAATTGGATAGGTGGTTTGGTCAGTATGTTGGTTAAATCCTTTGTTTCATATAGCGTGACATTTGTTTGGCTTTGTCGGATTGGTTATTTTGATTGGTTTTCTTCGGTTGGTTATTTTGGGTTCACATTTGATTTGAATCATTTATTCATATGACTGGTTGATAGATTTGTAATTCACCTTACTGGATCTAACAGCCAAGTTTTGTTTTTGTTGAATAACTTCATTTATTGTTGGGATTGGTTGGCTTGATTGGTTGCTTGACTTATTTAGTCCATTATTTTATAAACTTTGTCTGAATAACAAAATATTATTTGTCAAGAAAACTGAGATGAATAACATCGGCTTAAAATCCTGTACAAGTTAATAGGCCACGCATGCAACACAGACACAATGATAATTAAAAACTTTATTATCCAACTAATGTACAATATATAATATGTAGACACAATTAAAATTATAAAATATTTAAAAGTGCTCCAACATGTTTCGGATAACAGAGGGTCCATCATCAGGGAGCCTTGTACAGTGTTTGGCTAAAAATTACAAGAATGGTTCTACCGTGTCCGTTGACGTGGACAAGGTCGGTGTTATGGCTGCATATTCTGACCCGCTGTGTGTGTGTGTGTGTGTGTGTGTGTGTGTGTGTGTGTAGTCCACTGTATATGAAGGTATTGAGTGCCTTCCTATACAGTGAAGCTGTGCTTCAGCCGGCAGCCCGGGTACCACCCTAGCCGAACCGCACTCTAACTCCAACACACAGCAAACCAAGAACGAAACAGCCAATGTTGTAGTTCAACAACATAGTCGCAAACTCCTGAAGATGGGCATATTAATGCCCGAAACATGTTGAGTATCTAAGAAGAAAAATAAAAGTAGCAAGTGACATCTAGTTGGTTTTTTATTCTTCAGCTAACGATCACTTATCTTCGTAAAACACAGAAGAAAGTAAACACTTCATTCATGGTGCAATATTTAAATGAGTGACCCGAAGGTGTTGGATGGGCAAGGAATAATGTAAGGCAACAAAATAAACTGTAATAAATTTGATATTATTCATTCCATGCAGTTTTCTTACAATCAGTCGCATTCACCATCAACTGCACAGAATAGGATTAAAAACTGTACATAAGTTTTAAATGCTGCTACATGTTTCGGTGTCTGGGCGTCAACCTCAGCGGGGGAAGGACGTGGCCACGGCGTCGAAATATGTAGGAGCTATTTGAAACTCGTGTATAATTTTTAATCCCATTGTGGAAATTTGTTGGTGAATGATATTGATTACAATTCAATAGAATTTAAAAAAAAAATCAAGGTCCTTCATCTATGTGTGGCGACGAGGAACTGAGAAATCACCAACATAGTTTCTCTATGAGAGGATAATTTCTTCAGCTCTCACACTTCCGGTTGAGAAGTGATTTTTGGAAATTCTACTATTTGGAATACTTCGTAGGACACTCTGGACGGGGAATCAGCCCCTCACAAGAAATGCTCTTACAGATGGCAGCAAAACACGGAAGAGAGAAGACGCAGTCTACTTCAATGTCAGAAGTGTGGAAAGGTAATTCTAGTGTTCTTCCGGTCGAACAGTGTATGGGCGGTCCGTACATTTACTAGGTTTTCTGCATATTAATGTGGATGAAGAAATAACATGTGGTAATAAACTCATTTCTGCTTCAATAACACAACACATATTTGAGATATGTGTGCCCCAGATAAGCGGACACATCCGCAGCAGTTTCATTATTCAGAAGCCATTTTATAAATTACAGACATCTTGACCCCTATTTTGGGAGACAGGATTCGGGATGTAAACTTTGCCATTACGTCACATTATTTCATTCCTCTTATGAAGCTGTCTTACAATAAAACACCTGAAATAGTTTTGTTTTGAAAGTAGTTCTGAGTGTTAAAAGGCACTAGTTTCTGTTTAGGTGAAGTGAGTCGTGACTGTAAGCTGACTCAGACATGCCACCACACCTTTTCTCAAAGTTTCTCGTCTTACAAGGACTGCGCACGAAGGCAACATGCGCTTTGTATTCGAATTGCAACACCAGAAAAGAGAGGGGTCAAAAAGAATGTCCGGCTGTCCGGGCGGACATCGTAGGGTACTGGGCGGCATTCTGCTCCACTAGTACTGGGGAGAACCGCATTCGAAACCAGCTGCTACCGCTCTGACAGTTGACGAAAGGTGTTTTGCGGAACTCCAAAGAAATAAAATACAGGGTTATTCTAAATGACTGTAGGGGTTTTAACAACTGCCACCTCGTTCTCCAGATGCAACCCCATGTGATTTCTTTCTATGGGGTTAGGTCAAGAATCAGGTTTATGTTCCTCCTCTTCCCGCAAGTATCCCGGAACTGAAGGTACGAATCAGAACCGCCATTGAAACCATCACCGCTGACATGTTACAAACAATTTGGAACGAACTCGATAATCGTGTTGATGTTTGTAGAATCACAAAGGGTTTACATATAGAGCACCTGTAAGGTATGTAACAAAAACTTGGAGTGTTGTTCTATTAAATAAAAAACACATACACTCCTATCTAAGGTGTGTTGTGTATGACAGTTTGTTAAAACCCCTACAATCATTTCGAAAAACCCTGTATAACAAGAGAAAAAGAGGAACTAGCTGTATTCAAAATTATTTGCTTTTGGTATAATATATTTAGCACAGCAGACTGAGGTGATAAACAATCCAAATGTTTGTAAAACAGAGAAATAACTAGTAATAATTAATGCATAGGACATACTGGAGGCTGAAAAAAAACTGAATATCAGTAATAAGAAATACGTTGTATTTACTGATCATCAAATATGATTAGGGTGACCACATGTAAATTTTGATTTGAGCGGAGAATGCAGGAAGCATGAGAGAAAAGAAAAACATTTACCAAATTTTAATTGGAAAAAGCAGCAGGAAGAGGCCACTTAGCAGGCCTAGGCATAGGTGGGAGGACAGG
>Ga0131853_10023697_pt1 | contig 11081 bp, 8 predicted proteins | sample TergutLab28metaG_FD_92764 | JGI IMG/M metagenome (GOLD analysis project Ga0131853, IMG submission 92764) | Labiotermes labralis P1 segment gut microbial communities from Petit-Saut dam, French Guiana - Lab288 P1 (version 2) (version 2) | ecosystem: Host-associated > Arthropoda: Insects >...
GCGGACATGCGGTCTGGCAGGCAGTATTGTGAATGTACTGTTCACAGCTGTGCAACGCCAACAAGCACGTAACCCTAAGCCCACAGCACGTTCTCGACAGGCTGAACAAAAGCCACATCTACACAGTGCAGGAAGGACAACCGTGTAGAAACAGCATGTTATCCAACAGTGTGTCCCGACAATCGCTGCGCTAGTCTATAAATTTATCGTCTTTATGCAATCCAAAAGTTCATAACCGTAACCACAACAGCTAACAACTGGCCTAAATCGTGAAGTAGATGAAAGAAATGAACCAATTTACACCATACTTACAGATACAATATATCCAGTCCCTGGGCCGGGATACCTCAGTCGGTATAGCGACTCGCCATTGGCTAGGCGGTCTGGGGATCAAATTCCGATGGGAGCGAGATTTTCCGCACCCGTCCAGACCGGCCCTGGGTCCCACCCAATCTCCTATACAATGGGTACCGGGTCTTTCCCGGGGGTAAAGCGGGCGGGGCGTGGCTTTGACCACCCACCCCATCTAGCGCCAAGGTTAAAGAAAAAGTAGAGCAATACCTCTACTCCACCTCTGGGCCTTCGTGGCCTGTTCTAGAATGGAATTTTACCTTTACCTTTATCTTCTCTATCCAGCCCGAACAAAGCAAATGTGTTTATCACACGATCAGCGACATGTTTCGGCTAATACGGCCATCATCAGTCTGTTTACAAGAATAAAAAGGAAAATTCCCTTAATTTTATACAGTTTAGATATCAAAGCTTTTTGTGTAACTTCAATATTAAAAATGTACCTAACATAGATGGCATTGGGAATAAAATCTATAAAATTACATATATTTGGGTTTCCTTAAGGCCTGTATCAATAAGTACACGAATAAAATATCTAAAAAATCCCTTTTATTCTTGTAAACAGCCTGATGATGGCCTGTTGGTCGAAATATGTTGCTGGTCGTGTGATAAATGCAATTGTTGTGTTTGGGCAGGACATATTGCATTTCTGATTATTCAAAACACAACGAGAATAAAATACCTTAAAATCACACAATTTTTAACAAAATCTATTTCAGTATGATCTTCCGATTTACGGCTGGGTCTTGCAAGGTCAGGTTTTAGAAGTGAAATTTTACAGGCAAACCTCATCGCTTCCGTGCATACAATATGCCTCGCCTATCTCATCCTCCCAGATTTAATCACCCTAACAGTATATAATCGTGAAGGCTACTAAGTGTAATTCTGCTGAGGGTTCCTTAATCTGCGATATGACAATACGTGGTTGGATAATCAGTCCCAGATATTTGGAAGAACGGTGCTGCCTCCATGTTGAAGGGTGTAGGAGTTCTCTCAAGAAAGAAATCTTCAATCATACAAACTCGAAGACCTCAAAACTTGTGTTTAACACGCCCGATTTTGTAGTTTTTAAGCCCTGTTATGTGGCATGTGACATTTCCAGCAGTAAAAATCTGAGAGTGCTGCAAATTCTGCCCAAGTTTCAAAGTTTAGCTGAAGTTTGCGGTGCCAGAGCTTTGCTTTAACAAAGAAACAACAAATCTGCGCCACGCTATCCAAACACAAATCGGCGTCCTTAAAAATTGTCATAAATTTAGAGGCGGGACCTAGAAATCGGCGCAGACTGACGGATTGTTTCACAGCCACTTCATCATAATCGTAATTTTTACTGTTCATTTTTTTTATTTTAAACCTCTTATAATATTCTGAAACATTATCAAGTCTCAAAAGTTTAAAATATTTTCATAATTCTGACATGCGGCACCCCTTTATTTTGTTCAGTAATTCAATGCACAACGCTTGATACAGCATAAACACAGATAAATTCTATGTTTTTTTATATACATTGGTTCGTGTATCGTGATTCGAATTTAACAATTTTCCAACTAGATGCGACTTATTCAGTTTATTACATTACTGTAGGCAGCTCTACATGTTCCGGGTGTTGATACCCATCATAAGGAGCTCGTACAGCTGTAATTACAGCTTCTGGTATTGATTAACCGGATCTACTACCAACCGCTCTCGTTGTTGAGTTGGAACTGAACTTTATATACATGGGTCCGTGCATCGTGAGTCGAGTTCCAACTCAACAACGAAAGCGGATGGTAGTAGATCCGGTTAATCAATACCAGAAGCTGTATTTACAGCTGTACGAGCTCCTGATGATGGGTGTCAACACCCGAAACATGTACAGCTGCCTACAGTAATGTAATAAACTGAATACAGTCGCATCTTTTTGGACAATTGTTAAATTAAATTCTACGTTGTTTAATAGAACAACACGTTTATGCCTAGGTTAAGCCATCTTAAAGTTTATGATGAATTAAAAAAAGTATTGAGGTAAAATGTACAAATGATTTTATAGTGTTTAAAATTGGTTAAATATTTAAATACTTCAGAAAATTACGTGTCAGTTGGAGGCCTTGCACCGATTGTTTACAGCTTTTTATGAGGAAAAATTACTTCCATTTAGAGTCCAAAGTTTTCGTGGCGCTGTTCATAGAAGTAATTATTCGTTATAAAAACCGTAAACATTTGTTGCAAATCCTCCAATTGACAAGTAATTTTTTGATGCATTTTAATATTTAACAAATTTTAAACATTACGAAACCATCTGTGCATTTTACTGCAAGTTGTTTCTCAAAATTGATTGTGAACCTTAGGATGATCAGCCTATGCCGAATACACAAAATGGAATTTATGTCAGACTACTGTCATAAATTTATCTGCAACCTTCATCAACATCGTTTGTTCTAAATATCGTTATTATTTCTTGACCTGAAAAGCAAAAGGACATTGTTTAAAGGAACCGATTATGAGATAGTTTCCTAATAGGAGACACATCAGTTGTGGCCAAAGTAAGTGCTGAAATCTTGTGGTAACCACGTGAACTGCATCATTAAGACGTTAAAAGTTATCAGTGAGAAATAGGAAGCTGTGTACTGCAGGAGAGAGTTCACAGAAGATCGTATCATATTTTTCAGTTTTCGAGTTTTTTTACGGGGTTTCATGTACATAAGTTTTTCTACCTGAAGGTAAAAACAGAACTTTAATTTATTTGCACACGTTTACTTTCATATAGTTAGCTACAGTATACGCTAGTAATTTGTCTTTTCAAAAGGTGTTCCTAAACTTGAATAATTATTTACATCTCCAGATAGCGATTCCCTAATATGAGACAGTTTCTGGCACCTAAAATGAGACAGTATCTCATATTTGGTTACCAGTATCTCATATTAGAGACAGCTGTCATAAAAAAATTTTGAATTGCTCTGCTTCAAACAGTTTCACAGTCAACAATGCCATCTTCTTAAAAAGCGTTCTTGTACATTTGATTTAGATGTCGCCTAGCACAAAACGAAGGAACTGGAGTAAGGAGGCAATGTGTCTTGCCGTAAGACTTGTAAGAAATGGAGACACCACTTATTTAAGAGCTTCAAAATACTTTTCTGTGCCGAAAGGAACTCTGGAGAAGTACATGAAGGATACATCCCGTTATCCAGAGGAGCAAGAAGATGTGCATTTAGGCAGAAGAACTGTTTTACCCAGTGAGCCTGACAATAAACTTTTGGAGTACTGCATAATTATGGACCAAAGATACTACGGACTGAGACGTCAGGACATAAAACGCATAGCTTTTCAGTTGGCAATAAGAAATGATTTGAAACATCCATTTAACCAAGAAAATTCAGCAGCTGGGAAGAAATGGCTTCTATCCTTTTTAAAAAGATATCCAGTAATATCTATGAGAACTACTGAAGACATTTCTGCAGCAAGGGTGAAAGGCTGTACATGAGAGAACGTAGCAAGGTTTTTTGACATCTATGAATCTGAACTAAGAACGGTTAATTGTCCAGTCCACAGGATATTTAATGTTGATGAAATAGGGATTACAACTGTACAACACAGGCACAGTAAATTTGTCAGTATGATGGCAAGAAAGGAGTGGCCTCTCTAACGTCGGCAGTGCTGTCGCCTGTATGAATGCCACTAGAGAACTTTCCACCATTAATCGTGTTCCCGAGAAAAATATGAAAGAGGAGCTTATGGATGGAGCACCGGCGGGCTGAATTGCGGCTTGCCATCCAAGTACGTGGATTCAGACCGATGTGTTTACTAAATGGTTCGGTAATTTTGTTCACGTCATTAAGCCTTCGGCAGATGATCCTGTCTTGTTGATTTTTGATGGCCATTATTCACACACCAAAAATTTAGATGTGGTGGATAAAGCCAGGGAACACAGTGTTTCATTGTCAGTCTCCCACCACATTCTAAGCACAAATGCAGCCACTTGATATTGGTTTCATGAAGTCACTAAAACATATTACGCACAAGAAATTGAAACGTGTCTAGGCAGCCATCGTAGTCGTGTTGTTAGGCCTTTCGTAGTGTGCAAGCTGTTCCGGCCTGCTTTCAGAAGAGCTGCAACAATGGAAGCTTCAGTAAACTCATTTATAAAACTCGACTATTTCCCTGTAAGAGACACATATTCCAAGATCATTAATTCGCATGCAATGGATTGGACGAATCTCAAGATAAACGTATTGATGGAGCTGACAATGAAATTTCAATATCGGGAACATCGAAAGTTTATTTCCACAAAGCCAATGTTGGGAAATTCCAGCAGACGTCCGACCCATTCCTCATCAAACATCAAAATGTTCTGCTCCGATATATAAATCAAAACAATCAAGAGCGGATTGTGCAAAACTATTAACAGCTTTTCCTTGCAGGAAGCAGTTGCGGGAGTGACCGGAGAAGAAATCCTTTTCGCTGTCAAAGAAACAAGCAATATGAAGACTATTTGGAACAAAGAGAAAAGGTCTTCAATGAAGGATAAAGTAGGCATACAAAAGTCATCTAGTGAATCAGATGCGGAAACTGAATTTAAAAATGATGACTCTGGTGATGACATAAGCGATGGAGATGCAGAGTGCTTATTCTGCACAGGGCTTTTCTCGCATGACAAGCATGGCGAAGAATGGACTCAATGTGTGAGGTGCTATCGTTGGGCGCGTGAAGACCGTGGTGTTGTGGAAGACTACTTTGTGTACCCCATGTGCAGAAAAAGTGTAAAATTATACGTTACATCGTGAAATACCTACTTTCTCATATTAGGACACCATTTTTATTCGAGAGAAAAGTGAAATGTTCACATATTTTTGTACTGAGACTGTATGCTGCTACAGAGTGTATGCTCCTACAGAGTGTATGCTGCTACAGACTGTATGCTCCTACAGACTGTATGCTGCTACAGACTGTATGCTCCTACAGACTGTATGCTGCTACAGAATGTATGATGCTACAGACTGTATTTATAACTGTGTCAGAGTAATGTAGAATGTTTTCTTGAATATCTGGCATTGTCTGCAGTAAAAACTATTGAATGGTTTACGTACTGCATGATGTTAAAAAAGTATCTCATAATCGGTTCCTTTACCCTAAGTCCAGTTTATTCATATTTGAGATTATTACACATCATTTTCCTCTAAATTTCAAGCTCTTTCAAATACAGATGTTTGTATGGCTGAATACAATCCAAGTGTAGTTGAACGAAGAATTAAACAGCAATAAGTTACATAGCCTATTGGTCTAAGAAAAGGGATGTAATATCTCAAATATAATGAAAATGTACTTAAAACCTTCTGGTTCTCAGGTCCAGAGTTGATGACATATCTGTAAATAACACAAGCCTTAATCGCGCGGCAGACCTTTAAACTGTACCGGCGCTGGTGTGAGATGTTGGACTATGAACAAATGGCATTTAAGCAAAAAGCACTTCAATTGCGGAAGCAGATCTTCCTGTATCACAGACAGTGTACTTACTGGGGCGAAGCCTCCCCGCGTGTCAGCGCAGAGCACAAATTAAGTGAGCGATCACACAGACCAGTGCGTTTTGAGGTTCTGATTGGATTCCTGCAGTGAGCTTGCTACCCAGCCAGATTAAAGGGGATTTTCCTCTTTTTCAGAACTCAGTTTAATTATGTGCTACAGCATACAACCTATAAAAGGAAGTGGTAATTATATGTACCACCTGTTTCATACATTCAGAAACTCTGAATCTTACTCCTGCAGAAAATATGCGTGTTTTGATATGATTTTCAAATCAAGGAGCTGTTATTTGTATCCACGGCATTAACAGACTGGTCCTTATTTTGAACATTTGTGTTTCGATATTTAATAACTGTCCAACAAGCTGTGACTTATTCAGTTTATTACATTACTGTAGGCAGCTGTACATGTTTCGGGTGTTGACACCCATCATCAGGAGCTCGTACAACTGTAATTACAGTTTCTGGTATTGATTAACTGCAATGAATGAAATACGCTGCTATTAATACTAATATAAAATTTTAAATTTTAGATTGGCCATGTTGAATGTTACTAGCCTTGACGGATATGATATATAAAATAACGGTGGATGTTTAAAAGCAGTATTTTTAAATTATGTACAACAAAATATAAAATATTTTATATTTTGTTGTACATAAATTAAAAATACTGCTTTTAACCATCCACCATTATTTTATATATCATATTCGTCAAGGCTAGTAACATTCAATATAACCAATCTAGAATTTTAAATTATAAGTTAGTGTTAATATCAGCGTATTTCATTCATTGCAGTTAATCAATAACATAAGCCGTAATTACAGCTGTACGAGCTCCTGATGGTGGGTGTCAACACCCGAAACATGTAGAGCTGCCTACAGAAATGTAATAAACTGAATAAGCCACATCTTGTTGGACAATTATTAAATATCGATTCACGTTGCACGGAACCATGTATATAAAATTTGTGTTTCATTTGAGGCGAAACTAAATTTGGTATATTATTCAAATAAACTTCCCGCTGAAAGTGACAGTGTCAATTCTCTTATAACAAAGAGGGAAAGGATATAAAGTACCAAATAATTTATTCATTGTTTTCAAAGGAAGGTCGCGTCCTACAACAAATTCCCATTCACGCTTTCGCAAGACCAACCGACAATGGCCGTACACATTGGCCGCAACATGCTGCACCGTCATACAATAAATGCATGGCTTTCTGAGCAGTGTGTTATGGAAACTTTAAATTTGATATTGGTTTGATCAACGTCACGGAATATTGGTATCTAAGTTAGGTTGTTATCTAAGTTCATAAATTCAGTAACAAAATCTTAAGAACGAGCGAATTTATGATGACACTACCGCCACTTACTTTACTGCCAAGAATAGATATAGAGTTTTTTTTTTGGGGGGGGGGGACTTTAAACTGTTCTTAGAATAACGCTTTTTTACTATGTACAGTAAAGATCTGTGGGCCACGCAAAAATTTTCATTGACCTATTTTAATGGCGATATTTAATGAATAAAGCAAAGGTATAGTCTGGAAGGGTAGATGATTAAACACACACACACAAACACACCCACACACACACACACACACACACACACACACACATATATATATATATATATATATATAATACGTCCGTGTACATCTATATACATTCAACGCACTGTTTGTCATGAAATATTTAGAGACGGAAAAAATGCGAATATTTGAAGGTTTTTGCCAAAATATGACCCTTACGTAAAGGGTTCTTAAACCATAATTTCGTCATAAATTACAATAAAAAACGATACTAATACACGTAATAATTGTTATTGGAAGTTGGAAATCTATGCAAAGAAATACCGGTCTTTGATTTATGTACCGAAATGTGCTTAGAATTTTGTCATTAGATGCGCTGCTGTAGGGAACGCGTGTCGTCGTAAGTATGGTGTTTGAGTACAGACTGCTGAGGGAAATATTTGTACATAGCAGGAAGAAGAGACAGGAGGTGAAAGAAAGTGCATAATTAGGAGCTTCAAGATTTTGCTCCCTACAGTGCAATATTAGGAGAAAGAATAAAGGGAAATGAGATGGTCTGGTTATGTGGCACACATGGAGGGGAAGAGAAATAGGATGGCCGGGGCATGTGGCACACATGGAGGGGAAGAGAAATGAGATGGCCGGTGTATGTGGCACACGTGGAGGGGAAGAGAAATGAGATGGCCGGTGCATGTGGCACACATGGAGGGGAAGAGAAATGAGATGGCCGGTGCATGTGGCACACATGGAGGGGAAGAGAAATGAGATGGCCGGGGCATGTGGCACACATGGAGGGGAAGAGAAATTCTTACACGAATTTTGTAGGAAAATTTGAAAGGAAAAGAAGGCTTGGAAGACAAGGCGTAGGTGGAAAGAACTTAAAAAAATGAATGAGGATGTGGACTAGAATTATTGGGGTGTGGTTAGGCAAGAGTGGCTGGCTCCTGCGAACATTTTATCGCAGCGCCAAAAAATTCGAGAAAGTTAATTTCATTTCTGCAGAACAGAGGCTTCTCAAGGAAAATCTGCTGCATGAAGTCAATTCGATTTAAATTTGACGCAGATTTGCGAACATTGCAAGAATAAAGGTACAAATTCTTGGAAACGTATCATCCAGTCCTTAGAGGGAACTTCCGAGGGTCGTCACCCAATGCGATACCAGCTTCCTTCTAACCAAACTTCTCTCTCCAAAGCATTAATTTGAAGACGGAAGATTCTCCTGCAATTACCAACAGTCCTTAATATATACTGTATAATCCTTCAACCAAGATCCCAAACATATCTGCGTAAGATCATGCCTAGTTAAAATGTCAGAAGGAAAGTTCTCATATCTCACCTACGAGTTTAACTGGTAGGAAAGTCTTAACTTATTTAAAGGGGTCCCCTCTTAGCTTTTTGGGTCAGTGACTGGATTCACATTTATGAGATATGCAGTGTCCAGTGCGGTACAGAATTATTACTTAGTGGTATAAGTTATGACACTGTATAGCAGTTCAAGCTAGTAAGGGAGTTTCGGTAGATTTCAGACTACGACCTCCGTTCTGCTAGTGCTAGTGCGATGTGCTTTGAACTTAATTGTGCTTGATTTTATAGAAGCTACGTCTAATTTTATAAGACCAAGATAGCCTTGAGGCCGGTCCCAGTGGCCGCGCGGTCTAAGGCGTAGTTCTGCGGCCGCTCGCTTGCTGAGATTGTGGTTTCGAATTCCACCGAGGGCATGGATGTCTGTGTGTTGTGAGTGTTGTGTGTTGTCAGGTAGAGGTCTCTGCGACGAACTGATCACTCGTCCAGAGGAGTCCTACCGACTGCGGTGCGTCGTTGTGTGATCGAGAAACCTCGTGAAAGAGGAGGCCCTGGCCCACTGGGGGCTGTCGCGCCAAAAGAAACGCGATAGATTTGAGACGATCATTGAGATCAATGCTCATCTGGGATGGTACACAGTGTAGATTGGTAATTACCGACGTTTCGATACAACATGTCTGTCCCTTCTGGAAGGGTCCGGCACTCTTGGACTGCTTGACATCCCAGAAGATCTAAGATGTCATTTACACCGCTGCGGAAGTCTGAAATCACTCAAGTTAATAATTTTTTCACCTCATACTAATTTCGTAGCCTTGTATGTCACACCACCGAAGGTTCATTCCCTCTTCACAACAGCCCGCCGCTGGACAATTTTTTTATTACACTGAAATATACATTAACCGATCCCAGCGGTCACGCGGTCTTGGGCGTGGGTCTGCAGCTGCACGCTTGCAGGGATTACGGCATCGAATCCCACCGGGTGCATGAAAGTCTGTCTGTTGTGAGTGTTGTGTGTTGTCAGGTAGAGGTTTCTGCGACGAGCCGATCACTCTTCCAGAGGATTCCTACCGAGTGTGTGTGTGTGTGTGTGTGTGATCGTGGAGCCTCGAGGATGAGGAGTCTCTGGCCCATTAGGGGCTTTGGTGGGATGGGGCCGGGTGGGAATATATATATATATATGTGTGTGTGTGTGTGTGTGTGTAAATTAAGTTTCCCTGTACGCTTATACGTGAGAGAAATGCGTATACTGCCTGTCCATTCTATGCGTGCTACATGTTTCCCTAGCGCTGTTTGCATATTATGTTCTGTAATTTTGAGGGGTCACGCTGGATGCCCACCGCACTGTGTAGCAGGTTTAGGCCCGTACGAGTTACCACAACCGCGATTACATGATGTATCGCTTGAACATTGTAATGAGACACAAGTGCTCGCTGGAAATCGATTTCAATTATCAGAACGTCATATCAAATATCACATTGAATTATATTACGTATAATTGGCAGTAATCAGCATATCCTGTGACAAACCATACAAAGACATTTACAGTGCTTTTAATTGAAACTGCGCCTTTCTTATTTCTATCAAACAAGTGCATTTTGCTCTTAAGTCACAGGGCAATTCAAGCAAATTATCTTAGAAGCAGCTTCACCTAACACTTTTAATAGAATTCTTGTTAAAATCGTAATCCTCCCATTAATTGATTTAGCAATGAATAAAGCATAATTAGGGCATTTAATACTGCAGCAAAACGCTGAACGAGGGGTACACAAAATATTTAGATTCTGGAAAAAAGAGGGCTAAACATATTAGGGGCGTATGCTACCGTACGAAAAAAATATGTGTTATTGAAAAAGAATAAGCGGTGTTGTGAAAAGAACACGATAAATTGTGTTGAGATAAAACTGTATGAAAAAACGCATTGGCTGTTTATAGACTTGAATAAAGCCTATGATTCAATTAGGAAGGACTTCTTACATAATATTCCCATTGACTTTGGTATGCCTATGAAAAATGTGTTGAAATGAAATCTAGCCTATCCGGATAGTTGTGCGGTCTAAGGCGTAGGTCTGCAACCCCTTAAATTGCTGACATCACAAGTTAGAATACCGCAGAGGGCATGGATGTTCGTCTCTAATGTATGTTGTGTGTCGTGCAGGTAGCGACCTCTGCGACGAGCTGATCATTCGTCCAGAGGAGTCCTACCGGGTATGTGTGATCTAGAAACCTCAACAATGAGGCGCACTAGACCCGAGTTGGGCTGTCGAGCCACAGGGAAATAACATTTATGGTGAATCTTATGCGTATTGGACCGTGCATCATCTTGATATTTGAATAAAGGTAGACCAACTTGATGACACTTGCTTTATTATGTCAATTTACTGCTCAACATGTTTCGGATGTTAATACATCC
>Ga0131853_10023698_pt1 | contig 11081 bp, 9 predicted proteins | sample TergutLab28metaG_FD_92764 | JGI IMG/M metagenome (GOLD analysis project Ga0131853, IMG submission 92764) | Labiotermes labralis P1 segment gut microbial communities from Petit-Saut dam, French Guiana - Lab288 P1 (version 2) (version 2) | ecosystem: Host-associated > Arthropoda: Insects >...
CGGCGGCGCAGCGTCGTCGCGGCGTTGATCTTGCTCCGGTCGCTGGAGGTGAGCATCGGGCCGGCGGCGGCGACCTCCTCGAGGCGCCGGACCTGGGCGACCTGGCCCTGCAGTCCGCCGAGGATGCCGCCCGGGGTGTAGCTCTCCTGGTCGGGCACCGTGCGCGCCGCGCGGGGCAGCTCGCGGGGCGGCAGCTCGTCACGGCGTACGGACCGGGCGGCGCCCAGCCACGAGGGGACGGCGGGTGCGGTGGAGGTGGCGTCGTCGGCGGGTACGTCGCCGGCCCACCAGCGCGGGGGCCGGACCGACCCCTCGGGGCCGCCGGGCCCGGCGAGGGCGCGGCGGATCGCGACGGGGCGCGACAGCGCCGAGGCGAACCGCTCGAGGCCCGAGGCCAGCGAGCCCATCCGCGACGGCAGGGGCATGCCCAGCGGCGGTCCGGGCAGCCGCAGCCGCGTCACGGCCTCGCGGCCGAGCCGGTTGCGGTCCGCCGGGGTCTCCGGTGCGTCGTCGCTGCTCATGGTCATGTCTCTCGTGTCCGGACTGCTAGCTGCCGGTGGTCTGGGTGAAGCCGTGGTGTGCCACCTCGAGCTCCTCCTCGAGGGCGGCGTTGCTCTCCACGTCGAAGTCCGGGCCCTTCCACCGGACCGGGAACATGTCGAGGAACGACCAGGTGCGCAGGCGGCGGTTGCCGAAGCCGATCGCCACCACCGAGCCGGTGGAGCGGTCCAGCTTGTTGCCGTTGGCGGCGAACTGCTCCCCCGAGGTCCGCGACAGCCACGCGAACATCGCGTCGGAGTCGGTCAGGCCGCCCTTGAAGACGAGGTTGGGCCACTGCAGCCGGCCGGGGAACATGTGCGTGTAGCCGTTCTGGCCGCCCTCGATGATCTTGGCCGGCTCGATGCTGGCCGAGAGCCCGGAGACGGACCTGAAGACGCCCACCTGGGCGCCGTCGATCTCCAGCAGGAACCTGCTGGCGGCCTGGACGTCACCGCCCAGCGGTGTCGAGGAGGCGGGGGTGTTCGCCACGGTCATCTCCTTACGCGCCGTACTCGCGGACCGTGGCCCAGGCGCGCTCGTTCAGGTTCACCACTGCCCGCACCATCCGGACCCGGTCCATGTGCTCCAGGTCCAGCAGGTCGTCCATGCCCCAGTGCAGGTGGTACGCCAGATAGGCGATCTCCTGCCACAGGGCGTCGGCGGGGTAGCGCAGCATGCGGTCGGTCCTCAGGCGTCGGCGGAGCGGGCGCCGTACGAGACGGAGCCGCGCACCCGCGGCTGGGCCTCGCCCGGCTCGCCGTCGGCCTCGGGCGACGGCTCCGCCGCCGGGGCCGGCGCCGAGGAGGACTCCGAGCCGATGAGGTCGCTGTGCTCCTGCGCCCGCATCAGTGCGTCGTACTCCTCCTGGTTGCCGAAGTTGATCACGCCGTAGAAGTCCTGGAGGAACGCCAGGTCGACGGCGAAGAGACCCTCGATGTCGTGCGAGGTCACCAGCTCCATCGTGCCCAGCGTCTCGACGACCCTGGTGAGCACCAGGATCGTCAGACGCGGGTCGTCGGGGCCGCTGACGGTGGGGTCCCGCAGCGGCTCCAGCTCGTCGCGGGCCGTGGCCAGCCGCATCGTTCCCTTCCGATGCAGCTGGCCACGGTGATCCACGTACCCGCGAGGGAGCGTGAACTCGTACGTCGTCTTGAGCGTCACTTGACCCGGTCGAGTCGCTCGATGACCAGGGTGATCGTCTCCTTGACCGGCTCGTTGGAGTCGGTGCTGACGCCGTCGGTCGAGATCTTGCTCGGCCAGCCGTTGAAGAAGTTGAACCGGCCGATCTCGGCGTAGGCGGTGTCGTAGAGCACGATCGAGCCGTTCTTGCGGTTGCTGGTGCGGTCCGCACCGGCGAAGCCGGTGTCGCGGATCGTCTTGAACCAGGTCCAGAGCGGGTCGGCCATGGCGTCCATCGGGGCCATCCGGGTGATGGTGATGTCGGGCGCCTTGAGGTGGTTGCCCCGGGTCTTGACCGCCTGGGCCTTGCCGTCGGCGCCCACCTGCTGGATGGAGACGACGTCGTGCTCCACGTCCAGGCCCGAGACGCCGGACAGGATGATGTTGTCGCCGTCGATCTCCAGGTAGAAGTTCTGGGCGACGATCGGGTCGGTGGTGATCAGGTCGTTCGGCATGTCTGTTCTCTCTCTGCCTTCTCAGGTCGTCTGGTGGGTACGTCGCCGGTCAGGACGACTGCTTCTTCTGCGCGATCCGGAAGACCACGAACTCCGCGGGCTTGACCGGCGCGATGCCGACCTCGACCACGAGCATGCCGGCGTCGACGGACTCCGGCGGGTTGGTCTCCGCGTCGCACTTGACGTAGAACGCCTGGTCGGCGCTCGAGCCGACGAGGGCGCCGGCCGTCCACAGTCCGCGCAGGAAGCCGCCGACGGTGCGCTTGATGCCCTCCCACAGGGGGACGTCGTTGGGCTCGAACACGGCGTACTGCGTGCCGTTGAGGATCGCCGACTCCACCATGTTGAACAGGCGACGGACGTTGATGTAGGTCCAGTCGGTGTCCGACGCGAGGGTGCGGGCGCCCCAGATGCGGATGCCGCGGGTGCCGAACGGGCGGATGCAGTTGATGCCGATCGGGTTGAGCAGCGACTGCTCGTTCTGCGACACGGTGCGCTCGATGTCGAGGACGCCGCGGATGGTGTCGTTGGCCGGGGCCTTCCACACGCCGCGGGTGTCGTCGGTGCGCGCCCAGACGCCGGCGATGTGGCCCGACGGCGGGATCAGGATCTCGGCGTCGCCGTTGTCCGGGACGGGGTTCTCGACCTTGACCCAGGGGTAGTAGAGCGCGGCGTACGCCGAGTCGTACATGGCGATCTCCGAGCGCCACTCCTTGATCTGCTGGACCGACATTCCCGGAGGAGCGTCGAGCAGCGCCATCCGGTTGCCGTTCTGCTCGCAGTGCGAGATCAGCGCGGTCTGGACCGCCTTCCACAGGCCGAGGTCGACGGTGCCGTCCTCCTTGGTGGCCGCGGTGACCAGGTCGGGGACGATCACGATCGTGACGTCGTCGGCGACGGCGAGGCCGCCGATGCCGGCACGGGCCGACTCGGACCCGGCGAACTTGCGGCCGTTGACCGGAACCGGGACCGGGGCCTCCTTCTCCAGGGCGTAGACGCCCGGCTTGAGGAGCTCGAGCTGCTGCGAGACGTCGACGCCCTCGTCGAGGTTGAGCTCGATCTTGACCTTCGTTGAGGTCGCGTTGACCTTGGTGGCGACGTTGCTGTCGCCCTTGTCGAAGGACAGGCCGGAGAAGGTCTCGACCGCCTCGCCGCCCTCGAGGACGGTCAGGGTGAAGGTCGAGGGGCCCTCGCTGTCGGAGTCACCGGTGTCGTCGGTGCTGACGGCGATGGCGATGTTCGCGTCGGGCTCCACGCTCTCGACCGCGACGGGCAGGCCCAGCGCGCGGTCGGAGGCCGGCAGCGCGAGGGTCGCCGGCGCGCCGGCGGGCTCGGAGTTGGGGACGCGGCAGATGTAGGCGAGCGAGCCGCCGTTGGCGAAGTAGCCGTAGACCGAGATCGGCAGCATGCAGCCGGCCGCGAAGCCGCCGTACATGGCCTCGAACTGCGACCAGCTGGTGACCAGGCGCGGGGCCATGCCCTGCGGGTCGTTGACGTCGTCGGTCGGGAAGGTCTCGGTGAAGCCGACGAAGGCAGCCACGGCGGTCGGAGCCGCGGACAGGACCTTCTGTGACGACACGACCTCTTCGACGTAGACGCCGGGGGCGGTGTAGGTAGGCATGGATTGTGCTCCCAGGGTTGATTCGGCGTGACCAGATAGGTGAAGCGTCCCGAGAGGGAGGGGTCCGAGCCCCACGAGGAGCACGACCCGCAGTGACTGCCGCTCGACGCCGGCGAGCGCAGTGCTCGCCGGGTCGGCCCGGCAACCGTGACCGTCAGACGTTCGGCAGGAGGGGGTGACGCGTGGTGCGCCATCGATCCTCGCCGGTGTTGCTCTCCCGGCCGGTCGGCCGGAACTCTCCCTCCTGCTGCTAGCTCGACGTTGTCTTGACCGCGCCCGGCATGGTCATGCTGACCACCCCTCCCCAGGCGCAGTTGCACATGGAGCCCGAGACCAGGGCCTGCTTGCCGCCGATCATGGTCTTGGGCGCACCGGGCGCCCACGGGCTGGCGATGACCGGCTGGCAGGCCATCGGCGTCAACACCCCGAGGGCGGCGGCCGTGGCCGCCGCGACCTGGGGGTTGGACAGGCTGGTGCACATCCCGAACGGCGGGATGTTGACCATCGCGATGTTGTCCATGATCGCGGCTGCGGGCTTGCCCTCGATGGTCACCTTCGCGGTCGGCAGGACGCTGAGGGTGGCGGGTGCGACGCCGAAGGTGCACTGCAGCATCGCGCCGGTGACGGCGTTCTGACCCATCTCAGCGCCCCCCGCTCATTGTCTGGTCCCCTTGACCGAGCCGGTCATCGGGTTGCCCGAGTCCGTCGCCAGGCACAGCACGGTGCGGTCGCCGGACTCCCAGCTGCGCGGCGAGGGCAGCAGGTAGGTGTCGTAGAGCCTCGAGTCGAGGTAGTCGACCCCGACGTAGGGGCCGAACGCCTGCGCGCACGCCCCCTGGGCGAACGACTCGAGCGTCTGGTCGCCCGGGAAGACGTCGGAGCCGGCGGCCGGCTGGTACGTCGGCAGGGCGTAGGCCTCCTGGCCGTGCGGCTTGGCGCAGTCGACCTGCTGCAGGTCGCTGATCTGGGCCTGCACCTCGGTCGGTGACTCGAAGCACTCGCCGACCTTCGCGTCGAAGACGGACGCCTTCGAGGCGCCGGCGTCCTTGTGCCACGGGGCACTGCAGCCGGCGGCGAGCGGAAGGAGCACGGCGGCGGCGAGCGCCGTCCGCGGAAGGACCCAGCGTCCTCGTCGAGCTCCGGACGCGACCAAGGGCGACCGGCGCCCTGCCTCTACAGGGGCCGGCCGGAGGGTCCTGTCCGACCGTCTCGACACGGATGGATCGTGACACCGCGCCATGACCGGCGTACCCGAATCTGGGAATTCATCTGAGAATTCGCGGTTTCGGCCCGACGGCCTGCACGTCTCCCTACGCTGACCGACGAGGGAGCGGTCCAATCGGGCCGCCGGGAGGCAGCAGCCATGGACGCATCATGCGCGTAGCCACCGATCGCCGTGTCGTCGTTGCCGACCCCGGAACGACTGTCGACGTGGTCGTCGACGTGGTCAATACCGGGGACCTCATCGACGGTGTCACGGCACGGCTGGTGGGGCTCGCCGACGCGCCCGTGCGCACCGAGCCGATGGTGCTCCCCCTCTTCCCCGGTGCGACCGGCCAGATCACGCTCTAGATCGACGTCCCCACGAGCCAGCCCGCCGGCCTGCACCCGCTCACCGTCGAGGTCGTCTCCCACGTCTCGGGTACGACGGCACAGCACGTCGACGTCGACCTGTCCGTCTCCGCGCGGCCGGGGATCCGGCTCACCCGCGAGCCCGCCCTCATCCGCAGCAAGCGGTCGGGGCGCTTCGTCCTGGCCGTCGAGAACACCGGCAACGTGGCCCTCGACGCGACCCTGACCGCGGCCGCCCCCGAGAAGGTCACGACCCGCTTCGCCGGAGCCTCGCACCGGATCGAGCCGGGCTCCGTCGTACCGGTGCTGCTGCAGGTCAAGGGCCCGCGGATGCTCACCGGCACCGAGGCCGACCGCGGCGTCACCGTCGACCTGGTCGCCCGCCGGGCGCACACGATCCCGGCGATGGACGAGGACGGGGCCGAGCCGGACCTGGTCGACCAGACGTCGGTCACCCTCAAGCAGCGTCCGCTGATCAGCCGCGGCTTCCTGACCTTCCTGATCCTCGCCTCCATCGTCGCGGTGTGGGCGGCGATCTTCCTGCTCGGCCTGGTCCAGGTCTTCAAGGGCGACCCGATGACCAAGAGCGCGCCGACCTCCTACTTCCCGGCGTCGCTGACCGACCCGAGCGGGGGCGCCTCGCCGTCGGCGTCGCCGAGCCCCGGCGCGGCCGGGACGACGCCGGCGGCCGACCAGACCACCGCGCCACCCGGCTCGACGCCCAAGACCGGGCTGCTGCCGCCCGGCGTCGGCGGCGAGATCGACGGCGTGGTCACCGCGGCCAGCAACCACGCACCGGTCGGGCGCATCACCGTCGCCGCGTGGCGGATGGGCGCCACCGGACCGGTCCAGGTCAGCTCGGCCGCGACCCAGTCGGACGGGTCCTACGCCCTGGCGGGGCTCTTCCCGACGACGTACTGGCTCGAGTTCACCGCCGACGGCTACGCGCCGGTCTGGTATCCCGGCAAGCCGGCCGGGAAGATCGAGACCACGGTCGCCACCCCCCAGGGCAGCGACCAGGTCATGCTCACCGCGGCGGGCGGCCTGAGCGTCGGGGCCCAGGCCAAGCTCGACGGCACCAACGTCGTCGTGCAGGGCAAGCCGGCGACGATCTCGGGCCGGATCGACGCCGGCGACACCACCCAGACCCCGAAGGTCACCGTCACCGCCACGATGGTCGACGGCGGCGGCAAGAGCACCCGGCCGCACGTGGTCACCACGGACAAGAAGGGCGACTACAAGCTGACCGGCCTCACCGCGCCGGGCACCTACGAGCTCGCGTTCTCCGCCCCCGGCTACCAGGTCACCACCCAGACCGAGACCGTCGACGGCGGCGAGGACCGGCTCGAGCCGACCATGCTGCTCGGCGCCCAGAACGGCACCCTGACCGGCACCGTCACCGACGGCACCAACCCGCTCGGCGGCGTCACGGTCAGCACGACCGTCGCCGGCAAGGAGGTCTCGGTCGTCACCCCGACCGTCGGGGCCGTGGGCACGTTCACGCTCGACGGGCTGCCGACGCCGGGGACCTACGTCATCACCTACGCCGCGAAGGACCACGGCACGACCACCCGGATCGTGGCGATCGCGCCTGGCGGCAGCGGCAACGGCGACGCGGTGATGACCAACGGCACCGGCAGCGTCAGCGGCCACCTCGACGACGTCCACGGCCACGGCCTCGGCGGCGCGACCGTCACGGTCGGCGGCGTCAGCGGGCAGCCGCCGACGACCACGACGCTGACCAGCGGCGACGTCGGGGCGTTCACCATCGTGGGGCTGGCCGCGCCGGGCAACTACACCCTGACCTTCACCGCCGACGGCTACCAGCCGGTGACCGTGCCCGTCACGCTGGCCACCGACGCGCCCGTGACCGCGATCCACGCCACGGTCGTGAACCCCCAGGTCAGCCTGTACGGCGAGGTCCGGGCGCCCAACGGCAGCGCGGTGCAGGGGGCGACCGTCGTGCTCACCGACGGCGTGCAGACCTGGCAGACCACCTCCACCGGCGCCGGCGGCAATCTGCCCGCGGCGATCTCCGGCACCGGTGGCTACTACTTCCCGGCGGTCGACCCCGGCGTCTACAACGTCACCGTCTCGGCCGACGGCTACCGCCAGGTGACGACGCGGATCGACCTGACGGCCGTCACCAGCGACCCGCCGAGCGTGCAGCAGGGCCTCCAGCTGGCGGCCGTCTCATGATCGTCGAGGTCTCGCCGCGGCGGCTCGACGTACGGCCCGGGTACGCGGAGCAGCTCGAGGTGACCGTCAGCAACACCGGCGACGTGATCGCCGGCTTCACGCTGCGGCTGCTGGGCGCGGACCCCGGCTGGGTGCACACCACCGACCAGGCGTTCTCCCTCTTCCCCGACGAGACCCGCACCGTGCAGGTGCAGATCACCGTGCCGCACGGGATCGTCGCCGGCGAGCGCCGCGTGGCCGTGCAGGTGCGCGAGCTGACGCCGCCGGAGGGCAGCGCGATCGAGGAGGTCGTGCTCGTCGTGCCCGAGGCGCCCTCGGTGCAGCTGCAGACCGACCCGATGGCGATCCACACCGGCCGGCGGGGTCGCTTCAGCCTCCTCGTGGACAACACCGGCAACACGACGGTCGCCGGCGTGCTGGCGGGCGTGGACGCCGAGCGCAAGGTGCGCTACCGGTTCAACCCGCCGACCCTCGACCTCGCGCCCGGCGAGCACACCGTGGTGGACCTGCGGGTCAAGGCCCGCCCGCCGCTGCTCGGCTCTCCGGTGGTCCGGGTGATCGACCTGCACCTCGACGACCCCGGCAAGCCGCTGATCCCCGCGCCACGGGAGCCGTCGGAGTCCGAGAAGAGACTCACGATCGGCAAGAAGAAGGCACCGCAGCCGGTCCCCGAGCGCGACACCCCGCCGCTGGCGAACGCCACGTTCATCCAGAAGGCGACCATCGGCCGCGGGCTGGTCTCGCTGGTCGGCCTGCTCGGCGCCATCACCGTGTTCGCGATCGTCATCACCGTCGCGCTGTCCCGCCTGGTCGGCCAGTCGGCCGCCGACCGCAACCTCGCGCTGGAGATCGCCAGCGCCCGCGACTCCTCCGCCACCACCGGCACCTCGAGCCTGGCCGGCACGGTGCGCTACCTCACCTCCGGCCAGGGCGTCCCGAGCGTCACCGTCACGGTGTACGCCGCCACCGACGCCGCGACGCCGCTGGCGACGACCGCGACCGACGCCAAGGGCGCCTACCGGATCGGGCAGCTCGCCGCCGGCGACTACCTGCTCACCTACCGCGGCGCCGGCTTCACCCAGCTCTGGTATCCCCAGGCGCTCGACCCCAAGGACGCCACCGCGATCACGCTCGGCGACAACCACGACATGTCCAGCCTGGACGTGTCGCTCGGCGGCGTACCCGCCACGATCACCGGCACCGTGAAGGGCGACAGCGTCGCGGGGGCGACGCTGACCCTGCGCACGCCCGCTCCCGGCGCGACCACGTCCGGCCCGAGCATCAACGCGCCGCCCGGCAGCACCACGCCGGCGTCGTACTCCCTGGCGGGGCGGACCAGCCCGACCGCGGCCACCAGCGCTGCCGCCGGCGGCGCCGTCGCGCCGCCCACCGCGGGCGCGGTGGTCAAGACGGTCACGATCGGGGACGACGGCACGTTCAGCCTCGACGGCGTGCCCTCGCCGAGCGTCTACGAGATCGACGTGAGCAAGGACGGGTACGCCACCTCGAGCCAGCTCATCGACGTGGGCGCGGGCGAGACCCGCTCGGACCTCAACATCGTGCTGCGGCAGGGCGACGGCGCGATCACCGGCTCGGTCGTCGACGCGGCGGGCGGCGTCGCCGGTGCCACGCTGACGGCCACGGCCGGCTCGACCACCGTCACGACGGCCTCCCTCGACGGCGACCAGGCGGGCCAGTTCGCGGTGCGCGGCCTGCCCACGCCGGGCCGCTACACGGTGGTGATCAGCAAGGACGGCTACGCCACCCAGACGGTCGACGTCACCCTGGCCGCGGGCCAGAGTCTCACCGACCAGACCTTCCGCCTCGACCGCTCGACCGGCTCGCTGCAGGGCCAGGTGCTGATGGCGGGCAGCGGTCAGCCCGGCTCCGGGGTGGGCGTCTCGGTGACCGACGGCAGCACCACGATCCAGACCGCGACCGAGCCCTCGGGCGCCTGGCGGATCGACGGGCTGCCGCTGCCCGGCACCTACACGCTGACGTTCTTCCGCAGCGACCTGGCCTCGCACACCCTCTCGGTCTCCCTCGACGCCAGCGGCGCGATCACCGCCGAGTCGCAGGGCGACGGGATCACCGCGACCTCGATCACGGTCCAGATGCACTCGTCGACCGCGGTGCTCGCCGGCACCGTGTCGCAGGTCGCGGGCTCGGGCAGCGTCGGCGCCGGTGAGGCCCTGGTGACGGTCACGTCCGGGTCGTCGACGTACACGATCACGACGGCGAGCCTGCCGGCCGCGTCCGCGGGCGCCTACGAGGTCGCGGGACTCAAGCCGGGCACCTACACCGTCAGCGTCACCAAGTCGGGCGTGCGGTCGGTGTCCACGATCGTCACGCTCACGGCCGGCAGCCGCACGCCGTACAGCCCGACGCTGCAGCAGGCCGCGTCCGTCAGCGGCACGGTCAAGTGCGCCCCCAACGCAGCCAGCTGCGCCGACGGCACCACCGGCTGGATCGTCGAGATCTACAAGGCGAGCGACTACCCGTCGACCGTCGCCCAGACCGCGAGGCTCGGCAGCGACGGCACGTTCGAGTTCAAGGACCTCGACGCGCCCACGGCGTACGTCGTCCAGGTCCGTCCGTCGGTCACCGACTCACCGGTCGCGTCGACGACCCTCCAGCTCGATCCCAGCCAGCAGCTGACGGGCGTGACAGTGCAGGTGAAGCAATGACCGACAGCCCCTACGTGCGCGACCACGGCCCGCTCGGCGCCGGCCAGGAGCCCTCGCCCGCGATCGCCGTCCAGGAGATGCTGGCGACCGGCGCCGGTACGCCGCTCACCACCCGCGTCACGGTCACCAACCGCGCCGACGAGCCGCGCGCGATCACGGTCGCGGCGCTCGGCCTGGACGGCGGCTGGCTGCCGGCGCCGGTCACGACGCCGCTGCTCGAGCCCGGCGAGTCCCACGGGGTGGACCTGACGTTCTCCCCGGCCGCCGGCACGGTCTCGGCGCGCTATCCGCTGGCGATCACCGCCCAGGCGATCGACGCCGCGGGACGGCCCAGCCCCGCCTCGCCGGCGCTGGCCGAGGCGACCCTCGTCGTCAGCCCCCGGGCCCAGCTCAACCTCACCGTCGACCCGGCGTCGAGCACGGCCTGGCGCTGGCAGCGGCTCGCCGTGGTGGTCACCAACACCGGCGGCATGCCGGCCGATGTCCACCTCACCCCGCAGACCACCGGCTCGCTGCGTCTGCGGCTGGCCCACGACCGCATCACGGTGGCCGCGGGCGCCAACGTGCGGGTCCGCGGCCTGGCCACGCTGAGGCATCCCCAGATCATCGGGATGCGGATGCGCCACCGGCTGCGCGTCAAGGCCACCGGCTCCGAGGCGACCCGGTGGGCCGAGGCGGAGCTCACCCAGCGGCCGATGATCCCGCCGTTCTGGCTCAAGACCATCGCGCTTGTCGCCGCGCTGTCGGTGTGGCTCGCCGCGGGCGTGGTGTTCCTGCCCAAGCTGACCAACCTGCTCGGCGGCCAGCAGCAGGCGACCAGCGCCAGCA
>Ga0131853_10023699_pt1 | contig 11080 bp, 5 predicted proteins | sample TergutLab28metaG_FD_92764 | JGI IMG/M metagenome (GOLD analysis project Ga0131853, IMG submission 92764) | Labiotermes labralis P1 segment gut microbial communities from Petit-Saut dam, French Guiana - Lab288 P1 (version 2) (version 2) | ecosystem: Host-associated > Arthropoda: Insects >...
GGTTTGGGCTTTGTTTTTATGGGTTCTTTTATGGATATCTTGACAGTAAACTCTAAACTAGGATCAGGGACACAGGTAATTATGGAAAAACGGATAGTCAATACTCTAAAAAATTAGGTGATATACATGGGGTCTAGATTATCTGAAATGAATCTACCCAGATTTCCTTTATTATCTGATAAAGAGATGCAGGAGCTTTTAGCCAAGACAAAAGAAGGAGATGATCCAGCCCGGGAACGGCTTGTCAACTGTAATCTAAAATTGGTATTTAACCTTGTACAGAGGTTTGAAAATAGAGGTCATGATCTTGAGGATTTGTTTCAAATAGGAACGATAGGTTTGATGAAAGCAATTGATAAGTTTGATTTAAACTATAATGTTAAGTTTTCTACATATGCTGTTCCTATGATACTAGGAGAAATACGCAGGTTTCTCAGGGATGATGGTTCAATTAAAATCAGCCGTTCTCTAAAGGAAACAGCTTTCAAAGTCTATAAAATGAAAGAAGAAATGATCAAGGAACTGGGTCATGAACCTACACTTATTGAATTAAGTGAGAAGCTTAGTATTCCCAGAGAAGATATTATTGCTGCTTTAGATGCTGTTCAAAGTCCATCTTCTATTCATGATACCCTTTACCAAGATGAAGGTGACCCGATATTAATTGTGGATCAACTGCGAGATACTAAGGTAAGTGAGGAAATTTGGTTTGATAAAATTCTTGTCAAAGAGGTTCTGAGGGATTTGCCTCAAAAACATAGACAAATTATCCTTCTTAGATTTTTTCATGATAAAACCCAGATGGAAGTAGCTGAGATTGTTGGTCTTTCACAGGTACAGGTGTCCAGAATCGAAAGACAGGCGTTAAAAGATATAAAGAATATTTTAAAAGAGCCATCCTGATTTTTAAAGTTAGGATGGCTCTTTCTATTGCGAAGAATCTTGCTAGAATAGATAATTTTTTGCTGGCAATAATAATATTAAATCTGCAATTTGAATTTTATATTCAAAATTGCAGGCTATTTTCAGGAAAATTATTTAAGGGAGGTATTTTTAATAATGCATGTAAAAGTTGTAGAGCTAGTCGGTGAATCTCATACAGGCTGGAAGGATGCAGTCCAGCAGGCAGTTAATGAAGCATCTAAAGAAATTCCAAACATCACAGGTGTAGAAGTATATAACCTTACTGCTAATGTATTAAATGGTCAATTAACGGATTATAAAGCAAATGTAAAAATCGCTTATGCAAATCAAAGAGGTCATATGCATCCACAATATCATCAGCAACATCATAATAGCCAAAGTGACATATTGTAGTACCAAAAGAAAAGTAATTTTAATAACTGATGGAGATAGAGCTGCAAGGAAGTCTATTGAAAAAGTTGCTGAGCTGGTGGGAGGAAGGTGTATATCCCTTTCAGCCGGCAACCCAACTCCGGTATCCGGTGAAGATATAGTTCAGTTGGTTAAAGCGACACTTTGCGACCCTGTCTTAGTCATGTTTGATGATAGAGGGAAAATTGGCCAAGGCAAGGGTGAGCAAGCTATGGATTATGTAATCAAGCATCCGGATATTGAGGTTTTGGGAGTAGTGGCTGTAGCGTCAAATACTGAGCATGCAAAAGAACTTTCTGTAGATATCTCCATTGATAGATATGGTCATATTATTGATGGAAGCGTAAATAAGGAAGGATTTCCTTCAATAGGAGGCCTGTCAGGTGATACGGTAGAAGTCTTAGAAAATGAAGAGGTTTCCTTAATAATTGGCACGGGAGATACCGGTAAAATGGATGGTTGTGATAACTCTATAAAAGGAAGTCCAATTACCTTAAAAGCAGTAGAAGAAATTCTTGCCAGGAGTGGATTTCATGTCGGAAAAAGCTGATAAGGTCAAAGTTAGTAAAGATTTTTCCAAAAATGTTGATTATCTGATGGAAAGCCTTGCTGTAGAACAAAATTTTGACGTTATTTATAGAGAAATGGAGTTTTTCAGAAGAAAATTTGGTATGTTCTTTATTGATGGTTTTGCCAGGGACGAACCGGTTACTTTGATAACCAAATCTTTGGAAAATATGACACGTGAAGAAATGTCACCTTTTTCTTTAGAAAAGTTAATAAAAAAGCACATTCATTTTATAGAAGTAGAAACCGAAGAGAAAATGGATAAGGTCATGTATGCTATTCTTTCCGGAGCTATGGCAATTGTAGTTGAAGGTGCAGATAAAATCATGATTATTGATGTCAGGGAATATCCGGTAAGGAGCTCAGAAGAACCTGATTTGGAAAGGGTTATCAGGGGTTCCAGAGACGGCTTTGTAGAAACTATAGTATTTAATATAGCCTTAATCAGGAGAAGAATAAGAGATCCAAAGCTGAGAGTCGAAATAATGCACGCAGGCAGAAGGTCTTTGACTGATATCTGTATAGTATATATTGATGATATTGCTAACCCGGATATAGTCCAGTCTGTTAAAGAAAAAATAGAATTAATAGATATTGACGGTTTACCCATGGCCGAAAAATCTGTAGAAGAGCTTATAACACCGGGAAGCTTCTGGAATCCATTTCCCAAGGTTCGTTACACTGAACGACCGGATGTAGCGGCGGTACACTTATTGGAAGGTCATGTCCTCATCCTGGTTGATACATCGCCAAGTGTAATGATATTGCCGGTGACAATTTTTCATCATCTTCAACATATAGAAGAATATCGCCAAGGTCCATCATTGGGTGTTTTTATATAAATGGTGAGATATATTGGCGTATTTTTATCCATATTTCTTCTACCTTTATGGCTATTACTTGCTCTCGAGCCGAAATTGCTTCCGGAGAGCTTGAGTTTTATAGGCCCTGAGGAGCCTAGCAATGTACCGCTGCTTATACAAGCATTATTTGCAGAACTAGGCCTTAATCTTATGAGGATGGCAGCTACTCATACACCATCTTCTTTAGCAACAGCTCTTGGTTTGATTGCAGCTCTTCTTATTGGAGAGAAAGCTGTAGGTGTTGGTTTATTTTCGCAAGAGATTATAATCTATGCTGCTGTTGCTGCAGTGGGTGTATTTGCAACACCAAGCTTTGAGCTAGGACTTGCCAATACATTGGCAAGGATTTTTTTGCTTATTGCAACAGGGCTGTTCCATTTACCTGGTTTTGTAGGGGCAGTAGTGATACTTTTGCTTTACGTTGCACTGACCAGAAGTTTTGGAGTACCATATATGTGGCCGTTAATACCTTTAAATATAAAGGCTCTATATGCAGTAATTTTCCGAACACCCATACCTATACATAATGTAAGACCCAGTATGACCAAGCTAAAGGATAAGGATAGGCAATAAAGCGTTAATTACGTTAAAGTGAAAAAGATAAACCATTGTCCGTTCAAGGGATAATGGTTTATCTTTTTAAAAGAGGAGTAACTTTTAAAATAAATAAAAAAAAAATTAAAAAAAAAGACAACGTAATGGAAAAATTAACACGATATATAAAATAAGAAGATAATAAAAAAAGCGTGCTAACATACATATACATAGAGCAAAGAAGTAGTGAGATAAGAGAAAGCATAGAGATAAGCAAGAATAGGAGAGGTAGAAAGAAGAGAAAAAAGTAAGAAAAAAAGGAGAAAAGAAGAGAAGCAGGAAGAACTGTAAATGATAGTAAAAAAGAGATTGCAAAAGGCACCAAAAAGGTGTACAATGCAATGAACTGCACAATTAATGTAACGAACGACAAGAAACGATAAAAAAGTAGAAAACAGAAAAAGAATAAAGAAAAAGGCTAAAAAGAAGACAAAAAAGAGACAGTAGCCAAAAAAAGTGCTGTCTTTAACTATGCCAGAAGGTATGTAGCAGCTAAATCATGTAAAAAAGCATGAGATAGCTTAAAATACATAAAGCAAGAAAAGAAACTTAGAAAAAGCAAGAAGCAACTAAGTTAAAAAAGATTTAAAAAAATATTTAAAAATGTAAAAAGGGGGAAAAAGCAATGGAAGAAATCAAGCCGAGTAAGAAAGCAAAAAGCAGTAAAAAAGTACTAAAGAAAAGCATAGCCCTAATAATAGTGTTCTTTATGCTCTTTAGTATCTTCTCGCCAGCAGCAATATTGGCAAGTGACATAGGAAGTGAAGTAACAAACGAAGTAAGCCAAGAAGTAACAGAGTCAGAAGTTGGCTCAAATGAAGAGGGAATTCGAGAAGGAGAAGGAAGTGGAGAAGAAGATGGAAATGAAGAGGCGAATCGAGAAGACGAATCGCTAGAAGAGGGCTATGAAGAAGAAATAAGAGACGAAGAAGAAGTAGAAGAGGCAAACAAAACAGCAGCATACCCAATATATGAAGAAATAGTACCATTAACCACAAGAACAGTAACAATAGTTCATGGTGGAGGCGGCTTCATGGGAGGAAACCCAGCGTGGAGCTATCAAACATTTCAAGTAGAACATGGTCAAACATTTCAAGGAATTAACCTACAATTTAGTGTCCCACCTGACGGTAGACGTGTAGGTTTGAGAATAACAGAAGTCATTTCAGGAACCGGACACAGCGTGGGAGATCCATTTGCAATGACCACACCTATAACAGGAGACATAGTAGTAACAGGAGAGTGGGTATTCCTAAGAAACGTGAACTTTGACCTATATGGAGGAACAATTGGAGGCTCAAACACAATACCTCCAGTAATAGTAGAAGACAGACAATCAATAGGTTCAATGACCGGAGCAACAATGCCGGAAGATCCATACATGACAGGAGTAGACTTTAGACGCTGGGTGGTTGTATCAGCCCCAATAGATGGAGAACCAGCAGTAGATGATATATTTACAAGCGGTATAGTTATAGACGGAGGAAACGTAACAGTAAGAGCAGTATGGTATGTAGACAGAACAATAACCTTTGAACTAGCAGGTGGAAATATAAGTAGCGATGGAGACCCATTTGAAAGAGTAGTAAGAGAAGGTGAGTCAATTAACTCAATGCCACCAGCAGTAACAATGCCACCAAACCCAACTAGAGATGACTATCGCTTTATCCGCTGGGAAGTAACAACATCCCCGGATGGAGTAACACCAAATGAGGGGGCTCCATTTACAGCAGCTACTAGGGTAAGCGGAGGAAACATAACAGTAGAGGCACAATGGACGCCATACAGAACAGTGACCTTTGATCTTGACGGAGGAACAATCACAGGTTTTAATGGTGAGCCGGTTCGTGTTTTGGATGGCGCAAGCCTTGGTAATAGTATGCCGGGTGATCCGACAACAATAGATGGAAGAATGTTCAGTCACTGGGAAGTGGTAACTGGAGTAATACCAAGCTCAGGAACATTTGATCGTAATACACTAGTAAGAGACGGAGATGTTACAGTAATAGCAAGATGGAGAGAAACAAGAACAATAACCTTTGCATTGGACGGAGGAAGTTGGACGGTTCCAACCAGTCCGACACAAGTAGTACAAAATGCTACAGCAATAAACAATCCGGCAAACGAGAATGCTTACTGGCCGGCACCTCCGGTGCGTACTGATTTTGTATTTGTAGAGTGGCGTGTTACGCATCCACCGACTAATACCCCCGAAATAACACCGGTCTATGGAACACCATTTATAGCATCTACCCCGGTGAGCGGAGGAGACATAACAGTAACAGCAGTATGGAGACCGTTGCGTACAATAACCTTTGACCTGGACGGTGGAAGTTGGCCGGTTCCAACCAATCCAACAGTCAGAGTAGCAGACAACACAGCAATAAATGATGAACTCAACCCATATGCAGAAATGCCTGCCAACCCGACACGTACAGATCGTGTATTTGCAGGCTGGAAAGTAACAACATCTGCAGCAACCGAACCGGATGAAGATGATCCATTTACAGCGGGTACACGAGTAGCAGGCGGTGACATAACAGTCACAGCCCAATGGGATATAGCAAGAACAATAACGTTTCTTCCGGAGTTCTGCCCCGGTATTACCAACGGAGTAATTGGTTTACCTGGTGGACCCGGAGATACTATGCCAATAGAAGTAATAGTAGTAGATGGAACCAGCATAAACGATGTTATTAACGAGAGTGCTTTAATGCCATGGGCATGGGCACAAGGACCATCCGGATCATATGTATCGTTTTTGCGTTGGCAAGTTGTAGACTCACCAACAGGAGTAACACCGAATGCATATCATTACTTTGGAGCGGGTACAGCAGTAACAGGTGGAAACATTACAGTTAGACCGATATTTACAGTTCTTTCAGTAAGATTTCAGCTAGGTGACGGACATTGGCCGGGGGATACTTCAGATACCGGGCCTCGTCTTGTACCGGTAAATAACAGGTCAACGCTTTACCTAACACATGGTCCCGGTGCAATGCCACCAAATCCTGAGAGACCAGATGTAGGTAATACTACTTTCCAATTCGCCGGATGGCAGATAATAGAATCTCGTTCAGGAACCAGACCATATGTAGGAACTTTCTTTACAGAACACTCGATTGTAGCGGGCGGTACCATGGTTGTTCAGGCAGTATGGACACAAAACCCGGCGAGTACACCGCTTACAACTATATGGTTTTTTGAAACAGATGAATGTATTCTAAATATGAATTATGTAGAAGTTCGTGCTTCATATGGAAATTCTCTTTATTCTATGCCAAACTCTATGCTACCGGCAATGCCTTTTGAAAGAGGAGGACGTTTCTTTAGAGGTTGGGTAGTATTTCAGTCACCAAGCAATCAGCCGGAGGTTGGTGCAAGATTGTATGAAACTTGTATTATTGATAATCCAGGCAGAGGAGCTACAAGAGCTCAAGCTCGATGGACTCAGCAAGTAACATTCGAACCCGGCTTTACACCAGCTTCAGGACCTGCACTTACACCTTTGATTGGATATGTTCAGCAATCAGATGGTACAGTAGGAGCAAACATGCCTACAGTATGGAATAGAACCGGTTACGTTTTTGAAAGATGGGTGGTTACAGAATCCACCGGTACAGGAACAGGTCTAATTGAAGAAGGCGACATATTTACAGAAACCACATTCGTACCTTTCTTTAATGATGATATTGTTGTAGAAGCACAATGGAGAAGGCTGTCGATAGTACACTTCGAGTTTGACCATCCAAATTGGGCAGCTCCAACAACACGCATAGTTCAAGCAGCTAATAATACTGTTGGTGCAACATCAGGCAATTTGGGTATGCCAGCAATAGCAACGAACAGTAATATTGGTAATCATGGCTATGCATTCAGACACTGGGAGATTACAGATTGGGAAACAGGAGCATTGATTGGTAACCCCCCAGGAGCAGAACCGGTACTTAACTCTACATTTACTGGTAGCACAGTTGTTAGAGGCAATGACATAACAGTAACAGCAAGATGGAGACAATTAGCAATAGTAACCTTCGAATCCGAAGCATCCGATTTTCCAACAGAACCAGTTTTGCGTACGGTTGTACCTACTAGTCTTACTAATAACACAGTAGGTAATGCTAATATGCCATCACCAGGAAGTATTCCGAACCATGTTTTTGATGGCTGGAGGGTTACAGCACGGGAGCATGCTACTGCACCTAACCTATATACTTCATTTACAGGAACAACGCAAGTAACTGTACCTCATACCGGAGGTAGTATAACAGTAACAGCACAGTGGAGAGAACTATCAGAAGTAACCTTTGTATCACAGGCACCGGACTTTGACAATATAGCAGATGGTACACGTAGAGTACAATTTATTAATGAAACCAGTCTAGCCAACGATACAGTAGGTAATGCTAATATGCCATCACCGGGTGATTATCCATTTAGCTCCTTCGATCGTTGGGAAGTTACCTCAGTAAGTTCGGATGATGTTCGTATTAATGGTCAACCATTTGTACCTGGCACTGTCATTGTATTTACAGGAACAACAACAGTAAGAGGCGGACATATAACAGTAACAGCAAGATTTTTTGGAGAAAACTTGGATGTATTCTTTGATCCAAACGGTGGGATACTGCAGGGAAGTCCATACATGCAAAACTTCATATTTGAAGAGGGGCGTCCGATAACAGAAGAACGTATAATAGAACTGACACCAGAACCACCAACAGGCATGGTTTTTGACAGATGGCAAGTAGTAAACAGAACAGGAATAGGGACACCGAATATTGACGATATACTATATACAAATACAATTATTAGTGGCGGTAATGTTTGGGTTGAAGCACAATACCTGATAGCACGTGAAGTAATATTTAACCTAGATGGTGGAAATATTAATGGAGATACAACCATTGCTCCACGTAATGTGGGAGAGGGACGTTCACTAAACCATCCAAACATGCCAGGAATGCCAGCTAATCCTACATTAGATGGAAATGTGTTTACCCACTGGGAAGTAACAACATCACCAAGTGGAGTATCGCCAAATGTTGGAACAACATTTACAGGTGACGTAATAGTAACAGGTGGAAACATAACAGTAACAGCACGTTATGGTACAGCACGTACAATTACCTTTGATCCAAACGGAGGAGTTATCTATGGAGTAACAGGTAACGATACACGTAACGTAGCAAACGGAATGGCATTAAACGATACAAACATGCCAGGAATGCCAGAAGATCCAACATGGTTTGGACGTGACTTCGTTCGTTGGGTAGTAACAGTATCACCAGCAGGAGTAACACCAAACATTGACACAACATTTACCGGTGATGTAGCAGTAACAGGTGGAAACATAACAGTAGCAGCAGAATGGCATGCACCAATAGGTCAACTTTCCGGTACTGTACGAAGAGCAGATGATCAAACTACACCAATACCAAATGCAATAGTCTATGTTTTAGATGCAAATGGGGAACTAGTAGAAGACACTATTACAGATCAATATGGTCGTTATACAGTAGCAGGTTTACTGCCGGGAACATACACAGTAGTAGCAGCAGCAACAGGATTTAACACAGGACTTTCAACACCAAACCCAGTTGTCTTAACAGCAGACGAAGGAGCAGTAGCTAACGTTTACCTTACAGAAGGAGCAGACAGCCGCTTGCTATTGGTAGACGTAGTAGATAGCGATACATTAGTACGTATAGCTGGAGCAACAGTAGAATTTGAAGGTACACCAGCAGATGGCATATTAACACAAGCAAATGCAGCCAGCTTCTGGGCATTAGGTATGACAGCACCAGGAGAAGGAGAAATAACAGCAACAGCACTGCATTACCTACCAGGAAGTACATTAATAGCAGCAGGTGATTGGGGTGAATTCTTTAAATTTGTAAGAATAGAACTGGAACGATCAGCTTATCCGCTTATGATAGCTAACTATCCAATGGAAAAAGTAGAATTATTACCATCTGGTCAATCTCAACCAACAGACCAAACACCAAATGGAAATGAGATACTATCAGGAAAACCACTGAAAGAAACCTTGGACGAAGGAATATCAACACCATCATATGCATGGACGTTCTTAGGTTGGACAACAGATGGAGATGACTTAAGAGAAGCAAGTCAAAAAGGACTGACATGGACTGATGCATATGCAGCAAACTTAATAACACGACCATCAGATTATATGCCAGCACTATCAACATATATGTTTGCACCATTAACAGACATGTTGGAAACGGCAAATGGAGAAGTACCATACTACAAAGTATATGCAGTATGGGGTAATGCATTAGGTGAAATTGGTGTGCCAGATACAAGATTGGTAGTAGAAAACTACCCAGGTAGCATAACAGCACCAGCAAACCAAACACCAACACAACCATTAGCACCAGGAGAAGAACTTTTATCTATCCTGGTACCGGGAACAGCACCAACTCACTGGAGGTTCCTAGGTTGGACAATAGATGCAGAAGGTCTTGCAACAGCAAGTGCAGGAAGTATGACATGGACAGAAGCAGTGGAAGCAGGTCTAATAACATTACCATTAGACTATATGCCTGATCCACTAAACGAAGAAGACTTAGACTATACAGTAATCGCAGTATGGGGTAATAGTGGTGGAGTAATAGGTATACCAAATCCACCTAGAAGACCAGGCGGTGGTGGACCTGGCGGCGGCGGAGCCGTTGATGAGGATGAAGTAATACTTACAGTTAGAAACATCCCTGTAGTTAACCCAACAGGTCAAACACCAACAGGACCAGTTGCACCAGGTACTGACCTTACTAGGTTCTTAACATCAGGAACAGCAGAAGGTTGGAGGTTCTTAGGTTGGACTACAACCAGAGTTAACCTTGAACTGGATGGCTTAACATGGGAAGAAGCAATGGAAAGATGGCAAGTAGCAATAGCAGAAGGTTTGGTTACAGAACCAACAGTAATGCCAGATAGAAACATGACAGTATATGCAGTATGGTTTGGAGGACAAATATTCTCAGATAGCCATGAAGCATATCTGGTAGGTTTCCCTGATGGAACAATCAGACCAAACAGCACAATCACAAGAGCAGAAGTAGCAACAATCTTCTTCCGCTTACTTGATGACGATTACCGTGCACAGATATGGAGCCAGAACAATGCATTTAGTGACGTAACAGCAGAAAACTGGTTCAATAATGCAGTATCAACATTAACTAATGCAGACATCTTAGAAGGTTTCCCAGATGGAACGTTTAGAGGAAACCAGGCAATCACAAGGGCAGAATTTGTTACTATAGTGGCACGTTTTATAGCGGAGCCAGCTCATACTGGTGCAGATATGTTCAATGATATAGATGGTCATTGGGCTCAGGATGCGATTAATGCTGTTGGGCATTATGACTGGATTAGGGGCTTTGAAGGTGGAGACTTTAGACCTAACCAGAGTATTACTAGAGCTGAGACTGCTGCTATTGTTAATCGTATGTTAAATAGAGTTCCGGAAAATACATCTGATTTATTGCCGGGTATGGTTACTTGGCCGGATAATATGAATACTAATGCTTGGTTCTATTTATATATCCAAGAGGCTACTAATTCTCATTACCATGAGATTAAGGCTGATGGCGTTCATGAGACTTGGCTTGAGCTTAAGACGCCTCGGGATTGGACTGTCCTGGAGAGACCTAATTCTAGGCCTCGGGATATTCGCTAGTATTTGTTTTGATTGA
>Ga0131853_10023700_pt1 | contig 11080 bp, 8 predicted proteins | sample TergutLab28metaG_FD_92764 | JGI IMG/M metagenome (GOLD analysis project Ga0131853, IMG submission 92764) | Labiotermes labralis P1 segment gut microbial communities from Petit-Saut dam, French Guiana - Lab288 P1 (version 2) (version 2) | ecosystem: Host-associated > Arthropoda: Insects >...
ACCCTTCTTCTAGTATTAATTTCACTGCCGATAGCTTATGAGCCTTATCAAACTTTCTTCTTGCCATAAAGTAGTCCACCTTTTTCTCTTTTCTTTGTGTCTACTTTATTGTACCATGTCCACGAAATGGCCACTACATTTTAATGTCTTCATCTTTTGTTTTTTAGATAGAAAATGGTATAATTCTCTAACACTGGCTACAAGGAGTGAGAGGAATTATGAACATAATCTATACATTGATCACGTATACAATCTTTGCGACTCTTAGCTTTACGTTATATAGCCGAATCCTTCGAGAAAAACTGCAATCTAAAACCCTTATCACAGGAATTTTTTTTCTCACTCTATATAGAGCTTTTTTCCCCATTTATGTCACAGAGCCTTTTCATCTGATATTAGGAATTTCTGGACTTGCAACAGTTATTCGCATTTTTGAGAGAAAAGTAATACTGCCAGCTTTTGTGTTGAGTATTTTGTTTGCTTTACTAGCAAGGATATCGGCTGCACTTATTACCTCAGTTACCTTTGCTATTCTAGGGGTAGATATTACCAGTTCTTGGCTTTGGATTGCTGCATCGATTGCTGATATCATTATTTTCACTTTGGTTTATAAGTTTATTAGAATTAAAAATGGAATTCCGACCATTCGGCATTGGGAAATTCAAGGTATCATTTTTTCGATTACAGGCATTGTATTGATTGGCTATGGATTACTCTTTTTACTTTTTGAACTAGAGACCTTCAATACTCCTCTCATCATTACCCTGAGCTCACTCGCCACTATAGGCCTTCTCCTTCTTGCATTTCTCGTTTATTCTACAGTCTCTTATCGCGAACGTAAAAAATTAGAAAAGCGTGTCCTGGAAGTAAAGCATGCCTTCGATGAAATGGCTAGTACCCACCATAAGTACCGCCACATTGTCCCCAACCTCATGACCGCTTCCAAAGGTCTTTCCGAAGAGTTGGTCCACATTATTGGTGCCCCTCATGATAAGCAAGTTCGACGTTTAGAAAATTACATTTCCACCATTAATAAGCTCTCCTCAGATATCTCCAACGAGTTTTACCTCGACGATTTAATCGATGAAATCGCAGCCTTGGAACTAGCAGATGACTGGCTTGATTTAGAGTTGTATCTTAACAACGTCATGTTGGGTGCTCAGCGAAAGGGTATTTTAGTACAGCTCGAAAATCGAGCGACCACATGGGACGATTTAGAGGTAGTTAACCGAACGGATTTTTTAAGGTTATTTTCTAATTTGCTTGATAACGCAGTAAAGGAATCCGATAAAACCGAGATGAGAGGCAAGCAAGTTACGGTGGAGTTTTTTGATTGCGACGATGGTTATTTTGCTTTCGAAGTGGTTGATTATGCTCATGAATTTTCTCTCGATATTTTGTCAAAGTTGGGTGAACGTAAGAATAGTACCAATGGGACAGGGGATGGTTATGCTGAGGTTTTTGAGATTTTACAGAAATACGACATTTCTTTTCACATAAAAGAAAAGCAACTAAGCGATACGTTGCTCTTCAAGCGTGTTGGTGTTATCTTTGATGAGATGGGTCGGAAATCGATCGAATCTTCTTATCGGAGTGGTGAATTGATAGAGAGATTGAGTGAGTCTGGGCTTGAGGTTATTACGGAGTAGATGTGGAGATCGTGTTCTAAAATAATAGATTTGGTTCATTTGAATCCTCATCTTGTATCGTCATTTGATCAAAAATAGCCTTTTGACGATACAACAAGGCAAGCTTCGGAACGTAAAATGCTATTTTAGGGACGGATTTTTGGAGAATTAGTATGTTGAGGTGCTAAGCAGCAATCGAAAATTAGTTTTCAGTCGCTTTTGTATCGTCATTTTGCCAAAAATGGCCTTTTGACGATACAACAAGGCAAGCTTTGGGACGTAAAATACTATTTTAGGGACGGATTTTTGGAGAATTAGTATGTTGAGGTGCTAAGTAGCAATCGAAAGTTAGTTTTCAGTCTCTTTTGTATCGTCATTTGATCAAAAATAGCCTTTTGACGATACCGCTCCTTGATTTCGCACTTTCCTTGAAATGTACTTATACTAATGCTCATTTCTTTTTCATTAAAAAATTGACGAACTCAATTAAGCTCGTCAACCGTCCTGGGAGGCCGAGGCCTCTTGAGGGTGTTGACAAATAAGCTAGACCCTTCGATAATCGAAATAAATGATTAGCGAAGGATCAAAAAACGCAATTTGTTGACCAAATAGCCTCTCTTTTAACATCCAGGACTTGAAAACATCAACAAATGGTCGGAAATAGCAAAATGTTGATGTTCTGAATACATTGTTACAAAAAACGATGATTAGCTCTTTCGAGTTTGTCAACCGTCTGAGAGGCCGAGGCCTCTTTTTTATAGTTATTAGGTCACATGGTCCGGCTGTGTGATTTCACCAAAAATTCGTTCGGCAATGTTAATGGCATGATCGGAACAACGTTCCAAATCTCTCACCATACTGGTGTAAATCACGCTACAACGTGGATCACAACATCCACTTCTAAGTCGCTTGATATGCCTTGCCAAGTATTCGTCACAGAGGTCATCCACTTTTTGCTCTAATTTTTCTGCTTCGGGCAAACGAGTGTTATCCTGCGTTTTGAAAATTTCTAAAGACAATGCGAGGGTTCCCATCATGGTATCACTTATTTCTGTCAACTCTGCCACCGCTGTTTCAGATAAATATTTACTATAATCTTTTTCACCAATCGTATGTTCCGCAATGTTTTCCGCGTGGTCACCTAAGCGCTCCATGTCGTTTAGGATGTGTAGCATTGAACCGAATTTCTCAATGTATTCCTGCGTCAATTCCACGCTTTCCACACTCATTAAGTAAGAAGAAATTTCATGCTTTAAATAGTCGATTGTTTTTTCATATTCCATAACTTTATTGGCCTTGTCGACATCTCTTGCAAAAAAAGCTTCCAAAGACAATTTTAGATTATCCATTGCCAGTTTACCCATACGATTCATCTCGCCATGAGCCTGTGAAAAGATAACCTCGAGCGTCGGTTCTTTGCTTTCTTCCAAGTACATTAACTTCCGTTCTGTCTCGTCTTTCGCTCGCTTTGGAATAATGAAATAGGCAATGGATACGAGCTGTTTTGTAAAGAAGATCATCACACCTGATGCAAAGACGTTATACATCGTATGGAACATAGCGATTTGTATCGCACCGTTTTGCCACGTTTCTTGAGTCCACGTAAGGATGCCTGGAAAAATGAGGATCAGAAGCGAGGAAACGCCCCCTGCAATAAATTTGTAAGCTGTTAGAATCAAGGCGGCACGTTTGCTATCCCGACTCCCAGCCAAAGAGGATAAAAGGGCCGTACTACACGTTCCGACGTTAGCACCTAAAATCAAAAAGGCGGTGGTTGAAAAATCCATGTCGACGCCATTTACATACATGACAATAATGATTCCAACCGTTGCCGTTGAACTTTGAATCACCGCCGTAAATAAAAGACCTGCCAAGAAGGCGAGTGCTGGATTTCCAAAAGTCGAAAGCATGCTTTGAAAACCATCTAGTTGAGATATTTCTCGAAGCGGTGTTCCCATCGTTGAAAGAGCAAAAAAGATCAAACCAATGCCTAATGTAATAAATCCAATATCTTTAACTTTTTTCTTGTTAACAAACATGTACAAGGCAATACCGGTAAAAATAATCAACGGTGCAATGGGATCGATTCTAAAGTTAAACAAAAAAGCCGTAAACGTCGTCCCGATACCTGCACCAATCACGATGCTAGCAAATTGCTTTAACTTCATCAATCCCGCATCAACAAAACCAATCCCCATGACCGAAGTAGCCGTTGAACTTTGCGTTACAGCCGTCACAATCATTCCAAAAAGAAAACCTAAAAAACGATTCGCTGTTGCTTTTTCAATAAACGTCCGCATTCGCCTTCCAGCTATGTTTTTCAAACCATCCGACATGGTTTGAAGTCCAAGCAAAAACAAGCCAAGTCCACCTAAAGCCAGAAATATATTTTGAGTGAACTCCCACGTTGTCATTTCCATCAAACGACTCCTTCCGTCTTTAATTTTACATAAATTTTACATTCAATTTACATATAGTTTACCACAACTTTGCATGAATTTCAAACTGGCTTAATGCGAACAAACGTTTCATACATAAGAAAAGAGTGCCAAAAGCACTCTTTCTATATCTTATTCGCGTTATCGTCTATACCCTATCCATTTAACTCTAGCGTTATTCAAAAATTGGAACGGCTTCAATTCCTAGTAGATCTAATTGCTCAACAATGTTCGTTAAGTGCTCCCCTTCACGCATCACATGAGAAATTCCTACGGTCACGAAGAAGGTAGTTGGTTCTTCAGTATCTTGTAACAAGCGTGCAATTTCATTGGCATAATACGTCGAACGGAAGTTCATTAAAACGTCAATCATATATCTCCCATATGCGTTGTCCATCATTTCAGGCGTTGGTTGAAATAGTTCATTAATGCGCGTCAAATCATTAGCCACATAGTATTCATGTAGGTTCATTTCATCAGCGAGTGCCTCAATTAAGGCGTCCCTAGAAACAAAATCTACCACTGAAGCTTCCATAATTTCGTCAATCGTAAAAGCATCAAAACCTGCCGTTTCCAAGATTTCCTCATCTGGAGTAAATGCAATTCTTACTTGTTGCATCGTTGGTTCCAAACCAATAATTGGCACTTCTCGCTCCATAGCGACATTAAGTACGTAAAAATCAATCGAATACGTTGGTGAAATCCCTATTTCACGGAACAGTGCCAGCGAAACATCCGTTTGAATCGACATCGACAAAGCAATCGGGTTTTGTCGGTAAACATCTTCGTAGTCAACGTCATAAGATGGCAGATGATAAACAAGGTTTTCGTACACTTCCTCAGATAGAAATTCCGCTAACGTTTGATCATCTGGTAAAGTGTGGTCGCCGCTCATTGCTGCTACAATTTCTGCGATTTCCTCTGGAGAATAGCTTGCCATGGTGAAATCAAATTCAAAAGCAAACACATCAGCACGCGCCATGGCATCCTCAACCACATCGGCTAGTGGATACCAAGCCGACTCTCCTGCGTGCATGGATCCGAACAAGTACACCACATGATCGCCATACTCAATGCGGTGAATGGCACCGTGAATCTCCGACCCCGACCCCGTCACCTCAGGTTCTGTTGGATCTTCCTGATACTCGTACTCGTCGTCGTCTGAACAAGCAACAAGTCCCACCATTAAAAACAAGATTAACGTAAACAAACCAAATTTCTTTTTCATTAACATGAAAACCACGCCTTTCAACTCATTAATAAAATCTAGTTAACATTGTACCTGTCATGCTTAACTATGCTTCATGCTTCAGCAAGTTTCACTATGAGTGGCACTGAGATGCAACAAATGCTCCTGCCTCACATGTTGCATCTATTGTATCATACTTTGTTAACTAGACTTAAACTTTTAAAACTTCTATGCACGGCGTGCGCGCTTTTCTTTACTAAAGACCATTCCCACAACCAGGATGGCTGCCGCAAATGCCGTTTGAATTGCCAAACTTTGCCAAAGTAACGTCCAGTCCATCTCCATTCCTGGCAGGAGCATCTCATTGACACGTGTGTACCAATAAAATGGCGTGAATCTACCAATAGCAAGGACTTGCTCTCCCATCATATCCATGTCCATCATAATGCCTGCTGGAAGCATCATCGTCATAGCAATAGAGAAAACCACCGTGAATAGCATGTCCCGCTTCTGGATAAATTGAGTGGTGATAAAGGCCAAAGCAATTCCCATTAATACCAGCGGAAAGGCATTCAACATGCGAACCAGACCCCACTCCTCGAACATCACACCGCCATATAAAGCAATGGATACACCTACAAAGACGGCCCAAGCGAGAACACCAAAACTAATACAAGCCAAGATTCGCTCCACGGTTCGACGGCGATAGCTGATCGGTGCACTTTCAATGCGGCGACTAATATCTTGCTTAGACAAAGCTAAGAACACGCCACCTGTAGCAACCCCTACGATGACCGGTAACGACATCGGTAAAAAACGGTAGAAGAGATAAGAACCCATTAAGTCTGCCTCGTCCTCTATTCGAATCAGTTCAATCTCTACACCAACATCAAAGACAGTAGCCGCTAATTCACTTGCTTCGTTCACCTCAAACCCACCAGCTAAGTAAACAGCCAAAACATTGAAGTAGCGTTCTACCTGACCCTGAACCAAGAAACCATTGATGCTATCTCGACTGGTCAGATGCTCCAATTGCACTTCTCCATCACCGGATAAAAAGCTATCCGTAAACCCAACCGGAATCTCTAGCACCAAATCTACCGCTCCCCAGCTGGCACTATCTAACCATTCCGCTGCGTCATCTTCAATTTCTACCACATCGTGAACCCCTTCAAGGAAAGCGACAAAATCTTCTGTTACAGTCGTCGCGTCACGATCAAAAATCGCAATGGTGACATCAGATAACCCTTCAAACTCTTCACCACCAGCCACATTATTGATCAAAAAGGTTAGACCAATAGCAGCACCGATAAACACACCGAATTGAATTAAAATACTCCACTTATAATTTTTGATAATCAACCAAAACTTAGCGAACGTCGACATGGCGATTCCTCCTTAATGCAACACTAGTTAAAATAAAACATACAATGGTGGCTCCTGCTAAAATAGTCATAAAGCCAACATAACGTCCATAACTTCCCATATTGAGTGCCATGAGTGCATCAATGGTTGCAGTCATTGGATTAAATTGATTGATCAAGCTGATCGTTTCGTTTTGCATCTGCGCACCCATAAATCCGAACATAAACATCCCCATGTAGGCGCCGGTCAAAATTTGCTCCCGAGTCTTTCTGCCGCCTGGTGCTAAAAGACCGAAAGCAGCACCAAAGCTCAGACTAAATAAGGCGACCACCATGAACGTTAATCCTGCTAGCAACAAATTGACACCAAGATCCACCCCTAACACCAATGCAAACCACACCCATACAATCAACGTGTTTATTAGTACAACGAGAGTGGAACCTAGCAAATCTGCGATAAGAATGCGCCACTTACCAAAAGAGGAAATAATACGACGGCTGGCTTTTTCGCCATCGTTGTTCGTTAAAACGGCTCGCTCTAACCCTAGAAACATTCCTGACATGGCTGGTAAGGTTAGCATCATAATGATAATAAACTGCATGATATCCACTTGATTTTCAGCAATTTCCATCTCTGTCATTATCGAGCTAGTTGTCACCAATTGCGTGACAGCGGCTTCTAAATACTGCGGGTTTTCTGTTGCAATTCGCATCAACATCTCATGACCGATGATGTATTCATCCGCTATGACTTGCATTAACATTTGCGACATCCCATTGTTTGACACAATGAGCCGCGGCACCTCTGCCACTTCAAAAATACCTACTACGGTGTTATCCTCTAACTGATATAGGATGCCTTCTACATCGTCATAAAAGGTTAACTCAAACATTCCCGTTGCTTCTAGAACATCAACAAATAAACTTTCTTCACTTCCTGCCACTTCAACAATGGCAACTGGAATCTCTAAACTGCCTTCCATTAAATCATCCATCATCGTATTCGTCATAAAGAACTGTACCGTTCCCATCAAAATAGCTAACACGACTGCCGAGAACATGAATTCTTTGTCTCGGAGTGCCCTGATGGCACTGTACTTCATACTATTAAACATCTCAATGATCCTCCTCTTTTTCTTCTTAGCTCTGGACATGTTAATTCCCAGCTTTTAAACGTTCTACTTTTCATTTGCTTAATCCCTCAGGTCTTTTCCTGTTAACTCCAAGAACACATCGTTTAACGTTGGCAATTCAGATAAAATTCGTCCTGCTGGGATGCTATGCTCATCCAAGTATCTCATAATAAGCATCAAATTATTCTTTCCTTGCTCACACTTAATAATGAGCATCTCTTCTTCATGCTTTACAGACTTCACCGTTTCAAAACGTTGCAAAGCCAAAAGGTGTTCTTCTTCAATGTTTAATACCTCGATCTTAATCGTTTCACCGGTCTTAATCATTTGTTTCAATTCGTGCTTCGTCCCCTCTGCAATCTTTTGACCACTGTCCATGATCACAATGCGGTCACATAACTGCTCGATCTCTTCCATGTAATGAGACGTATAAATAATCGTCGCTCCATTTTGATTGAGCTTCTTGATTCCGTCCAAGATGTACTCACGACTTTGAGGATCAACCGCTACGGTTGGCTCATCTAAAATGATTAACTTTGGCTTATGAGCAATGCCACAAGCGATGTTCAAGCGTCGCAACAAACCACCAGATAACTTTTTCGGAACCATTTTTTTCTGGTCATTTAACTGAACAAAATCGATGGCGTCCTGTACGTATCTTTTTCGTGTTGCGCGATCTTTAATGTATAAACCACAGAAATAGTCGATGTTTTCGTACACCGTTAACTCTTCGAACACAGCCACATTCTGTAGCACCACACCGATGTCACGTTTGATGTCATAAGCCGACTGACTCATCTTTTTCCCGAAGACCTCAATGTTTCCTTTGTCTTTATTAACCAAAGCTAACAAACAGTTAATCGTCGTTGTTTTCCCTGAACCATTCGGCCCGAGTAACCCTAAAACCTCACCTTCGTCCACATATAAACTAAAATTATCCACTGCGATTAAATCCTTGTATCTTTTTACTAAATTTTCAATTCTTACAATTTGATTTTCCATTTCTAATTCCTCCAATTTATACTATTCTCTGCTTTCCTTAACCTTTTTAACGATGAATGATTCAAGTATTGAGAGTGGCACCATAACTATCCCGATTCCAATGGAATTCATCAGTAAGTCTTCACTTAAGATACCCACTCCAAATTCAAGAAGATAAACCCCGATGCCGACACCAATTCCCCAGATGGTACTTTTGATAACGATACGTTTTAACCAATTGCCTTTCGTTTCTACCTCAACCAACTCCCATCACTTTCAAGTTGTTATGGTTATTATAGTCTAAAACCATGCCAGCTAGTAGTGAGCAGTGTCATGAATTGGAAATGACATTTGTCATTTATTTACAAACACGTATCAACCTGCTATAATTAACGTACAATATAAAAGGGCTACAAGATTGTCACGCAAACTTTTAGCTCCTAATACCAAGTATTAAGTAACGACGCTTATCTTGCGAGGACAGGGCGCCGTTACTTTTTTTTGTCTTTGGTTAACCTTTCAATGATTGTGATAAATCCGACCATAATGCTGACGATCCAGAACAAACTTTGTAAAGTATCCATAAACATCACCGCCCTCCAAGAGCCCGGTGTCAAAAGTTGCGCCTATCTTGTAACCCAGATATTAAGTATACCAGATTTCGACTTATTTTAAATTCGATTTTTAATGTTTTTATCATTAATTTTTTCTTTCAAAAAGGGCTTGGGGAAACCCAAAATAAAAACGGAGAGGGGGGCCATAATTCGCTATTTACAATCCCTCAAGCACTAGATTTATTCTTTTCTTCAAGTCATCTATATCTACAAACCTTGAGCTCTTTTCATAATCCTTTTCAAATTCGTTTATTGCATGGCGTTCATCATCCTGAATTTGAATCCCTTCATCAACTCTCATATCAACCAGTGCCATGGCAACCACTCCTTATATGAAATATCAGTAGGCAATTGCGAAAAGCTCTTCGTAATGTCGCCAAACCCATAAAATCACTATTTTGGCGATAGTTTTCGCGCGAAAAGTTCTTCATAATGTCGCCAAACCCATAAAATCACTATTTTGGCGATAGTTTCACCTTTTCGTAATTACCTTTGAAATATCAGTGTAACAGTTATATCTATTTTGTATAGCTATTATGCTTCACATTCTGAAAAATGTCTAGAGGATCGGATCAAAGCTTCTGTTTGTTAAGAAAGGAATTGGGAATACCTTAACCTCACCTACATGTAGGCCGTTTTAAAACAATGGCGAGTATCAAACTACAGGTAGTCATCTAAGCTGGCCAAAACTTTAACGAACAGCTATTCTTGGTTTCCTAGCAAGTCAACATAACATACCCTACATCTCAATCAGTTGAATCTCCCCACCTTTGGTTTGAACGAAAAGTTTTCCATCGCTTTGAACTTCCGCATAAAAAATCGAATTCTGACTTGTTATTCCTACTTTTTCTAGCTCTTGTTTTACGACCGATTCAGTTAAATTCAACGCTTTTAAATTTTTCTCAATCAAGCGTCCATCCACAACGATCGAAGTGGGAAGAAGTTGGGTGGTAGAGGAGGTCATGTTTAGATCATCTCGGATAACCACCTCTTTACTTTGCTTTTTTAACACACTTAAATCACCGTTTGGCTCACAAATGGCATAGGCAACGTCCGCCATATTAAATACCGCGTTGGTTCGAAGCATCATCGTTAAATCATCGAGGTTCAGGCGCTCTTTTTTCAAGGCGTCGCAAACAATTTTACCATCCCTTATGACGATGGTCGGTTGTCCATCGAGAATTTCTCGTGCTCGAATACTTTTTAAACTGATCCACTCAAAGACGTGTAAAAATATGGTCCATAAACTGACTCCCATCATCGTCCGACTGATGGCTAAGTCTGGATGTAAGATCGTGTCGGCAATCATACTTCCGATGACGATACCAGAAATATAGGTAAAAACATTCATTTGTCCCAACTGCTTGTTACCAATGATGCGCACAATCAAAATCAGCGTTACAAATCCCAATCCAACGTGTAAAGTCAAGTTCCAAAAACCTTCCATTCGATGACCCCTTCAACAAAGTTATGATACTAGCTTACCCAATTCTCTATTTGCAGACCCCTATTTCGTGTTAGATTTAGCGTACACATCAAAGAGGCTCTACTGCGTGAACAGTAACCTCACTAGATGTAGGTCGTTTCAAACCGGTGACAAAATATAAGCCTGCAACGCTTGGTTGTCAGTTTGCCAACGAAAAGTTGGTGTTCATCGCTTCAATTTTCAGCTATAATAAGATCATCCTAACTAGAGGTGATGAACATGATGTTTGCAAAAAAGTTAAAACAGT
>Ga0131853_10023702_pt1 | contig 11080 bp, 6 predicted proteins | sample TergutLab28metaG_FD_92764 | JGI IMG/M metagenome (GOLD analysis project Ga0131853, IMG submission 92764) | Labiotermes labralis P1 segment gut microbial communities from Petit-Saut dam, French Guiana - Lab288 P1 (version 2) (version 2) | ecosystem: Host-associated > Arthropoda: Insects >...
CACAGCACCCAACACTTGTTCTCCCGAGGACCTATTGCCTTGGTGGAACGATGGAGGAAGTTTGCAGAATGTGGTGGGGACTACACTGACGATTGATGTCATTGTGCTGTATATGTTTTTGCTCTATATAATTTTTACAGTCTTAATATGAATGGCCCTTGTATTAAGTTACTCAGTTTTTATGTTAGCGGATCTAGTAACGATATTTCGACTCTTAATGTTTGTTATTAAAATGGAGGAATAAATGTTAACAAGGACGGAAGGAAGAAATCTCCTTGAGCATCAATCACACAGAGGCTGACTGGAACTGAAACCAAGCCTGCTTAATAAGATACCTTAAGATGGAACTTGTTAGTAGGATATAACATCCCTTATACCACCTTGTTGCTAGTAACTTCAGTGGTTTCTTTAAGCAACCTTGTCATTGTTACCAGGTACTCAGAATTTCGACTTCATCTTACGTCATAATCGTGTTTCTGCTACGAAATTAATACAATCCGACGCAAAAACTGACCCAAAGTTCCTGTACAGAATTAAGCCTCGTGATCGAATTTCTAAGAAACTAACTTTGTTCAGGAAATTAGTTCTACGCAATAGTTGTTCCCGGTGCGGTGATAGCGTAGTTGGTATAGTGATTTGGCTACAGGCTGGACGAACCCGATTTCGAATCCCGGTAGAGGGAAGAGATTCCCTTCTCCACTACGTTGTGACAGGGTCTGGAGCTTATCCAGCCTCGTATTAAATTGGTACTCCCCCCCCCGGGAATCAAGCAGTCGGGACATGAATTTGACCATTCACCTCCATTGGGTGCAAAGGCTAAGAATTAGTGGAGCTATATCTCTCCTTCCCCTACATACCTGGATAATGTGGACAGGAACAACTTTACCTTTTTGGAGAAGAGAACTGCGCTCTTCTGGGCTATTACGCAGCGTATAGTGGCAATTCCTTACCGACGTTTCGTGACAACCTATCGGTCCCATCTTCAAGGCTCTGTCCCGAATCGCTGGTAATGAATGAACACTACACGCTGCGCAATAGCCCAGAAAAGCGGAGTTCTCATCTACTTTGCGGCGGAAGCCTGAAATCACGCATTGTTTACCTTTTTTGTTTACCGTTCTTTATAGCTATTTCCAAACTATTGTAAGCGCAAAACAAATAAAATAACTCGCCTTTATTTAAGTACATATACAGTTTTTCCGAACTAACAACATGTTCTGTCGCACCCACAGTACTCTCGTCCCAGACGTAAGAAGGTACGGCGCAGTAGACAAGACGGAGCGGTGAATCCAGTCTGCAGTTTTGTCACAAATGTGTGTCCTGTAACATGTTTATAAAATTTGCGTCCGCGGTAGTGATGTAATTATTTCTTAACTTTTGAGGACTAAAATTTATCTTCATTACTTATATGCAGATTGATTTCATACCTCACAGAGAACAGCACGCTTTCATTACAAACTGCATTCGGCGAATGCTACACACTTTTTAAAACAATCATACGAAACACACAGATATATTGTGTGGAACAAATGGAGAATTTTCGGGTGTATTAGCAAAACAGTTACAAAAAGCTACTATTGTCCACCTCATACCCACGTATTTCCGTCCGTCTGTATGAGTATGTGGAACAACCCGACTCCTATCCGACGGATTTTCATAAAATTTCATACGTGCCATTTTTACTGAGATTATCACGTTGAGATGATTTCATGAAAATAACTGACATCTCACGTGAAGACCTACCTACGTTTGCGGTATCTCTTCTTGATAGGCCGTTTTAATTGAGATCGTCTGTGTTCTCTGTGAGGTAGGCCTACGTGCTGAGCCCGAAACAGTTTTGCGATCTGAACAAAAAGATCGAGCTTGTTGATTAATAAATGTCGACCGTTGCGTAATGTTGATTGTAATATTTTGTAAGTCTGTTGCTAATATATGAAGCAGGTTTACACTGTGTGTTTTGCGGAACGTCACAATTTGTATATATACATATATATATATATATATATTTCTTCTCCCCCCCCCCGGAAAATAGTATTAATTTACCGCGCCAGATGTATTACGTTCTGCCGATATTATCTAAAGCGTTACTGTAAGATCTGGCGCCATACAGTGACCACTAACCTTTCAAAGGTCAGTCGTCGTCTGGTGTTTTTGGCAACAGGGATTTAAAAGTAAGTTGTTGTGGTCTACTTTTTAAATACCGTTCCAGATTGTGTTTTGAATGAGTGAGGAAAACCACGAAATATCGAATTCGGAACCCTCCGATATGAAGCGGGAGAGCTAAATAGTCAGCAGCGCCCTTTGGTGTTTAGCATTTACTACATATAAAGGTATTTTAGAAAGCTGTAGGGCCTGAAAGTAAAAGTGTTACAGTTCTCATAGTCAACTTCATCTAAGGCATTTAATCTTTTCTTGTTTCACTGCTAAATTTAGTAGTGTTTTGAGTGTGTTCATTTTGGTTTATTATTTAAAGCAACGTCCTCAGGACTTCTTTAGCAGCTACTACTTTAGCAGTTTTCTACTTGCATTTCTATTCAATTTCTCTTTCAATTAGCATTGCACAAATAAGTAGATAGCGGGACTCAACCAAGTGAAACTTGTTTCTTCTTCTTCTTTCGTAAACATAGCCTCAAATGTCAGTGTCTGTTACGCCTCCGAACACGCAAAGAAGTTTCAATACATAGCCTGCTACTAGAACTTATATTCGTTACAACATAAAAATTAATTATTTAAGTTTTGCGTTGTCAGGTTCAATAGAGATTATATGTATTCAATGGAAATGTGATTTTATTGGCAAAGTGGTCTGCAGAATGCAAATGGAAAATAAATATAAAATTACCTCATAGATGAAAATTTTTAATGCAGAATCCTGTGGGGGAAAGTAAGATTTTATGGAAAATATAAAGACGATGGGTCTTCTTAAATGTGACAGCATCTATTTGGGCAATTGGGTGCAAAATTTCACCCACTTGGTGTCTTTATTTTCAGTGTGGAGGAAGCTTCTGCATGCCTCCAAATTAACGCTGCAAGTTTCTAAGAAACAACAGATTTACACTGTGTTTCTGGTAGGCGGTAGCTTTAATGCTTACAGCTGTGTGAACTTTAAATTTCACGTAATAGAAAACAGTTCATTTAAACCCCTATTAACTTCATATAAAATTGCTCTAAAACAGTTCTGTTATCTGTGTCGAGAACGAACGTTCTGTTGTAGGTAAGAGACTGTTAAACCCGAAATACGACATGATATGTGTAGTAGGATAATATACTAGACTACTGGAAAATTTAAGGAAGACAGAAGAGCGCAAGGTAGGTTAATGTCCGCGGTTGTTTCCGAAATGTACGCAGACAAAATATTTGTACGCGGACAGAGTCTCTTGTCTGCCGGCTAGGATGGATAAACAGCATACGAAGTCTGCAGGTCTGGAATTACCTGCGTAATTCCGCGTACACTCTTATTTCCTTCAACGTGTCATTAGTTTGTTTGTAGAATTTGAGCGGTCAACATATGGTCGACCGAAAGATTTCTTACTTTTATTGAGGCAGGAAATACCTTGCGATGTTTTGTATCTTTCATTTGGATTCAGAGGCCAATATTCTGGATCGAAATCTCAAAGTCACTTTTCGTCACCCTGGCGAAATTCCTGAATCCTGAACCATCTTTCTATGTGTATATCCCGAAGAATTTTGTGATGTGTTGATCTCCATCGTTGGACAAATCGTCGCTTCCACAGACGTTTCGCATATTTTGGCCATTTCTTTCTTCTCATTGCATTAACATATGTGTCTCCTACATATCCCAGCTGCAACTTCAAGACATGACTTGACTGACTGGACACGCCAAGCAGCTGTGGTCACAAAACATTTTATGCGATCTGCAGGCTCTGACATAGTTGAAGATTTCTTATCCTCTTCCGTCTAAGACTTGGTCTTCCAATTGGTCTCTTCTTTTTTAGGGCTTCTGACTACAATACATAGTATTTGTAAAATAGGCGGCCATATTTTAAGTACGTGGTCTACGGACCAAAACGAAGAAAGGACATCATACAAACATATGTCCTAGGACGCTTGGTTTCTTCGTAATGACCACGTTCGACATTAATTTACATGGAAACAATTAACCTTTTACGTACTGTACCAATACTAATGGTCCTAGGATGATGGATTGCTATTGTCAGTTTGAAATTCGTGCAGTACACATGCAAAACTGTCACAGCAAGCGCTCGAAGTGTCCGCCTCTTACTGTTAAACAAGATTCTGTCTTCTTATCAGAGATCCTTGCACGATAAAAATGAAGCGTCCCAGGACACATATTTATAAGACTATTTTCTATGTTTTGGTTTACCGAACACTTATCTAAAGTATGGCCACCTTTTTCAGAAACATCCTGTCTCTTGCGCAAACACCGCGGATTATTGTTGCTGTGAAGAATATTTTGATACAGCAGTAAGAGGATATGCTTCGCGAATGCAGTAATGACAATTCTTGTTTATTCTTTAACAGCTTTCCAGCCTGGCAACTATGTGTAAGACAGTTACGAACTTTGGAGTTTGCTCGTATCGAACCATCACGTGGTCATCATTTGTTAGTCGATTCACGCAGAGAATGCAACTTCAACTTTGTTCTTGCCATTTTGCGCCATATCTCCTCTCAACACCTCAGTTGCACTCCTACTTGTACTTTGCACCTTACTTACTAGGCACTGAACTTTAAGAACCGTAATTTTTCCCACGCACAATGTCATGGTCCATTTCTCGTCACTATCATTACTTTCTTCGACTCTGATGATGGAGGTGGTATGTTCCCTCGAAATGTTGCTTTCAGCTAAAAGAACTACACAATTTCACAAGTCAGAAGACCTTAATATGGACAGCCACTGGCTCGAAAACATGTTAACGTAGTTAAAAAATTTTCTTCCTTAAGGAAACATCCTGTTGTAAAAGCAAAACACTTGAGAAAGGTCACCCTATGTTTGTGCCAGTGGATATAGGCTAACTTTACCTCGTACCTCCACCCACCGTCAGGAGGGCGTTATGAGCCGCAAATACTAAAAATAAATTCCTAATTGAGATAATAGGTTTATTTTGAGACACAAGAAATGGACGGAGTAGGTAGCGTAGTTGGTAAAATATGGTTCTGGAAGGGGCCGGAGGGTGGCTTTTGTGAAACTAAGAAAGAGACGTGAGGACATTTTTAATATTGGTCGAAGAGAAATATTTCTGAAGCTGGGAGGTGCATGGAACTCCTTCAAGACTGTGTCCAATCGTGGAAGTAGCTAATGACACCATTCAAACTCCAGATTCTCTTACCAGAAATCTGGCTTCATGTTATTAGTGTGGCATTCAGAACCAATTCTGGTTACACACTTTTGGGCACGTAAATCATACACTTGATATGGTTTTATTTATATTGTCGTGATTATTCGAACATGCGCCACACAACTGAACCAGCTTAACCTTATAAATACTAGTAGTTACCAGGTTCAGTACTAAACAAGAGAGGCGACGTAAGTATAACGTAACATTGAGTCGCGTTCGTGTAACCATTATTGTCGTGGAAAAGCAATAAATATTACATATTCTGAGTGTCAGTTTGTAGCCATAGTTATCCTGCATGTAATGGGCCTGTGCCATACTGTCATCTGTGATCTGCCCGGCTGTATCATATTTTTCTACGTTATTTCATAACGGCACGATTCTCGGAAAAAAAATTTCATCCAACATAAAATTGTGTTTTGATTTTTTCTACAAGTTTTATCTCAAACGCTTCTCATCCAAAGAAGAACTGAAAGAGATATTATCATAAATGTACTTTGTACAGGGGTTTTCTTGTAAACTGCTTGTTATTCTTATCAGATTTTAATGTCACTTGAATTTTCTAGACAGAATTTTGATAAATCATCAAATATCAAATTTCGTGGCAATCCATCCAGTGGGAGCCGACTTGTTCCATGCAAACATAGAGACAGACGGACGAACAGACCTGACGAAGTTAACAGTCGCTTTTCGAAAGATTGCGATCTCTCCCAGAATTTATACGTTCTGCCGTTATGTGTTCTATATAGTTCTCAAAATAGCGATTATTTCCTTACACAGAATTAAGCGACTGGTTTTTACAACCCAGACGGAATGTGTTTACTTCGCGGTACGATCTTAATATTGAAGTTACAAGTAAGGTTATTAAATGGTTAATAATAAGTCCTCCGTGAACGCCACTGGTGCGCGTTTTAATAATATTATGTACGTGCAAGGTTATGAATCGTTCTTTAGTTGTTCTAAAGGAATCCTTTGTCATTTATTTCGCTTGAAGACGTGCGACGAGTCAGGTAGCTGTTCGAAAGACATCCAAGGCCAGGTGTGAATGTCGTTAAAATCTAAAGGCGATGTGTATTCCGAGCCGGTTCCACGAAAGTTTAATACCTGTATTTCGTGACGACACAATAAAAATGTTTTAAGCTTCTATGGACACGCGTCGCTTAGAACAGATGGTAGCTTCAAATGAAACGGATTGAAATAAAAAAATCACAAAAATTCAGCGAACATCTTATGAAATATCTTTCCTTCATATGCTTCAATCTATATGTAAAGCCCAGGCAGAATTATAATTTTGTAATCGTGTAAAGATAAACCAGCTTGATGCACAACTTATTCTTAGTATACTTCGTAAATCTGTACTTGTTTTGGGCGTATCTAAGCCCATCATCTGGAGGTACAACCGTATGTATACAACAGTTGGTACTTATTATTCTTTTTAGGTAACTGTTGTCCTGGATGCATTGTTCCAGGACAACAGACAGTCATCTAATAATAATAATAATAAGTACCAATTGTTGTATATAAAGGTTGACCTCCTGATGATGGGCCTAGATACGCCCGAAACATGTAGATGTTGATGAAATATACTAAGAATAAGTTGTGCATCAAGTTGGTTTTTCTTTACACGATTGTATCGGGATGCATGGTCAACAAAACATATAATTTTTTACTTAATTAATTTAGTGATCCCTCCTGTACATAAGTTCCATTAGCATATATTCCAGCTTTCTTAAGTATGTCAGATGCAATCTCAAGTCCCGCGTCATTGCCGTGGTTATAATTTCTGAAACAAAAAATTGTTTGTATAAAATGTAGTTAGGCTGTACCTTGGTTCAAGCCGGTTGCCGGGCTGTAACCGAGGCGGCGCGAATCCGATCCTAGGCAAATCCAAGTGAGAATTTTAGTGTAAAGTTTGGAATTTGGACGGGGGTTTTTTTTTCCACACGCTTTGATCTTGCACTGTCAGAATCATTCACCAAGTGCCCCATCCTCAGATTTCAGCCACGTACTACTCGCGTTGTATAGCTGTGGCAGTTTAAAGCCTCGTTAAAAAAAATCTTTGTCTCCAGCTGGTTCATTAGTGCTCCCCATTAGACCGCAGTTAAAAGTGTATTTTGACCAGCCATTTACAGATGAACATATTTCCGTTAGCTTCCTCACACTCTCTTTCATTTTCATCAGTTTTAATGGGATTTTGTTGGGGAGACCTAAGGGAAAGAGACCACTGGGAAGACCTAGGCATAGATGGAAGTATAATATTAAAATGTATCTTCAAAATTGGGATGGGGAGGTTTAGACTGGATTGATCTGACTCAGGATAGGGAAAGTTGGCTGGCACCTGTGAATGCGGTCATTAAACTTTTGGTTCCATAAAATACAGGGAATTTCTTGACTAGCTGAGGACATGTTACCTTCTCAGGAAGGACTCTGCTGCATGGAGTTGCTTCAGATTTAATATATGCTCCGGTATGCTCCTATTGCTTCCAAGTGGCCTCTTTTCTTGAACATTTGATCACTTAGATTTTGCATTTCTTGTGTCGCCCTATGCTTCGCCTCTTTCATCGTCGTTGACTTGACCGCCCTGATACACAGGCCATTCGCGGACTCATGGTGACAAATTTCCAAAATTAACATAATTATTTTTTAAAGCCGTCTCCTGTCTCATTCCGGACATATTGTCACACTTATGAAAGACGTCTGACACCATCTGCGTCGTCTCTTATCGATGTCAGTCACTGTGAGCTCTTTGCTCCTCTCGTCCTGAAGCATGTCAGGTTGCACGTAATATTTCCTTCACTTCCCGAAAAGGTCGTAGTCATACGGGTTCATATCCGGTGAGTATGTTGGATGTTCCCGAACTGCCCATTTCCACCTTCCGACCAAACCAGTCACTGTGTTGGCATTGTGACAGCGAACAGTGCCACGTAATGTAACAGGTCCTGATGAAAGAGGTAGGACGCAAATAATGTCCCTTGAAGTTTCTGTGGTAAACAGCGTTTACTTTAGTTTTATTAGCGACAGCTGTGCAAAGAGAATACCCTCGCAATGATAAGCTACCATGAACATGACTTTCTTCTGATCCTGTTACCGTCGACATTTTCGTGGGATTGGTGATCCTTGGTGACGCCACGCACTTGACTGTATCTTCAGTTCAGGTTCACGTGGACGGCATCCTGTCTCATCTATTGTAAGGACCCGGCAAACAAAGGCTTCACCTTCCCGTTCGTGATGGCTGACTTGCATTCTGGAGGTTTCCGTAAGGTGTCACAAGTGTACATCTGTCAGATTATGCACAGATTTTCCACATTTCCACACGTTCGCCGCGTTCCTTCCGAACTAAAAAAGCACGCGTCAATCTGACATCAACGCGATATGGCTTAGCTTCCTGTAAGTTTTGTGAAACGTTTGTGCATTTCATCGACATGCAACTTGGATTTTGATCAAGGAGAATTGTTCGAACATCTTGAACATATATTATGTTGTCCGAAAACATAAGTGATGATTGAGGTCACTAGAAGACACTTCGAACAGATCGTAGATTCACGCGAATAGGCCGACACATGCAGCAAGAGTCATTCTTTGCAAGCAGCATGTTCATTATCACAAGACTGCTGTGACTCAGCGCAGCGCCAGTGTTTTCAGTAATGTTAGAATAAGCCTCGTGCGAATCTGCCAACGTGACTTACTTAATATAAAACTAACTTACCTGAAATTATACACATTTTATTACCTCCACACCAGGCTACGTGTCTCGGTGACCAGAACCTTGTTCGTGAGGACGGGATGCATCACACGAGTGAGAGGCTCACTGACATCGGAGACGCTTTTTGTGACACCTGTCTCAGCAATGGGAACTTGGTTTATTGTCGTTGGTAAATTAGAACGCCTTGAACTCAGCACAAAATAGTATGCAAAAAAAATAAAGGTCTTATGTCAAGGTCAACACCATACTTGAAGGAGAATTAGCGCCGTTTGATTCAAATATTATTCGTTATTCTCCTTCCATTTACTCTTTTTTTTTTTGCGTGGAGTGTATTTTTGTGACATAACATTTTAATATGTTGTTGTAGTTTTTGTGAAAGAAAATCACGGACCTGTAGTCACTGAATAAAGCTCCTGTTAATGTTTATTTTTTACATTATTCTTTATGTGAGTAATTGACGCTCTGTAGACAAGCAGATGCACTAATGGTAATAATAGCTGCTATAATACGGTTTAATAAACATTGATGGGTCTTGTATGGAATGGGTGAAACCCTACCTTTAGCAGTACACTGACATCCTTCTTTTGGTAATAAAAATTTGGCAAACAGGGGAACGTGTGTATTATTTCGTCTGTCTATGTAAATTTAGGTAAAATTATTGTGGTCTTTATCGAGACATGTCACTCTCATCCACGACGCATACAACTTTATGCGACATTCATTTATCAAGGTTAATTCTCCATATAAAGAAGAGAGTATCTGAAATCATAAGGGCTCATTTCGGCTAAAGGTTAAACTGTCGATAAGATCTGCATTCGCCAGCTACCGAAAAGTAATGAAGTACGGTCACAAATATAGTAGCTTTTCTTTCTCCTTTCTCTCTTCAGTATAGTCGATTATGAATTAAGGGCCAACATTCCAATTGAAATCCGCATGCCTTTAAACTATTTATGCTATTTAACATGTGTAGAATGGGTATATATATTTATATATACGTAATGCATCCTTATTCAGAATATTCTGAAACAAGGAACTTTTATCGCGTTTGCTGTTCAGCTTTACTTAAGAACCGCGTTTCTCAAACCTCTCTGTTAAAACGAACGCCTTAAAAAGTATTATTAATTCTCCCGAACGCCTACCCCAAAATTATCTGGCAGACCGCACAGGCACAATACACGGTAACATCTAAAGATGGAGTATTTACAAATAAGAATGAATTTAAGAATTAATCTAAATAATTTTATCACAGCAACAATAGCTATTTACCTGTTTCTACCTGTGGACGTGTTTTGTTCTAAGGCGCGTATCTTAATCAGTTGAGTGTTTCTGTGATGCCCAGTGGCTGTGAATAGTTCGATCTAAGGGTTCCACCAGGTTAAGTGCGTCTTTACCTGAAGAAGGAGGCAGAGCCGGCTTCCGAAACGCCATGCTTTAAAACATTTTAGTCGATGGACGAAGTCCGAGAAAGGAAATTGTGCCAGTGAGTCATACCCTATGGTCATAGTCCTGTAGTGTTGAACAGTAGCTTCCTAAGCAGTTGACCGAATGAATATGAATCTAAAATCAAAAGGGGGTGTTATGTTCCACTGAGCAGAAACCGCTGCGAAACAATGCCTTATGCTTGTGATACACTACTATTGATGCAACAAGAAAGACCGTGTAATAATTCCAAGGATTCTGAAATGTCTATATTCCGTTCTCCGGCGTCCTTGATCTTACGCCTAGGAATTAAGGGCAGGTGGAGCTTCTAACGACGTGTTCAGAGCAGACGAAACAAATTGTGTTGTCGGAATTGTTAAAGGATTTTGTGTTGGAGGTATCAAATTTTCGTGGAAGAGAGGACAGAGTAAGAGAATCCGAAAATGTGACGAGGCTAACTCAAACCTAGACACGATACTGAAAAATTTGACCCAATTTATATTCCCCCCCCCCCCCCCCAAAAATTTTTTTTTTTTCCTTTCGGTAAATTTTCCCATTTTCTTCCAAGGGGAGGGGGGGGTGAAAAGGGGTGGGGGAAAACCCCCGGGAAAGGGAAAAAAAAAAGGGGGGGGCCAAATTTAAAAAAAAA
>Ga0131853_10023703_pt1 | contig 11080 bp, 13 predicted proteins | sample TergutLab28metaG_FD_92764 | JGI IMG/M metagenome (GOLD analysis project Ga0131853, IMG submission 92764) | Labiotermes labralis P1 segment gut microbial communities from Petit-Saut dam, French Guiana - Lab288 P1 (version 2) (version 2) | ecosystem: Host-associated > Arthropoda: Insects >...
CTGCCGAGCCGATTCCGCGATGCTTCACCGCGGAACTCGGCGACAGCAGATGGAATATGTTTCTGAGCTTCCGTATATCCGCAAATTGTGCGGATGTAATCATCGACACGGGGGATGAAGCATGGAGATAGGCGTGGTGTTCCAGATAGCGGCGGTGGGCATATTGATTGCGGTTCTGACACAGGTGCTGCAGAAGGCGGGGCGTGATGATCAGGCCATGATAACTTCGCTGGCCGGGCTGATACTGGTGCTGTTCTGGATAATTCAGTACATAAGCCAGCTCTTTGATACGGTGCGCGAGCTGTTCAGCTTGTGAGGAAGGGCGTGCGCCTATGGAGATAGTACGGATCGTGGCGGCGGGGCTGGTGTCGGCGGTGCTGGCCATCGCCATTCGCAAGGACGCTCCGCAGTTTGCCCTGGTGCTAAGCCTTGCGGCGTCGGCTCTGATATTCTTCATGGCTCTGCCGATGCTGGCCGAGAAGATGTTCGTCCTGCTGGATCTGGCGCGGTTTGTGCAGGCGGACATGGCGTATGTCAGCGTGATATTCCGCATCATCGGCATTGCGTATATCGCGGAGTTCGGCGCGCAGGTGTGCAGCGACGCGGGGGAGAACGCCATTGCCGCGCGTATCGCCATGGGCGCGAAGGTGATTATAATGTCGGTGTCTGTGCCTGTGCTGATGTCGTTGATCGACATTATCAATATGATGCTCCCGTGAAGAGGTGCGTACTAATGAGGAGAGTTTTGGCGGCGCTGTGCCTGGCGGTGGTGGTGGTGTGTGGCCTGTCTGTGCCGGCGTATGCGCAGGGAGGCCTGCCGGACCGCGGCATGATCGAGCGGAATCTGGAGTTTCTGGATTTCGGCGGAATTGACGAGGCTCTGGCGCGTTCGGGCGCGGAGGGTGTGTCGGTGCTTGACATTGCGGTGAGGGTGATACGCGGCGAGGTTGATTTTTCGCCACGGGGGCTGTTCGGCCTTGCGGCGGATATGTTCCTGCGGGAGCTTCGGCAGTTTTCGGGCATTGCGCGGAACATCCTCATCATTGCCGTGCTTTCGGCGATTTTGAAGAACCTTACAGATTCGTTTGGTGTTGCGGATGTGGGTAATCTGGGGTTTGTCGTTATCTTCGCCTTGATGGTGGTGCTGATATTCCAGGCGTTTTCGATCGGCGTGGGCGCGGCTACGTCCATGATCAGCGGCCTCACGGGGATTATGACGGCGGGTATTCCCGTGCTGATAGCCCTGATGGTGTTCTCGGGCAACCTGGCCGCGCCGCTGGTCATCAGCCCGACGCTTGCCTTCTACGCCCACATCACCGCGGCTATCATCAACTATGTTCTTACGCCGCTGATTATCGCCGGCGTGGTGATGACTGTGGTGAACTGCCTGAACGAGCGCGACATCCTCAAGAACTTCGCGAAGCTGATCATGACGGCGTGCGCGTGGAGCCTTGCCGCCATTGCGTTCTCCTTCGGGCTGGTGCTGTCGCTCCAGAAGATCGCCAGCCCTATCGCGTCCCACTTGGTGGGGCGCACGGCGCGTACCGCGGTGGAGGCCGTGCCGATCGTGGGCAGTGTGATCGGCGGCGCGGCGGACATGGTGGCGGTGTGGGCCCTGGCCGCGCGTTCGGGCGTGCTGGTGGCCTTGATCATAACCGTGGGCATCGTGTGCTTCGCCACGGTTATCAAGCTGGTTGCGCTGGTGTTCATCTTCAAGCTGACTGCCGCGCTTATCGCGCCGATCTGCGACAAGCGGCTGGTGGACTGCGTAAACACCGTGGGCAGCTTCCTGTTCCTGCTGCTGGGCTGTGTGGCTACGGTGGTTTCCATGTTCCTGATGATGGCGGTTATCATGCTTAGCTTTTGATACGAAGGTATGAGGTGGCGAAGTGCAGGAGTTTAACGACTATATCCGCAACATCATGTTCCTGGTGATATTCATGACCTTTGTGGGGATCATATCGCCCGGCGGCAGCTATAAGAAGTACATCGACATAGTGCTGGGGCTGGTGCTTATCATTGTGGTGATTTCGCCCGTGGCGGCGTTTCTTGGCGGCGGGGCAGGGGAGGCGGACGGGGCTGTGGCGCGGATTCTCGACGCAAGCCATATCGCCGGCATTGCGGACTATGACGAGGCCTTCTTCATAAGCCAGAGAGACCGCATCCTCGGCGAACATGTGAACGCCATAATACGCAGCCAGCTGGACGCCCTGCTGGCGGGTACGCGCTTCTCGGTATACAGCAGCGAGGCGAGTTTTGTGTCGGAGACAGGCGCGCTGATAGATCTGAGGCTGGCCGTGATGATGGACGAAGCTTACGACGCGGACGCGGCGGATACGGCGCAGGCCTATGCCGGCCGCCCCTTCATACGTGTGGAGAGGGTGGACGTAAGCCTGCGCGAAAGCCGCCTCCGCCAACACGCTACGCCCCCGGAAGGTTCGGCCGACAGCGAAAGTATACAACTTTTGAAACAGACCATTTCGGACTTCTATAACATCGACGCGGGCAATATACATATAGAAGTACTGATGAGAAGAGGTTAAGAAGATGGACAAAGCGAAGGAACAGCTGGAGAAACTGATGACAAAGGAACGGATGTCGCCGGCGAACGTAGCCATTGCGATATTGTTCGGCATAGCCATTATTGTGGCGGCAAACTTGTTCTTCGAACCAAGCGGAGCCGGCGCGGAGCCACCACAGGCATACGCAGGTTCCGCCGCGGAAACACGCCAGCCACAGAGGGCGGCACAGGCACAGCCCGCAAGTTATGCGGAAGTCTTGGAGCGCAGGCTCGAGAGCATTTTGCGGACGGTGGACGGCGTGGGCAATGTGCGTGTGATGCTGACGTTTGCGGTGGGGGCGCACAGGGTGTACGCCGAAAATGTTGTGCGCAGCGAATCCCAAGTCAGCGAAGTAGACAGCGCGGGCGGAAGGAGGGATCAACGCGACGTTTCAGGCCAGCACACAACTCTCACGGTATCACGCGACGGCAATCAGGAACCCGTGCTGCTGCGCGAGTACGAGCCAAAGGTGGAAGGCGTGATAATTTCAGCGCAGGGCGCGGACGACGCGCGGGTGCGGGCGGAGCTTGCCACGGCGGCGCAGACCGTGCTTGGGCTCGAAGTGCATCAGGTACAAGTATTGAGAATGACAACAAACGGAGGCAGATAGCATGAAAAAGTTTATGTTCAAGCGCAATCAGGTGATCATCACAGCTCTTGTGGCCATGATCGGCGTGGCCGGTTACTTGAACTGGCACGACAGCCGGGCGGAGGTGGAGTTTGCCCAGGCTATCGCGCTGGATGACTTTGGGCAGGTGACGCAGAGGCCGGGGGATCTCGACCTGGACTACATATACTACGAATATTTCGATGATATGTTCCTGCACGACATGCCCTGGATCTCCAGCCAGTTCGACTTCGACTATGACTTCGCCGACAGCCACGACGTATTCTACAACGATTTCGCCCACGAGCATATGCACGAGCCGGGCGAGGCCGTGTTCGTAAGCGCGACCGATTCGCCGCCGTTCTTCATGCAGGCGCGGCTGGAGCGCGAACAGTCCCGCGCACGCCAGACCGACATCCTCATGAACATGGTGAACGAGCAGAACATCGACATGGATCAACGCGCGATCATCACCGACGCGATGCTCGAGATCCAAAGCCGCATAGAGAGAGAGACCGCCACCGAGGCAATGCTGGAATCGAGGGGATTCAGCGAAGCCTACGTGCGTATCGCAGACCAGTACGTAGACATCGTAGTGGCGCGCGAAGCCCTGTCGGATTCCGAGCTGGCGCAGATAGAGGACGCGGTGCGCCGTAACACCGGCATGAGCGTGAACCAGATCCGCGTCACCCCTAAGAGGCAGTAGTACCAACTTTTTTTAGGCGTATGGCTCCGTCGTGGTTTGGGGCTGTGCGCCTTTTTTACTTTCATTTTCATTACCGTGTTGAATTTTAACACATATTGGCCGAGAAGTCTATTGAAAAGCAGGATATCATGTGGTATACTTGTTCTGATATATAAGCGACAGCTTTAAACAAAATATTACCTGGGAGGTATTGTATTGGATAAAATTCAAGATATCAGGTTGTACCAAGCTATTTCTAAGAACAGCCGCCCAATTGCCGACGCTACACACACTATATCAGAGATTAAATTTTATGTAGTCGAAATTATCACTAAATCCGGCATAATCGGACAAGGATACCTTCTGAGCTTTCATTATTCCCCCGGTGCCATCGAGGGAGCTCTCTGTGATATTCGCCGATTTGTACTGGAACACGATTACAGTATCCACGAAACCCTGCGGTTAAAGCACGATTACGAGATGGAATGCGAGTATTTTGGCAACTTAGGCTTGCATCGATGGGCAGTGGCCGCCATAAATGTGGCCATGTGGGACGGCATTGGCAAATCTTTTAACGCTCCTATTTGGAAGCTGCTGGGATCCAACGGCAAAAAAATCCCCGTTTACGGCAGCGGCGGCTGGCTTAGCTACAGTGATCATGAGCTGTTGGAAGAGGTCTGCAACTACAAAAAGCGCGGGTTCAAGGCAGTAAAAGTCAAAGTTGGCAGCCCGGACCCGGAGCGCGATGTAGATCGTCTTTTCAAAGTGCGGGAAGCGCTAGGCCCCGGGGTCAATATTATGATGGATGCCAACCAAGGCATGAATGTGGCCAACGCCGTCAGGTTATCCAACAAAGTTGCAGAAATCGGCATCCAGTGGTTCGAGGAACCTCTGCCCAACACAGACTTTGCAGGATACGAAACCTTACGAAACAGGACGTCCGTCAGCTTGGCAATGGGCGAACGAGAGTACGATACAGCGGCACTCAAGGAATTGGTAAGACGCAACGCATTAGACCTATGGCAACCCGATCTACTCAGAATCGGCGGGGTCGAGGCATGGCGTGACTCCGCAGCTCTGGCGCAGGCATATCATGTGCCGTGCTTGCCGCATTATTACAAAGACTACGACGTGCCGCTGCTGGCGACTGTATCCTTACCATTCGGTGCCGAAAGCTTCGACTGGGTCGACGACATAATCGACAATCAAATGCGTTTTGAAGAAGGATACGCCATTCTGCGCGAAGGCCCGGGATGGGGCTTTAATTTCTTGGAGAAATATCTTGTACCGATTAAATTCTAAGGAGGGAACACATGTTTGATCTAACAGGCCGTTGCGGCATTGTGACCGGGGCATCCGGCGGCATAGGTTTTGCCGTCGCCAATGTGCTTGCGGAAGCCGGAGCAAAGGTGACGGCCATAAGCCGCACCGGTCACCCTAAAAACTCCGACGACATTAGTCATCCAAGTGTGGAGCACGTAGCGGCAGATATAATCGACTACAAAGCCATTGAACAAATTGTCAAAAAACAGGGAGAGTCCGGTGGGATCGACTTTCTGATTAACAACGCGGGGATCACAATCAAACGCCGGGCTGAAGACTTTTCCGATGAAGATTTTGATATGATCCACAGAGTCAATGTCTTTTCGGTGTTCAAACTCAGCCAGCTGTGCTATCCGTATCTAAAGATCTCTCAGCATACGGGAAGGATTGTCAATATCTCCAGCATGGCAGCTCATCTTGGGTTTTCCGAAGTAGTGCCTTATTGCTCCAGCAAAAGTGCCGTCCTTGGTCTAACCCGCGGCCTAGCTGTCGAATGGGCCGGTGATAACATCACGGTCAACAGCATAGCCCCGGGCTGGTTCCCGTCGGAAATGACAAAGGCCGTTATGGATGCCAAACGACAGGATAAAATATTGAACCGTATGCCGATGCACAAATTTGGAGACCCGAAAGACTTGGGCGCAATGGCTGTATTCCTGCTTTCCGACAGCGCCGAATATATCACAGGCCAAGATTTTGCCGTAGACGGCGGCGCGTTGGCGTTTGGATATTAAAGCCTGTTGTAATCATGATCATCGTTCGATAGGTGATCATGATTTTTTTCTGCGCTTTTTCGCTCGGACGTGTTCTGAACAGTAGACAGTGTTTTCAGGGATGACATCCTCGAATAGTTTATATGTGATACAAGCGCCTTCTGAATTTCGTCATCATCCTCCATCAGTATCGCTTGAATGATCCTATGGTGCTGGTTGTATGTCGATTGTTTGGGATTATGTTGATTTTGAATTGTATTGAATATGCCAAGCCTGTAAACAGACAGCATTATGTCATCAAAAATGCGCTTTAGTCGACTGTTGTTGGCCGATTCCACAATATAGCTGTGGAACTTGATATCAAGCTCATAAAATTCGATATCACTATCGTTTCCGATTCTGTCACAGATTTCGAGAAAAGACTCATCGAATTTCATCAGCTTCCCGGGGTCCAGCTGTTCCCTGAATTGTATCGCTACTGTCGGCTCTATAAGTTTACGCAACTGGTACAGTTCTGTGGCATCTGCAATTGTAATCGTCGTAGCGCACGTCCCCTTGCGGGGAAACACCTCTACCAATCCCTCTTTTTGCAGCGTAATAATCGCTTCTCGCACAGGTGTCCGACCCGTGCCCAGCGCGTCTAACACTCGTTTTTCACTGATCTCTTGTCCGGGGAGGATTTCGCAGTTGAGGATTTTGCCCTTCAGATACTCATATGCAACATCTCTCATGTTGGCAGCTGTAGCGTTCAAGATATACACTCCTAACCATGCGGTGTACTGTATACGTACAGTATATCACACACTGTCAATTTTAAAAATATAAAACATGCACAAATATATGCGCCGAAAATTAGTCAAATATGCAACTTGTATTTTTGTAACAGGTATGTTATATTGTAATTAGCTTATATATCAGACTTGTATAAAAGGAGGTGCTGACCAATATTTTTGCGATAAAACGGACAATAGCTTGATACACTAGGTCAGGAGTGATATTATTGAGATCGCTTGTTCTGGAACAACAAGGCCTCTTGGCAATGCGTGAAACCCCAAAGCCTGTCGCAACTCCCGGCGAGGCTTTGGTGAAGGTAAGTGCCGTGGGTGTTTGCGGTTCGGATATCGGCTCGTTTAAGGGACTTAACGCTCTGGTTACATATCCTCGTGTCATGGGGCATGAAGTTTGTGGCGTTATTGAAAAAATCGAAGGCGCAAACAATAGCGGTTTGCTTGAAGGCGACAAGGTGGTACTGGTGCCTTATCTTTCGTGCGGCAAGTGCATCGCCTGCAAAAGAGGCAAGGTGAATTGTTGCTGTGCGCTTTCTGTGTACGGAGTTCATCACGACGGAACAATGGCAGAATATTTTACGGCCCCTACAGACAACCTAGTAAGAGTCGATAGTAACATGAGCCCTTCAGTAGCTGCGATGATAGAACCTTTCGCCATAAGCGCCCACGCAGTGCGGCGCAGCGGCGTCTGCTTTGGTGAGACATTGCTGGTGCTGGGAGCCGGGCCTATCGGCATGGGTGCGGCAGCAGTAGCCGTGTCTCTTGGAGCGCGCCTGATCTTGGCCGACATCGACGAAAGCCGTCGCAGCTTCGCCGGCGAACGCTTCGGATTCCAACACGTGCTGGACCCAAACGACCCTTCCTTCAAACAAAGCGTCATCGACCTCACCGATGGCTGGGGCGCTACCCACATTATCGACTCCACCGGGAATGCCGCTTCCATGACGGGCGCGGTAAACCTGCTGGCAAACGGCGGCAGACTGGTGTATGTCGGCATTTTCAAGGGCGACCTATCCCTCTATCACCCGGAGTTTCACAGACGCGAAACCGAACTGATGGGAAGCAGAGCAGCCCTGACGGAGGATTTCAGATATGTAATCGACTGCGTAGCTTCCGGGCGCATCAATCTCGAAAATTTCATCACTCACAGCGCTCCGTTTTCAACGGCCGAAGAATCATTCGAAGAATGGATCCGCTTAGGCGGAAAAGTGTTTAAAGCCGTGTTGACGCTATAATATCATTACAGCGAACGGACTCTAAATATCAACTCACAATATAGAGGAGGTTTAAGAAATGCTTAGAAAACTGACAGTCATCTTGGCATCGTTTGCCGTAATACTTGCTTTTGCCGCATGTGCGTCACCGGCGGCACCGGCGGCTCCTGCCCCGGCGGAAGCGGCTGCCGAGCCCGTACTGTTCCAAATCGGCTACGAAAACCACCCCGGCGAGCCCATTGACCTAGCTGTAAACGAATGGGCGCGGCTGATCGAAGAAAGAAGCGGAGGCTCCATCAGGGTAGAGTTATTCCCGTCCAGCCTTCTCGGCAGTAAGAACGATCTGCTTGACCAAATGATCGCCGGAGCGCCCGTGGCCACCTTGGCCGACGGTGCATTCTACGCCGAACGCGGAGTTCCTGATTTTGGCATAGTGTTCGCTCCATACTTGTTCGCCACGTGGGAAGAATGCTGGGCACTGACAGAAAGTGACTGGTATGCCGAACAAACAAGGCTGTTGGCCCAAAACGGACTGCAACTGCTCGCATCTAACTGGATATACGGCCAGCGGCACATGCTCACCACAAGACCCATCCACACACCGAACGACTTGGCCGGCTTCAGAATGCGTGTAGCAAACAGCCCAACATTCATCAGAGGCTTTGAAGCCCTTGGCGCAACCCCTACCCCGATGGCTCTCGGTGAAGTGTATACGGCCCTGCAGCAAGGCGTAATCGACGGTGTAGAAAACCCGCTGCCCGTTCTGTACAACGGCGGTTTCCACGAAGTGGCAACATACCTGTTGTTGAGCGGACACGTAAGAAACTTTACAACATGGGTAACCGGCGCGCCGTTCTTCAACAGCCTGACCCCGGAACAACAACAGATCCTAAAGGAAACAGCTTACGAGGCCGGCTTGTTCAACAACGGCGTATTCGCCGGTGCAGAAGAGGCAGCTCTCGAGGCACTTGTATCACACGGAGTTGTTGTACACGTACCCACTGACGAAGAAGTGGCTGCGTTCCAGGAAGCCGCCCTCAGATTCTTTGAATTCCCCGACATCGTAGACAGATGGACCCCGGGTCTGGCTGAGTATGTCATCTCCATCATAAGATCATAGATTCACTCTGCCGGAGGAAGGAGCGGTCCTTCCTCCGGTATGATTAGGATCTATAGCAGTTCCGCTTGACACTAAGCTTCATCGTTCGCCGGAAACCGCAGTGAACCATTGCGGTTCCGACTCCGATTCAGCAAGTGTCAAATGGAACTGCTTTAATAAAGTAATTGAAGAAAGGACACTCGCTATGCCAAAGGTTAAACTCGCCGATATCTTCAAGAATCTGGATCTGATAGTTTGTGGGGCTTCCTTTGTAGTGTTGGTCGCCATTACGTTCTCGGGGGTGATCATGCGCTACTTTGTCGTGCGTCCGTTTGTGTGGCTTGAAGAAGTTCAGATCTGGATGATGATCTGGATAACGCTGTTCGGCGCCAGCGCGGGCTTCAGGATGAACACCCATGTCAGCATCGAAGTGCTGGTATCCATGCTGCCGCGCTTTGTTCAAAAGCTGCTCAGCCTGGTCGTCTATATCGTAGTATTTCTATCTTTGGCATACCTGATGTACCAAGGGCTGGCTCTTGTAAATCAATTTCATGAAATGAACCGAACCACCAGCGTACTGCGTATCCCCAGCGCGATAATCTATTCATCAATACCCATCGGCTGCGTTCTGATGGTTGTAAACTACACGGTATACAGCTTCAGAAACTTCTTTTCCAAGGAGGCAGACAAACAATGAATCCCGCTGTTGTTTCGGTCATCACGCTGCTGGTTTGTCTGGCTATCAAGGTGCCTGTGTTCGTGGCTATTCTGGCGGGCAGTCTTCTGTACTTTGTACTTACACCGGGGCTCCCATCGCTTATTTTTGCGCAGCGCATCACATCCGGGATTGAAAGCATACCTTTGCTTGCAGTGCCTTTTTTCGTTGGGCTTGGCGCGTTTATGAATCACACGGGTGTCTCTCAGCGCGTCCTTGACTTTTGCACATTGATTGTCGGACGTATGACGGGCGGGCTTGCACAAGTAAACGTCATGCTCTCCATGCTTATGGGAGGCATGTCCGGATCGGCCTTGGCTGACGCCGCCATGAGTGCCAAGATACTCGTGCCTGAAATGGAGCGTAAAGGATATACCAAGGAATTTTCATCAGTGGTAACGGCTTCTTCGGCGATGATAACCCCGCTGATCCCCCCAAGCATCGGCATGATCTTGTACGGCTCCATCGCCAATGTGTCAATCGCCAGGCTGTTTATTGCAGGCATCGGCCCCGGCATATTGCTGTGTATCGCTCTAATGATCTTAGTCCGGCTTATCTCTAAAAAACGTGACTACAAACCCATACGCACAGAACCGCTGGTCAAAGGCGAGCTATGGAGCGCCTCCAAGAAGGCCTTTCTGCCGTTTTGCCTGCCGGTTGTTATCATCGGCGGTATACGCTTTGGGGTGTTCACGCCTTCAGAAGCCGGATCCGTCGCGGTTGTGTACGCGATAGTGCTGGGCCTTCTATACAGAGAGATGACGCTGGAAAAATTTTTCATCAGCATAAAGGAGACGGTTCTGTCAACGGCCGGAATCATGCTGATAGTGGGCGCCGCGTCGTCCCTCGCATGGGTGCTCACGCGGGAGCAAATACCCCAGGCCATTACACAGATAATAGTCAACTCCATCGATAGCAAGTACGTGTTCCTCATTGCGGTAAACATATTCCTGCTGACCATAGGCATGTTTATCGAGGGTAACGCGCTGATGCTTATCTTGGTGCCCATATTGGCACCGGTAGCACAGGCTTACGGCATCAATGAAATACAATTCGCTATGACATTTATCTTCAATATGTCCATTGGAGCAATAACGCCTCCTGTCGGCACACTGATGTTCATAACATGTTCAATCACCAAGTGTCAGACAAAGGGCTTTATAAAGGAAGCCCTGCCGTTCTACATCCTGTTACTCACCTGCTTAATGCTTATCACATTCGTGCCCTTCATTACGCTGGGGCTGGTAAATTTGGTGTTCTAGAGCGTGTTTGAAAACCCCATTCTGGCGTATTTTCGGCAAATTTTCCGCCGTGCGTCGTCAGCTTCTCCTTGCGAACCACAAGGGTTCGCGGCGTCGGCGCTTCCTAGCCCGAC
>Ga0131853_10023704_pt1 | contig 11079 bp, 10 predicted proteins | sample TergutLab28metaG_FD_92764 | JGI IMG/M metagenome (GOLD analysis project Ga0131853, IMG submission 92764) | Labiotermes labralis P1 segment gut microbial communities from Petit-Saut dam, French Guiana - Lab288 P1 (version 2) (version 2) | ecosystem: Host-associated > Arthropoda: Insects >...
AACATTACAGAAACCACATATTCCTGCCAGTTTTAATATGTATTTGGTAATCAATAAGTGTGTAACAGCTGTCAAAGTTTCAAACTTCTCTGGCCGTTATCTCCGTAACCGTTCAACTTTGGACATAGGTGTTTTGGGTTGTATCGGTATACTTTAACATAAGGAACACCCTCCTGAAGTCTGGCACATTCCTCCCGGGACACCCTGTATATACTTCCTCTCTCTCTAATAGACATTGAGCAGACATTGTCCCAGTTATCAGTTGCCTCCACATCCCAGTGCCTTTTTCTTCACCACAGATCCCACGTGGTCTGGCCTCTGCAGACAGAGGCTGGTGACTGCCTGTCAGCCAAGGCACAGCCGGTCCCATGTGACACTCAACATAATGAGACCTGCTGACAGCACCATGCTGTAAGATACAATAAATACCGTATTTGTCTTGTAGTCTCTGTGGTCGGGGCCAGGACCGTCACCACTCGAGAGACTCCTGGAGCAGCAGAAACAACTGCGAGAAGGCCCAGCCCCAAAAGGTGGAACTTGAGCTCTTCGCTTTAACTTGAAGCCAATGTTACTTTTCTTACTGGAATACTGAAACAAGTACATGCGCTGATGAAGGACAGCACACCAAACTGAAGAAGCTTGCAGTGAGGGGCCAGGAACACACTGGCAGTCTGTAATGTAATCATCGAGATAAGTATTCAAACCAGCTGTCTCATGCATCATTATTCTTAAATTTCCCTTGACATGTGTGGCAACTGCAGAGAACCATGGATGGTTGGGTGGCGCATAGAATCGTGTCTGAAGCTGCGCCTAAATCACCAATATATGTACATGAATATGTAAAATGAAAAGCTTAGAGCAAAAGTAAAACATGAAACATAACTTGTATCTGTAGAAAAACTTGATGAACAGTAGGTGCTTAGGTTTATTATATATTTTTTTCACTAATGGTGAAGTAATTGGAAAGGACTGATAGTAGGTAGATAAGATAGGTGTTCGAAGTATCCAGTACTAATGCTTGGTTTGCCATCGTATGACTGAGAGGTATATCTCAGAACTGTTTTACTCAACTCTAATTTAATATACTCTTTCTATACTTCTCATAATTGTATGTTTCCTGTGATGAAAGGAGGGTAAATGCCATCGGCCAAAAAAATGTTGTAGATTTATGTAACGTACGTTCTGAAAGAGAAGGAAGTTATGCATAGCTACAGGATTGATGTATCATTTTGTCATAATGCCAAGAGCTATTATGTGTAAGCATGCTCCTGGGTTCAGCATTCGTAAGAAAGCAGTGCCATTGCAAAGTAGAAAGTTAGCATTGAAGAATGTTGGTATCAAGTACAGTTGCAGTGAGTCATTCGGTATAGCGATGTTATTAACTAGTTGGTGTAGCAGTAGGAACAGCTAATGTGTTACGAAATATATACAGGAAGTTTGGGGGGGAAGGAGGGGGGGGGGGACAAATGGATGCTGTGCAGTCATCCTGTAATTATCTGCTGTTTGGTCAAGTGTTTCTTTGTCTTTTAATTTTAATGGCTGCAGACGATGAGGGATGTAAAAGTTTATTTTTGTAACAGAAATAAAGGCCATTGGTGATTTTAGTGTCTTGTCAGCTAATAGCTGAAGAGGAGAAGTTTTGTTGTGTTCAGCTTCAGCTTCCCTACATCATGTCTGCCTGACGTAGGGTGGCACTGGAACCAGTGAAATTTAGTCATGTGACTGTTTGTTTCTAAGAGTACATGCTAGACAGCGTACATTGCATTCATAGAAACAGAATGGCTTCAGAAGTCTTACAGTGCTCGTTGGCTAAAACGAATGCAGTGTATCCTAGTTAATGTAATTTGTAACATGTCCTGTTCTTGTAGTTGCGTTATGTGCAACCTTCTGTACATTTCTACTCATGTTGGCTGGAAACATGTTGAAAATGAAAAGGCTGTTTGAAAACGTCCTTTCAGAATTGTGTTTCAAGATGTACAAGTTAGTCCAATAACATAATACAGTACAATAAAGGTTATGAAAAGCTGGATACACTTAACTGCTCTGTACCATGCTTTTTAACCTTCTGCTGTATAACAACAAGAATGACATTCTGTAATTACATATTGGTCACATTTCTTCCTGATCATGATGACAGTGAGATAGATTCAGTTTAATTTTGCTGTAAATGTTGTGAGAAATATTAGGGTATATGACTAAGTCTGTGTTACTGTTTAGGGGTCTACTGCAGCATAGCTCTCTTATTTTGTTTGAAATTAGAACTTGAAAGTTACAGTTGGGTGAGCAGATGCTGATTAAGTGTGCTTTCATCATACATAGGCTTGTTATGTGATACTAGACCACTTGTTATTTCATCAAAAAACATCCAGATAGTACAGATATTTGTCTCGTGTCCTGGGTTAGAGAGTATGGGCCATCAAACTGATTGCACTGTTTATACTTGAAAATGTTTGAAATTTACTGTCTTAGGGATGTGATGCCTGGTAGTTCAGACATAGGTATAGCTGGATTACATCCATGAAGTCCCTGTCATGTTACATAACAATCTGCAGTGAGTTTTACCATCTGCCCAGCCAAGTAGATTACATGTGACACAACTGGCAACAGCAGTTCTCATTACAGTGACAATGCCAGTCACAAAGTTCTTAAGATTTATAATTATGCTAGCACTTCCTCCTCTCTGATTGTAGGCAGGCATTAATCTATGCACACACAACTTCATGACTCTCATGATATCAGTCCAGGCTAACTGACTTAACACCAGGGACTTTATGAAAATAATTGTACTGTATGATCACCTTGGAGTGACATACTCTGTCTCTGACCATTTTCTCCTGTGTGATGTACATTATATACTAAAGCTGGAGGCAACACCTTCCTCGAAAACATCATTGCCTGTCTACCCAACTACATGGCGTCACATTTTAGAAGCCAGTCACCTTAAGTTTCACTTAAACATGTTTGTTAATGTTCAGCACACAGGAAGAAGCCTCTCAAGTGACAGCAGAACTGTAGTTAACTTTGTGTCCGCTACATTATGAATTCAGTAGTAGCCATTTCTTCAGTTTTGATTCATTGACCTTCCACCCAGTAGTGGATATGTTTATGAAACTATTATACATAAAAGGGAACTTCTCTAGAATACCTCCTAACATCAAGAGCAGTTAACATAGATCTAAACCAGCTTTATTTTTCTGTGCCAACTGACAGTTGACCCTTTGGAACTGGAATTAAATGCCTAGTGTGATCTGCAATAGACTAGATTTGAAATGGGGTATATGTATAAGAGTGGCCATAATTGGCAATTGGTAATATCTTTGTTCAATGTTAGGAGCATCACATTCTACACCACAGAGTGAAACTGTGTAAACAGATTTGAACTGTATTCTGTACAGTGATGAGCAGATGTTCTGTGATGCCTAACTGATTGGGGGGATGATGACAAGTTTATGGGTTCATACTGATTGTGTATGAAAAACCAATGGCATGTCGTTCATCAGTACCAACAATAAAATATTAAACTGGATATTAAGGTTGTATTTTCCTTGCAGGTCTTAGCTATGACATTGTTATACTTACAGTAAGTCCTTATTAAATATTGGGGTTATGTTTCTAAAAATCACATCACAGCAAATTTATGTAAAATGGAACTTTTATTTATGGCATAAGAATCAGTTAAAACACCTGACAGTCAGGTCATTGAGAGCGCACCAGCTGTCAGAAAAAAAGAATGATAATCCATGTCAGAGCACTGTTAATTGAGCACTGAAGTGCAACAGGATACGAGGCAGCGTTGAGCAAGGACTGCCTGTAGGTGGGAGAGATAAAGAATGCATGCCTAGAAATGTTACATGGATGTGACCATTAAATTTGTGGGAACATACGTATTGTTATGTTATGTTATGTTACGTATGTCCAGTCTCATGTATCTTTAAAAATTGTTTGCTTCTACCAACCAAATGAACTAATTACAACAGTAACTTACTTGGTTACTTTGTGATCTTAAAGTAATACTTGTTAAGCGTTCAAGTCTTGTGGGGTGTGAGTGGTTTCCTATATTTGGAAGGATCGTACTGCCTTCAGAACATCAGGAACTGCTGCCTCAGCAGTGTGGCATCACATCTGATCACACTTGTTTCCTCAGCAACACCATTTAAAATTTCACGAAAGGTACTGTTTGTGTTTTAAGTTTTAAAATGCTTCAAGATACGATGTGGGTAAATGTGTTGTTGTTACCTTTGTTGTTTGTTGTTTGCCAGTTGTGTAGTGATGCGGCAGTCTTGCCTGTTTTACATTTCACTAACTATCTGGTAAGTAAGAGCATTTGCTTTTTTCCGTGATTGTTTGGAAAATTAGCAGGTAACCTGAGAATGGATTCAGAGCATGGAAGTTACATTTACACCAGTGACTTCTGATGACATGTAACAGTAGCGCAGTGTATTGACTAACAAATGCACATAATAAAATAGTCAATTACGAGTCATAAAACACAGTTCACAGTAAGTATCACCCCTACATGTTTCGGCACCAGAGTGCCATCTTCAGGGATTCGTGAACACAAAAGATCATAGTCAACATGCCACTTCAGGTATTAATTGCCCTAACTGCCATCTTTAAAATATTAAAATTCTAGAACACATAAAGTTGACCAGTACAATCCCACACTGCTGTGACACCAAAAACATAAGCTAGAGGACTTCTCCCAGTATGTGTACAAACATGTCACGTGTGTGATCCATGGAGCGTGTGAAGTGTTTCGTGTCAGGTGAAATGCACAGTTTGAGTAACATAAAATGTGACAGGAGGATTAATTCAAATTGAAGATCACAGTCAAAACACCACATTTCACAAAATTCTGAAGCCTGGTTGACCTGTCTGACCTCTACCCACATCTACTCTTTTCAGTGTTCAGTACAGACTGCCTGCTTAGCACTTAACTTACTTACTTACTTACTCACTCACTCACTCACTCACTCCTTGGCTGTGCAGCCCTCTGACAGCTACAGCCGCCACAATTACAGCTGCCCTTTCTTCTCTAGTGACAGCCTTCTATCACGATCTCTTAATCTTCACCTCCTGCAGATCCTTCTCTACATCTTACAGCCATCTCTCAATCTAGGTCTTCCCCTTCTTCTACTTCCTCCCAGTTTACTGTCATATATTCTCTTAACTGTTCTTCCCTAATCCATTCGTACTACACGTCCAGCCCATTCCAATATCTGCTACTATGTCTAGATCTTTATACAGCTCCCTCAATTCCCATTCAGTGTTTACTCTCCATATTCCTTGCTCTACCACCGGTCCATGTATCCTTCTTAATATTACCCTCTCCCATGTACTCTGTTCATATCCACCTCAGTCACAGCCCATGTTTCAGTCCCAAACACTAGCTTGTTTCATCATTATTTTATATATCTTTATTTTTACTGCTTTACTCATGGCTCCAGACCTAAATATTTGCCTTAGACTATCAGAACATTTATTACCTGCAGCAGCTCCCAGGAAATATGTGGACACATTTCTATAATGGCTACTGTGAAGTCTACTTAATGTTTTAATTAAAGGAATACTGTTTTGTTAAAAATAATTACAGGGCTTATTTAATTGTTGATGTACTTATTTCATATGACCATTACAGCACCTAATTAAGGAACTTCCTGTACCAATGTAGCCAGTGACACTTAAATGTCAAATCACGCAATGCATTCTTGCATAAGCTACTGGTATGTATTTGTAACTATCTGAAACCAGTTCTGAGATATAAATTTGAATTTTGCACACCTATCATCTGGGTGCTGTATATCTATATGAACAAGGATGTGAGGATCCGAGGTTATTTTTCGAAGCCAATGGGGGTCTGCAATCACAAAATTATGGGAAACACTGCTATATACCGTCTCGTTCTGTTAAAAATTGTTCCATTCGGATTGGTCTCTATATTCCTTATCACCTTTTCCAGTACAGTATGTAACTGTTGTAGACAGTGCATCACAAGCCTCTTACAATGCCACATGCTTCAGGCAATTGTCCTTGAATTTTCACTTTTCCACTGAGTACAGCAGTGTCATTTTCATTAAGTTGGCTGATTTCTTTGGGATCCCAAATTCCTTTAAAATTTCACATAAATATTTTCTGTTTATTGATTTATAGGCCTGCTTAACATCAATTAATAATAAGTGCAAATCTAAGTTAAGTTCATAAAATTTTTCAAGAATACATCTTAACATAAATTATCAGCAGTTCATTGTCCTTTCCTAAAACCAATCTGATAATCTCTAAAAGTTTCCTCAGCATACAGGAATTGCTGTCTGTGCGGAATATTAAGCAGAACTGTACAACATACATTTAATAAGGAGGTCCTTCTATAATTCAATGAAATTTTTTATGGCAGACAGTCATGTTAGGATGTGAAGGTTTAACTCCATCCCCGTCTTCAGGGTGTGCTGGTGGTTTGGTAGCACCAAAAGTGATGACTGGGTGTTCAACTGTGCGCTATATACACCTCCGTTCGGCCGGTCACAAGGTGAAATGTGTCCCTTCTGGTTAGTGGGAGGAGTGAAAAGGTCGTTGCACTAGGCCTGGGCCGTCTTTTCTTGCTTGTGGAGAGCACTTAAGTAAACTGATTACTGGTTGCCATGTACAGCTTAATAGGAAGCCAGCCTCCCTGTTGAAGTTTTCAGCATGTAGTTGTGCTTCTCTCACTGTACGGTCCATGTTTGTAGTCGTCGTGTTCAGTCTTTGTGTTTTGTCATATGGATTTCATGTCCTGTGTTTAGTGGATGTTCTGCTACAGCTGACTTTCTGATTGGCCATGACGCAGGTGTCTTGTGTGTTTTTGGCATCTGAATTCAGACAGTATGATGTAGGGCTCAGTTTCCATATACAAGTAGTTTCACACTCTGCAGTGTGTTTATACATATGAATTCTTCAATACCAGTCTCTTTGTACTGTTAACAGTCTTTCGGTTGTCACATGCATCAGAGTGTGTGAGTGTATTTTAGGGCAATATAAATTTAAACCCTGTCCAACATAGGTAGCAGTTGGACTTAACCCCAGCAGTATTGAAGGGCTAAAAAAACATCTGCATTTGCACTCCTGTGTGGAGCAGGCATCAGTACTGCACTGTGTCGGACAATGCTTGGTATGTCACAGGTAACCTGACAGCACGGGGCTGTATCAGCACAACTGTTTCCTGGGATGTGAGATGGTGAAGGTGCAGGAACTTAATTCTGTTGTAGATAACACAGCACATATATGTACTCTGTCTTCTGGGATGTGATATGGGAGGGGTGGGTGGGGAAGGGAAACACGACATGCTGTACCAAGCATGTTCTATCAGTTACAAAAACGTCCAGTGACAGAAGGCATGAATGTATTCCTAGCATAGTGAGTGTTTGTAAAGAGATACACTGCTGCCTGGCCATTCCGAGGGGAGCCCAGCAATGACCATGCAGTGTTGCCTGCAGCTGTCAGCGTCTGGGAGCTTGGCAAGGCAGTTGTGTGCACACCACTAAACAAGTGTTGGTACCAGACTACAGTGTCAGTTTGAAGACATGTTATGGTGTCAGAACCCTAGATCTTATACATCTCAATCATGCATTGAATCCATTCCCAGTATGAAGTCTGCTGGCACCATGAGAGTTTGTAGTACTCCGAAGGATGTTACATTTTGCAGTGTGTGTCCATATGTGTATGTGATATAGACACAGAATTGTTGTCCTTAAATTTCTTCATGAAACTTCTCAGACCTGACAAATATGGATGATAAAAATCCAGTGCACTGAATCACAAGGGAAATTATCAGGGAGTGTTTAGACAAGGTCAATTCAGTGTGACTGGAATAAGGAAATGTACCCAGACCATTGAAGCTGTGTAGAAACTACAACAGTGCAGTACCTGTATTATGTGATTTGCAATATATTGCTCACTGACACTATATACATATTTATCTTGTACCTTTCCCTCACACTGATCATTGTCCTTCCACAACAGCTGTTGACACTGGTGATGGTCCACATAGCTGAGGTTTGACAGGTGAGAGGCTACATTAATTTGTGGGTTTTCACGCATCTTTGTAGAGCACTCTTGCCATCTTATGTAGTTTAGAACTGTGTAGCGAGGATTGCAGTAGAGGCTCTACACATGTGTAAGGTACATTATTTTGTTCCCATTTGCCTCCACTGTGAGTGGTAAAGCAAGTGATGAACTTCTCGGGCAGAACGTACGTATGTATCCAATCCCTGGGGAGGGTCAGCCAGAGCATCATATCCATTCATCAGTGTGGTAAGAATAACACCATAGCATTCATCTGGTCTGGATACATGCAAGACACTGAATGCCAGCAATAGTAATGAGTGGCTTGTTTGTGTACAGAACTGTTCATTGCAGCTGTCATGCTACCTACCACTTGTGTTATTAGAGTAATTCTGCACTTAATGTTGGGGGTTCTGTTCTACAGCAAAACACAGAATGGCTACATTTTTCCCCCCATCAGAATTCTGTTCCTGGTTCTGCCTGCTGCTAGTAAAACAATTTTAGTCCAGGCAACATTCATCAAATCTTTTTAATCACCAAAATTTATGAATGTCAAGTGAAATGCTGTTGGTGGGAACTTCACAATGAAGCCTGTTGTCCTGCCACAAATGTGTGTACCTGCTGTACAGTCACACCAGAGAGACACAAGCCTCTGCTATCTGCAACTGTCAAAATACTGTTTCTAGTATTAATATCTGTCATTTCTAGTCTCTGTGCACACAGCAGGCCTCTTGTGCTGTGACCAGAATAGCAAGTGTGGTGCTGGCTTGGCACAGTGCTACTGTATTGCTGTCATGTGCCTGCATCATCACTATCACTGCAAAATGATTCCTGGTCAGCATATTCTTTATTCATCAAAACCTGCTGTCACCATGGTGGATGGTGGCCTATTTCCCATACTAAAATTTTTCATTAAGTCCACCGTCTTTACACAACATATATTGTTGGCTAATGTTTAGTTAAACAAGCTACATGTTTCGGCCTTGGCCATCATCAGGCTTGCAGGAGATCAGTATCAATTAAGGTACAAATGTTCGCTGTACCGATGGGATCCCATTGGTTTACATTGTCTTTGCAGTGACAATCACATAACACTTTTTTACATAAAACTTTTAAAATGTTGTACAGTTTCACTGGTGGATCGAAGCTTTATACTGCAGTTGTAGCTGCACTGGTTTCAGGTATGTGGGAGTGCTGAGGCGATCGTTCGTGTATACGAGGGTTGGTGTGCACAGTTGGGTTATGCACTATGTATTACGCAGTTTTTGTAATCTAATCAGATGGCGTTAGCAGCCTATATTGGTATGTTGCATTTGTTCTTTTCCATCGTATGCACTGTTTGGGTAAAATTAACCATTCCATGGATGCTGGCGGTAAAAACTCACAGTTTTATCCGCAGTAGGATATGGGTTCCACTTGTTGGCGCTGAGTGGTGCGTGTATCGGATGTTGGGTTCCGGTACTCTTCGTGCTGCGGTAATTGCCTCCGTGCATGTGTAAGGAATGGCTGTTTTTTATTCCTACGGCCCTCAGTTGTTACAGGTCCGTCGTTACTCTGGAATTGTATACAGACATAGTAGCCGAATGTTTTTTTACCTTGACATAATTTTGTTGTTATACGGAAGCATGTACTTATGTGCGTGTGACCGGGCTGTCCTTCTTCTATGTATGCCTGTTGCCGGTTACTGACTGGCTTGCTTCCACTACCAGAACCCTTGATTGCCATGTGCGCACAACCTATTGGTTTCTCCTTGTACTGTTGCATCAAAAATTCTGTTTTGTTTTACTGTATTTTTGTCGTTAATCTGGTTTCCACTTTTGGTTTCTTTATAGATGTAGAATTTTTCCATTGTGCAGCCCTTTCTGGTTATGTACAGGATTTCCATTATATTGTCTATAAGTCCTATGGAATGGTGGTTTTCTAATAAGTGTATGGCAAACTTGGATTTTTTGTTGTTGTACTTGAAGTCATGATAGTGTTTTTGAAGTTGTATGTATGTGGAAGGACCGACCAGTTTGCCCATTATATTTCATGTTACAGTCAGGGCATGTGAGTCTATATACCCTGCTTTTTTCCAGTTTGTTGTCTGACTTGTTGTGGGTTGGCCTATGTCTGAGGATTTTTTCCGATGGTATTGTTAGTGGTGAACGAGATTCTGATAGGGGAATTTTTGAACAGCTTGGCAATAAACCTAGTCTCTTTACCTGTATAGGTAAATTTAGCCCTTTTTTTGTCTTTCTTTTCTTGTTTTCCTGTACGTTTGGCTTTGCTGATGTTCAGGGTTGATGGATTATATTTATTATTGTACATGATCTGTCTTATTGTATTGTATTCTTGTTCTTTACTGGATTTGCTCAGCTGGTGTTTGTTCATTCTGTTAATCATATAGTGTAATGCGGCATGTTTATGTTCAAGTCATTGGGTATTATGATATCTGTTGTGGTCGGCTTCCAGTATACGCTGAAGGAGAAATTTCCTACCTTCTTATGTATCGTGATATCTAGAAAGTTAATGCTGTTGTCTACTTCTTTTTCTATGGTGAATGTCATTGTAGGGAATGCATTGTTGAAGCTATCAAGGAGTTCATCAATATTAGTGGTGGTTTCGTTGTATATGATTGAAATATCATCCACGTATCGAAAGTAGCCGAGAATGTTGTTCTGCATTAATATTGTGTACAACTCTGTATGCTCCATGAACTGTAGGTATATTTCAGGAAGGACTGATGATGTGGGTGCGCCCATTGCAAGGCCAGTATTCTGTATGTAAAATTTATTTTGGAATTCGAATTATTCTGTTTCGTTATGGTATGTGTCAATACAATAAGCTCTTCCATTATTTTGTGGTCTTCATTGTCATCACTGTCAAAATATAAACTCTGTGTCACGAAGTTGCATTTATTGATTGCTTCCACCTGACTTATTAAGATGGCGCTAGTTCATAACAACTATGATCCTTTTGGGTTAATGCAGAATCTGATAGGACTGTACACACATAGCAGTTTGCTAGGTTTGAGGCTCCAGTCTTCTGGGATGTGACGCTGTG
>Ga0131853_10023705_pt1 | contig 11079 bp, 9 predicted proteins | sample TergutLab28metaG_FD_92764 | JGI IMG/M metagenome (GOLD analysis project Ga0131853, IMG submission 92764) | Labiotermes labralis P1 segment gut microbial communities from Petit-Saut dam, French Guiana - Lab288 P1 (version 2) (version 2) | ecosystem: Host-associated > Arthropoda: Insects >...
TATTCAACAAATATAGGTACTGAATATTTTAAACATGGTATATACTCTCCGTTTTCTTCTCTTCAAAATGCAGTTTGTTTCATAATTCTAACGTATTTGGTTCCTGTATTATTCACATTTTATTTACAGGGTGTGCTAAAATTAAAAAAATAATTCTGGCGCCAAAAGTTTAATAAGGTAAACCAGTCCCGTTACAGGTCTGGAGTGTCCCAGAGGGTTCCAGGAAATTAATGCTCGCATATGTAATGACAAAGGCATAGGTTGATGGTAAATTTGTCACCCTCAAGAACCCACCGCTTTTATCCTCCAGGAAATGCTCCTGGTACTCATTTCTGTTAGAGGCTTAATCGACCCCAGGGCCAGAGTGCGATAGGAAGGATTTCATGTCAATGAAAAATTCCAATCACACCATCTAGGATCGAAACCATGACCTTCTGATTTGTAGCACAGCACCTTAATCACTGTGCCATCGTGGTCCCGTATATATTAATAAAAGCTGAAATTACACTAGTTTTTAATAATTTTAATTACAATTTAATGTATTTTTAAAATGTATTTAACAGAATGTATTTTAAAACAAATGAAAGGATTAATATCATTGCGAAAGTTCATTAATTGTAGAATTTCTGTCAAATTTGGTTTATCTAGAGTTGATCTGGAACTCATGTCAACTGAACGTTCAAATTGGGTTGTGTTACACTCGGGGTATGTATGTGCACGTAGTGGGAGCCACATACATGGGTGCTGATAAGTCCTTAGCCCGACCAGGAAAGAAACAAATAAATTTTTCTGTCAAAATGGCGTGAATTTCCTTCGGCGTCTTGCCTTGCAGGGGCACTGCTTGAAGACCACTGGGCACAGACGGCGTTACGGCTGTGTGAGATGGTGGGTTATACAGGGGTGCTGATAAGTCCTTAGCTTGACCAGGAAGGAAACAAGCTAATGTTTCTGTCAGAATGGTGTGAATTTCCTTCGGCGCCTTGCCTTGCAGGGGCACTGCTTGAAGATCACTGGGCACAGACGGCGTTACGGCTGTGTGAGATGGTGGGTTATACAGGGGTGCTGATAAGTCCTTAGCCTGACCAGGAAGGAAACAAGCTAATGTTTCTGTCAGAATGGCGGGAATTTCCTTCGGCGTCTTGCCTTGCAGTGGCACTGCTTGAAGACCACTGGGCACAGACGGCTTTACGGCTCTGTCAGATGGTGGGTTATACAGGGGTGCTGATAAGTCCTTAGCCTGACCAGGAAGGAAAAAAGCTAATATTTCTCTCAGAATGACGTGAATTCCCTTCGGCGCCTTGCCTTGCAGAGGCACTGCTTGAAGACCACTGGGCACAGACGGCGTTACGGCTGTGTGAGATGGTGGGTTATACAGGGGTGCTGATAAGTCCTTAGCCAGACCAGGAAGGAAAAAAGCTAATGTTTCTTTCAAAATGGCGTGAATTTCCTTCGGCGCCTTGCCTTGCAGGACTTAACCATAATGACAGCTCGCGTCTCGATGTTGTTGAAATCGTGCGCGTCCCTGACAGCCTTCCGATCTTGTTTCCTTTCTGGTTGGGCCAAGGACTTATCAGCACCCCGGTATATAAACTGACTGTAACATAACCTCATTTGAATGTACAATTGTCGATTTTTATTAATGCAAATACTACTAAAAAGTTAAGGGTAATTTGATCCCGTTACAGGACCGGTTTGACCCTGAGGGTGGGTAGAGTTATAGCTCTACTCTTCCATGACCGCGGCACTAGAAGGGGGTGAGTGGCCAGCAGCACGCCCCGGCCGCACTTTACCTCCGGGAAAGACCCGGTACCCATTGTATAGGAGGCCGGATTGGCCCCAGGGCCGGTCTGGAGGGACGGAAAATCTCGTCCCCACCCGGATTAGAACCCGGACCGTCCACCACGTACCTCAGTCACTATACCGATCCCATAATATACGCACACATTGAGTATACCTGCATATAACAAATATTGGCCTGAAGGTTTTTCGATATGACCGAAATACGTAGTTAAGGCTATGCATTATTGACTGTAATTTGATGTGCTGTGACGGAATAAATACTTTACGAACATTTACCAACAAAACGTGATTCTTCCTACCACAACAAATATTTTCACACCCACAAACGGAGAGAGGGCCGGCTTAGGTCGATGTGGTAATATTAGATTTTTAATTCGGTAATCAGTAGACCTATCGCTGGTGTTTTAGTTCCTGCATTTACAGAATTGTGGGCCCGGTATCTCAGTTGGTATAGCGACTGACTACGAGCTTGACGGTCCGGGATCGAATCCCGGTCAGGTCGAAATTTCCGCCCGTCCTGACCGGCCCTGGGGCCATCCAGCGTCCTTTAAAATGGGTACCGGGTCTTTCCCGAGGGTAAAGTGCGGCCGGGGCGTGCTGCTGACCACTCACCTCCTTCTAGTGCCGTGGTCATGGAAGAGTAGAGCTATACTTCTACCCACCCTCTAGGCCACACCGGGACTGTAATGGGATCACTTTACCCTTTACATACAGAATTATCTGATAATATCTCGCAAATATTCAAGTGATTATAGCTTCCAAAGTGCTAATCTATTATCCTATACATATATGATGACAGGGTCGAAGCAATGGCCTTTCTTTCGCGGCCCGGCGATTATTACAGCTATTAGAATCACCAGTACGCACTTTTCACAGATTAATGCTGCACTACGTTTCCCCCCACCCCACCCCACTCGCCGAACGCCACAACGGCTATATTTACTGCCCATAAATTGGACGTCTCAGCATTACTGAAACTACACGCACCTGGTCCCACAATGAAAGCGTCCAGTCATTACACTGCGGGCATATGTCGATGGGCTACCCGGTCCGAAACTGAGCCTGAGTAGCTCAGTTGATATAGTGCGTGGTCGATTCCGAAGTTTGCTTACTTTTTTGAACAATCAACGAGAAATAAATGAGCCTGAGTGTCGGGTAGGGCATTTGCCAAGGTTGCATGGAGGTCTAACTCCATAGATTTAATATGTCTCCACAGCGTGGTGTTTGGTGCAGTCACACCATCCCCCCCACAACCCTCTCAAACATCCAGAAATGATCGAAATTTTATGAATGAATAATTTCGTACTATATTGGGGGTTCATTAATGAGATGGGCTAGGCATGTGGCGCGTATGGGTGAGGAGAAGAGGGTGTATATGGTCTTGTTGGGGAAACCGGAGAGAAAGAGAACACTGGGGAGACCTAGGCGTAGATGGGTGGGTAATATTAGGATGGATCTCCAGGAGGTTGGATGTGGGTGTATGGACTGGATTGGGCTGGCCCAGGATAGAGACAGGTGGCGGACGCTTGTGAGTGCGGTAATGAACCTACGGGTTCCGTTTAATGCGGGGAAATTCTTTACTAGCTGCAAACCAGTTACCTTCTCAAGAAGGACTCTGCACCATGGAGTAAGTAAGTAAGTTGGGTGTTCATTTTGGGTAGTTCATTGATGGAGAAAAATTGTGCGACCTTCAGTTCATAGCCGTCCCGTCAAATGATCCAGGCAACAGGAACGTCACCTGTTACGTGGGCGGTCCAACTGTCTTCCTCACATTATCCGGTAACGAGCGGCACTTTGACTTACAACCAGACATCCAATGTACGTACGTAAAACGTAGGAATGAGACGAGTTCATGCAAATATTGCTGTAGTCGAAAAACAACGAGTGTTACATATTCTGAGGTTTTGTTTGTAGCCTTAGGTATCCAGCATGTAATGCGTACGCGCCATATTGTCATCCGTGGCCTGCCCCACTCTACAATATTTTTCCACATTATCTCACAAACGCCACGATTTTAGAGAAAAAAAGTTACTGAACACAAAATGTGTGTTTTGATTTTGTCTACAACTTTTGTCTGAAACATTTCTCATTCTAAGAAGAACTGAGCGAGATATTATTAAAAATGTGTATTGGTCTGCATGTAAAGTATCGTTATTTTTGTCAGATTGTAATGGAACTGGAATTTTTTTTAATAGATTTTTAGTAAAATGTGCATTTACCAAATTTCATGAAAACCAGTTCAGTTGGACCACAGTTTTTCCATGCTGAAATACGGACGGACATTAGATATGGCGAAGAAAGTATTGGTTGTTCGAAATTTGGGGAAAGCACCTCATTAAGACAATGGGAAGGGGAACAAATTCATTCTTAAATCAAGACATATATGCTGATAATAGACTACGGAATGTTGTACCTTCTTTACGTTCATTGTTGTGTGGACTAGAATTATTGAGTAGAGCTAGATGACGTCACAAGTAGAAGGTATTTCGCAGTCGGTATTGCAGAAAACATTTCTGCAGACAGCAAGACGGCAGTCACCACCTGATACAGCAGCTGCAGGCACGTAACGATATAGCTGAACTATCATAATACTGCGAAAATTGTGAAGGTTAATTAATTAAACTTTATGCGCCTAATGTCAACTATAGTTGACGTACCGCACCGCTAACCTCCAAAGTTGCATTTTATGTATTTATTCAACAAATATAGCTACCGAATATTTAAAAAATGATGTATAATCTCAGTTTTTTCTCTTCTAAATGAAGTTTGTTTCATAATTCTAAAGTATTTCGTTCCTGTATTATTCACATTTCATATACAGGGTGTGCTAAAATTAAAAAAATAATTCCGGCGCCAAAAGGTTAATAATTAGCCCACACTGTATACTTAGAGAGTACAGCAAAGCCAAATAATCCACCTGCACTAATCAGGTCTCAACTTATTTCACAATATATATTTAAAAAACACCTATGAGTTCTACAGTTATTTTACACAAATTGTGACCTGAGACAATAATTTCTGTGTCTTTATGTGCATCCCCGTTGTGTGATATACAATTAGTATGGCAATATACGTGCGTGGCACTTACCGTCAAACACAACTATTTTATTGGCTAATTATTGGAAGGTATAAAAATACATGTTTCGACCCTATTCCTAGGCCATCATCAGGTTGTATCACGAACCTAGAGTAGGCTATATTACATGCTACTTATTGGTAATGGGTGTTTTGGAGAGCTCTCCCTAACACACGGTAATAGGGAGAGCTCTTCAAAACACCCATTACCAATATGTAGCATGTAATATAGCCTACTCTAGGTTCGAGATACAACCTGATGATGGCCCAGGAATAGGGCCGAAACATGTAGTTGTAAACCTTCCAATAAATAGCCAATAAAATAGTTGTGTTTGACGATAAGTGCCACGCACATATATTTCCATACTAATTTCTGTCTAAATTTAATCAGGTGTAACAAATATATCCATGTGATTATTTTAAATTAAATGCACTCAGAACTCTTTACCACAGAGCCTCTATACGTCACATCACAAGTAACAGAGAAAAAAAAATTGGAAGACCGTTAATGATTAATTTTAAATATGTTATTAAACATTAAACCTTATCAGACTAAGTGCAGACCGCTTTATTTAAAGCCCCAGTCCGTACCGCGCTGTAAACACTTTTCATCTAGGTTATAAAAACCAATCAGTTTATGCTGTAAGTGGCATAAGTCACTGTTTGTTCTCAGATAAATACAAAACACAAAAATACATTGTGGGCAGAACGTACAGTTGTTGAATGTTAAACTGGTTGTAAATCACGTGACCGCTAGGCTTTAAAAGTTAAGCGCAGACTGCTTTATTTAAAGACCCAGTCCGTACCGCGCTGTAAACACTTTTCATCTGGGTTATAAAAACCAATCAGTTTATGCTGTAAGTGGCACAAGCCGTTGTTTGTTGTCAGATTAATACAAAACTTATAAATACATTGTGGGCAGAACGTACAGTTGTTGAATGTTAAACTGGTGGTGCATCACGTGACCGTTAGGCTTTAAACGGTCAAACCTTACAGTAAATGTGATTCCAATCATCTTAACATTTCACTCACTCTATGTAACCAAACTTTTTTAAAATATTCAGTACATTATTGGTCTGATGATGGCAATAATGGGTGAAACTCTTGACTAATAAGGCAAAAAATACATTGTAGTGTTTTACTGTGTAGGTATATCAGTAATTCTATTATTGTTTTGTTCCAAAACACAACGGAACCTCCCCTAACAACAACAACAACAAAAAATAACATGTATTGTGAATGATTCATCATCGTCTCAAGTCCAATTTCTCAGGACAAATATGCCTTCCGTCAACCATTATTGTGTTTGGTATGGCTGGATATCATTGATGAAGCTGGGAATCAAATTTTTTTCACTGAATTTGCTAAAGAATTTATGCTAATTTACAGTTCTGCTACCGTACAGCTAATTGATATGCATACAATAAACAGTAGAGAATTAGGAAGGTCTTGTTTTGTGTTTCACTAAGCACAGTATTGACCTTATATTATAAAGCTACACCACAGAAGAGCAAAAAATAAAATGGACCTTAACACTAAGGCGCTTTCGCCTGACGAATATTACCGTGGATACAAGCAGTAGTTGTTACGTATTCTGATTTTGTGTTTGTAGCCTAATTTATCTAAGGTGCAATGCGCATGCGCAAGGTCGTTTCAACATTTTTCACATTATATCATAAACGGCGTGATTTTCGAGGGGTGGGGGGTGTATTTAACTTAAAACAGGTGTATTTTTGGAGGTCTGGGGAGGGGGCAATGACGCCGTGTCCCTCGGTACGAAGTTTGTGCTGTTTTGAAGGTACAAAATAAATTTTTTTTAATTTAACCGGTGCTTAAAATTCATTAGCACTGATATGAAGGAAAAAATTTAATGTTTACATCAGAATGGCGTGAATTTCCTTCTGCGCCTTGCCTTGCAGGGAAAGAAAATTGATGAAAGCTCGCGTCTCGATGTTGTTGAAATTGCGCGCGTTCCTAAAACACATCCGAGATGGTTTCTTTCCAGGTCGGGCTAAAGATTTATCAGCACCCCTGGATGTTCACACCGTACTTAGTGATTAAACAAATTTTCTAATTATTATACTAACATATGTAAAATACGAAGTATGAAGTTATATTAAAATCACACGGACAAAATCCGCAGTCAACACACCACCATCAGACAGTTTACAGTTGTGTTAGCTGAAGTTATGAATTGCTGAAATGATAAAACACGGTATGGCGGAGTGTTGTTAGGGTAAAATGTTGGGAAATGTGGGTGTGTGTGTAATTGGTGGTTACGTGTGTGGTGTGTGGTGTGTGGTGTGTGGTGTGTGTGTATGAGTGTGTGTGTGTGGTGTGAGGTGTGTGTGTGTGGTGTGTGGTGTGTGTGTATGTGTGGTATGTGTGTGTATTGTGTGTGTGTGGTGTGTGTGTGTTTTGTGTGGTGTGTGTGTGAGTGTGGTGTGTATGTGTGTGTGTGTGTGTGTTTGTGTGTGTGATTGTGTGTTTCCTGTGTGTGTGTGTGTGTGTGTGTTGTGTGTTTGTGTTTTGTGTTTTCTGTGTGGATTTGTGAGTATGTGTGTGTGTGAGTGAGTGTGTGTCGTATTTGTGTGTTCTTGTATGTATGTGTTTGGAGTAACCAGGAAACGGAAGTGGTTATTAGTTATGTTTTGCAAAGTCTTGAGCTAATTCATAACGTGGTTTGGTTTATTATGATTTTTCTCTACAAATTTGTTTGAAACGTTTCTCATTTTAAGAAGTACTGAGCGACATTTAATCAAAACAGTGTACGTCGGTCTTCATGTGAAGTGCTACTTTTATTGTCAGATTTTAATGAAACTTTTATTTTCTCGAGAGATTGTCGAAATTTCTTCCAAAAAAACTTTTAATATAAATCCTTCCATTACCATTACGACCCGAGTTGTTCCGTGTGGACAGGCTAACACACATGACGAATCTAATAGTCCTTTTTCGCAATTTTATGAGTATTCTTTGTATTTGACTTACCTTAACCGTTTGGCGCCAGAATTACATTTTTAATTTTAGCACACTCTGTATATAAAATGTAAATATTACAGGAAAAAATGCTTTAGAATTATGAAACCAGCTGCATTTTGAAGAGATAAAGAGGGAATATATACCGTGTTTAAAATATTCAGTACCTTTCCTTGTTGAATAAATATAGAAAAACATCTTTAGAGGTTAGCGGTGCGGTACGACCACTATTTTTGACATTAGGCGTCAAAGGATTGAAGAGCTATACTAATTCATTCTGCTGTATCTGCGGCGGTGGGGGCCTTCACAGCGAGCCATGCTATTGTCGAACACTGAAAATTCTTAAAATGTATTTTCCCAATATAACAGCAATATTATACCAATATTTGTCTGAGGGGACTGCGTAAAACCACCAAATACATATCAGGATTCCATCTCCTTACCGATGTTCTGAACAGACCCTTTCCCGAATAACAATCTCCAAAGTTCCTGATACGCCGTGTCTCTTTCTTCCATTCACTGCACAGAAAATGTAGAATCAACTTCACCTTTTCCAAACACGAAATCCTGTACATCAAATTCTCGTACATGCAAACCGAATAAGAAACGAAACTTCTATAGCAAGCCTCTCTTTCTACACATTTCTGTTACTTGAATGAGGAACTGCAAATACATTCCTTTCACCTTAACTTTCAGCCTATTTCAGTCTATTTCAATGCGGACCTCAGAGACCGGAAGGAACAAACTGGAGTATAGAACTCGTGCAGAGAGCTTGTTCCTGGCCTTTAGAAGCCCAAAACCTTACGTTAGGGACAAAGTAGAAAACATAACACAAGACACATATCAGTACGTATTTTGGGCCCTGTAGTGTCACATCAAATTGTGGTCTTTAAGAAAAGTACAGGGGTGCTGATAAGTCCTTAGCCCGACCAGGAAGGAAACAAGTTAATGTTTCTCTCAGAATGGCGTGAATTTCCTTCGGCGCCTTGCCTTGCAGGGGCACTGCTTGAAGACCACTGGGCACAGACGGCAATACGGCTCCGTGAGATGGTGGGTTATACAGGGGTGCTGATAAGTCCTTAGCCTAACCAGGAAGGAAACAAGCTAATGTTTCTCTCAGAATGGCGTGAATTTCTTTCAGCGCTTTGCCTTGTAGAGGGGGGGGGGAGGGATTTTACTACAGCTCGCATCTCGATGTTTTTGAAATCGCACGCGTCCCTGAAATATTTCCGAGCTTGTTTCATTCCTAGTCGGGCTAAGGACTTATCAGCACCCCGGGTAGGAAATACCCCCAAAAATGTACCAATGCGAAGTATAATTATTTACCTCTCGATTACGTTTACAAAGCCAACGACTGTAAAAATTGTATGGTGACAGGAATACGCTGTTTTCACTGCGACGCTTTCCGGCGTTCCTCCAGCGAGAGTAAATCAATGTATGTTAAACGTATTATAAATCGTTCTTTTCATAGATTTTCTTACCACAAACCCATGGCGTCTTCCATAGCGTGTTTGCCAAAGAATGCGATCAATTTCCAGCATCCTCTCCCTTCCTTAACGTTATCCTATAGCTGCCTACTTCTTCTTCCTCGCCTTCCCCTCACATATATCCTTCCCTCTATCTTTTCTGCAATAAGGTGTTTCGGTTCCTACTCCCGTTATGACCAATCCTGTTAAAATTATTTCTTTTTAGTTGTTCGTAGGATATTCCTCTCTTCTTTGACTCTATGTAATTTTTTTAAAACTGTAGTACAATTGTGCAACTGATCTTCTCCAAACTTCTCCAGCACCACTCTTCAGAACTTTCCCCATCTGTCCAATTTTCAGCACCACAAACAGCTTTGCTCCAAATTTAGCACCGTACTGATTCCTTCATTACATCTAAGTCTAATTTGCTGAAGAAAAGAACTTTATTCTTGTTGGCTGCTGCTTTTGACTTGTCAGTCCTATTTACCTATTTAATGTTCCGTTTACATCTTGGGCCATTTGTTATCACGCTATCAGAACCGTTCATATTGTCCTAACAAAACCAGGTTTTAAAAACAAACTGTTCCAGACTCCTACTGCCCCTTCTGGCCAACACGATAAGCAACATTTCCCCCATAGTGAAACAAAGCAAAAACCTGGAATTGTACCTAAACCCTTTGACGCCTAACGACTCCTATAGGAGTCGTACCGCTCCGCTAACCTCTAAAGTTGCATTTTATATATTTATTCAACAAATATAGGTACTGAACATTTTAAACATGATATATACTCTCCTTTTATTTCTCTTCAAAATGTGGTTTGTTTCATAATTCTAACGTATTTGGTCACTGTATTATTCACATTTTATATACAGGTGTGCTAAAATTTAAAAAAATAATTCCGGCCCCTAAAGGTTAAGATATGCGGCAGTACGGCCATCGACTGTTTTCTCCATACTTCGTCACTCACAAACCATTACGTTAACTGGCTGTCTAACGTGTTCGGCTGAAACATATCTGTTCAACTTTATAAGTGTCATCCTGTAGTACTGGGGTCAATTTATTTTTATTTTATATCGCAAATTAGAATCTACTCAGTTAGACAGAGTAATTAGTAAGAATGATGTGAAGAAAAGGTCGTGAGGCAGTCACCATTCATCGGTGATTCACTTGAATTTTGTTATTGATCTATTTTTTTCCGGTCATAACCGTTTGAGTCCTCTGTCGACTGAGGGGCTGAAGAGAGCTCTGATCAGTTGGTTACTGTGTACAGATGAAGAGAGCTCTGATCAGTTGGTTACTGTGCGCAGTTGAAGAGAGCTCTGATCAGTTGGTTACTGTGCGCAGTTGAAGAGAGTTCTGATCAGTTGTTTACTGTGCGCAGTTGAAGAGAGCTCTGATCAGTTGGTTACTGTGTACAGTTGAAGAGAGCTCTAATCAGTTGGTTACTGTGTACAGTTGAAGAGAGCTCTGATCAGTTGGTTACAGTGTACAGTTGAAGAGAGCTCTGAACAGTTGTTTACTGTGTACAGTTGAAGAGAGCTCTGATCAGTTGGTTAATGTGCGCATTTGAAGAGAGCTCTGATTAGTTGGTTACTGTGTGCAGTTGAAGAGAGCTCTGATCAGTTGTTTACTGTGCGCAGTTGAAGAGAGCTCTGATCAGTTGGTTACTGTGTACAGTTGAAGAGAGCTCTGATCAGTTGGTTACTGTGTACAGTTGAAGAGAGCTCTGATCAGTTGGTTACTGTGTACAGTTGAAGAGA
>Ga0131853_10023710_pt1 | contig 11076 bp, 3 predicted proteins | sample TergutLab28metaG_FD_92764 | JGI IMG/M metagenome (GOLD analysis project Ga0131853, IMG submission 92764) | Labiotermes labralis P1 segment gut microbial communities from Petit-Saut dam, French Guiana - Lab288 P1 (version 2) (version 2) | ecosystem: Host-associated > Arthropoda: Insects >...
TTTTGTTTGGGGTGCTTTATAAGTTTGTATTCCAAACTGATTGGTTGGGTAATGGAAGGAAGGAAATATGTGGCAGCGGGAAGTGATCAGGCTTTCCTTATGGTAGTTCCTTTATAGGAAATTGTAATCCATCTGTTAGAGAAGTACTTTGCGTTGTACCTTGAAACTTTGATTGGGTTATTGTATTTTGTTTAGATGTTATAATATTCCCGTACTACGTGGTAGTGTCATAGAATTCATTTTATATATATATCTAATAGTGCTGTCCAAAGTGGTGGCAGCGGATACACTTTTTAGGTAATGGTGTTGGTGGTCAGGACAGCTGCCGCACCCCATTACAATATGGTTGGCAGCGGTCAGGGATGGACAGAGACCATTTTGCTTTTAAAAGTGCCCGCCAAAACTTCCGCATTTTGAGGAAATGAAGTTGAATTGTGCATAGTTAGGGAGATGTAGAAGGTAGGATACTGCACTGATATTCACGTTAGAAGAGGTGGTAACATGGTTTACATTAATTGCGAATTGTTAATCCTTTTGTGTTGTATTTGCTTATTGTGTGTATACAGCTCAAATTTACGTTGTTGTGGAGTTAAGTTACGGACTGACTTGAAATTCTAGAATATATGCTCAATTGGTTAGGGGTTCTAAAACCGTGGTTGAAACAAGGTAGTCACAATGGTAGAAAATCTGCAAAACCTTGTAGAGTTTACAAGCAGAAATAAGTAACATGTGAACTCAAGTTAGCTCAGGTACGCATACTGTGCCAAAAGACTTGTCCCTAATTTCCTTTATACCCAAGTGGTCTGGGACAGAAAAGCCAGTTGGTGTGAAGGAGTTTCTTGCATCAGTGGAGTTATCAGCCATAAGAGGAAAGTGGAGTGAATTTGATAACATACAGATTACAGTTCCAAAACTTACATAAGTTGCAAAAGCATTTTATAACAGTAACCCAGAATTACACAGTACAAGCATTACGTGGGAAAACTTCACGGCCAAATTTTTGCACAGGTTTAGAGATGTTAGAAGTGACCAGTATCACTTTATGCAACTTCAGACAGCCAAGCAAATGAAAGATGAAACCCCTACACGAATTTTTGGACCGGTGTCATTCACTGGCTATGAAAACAGTCCTTAAAGTTGAGGATCCTTTGCTTCAAAAATTTCACTGACCAAGCTCAATGGATGTTACTGTCGACATTTATAGCCGGACTATCCAGAAACCCAGGACAACAGGTTAGATTTCAAATGCCTGCGACAGCAAAACAAGCACTTCAGATTGCAATTACAGTGTTTGAGGCAGCAGAACAGGAGAAAAGAAATTTAGCATTTTTTTCGAATTCTGAAACCCACAGAAAAGGTAGAGGCATCTTTGGTCAGCCCTGGAAGACCTTTGGAAGATCAGAGTATGGAAAGGTTCCTCATATTAGCACAGACACGCTGCATGTAGGCCAGAAGCAGCGTCGGCAAAATGCCCGCCTGACAAACACTAGCCGCGAAGGGAAACTGCTTTGTTTTAAGTGTGAGAAACCAGGACATTTTGCCAAAGAATGTTTTTCAAATAAATTTCCCCCCAGAAAGAACATGGGAATGAATCAGCACTCCAAACCACAGGAAACGGGAAAGTCAAGCAGCATTTATGCTGAAGCTACTAGTCGAAACACCCCATCATCAGGAAAACTTGTAGCTGATGCGAGTCACAGCAGCAACTTCCACTGTAAGTTACCTGCAAGAGCTGTCAGTGATTTTGTTACAGTCCCCATGACCCTAGATCATGGCACTCCGACAGTGGCAGTTAAAATTCAAGGTGGAGAACAAATTCTCATTGTAGATTCGGGATCCAGCTGTAGTCTTTTGCAGCCAGGGGTAGCGGAGGTACCGCTTGAAAGTATGAGATTTGAACCTTTCGGAGTAACGGAAGACAGCCTGGATATCGTAGGGGAACAGCAAGTTTTAGTTCAAATGGGTAGAGTCACCTTCAATCATTCATTTTTGGTTTGCAAATTGCCAACATCTGCAGTGTGATGCAGCCCAGAGCTAAGCATACTGTACTAGGAAAAGTACTAGGAAGAAATTCTAGAAATCCCTCCTGCCTTTTGTGTGTGGAACCGGCACATGCACCTATTGAAGGAATATGCATGGCCCGTGTTTTAACTAGACCTAGTGCAGCAATACACAAAAGTCAGCCAGTTGGAAAAAGCACGCTTTCCACTAGTTGTACACAGTTAAACATGAACACGCCACACGTTGCACTGTGCAACAGAGTAGTGACGGTACTTCTTTGCACAGTGAACCATACACACGCACACCAGATCAGAACATGCCGCCATAACAATGACATCTGTACAGACACACACAGTTGAATCTCACTTGTAATTTTAGCTAAGCACTGGTGGTAGCTCCCACCCAGCCTACTGTAAAATGGGTACCGGGTCTTTCCCGGGGGTAAAGTGCGGCCGGGGCGTACTGCTGACCACTCACCCCCTTCTAGTGCCGCGGTCATGGAAGAGTAGAGCTACACCTCTACCCACCCTCTGGGCCACACCGGGCCTGTAACATGAAAACTTTACCTTTACTGGTGGTAGCTCCCTGATGATGGTTCCTACATGAACCGAAACATGTTGGAGCAGCTTTTGTAAGTTTAATTGGTTTTAACAATTTAACGATTTTATATAATTGAGTGCATTAGTTGAACAATAAAGCATTTAATGTAATTAATTACATCCTAGCATAAAAGGGAGAACAAGTTGTAGGAAAAATGCTAACAGATAAAACTCCTCATAACTACAATTATGTAACACTCTCCAAAACACAGAGGCACCTGACAGTGTGGTTTATACATTCATGGTTGTGGTTATCAAGCACTTTGACCCAAACTTGCATTTTTTGGAACGCCTTTTAGCTACAGTGGCAAACAAATTTCTGTTCCTGTAAGCAAAGCACTTTCATCATGTAATTACTCTAGCAGTCTGTATCATGTGGTTTCAAATCGCCAGTGACTCATCGCCATGGCGCATTACTCTTCATGTGAGCTCTTACATCCTGGGTCTTCTTAATGAAATTATGGAGTATAGAATCTTAAACATTACATCCTATCCACTTTTACAAATACACCACCTTTAACAGATCCAAAATACATTTTCACCACAAAGGCATTACAAATGAATCTACATTACCTAAGATGTGAATGCCTCAAACTTCTAAAAAATAAGGAAACTAATGTTTATTTCAGTATCACATATCCCAAATAGCAACACCAATTGGGACTGCACTTGACTGTCATCTACTATGCAGAGTTATCCCCTAACAGTGTGTAGACTTAAACTGCACTGTGGCCGGGTGCACCAAACCAACTTACAACACTTTTTAACAGTACACACAACAATCACTAATATCCCTGATCAGTTAAGCCTGCCAATAAATTAGCAGCAAGAACTTGCCTATGTCCTCTCAGCAAATAAATTACAACTAATTCTGGTGCAACAGGCCCTTCAGTTGTGTGGAAGGCAACATATATATATATATATAACTGCGTTATACTTATATACTGAGTTAAAAACAGACCTTTACTTAAATACCATGATAGTAATAATTAGAATCAATAAAACTAATTACTTGCAACACAGAAATATTTCATGTTTTTTCCAGCTGCTTTCTTGTTTCTACAGTCTCTCCACAATCATTTCCCTTATCACTACCCGTTTCTTTAGCATCCTGCTTCAGTTTTGTTTGATTTTGTGTAATGTCAACTGTTTTCTCCTTCCCTGCACATGACGTCTGTTCACATTCACTTCCTTCTGTGAAGGCCTTCTTTTTACAGACTGAGTTATTTACACTAGTAATACCCTGTTCTGGTGCCATGCTGGTGCCACCACCACCACCACCACCATTGCCACCACCACCATCACCAACACCACTGCAACTACTGGCCTTACTACTATTGTTGTTACTACCCTGTTCCCTGTTACCCTTACCTCCTCCACCCTCAGTTCCAATTTCACTGGCAGTCCCATTATCCGACTTCTTCCCCAGCACCTCCCCAGAACTCTGTTCCCCATTCACTGTTCTCGCAACGGGAATAGTATTCACATCTGCAACTGCCTTCTGCTCAGGTTTTCCCACTGCTGCTTTCTGGTGGTTGGTCACAGTCTCTCTAACTGTCTGCAGTGATGGTACTTGGGTTGTTGTGGAGTTCTGACTTGACAAAGGCTGAGATGTATGCAACTTCAACTGCTGACTTGCTGAAGAGGAATGCGATGTAGGAGGTGTTGTTTTCTGATGGGAAATATTTTGCGGGGAAAGATGCCCTGCTCCATTGTTAGTAGGAAGCTTGCCTGATCCTGGAGTGTTAACGCCACTGTTTGGGCTGACAGAACTGTTAGCACTTGATGAGCAGCCTTTAGGCTGGGGGTTTGAAGCTGGTATCCTCTGCACAGCAGGTGGTGGCACACTTGACTGACAACCTGGTGTTGTCGTTGAATTATGTGTAAGTGAACGATGATGAGGATTGAACAACATGTTGATGGAAGGAGGAAGTGGATGGTATGCTCCAAGGCCGATTCCAGTTCCTGCGCGAACTAAAGGGGGTGGTCCCCCTCCCATACGACTGCCACCAACACCAACATTCATACCTGTGAAAGGAAAACTTGAATAAAGAAGATTGGGAAGAAAAGGAGAACCCACAGGATTATTGGGTGATGCACTACTTCTGTTTGAACTAGAATGTGCTGGTAGAGGGAACTGTGGAGTGTGTGTTTTGAGGTTCTGTAGCATCATGGATGATGGAGGAGGATTTGAAGACTGAGGAGATGGAGAAAGAGAAAGTGGAGGTGTTCCTGGAGAGGAAGCTGCTCCAACAACAATTGGACTCAATGTTTTTGGATCTATTTTCATCAAAGTTACACTACCATGTTTTGATACTGGGGGAGTTACAGAATCCGTTTTATTTGGCGTCACAGATCCTACCTGATGCGTGGATTTCACTCCCGAGATGAGTGGTAACCCAGACTCTTGTTTACTACTGTTACCTTCTCTGGATTTGCCAATGGAAGATGCACTTGAGAGATCGGAACTGCCTGACTGGGCAGAACACATGGAAGGCATAGACTTAGAGGAGGAAGATGCCAGTGATGTGTGCACTGTGGTTCCAGAATCTGCAATTTTATTGTAGTACTGCTGACTTAAACCCACAATACCAGATGAAACTGGCTTTGTATCAGTAACCGTCTGTGTGACACACTGTGTGGCAATACTGCAGTCCAGTTTGTTGTTTTGCTGTGGATTTGTACTTTGGTGGGACACCTGTTTTGACCCTGATGACGGTGAAACTGGGACAGACACACCGGAATCCATCTTACTACCTTGCTGATTCCCAATGTATCCAGTCATGACAGGTTTTGAACATGGTGTATGTGTAACAGAAGATACTAAGGTAGAATCGAGTTTATTACCCCCACCTGAACCGGCTATATGATACATGGACATTAGGTTTCCAGATGAGCTGTGTGAAGGAAGTGTGTTATGTTGACTTGTGGAAGAAGCTACCTGGTATACTGGCTTTACAACTGAAGTGTGACCAGTTGTTTGAGTTACCAATTCCTGTTTGTTTACTGAGGCAACCTGATACATGGGTTTAACTCCCGAAGCAGGATTGCCAAGGTATCGAGGCATATTACGCATTCTGAAAAACCTATTTGGTTTCACTGGAACAGCGTTGTTTCCACAACCCATACCTTTACTGCCTGAACCAACTGTACCAGAATTGTCACCACCCTTACCAGCTGGATCACCTGAGCGCCGTCCATCACATGATACTCCCATGGTATTTGCCATGTATGAGTTATTTTTGGTAGAGGATAAGAAACTCAACCTGGTAATACTTTGATTCCAACTTCTGGGTGGTGTTTTAAGTGTTTTATAGCCAACAGGAGAAGAACTACTACTAGAATTGAAAGGTTTCTTGCCACTTGCAGAATTTGTTACCACCGACTGAGTAGGCGCGACAACTGCCATTTTTGGTGTCTCTCTCTTAGCAGACAGATCAACACCATCAGTTACCTTACTCAGCTCTTTACCACTTGAGCCAGATGAAGTGTGCCCAACATTTAATGCTAGTGGCTGTGACTGAGTAAGTTGTGAATGTTTAAGACTCGAAGGTACACCGGAAAACTTTGTTTCAGATAACAGACAACCATGCTTAATACTTTTATTGCAACTGTTTGTGGACTTTCTGTTGGACGCAGTCACTTCAACTGTTTGCTGAGATGACGCAACACTGGAAATAGTGCCCGCTGATGCAACAGTGGATACAGAACGTGGGCTCAATGCAGCTGAGGTTACAAGGACAGGCAACAGGATATCACTTTGGTTTGCAGGAAAATTTGCATCTGTGGAATTTTTCATTACAGCACTTTCTACTGCTGATGACTTCATAACATTTTCTGTTGAAGATGTTTTCACATATTCATGCTTTTTAGAACCCTCAAGTGTCGTCGACACAAGCGAAGTTGTAACTGCCGTGCCTGCAGCAGTTGACAATGGTTGGGTTGATTTGGTTGCTACAGTTGACACTGGTGATGACACTGTGGCTGGCGTTCTTGTTTCTTCCATAATGTTAGGTTTGCAGCATTCAAATTCCTTAGACGAAAGCATATGTCTGGTCTCTTTCTGAATTCCTTCTGTGGGTCTGGTTTTCTGTTCATTACCATACAAAATTAATGATATTTTGGAGCCTTCATCTGATACAGGAATACAATTTGTCATCACTGTGTTATTGTTATTTTCAATCACAGGTGGCACTGTAATGTCCGTCACACTCATAACACCATTCTCACTGATCTGAATTTGAACTTCTTTCCATGATTCAGTGCCACTGCTCTTGTTCTCTTCATTTGAAACAATGTTCTTCACTTCTTCCACATTCTGTACCTTCTCATGCTCTGATTTAACTGACGTTCTGATAATATCAATGTCCATCGGTTCTGTCTTTACAGTCCCGTCATCCTCTTCCTTGCCAGATGCCACTGCAACCGCATTCACAGAAGTGCCAACATCCAGTTTCATTCTTTTGTTGCTCAATTGACAATACTCAAAAATGCGGTAATATAGGTGAAGTGGGCCTTTCTGAAAACATAAAATAATAAATAAGTTCCAGAATGTAACAGAAATTATTTGTACACTCTGGTCAAAAAAAAATCAAGGGGCCTGAAATTTCGTACAACCCGCTCAGGCAGTGACATGACATACAGTTGCCATCATAATTTGAGTCGATTTACTTTCCCCATATTTGTGCATTCATGGCATTTCTCTGTCTTCCATTCATTATAATCAATCACGCCACTTATATATTAACCAAAGACACCAACACGTTCCCTTAATTTGAAGTTAAAACATGAATTAAATGTCATTAATTTTCCGAGGCTTGTGGCTTGCTACCTCTGCTTCCACAGAGGGATGTTGGGAAAGGATTGTTGTTTGCCGCACCTGGAGGTAGCCAAACATGTTAACGCGTGATGGCAATAATCTGCAGAAACAAACTACACTGGTTCCATTCCCAGTGTCAGCATATAATTTTTTCTTCTTGTATATGTTTTATACTGACAAACACCCAATTAAATTATGCAGTAACACATCCATTATTTAATTACATGTTTCAAAAGTTACCTTTGCTCCATTGGCAGGGTTAGAAATGCGAATAACACAGATATTTCTGTTATTTTTCTGTAATTAATTTTTCTTTGTTTACTGACATTCTGATTTAGAGGGTTCGTGTTTGAATGGGACTAAAACTACGCATGTGAATCTCGTTGTTGCTTGTGGACCATAGAGGGTCACGAGATCTGACAGTGGGCTGCACGATTTGAAACATTTACGGAAAGGAATTGTTAAGCGTATGATGCGTACACTGGGGAGGTCTGGACTGAGGGTGGTTTCACTCTCGCCTTGTTTTGGGGTGGGATATGGGGAGTGAAGTGCTGTTGGAAGACATGCAGCTCATTTTAGCTTTCAAAACAAGTTCATAATTCATTTTCTGTGTGGCCTTCTAGTAGACAATGACACATTTTCAAAAATGTGCGTTTTTAAACGTCTTACTGGCTACACTGATTATGGTTTTGTCATGAGGAGTGATTCGGCCTACCTTCATATAAGGGTTAAAGACCATATTGTCTCACACAGGTCAGTTTTCATCCATGGATAATCCCCTACCCTCTGTTTTCATCCACGACCAGCAGAAGCTATAATATCTTTTTGGTCCATGGACCAAAAATTGTTAATAATAATAATGCAGTTGCATAAGACATTTGATTTGGGTGGCAGAAAACTGAAAGAAACTCAGCTTAATTTAATGAGAAATCCTTTAGTAAAAGTGTTCTAAAATCATATAACAAGTTTTATCAAGCAATGTAGGCTTCTTTAAATAACATTCTTAAGTAAATATTCTTACAACAAGCCATTAAAGAGGGATACGGCACAGTCCATCCATCATTTTGATCAAACAGCAAAGTACAGTTTAAAATAACCAACAGTGGCTCTTCATTACCTTCGATTTTGTTATTAAAAAATGCGTATTTCAGTTTTCATAGCCACCATAATCAGTGTAATTAGTTTAAAAACGCACATTTTCTAAAATGTGTCACTGTCTACTAGAAGGCCACACGGAAAATGAATTATGAACTTGTTTTGAAAGCTAAAATTGAGCTGCATGTCTTCCAACAGCACTTCACTCCCCACATCCTACCCCGAAGCAAGGCGAGAATGAAACCACCCTCAGTCCAGACCTCCCCAGTGCACGCATCATACGCTTAACAATTCCTTTCCATAAATGTTTCAAATCGTGCAGCCCAATGTCAGATCTCGTGACCCTCTATGGTCCACAAGCAACAACGAGATTCACATGCCTAGTTTTAGTCCCATTCGAACACGAACCCTCTAAATCAGAATGTCAGTAAACAAAGAACAATGAATTACAGAAAAATAACAGAAATATCTGCGTTATTTGCATTTCTAACCCTGCCAATGGAGCAAAGATAACTTTTGAAACATGTAATTAAATAATGGGTGTGTTACTGCATAATTCAATTGGGTGTTTGTCAGTATAAAACATACTCAAAAAGAAAAAATTGTATTCTGACAATGGAAATGGAACCAGTGTAGTTTGTTTCTGCAGATTATTGCCATCACGCGTTATCATGTTTGGCTACCTCCAGGTGCGGCAAACAACCACCCTTTCCCAACATCCATCTTTGGAAGCAGAGGTAGCAAGCCACAAGCCTCGGAAAATTAATGACATTTAATTCATGTTTTAACTTCAAATTAAGGGAACGTGTTGGTGTCTTTGGTTAATATATAAGCGGTGTGATTGATTGTAATGAATGGAAGACAGAGAAACGCCATGAATGCACAAATATGGGGCAAGTAAACCGACTCATACTATAATGGCAACTGTACCTCACACTGACTTCCAGTTCGGGACTTAGAAAATTTCAGGCCGCATGATTTTGTTGAACAGAGGGTACATCTTACCAACACAAAGAATTTTTGAAACTATGGCCACTAAAACAAAAATACAGTCGTGTCCCCCTATCCACTGATTCAGTATCCGTGGTTTCACTTACCTGTGGTTTAACGCGGCCCCCCAAAATAATGAAAAATTAATGCAATCTATGGTTCATAAGTGTCCAAACGTGCGCCAGGGGAGAACGCGCTGTAACATGGTTAAATCCAGCAGCCCAAACGCGCCCTGTACTTGACTCGTCTTAGTTTGTCCCTGTACCCATGCTTCCCTGCAGAACTTGCCTCCATTCTGCTTCTAGCGTTCTCGCTGTCCGCATTAGTTGTCATGTTATTGCAGTGTTCGTGTTCAGAAAGTCCTTATTTACCATAATAATAATGGCCCCAAAGCGTACGAGTAGTGATGCTGGTAGTGCAAGAGAAGCCGTGATGTCCTTTCCATTAGTGAGAAAGTGAAAATTCTGGATATGATTGAAATAAAAAAAAAAAAATCATGGAGATTGCCAGGTTGTATGACAAGAGCAAATCTTCCATTTGTGAAGCGATGAAGAAACAAAGAAGAAGCTTCGTGCTAGTTTATCTGTTGGACCGCAAACTGCAAACATTTATGCAGTACCTCATGATGAAGTGTTAATGAACATGGAAAAAGGCTTAAATTTCTAGGTGGAAGATTTGTTGTAAAATGTGTAACAACAACAAGTTTTTTTAATTGCTTATGCAGCGCTTTGATGGAAAAACATGATTTTTATTGCTAATGCAACACTTTGATGGAAAAGCACGATTTTTATTGTTCTGTCATCCCTCAAAACTGTACATGATACTGTATAGTATAGGTACTGTATTTTTTCATTGGTCTATCATCTCTTGAGGATTAAGCTAAAAGTCAGAATCCCTTACCTTCATGAGTACAAGAGAAAAAGTACACTGTAAATGTACAATGTAGTGTACAGTACACTTTATTATTACTTTATTTAATGTTGGTAATGTCTTATTGTGCGTAAATTATCAATTAAACGTTACCGTATTTATGTATGTTACACGAATATCACATTATATAATGTTATATATAGCGTTCTGTATTATCTACGGTTTCAAGTAACCACGCTAAGTCTTAGAATGTATTACCGGTGGTTGTGGGGGCACTACTGTGCAAAGATTTAAGAGGCTGTCCATGCACTTTTGGCAAATGTCAGTGTTAAAGTCTGCCTGTTAGAGGGAGGAAAGCTTGGACTACCCACAGCAGTAAATGGAGGGAGGTCAATACCTTTGTGTGTGCTCCGTCACACTACTTTCTGAGAATAATGTCACACAGTATGATGGACCTGTACAAGGTCCTGTGGGATACCATTACAGAGTAAAGTAATTTATGACTTACTACCAAAAACAGTAATATGTAAGCATGTATAAGATGTACATATATTCACAGCCCCAGGGATCATAAAGCTTCCACCCCCCCCCCCCCCCCCCCCCCGACTATTTGCATACACCTAAACACTAATAATCAACACAAATATTACCACTAAATCTAAAGATTTTTTTTAATTATATTCTCATCAACAAATCAAAAAA
>Ga0131853_10023712_pt1 | contig 11076 bp, 10 predicted proteins | sample TergutLab28metaG_FD_92764 | JGI IMG/M metagenome (GOLD analysis project Ga0131853, IMG submission 92764) | Labiotermes labralis P1 segment gut microbial communities from Petit-Saut dam, French Guiana - Lab288 P1 (version 2) (version 2) | ecosystem: Host-associated > Arthropoda: Insects >...
ACCACAATCAGGACTGTTTAAAATCTTTATGTGGCTTACCTGTCAGTACATACTTTAGTGCTGTCAAGATTCGTTGGCTAATGGACAATGTTCCAGCAGTGAGAAGTGCAATGGAAGAGAAGCGTTGTTACTTTGGGACTGTGGATACATGGTTGTTATGGGTAAGATGTGTACTTAGCAAAGCAGAACACTGTGAGGTACACCATCTTTAAACATGTATATTAACCTTCTTTTTATCTGAAGTAAATTAAATAGGCTTAATGTGATTACCGGACAGTCTGTGTGTCTTATGTTCCAACTTTTGAATCATACCGCCGATTTTTACAAAACTCATTATCAATGTGCCATTGGAATCAATCCCAATGTTACTTTTTCATTTCATACAATTAGTAAGAAGATAATGGCGCACACTTGAAATTGTGACAATGGAGCAAAGCTAGCGTCACTAGTGTAGGATTCAACTATTATGTACAGTAATAAACATTAAGAACACAACTTTGTTAAAATAGTGTAAAATAACAATGTGGCTGCCATGCAAAAATTTGCTTTTGATTTTAGTTCGGTCATAATAACTTACAAACCACTGGAGTTAAGTGTGATATTAAGTGCAAGAACTAATGCAGAGATAGATTTGCTAATCAAACATGCAGATAAAGTATTATACGTTTTCCATGCAACCATATTATATTTAAAACAGGTTAATGCCAACTTGTTGAAAAACATTTCTTTATTATCCGTTAATTCTTGGAGATTTATCGGCCTGACAAATTGGCCAACGTCAGGGAGTCTTCTGTGACATGTTCAGTGTACATTTCTGCTTATATTGTAGAAGTTTCAAAAGTTATTGAATTGTTGTTGTGTTTACAGTTCTCAAAATCAAAGCTGTGCCATGTATGTGGAATGTAGAAACAAAATTGATACTAGTAGTAATAGGGGCATCTAATACCATCTCAAAATCATCCAGAAAATACCCGAGCAACATACCAAGAAAGCACGACATCAAGAAACTACAGAAAACAGTCATACTGTGCACTGCTCACATATTTTGAAAAGTACTATTGTAAAATTCTTGATTTTAAGCTTTCGCCGTGTTCTATATGTAATATGTTTTCCAAAAGAAAACATATTACATACTATTGTAAAATTTTCACGTTCGTACTGTGCATCTTGATTTTATCAAAGTTATTCATTCACCAACAAATGCACAAGTGATTGTCTTAAAAACGATATTAAAAATTTACATTACTTCTGAACACTGCAACACACACACATCAACCAGGACATGACCAGTATATGCAGCCACATCACCACCGATTTAATCACACACCGATGTACCATAATTGACTATTTTAATATAGTGTAACTTTAGTAAGTACTGATCATGAGATCCCTGAAGATGGTGTAACTGCATTGAAACATGTCAGAGCTGTTGTAATATAAATTTTAGTATTGGTTTTAAGACAATCGCTTGTGCATTCTTTGGTGAATAAATAACTTTGATACTAATGTAAAAGTTCAAGACATTTTTCATGGGGAAATAACGAACATTATGTGTGCCATGAATTGTAACAAAATAGCTGCATCATTATACTCCCAGAAACAGTCTGTTTCAGGTATATACTTGTAAATACCCTGTATAAAGGTGATAATTGATGATGATGATGATGATAAAGCAGTAATAACTGTGACAGTAATAATCATGATGATGATAATACAGTTGTTTGTATGTATGTAGGACTAAACATCCATGCAACAAGAAAGCAGGATTTACAAGTTCTGCTTGGAACTTATTGTTTTGATCATGAATTTTTGTTACAGAATCTGACTGGTGGCAAAAATGGTGGTATATATATTACTGATGTCACAAATGCATCCAGGACAATGCTTATGAACATAAAGTCTCTCCAGTGGGATTCGACTTTGTGCAGGTATGTTGGCCCATAGAATGATGAGTTGGTTCTTGTCTCCCTACCACAGACACAGTATTAAATAAATTGATCTTTCACAACCAATCACCATTACATACATAAAGTACTTTCAGTCTGTTGTTTACTCACCTCTGATTTTTTTCAGTGCCTTCATCATTGTTACATTTTTTCATTGCTTTTATGGGTAGACTAGACATGGATATACTGCTACTAACCAACTTGTGGATTTTCCCCAATGTCAGATTTTTTCTGATTCCATCCCTTCCTACTTTTTCTGTGTTCTTTGTAGTTCTGTAGTTGTGCCTCATTTTTCTCTTTAATTGAAATCAACATGGTGTCATACTCACTTTTTTTGAATGAGGGATGGGGTAGGTGCACTCTTAGTTGATATTAACTTTAATCTTCCATCTTCCTCTCCCAGCAAACAAATGTTATGTACCCTGCATGTACAATAGAAAGTGTACGGTGACTGTGTGTTTTATTACCAATCCATTTCAGTAGAGGACTACAAGTGTGAGTGCTGAAGTTATTTTTCAGCATTCGAGGATAATGTGAATGATCTGTAAGTTAGGATTGTTAACTTACAGACAGATTGACACAAACTCTCATACCTTGAAACTGTAATAAGGTAGTAAGTAAGGTAAGGTTAGGTAAGTTTGTTTGGCTAATCTCTTTCGGAATCCATCTTTGGGACTGAATGTTGTAGTGTGGGGGGGATTTAATGTGGTTGTGTGAACCGACATGCATTTCGTTCGTTTTGTGTGAACTGGAAGGCTCTTCATTTGCCTTGCATGAACCAGAATGCGTTTCATTTGTTTTGTGTGAAGCAGCATGGCATTCTGGTGCATTCTGATCCCAGTCAGTCAGTGACTGTGCTTGTAAAATTGGTGTATTAAATGTAAAGGTGATTGAGATATCAAAGAAGTTAGAGTAGTGATGGTCTGGAGTTGGCAGCGCCATGTGTGGAATAGGCAGAAAGGTTCTGGGAAGCTAACCAGCTGTTGGGAGGTAATGCGTAAAAGAAATGATGGAGTTTAGGGATCTGTTGGAGAGGCATGCAGAGGACATGATCTGGGATATAGTTGGTAAATGGAGGTACAGGAAGTGAGGTGAGGTAACCAGGAAAGGGGATGTGAGGGAAGCTCTGAAGTTTTTTACAGTGCGAAGATTAAGAGTCTTGGGGGATGTAATGTGTCTTGTGTGAGATGATGGCACACATTGCAGAGGACTATATTTTTCCTTCAGGGTAGAAATGGGGAAAGTAGGCTGGTGGTATGGACATGGAAGTGAAGGGTCATGATGAATAGTCATGGCCATTGGAGTCCAGGGCGAGGTAAGCAGGATGGGTCCAGAACAAATAAATGAGAAACATAGGTCCTGAAAAGGGCAGCTGTACAGTGACTTGTGGTCTATGTTTCTTCCCTGGTTGTGCAGGTGTATCTTATTGTTGTTCATCCCTCTAGTCCTCAATTGGTACTTGGGTTAGATCCTGCCTGTTCCATTTGCTTATTCTGGACCTCAATTTCCTGCATCATCCCACATTATGATTGGCTATTCCTGTATTCCATGGCTTATTTCTTGTCTTACACTTCATTGTAACTGGCTGTTTAACTGGTCTGGCTGACCTGTACCCCATAGTTCTCCAAAGTGTTGGCAATCATCTGCCAGACCATGTGACATTACATCCCAGAAGACTGCAGGTTCAGTACTCATCACCCCAAGAACCTCAGATCTGACTGGTAAAATCCTTTTTACCAATATTGTGACATTTAACCTTCCTCAACCACAGATTTAGAGAAAAATATATTTTCCATATTCCTGTCCTTTGGGTTATTACACTTTGTGCTAAGGTAGATGTGTTTGAACATTACAGAGGAACATACTGCTTTGATATCTTCTCCTTGAAGATGGAGGCAGTATGTTATTCTGAAACATTTGTACCCACATGCAAGACTGTATGGTGTCAGACCAAAGAAGACCACAGTGTGAATCTCCACTGTCATGAAAATTGCAAACTCAAATGCTTTGTTGTTTTTAGGTTCTTTGGTATTCCAATGGATTTGTTGCCTGAGATTCGCAGCTCATCAGAAATTTATGGCTGCTTGGCAGATGGATCATTGCAAGGCGTACCAATATCAGGGGTAACTAGGAGCAGATGCATTGAGTTTGAAAAAGTACAAATTACATGTCTTTATAAAGGCTGAAAAACAGCTGAGCAAGTAGATTGTTTTTTCCTATCAGATGGGTTGCATTTATGCCTTGATCCCTTACTGTGACGTGTCTACTTTTGTGGAAGATTTCTGATTTATTTGATGGAAATGAAACAATAAGTGTGACATACTGAATTGGCATAATTTCATTTCAGTGTTTAGGTGATCAGCAGTCAGCTCTTGTAGGACAGATGTGCTTCAGACAGGGTCAAGCCAAGAACACATATGGCACTGGATGCTTCTTGTTGTATAACACCGGTCAGTCTGTAAGTCCGAAATGAAAACAGTGTGTCCTCACATTATGTAATCTTTCCCTTGTAGGAGTTATAAAAATGACCCAGCAATCCATGATATGGACCATAAATTTTGCCTTACAGAAATACAGATAAATATTAAAAAGTTTTTAAACACAAAATGTGGAACAAATTATTTGGTATGAAATTCGGATCACGTATGAGCATCTGTTGATCATGTAGTAGGATATGTAATTGGCCATTGGCTAAACTACACACATGCATCAGTGATGTTGGGGTTTGACAGGTAGTGTGGTTGCTATTCCTAGTTTATTATAGCTTGTGCGTTAGGTTACCCTTATTTAAGGTAAAATTTTTTATTACAACCTCAGACCTCGGAAATGTCCATAGGACTGTATCTCGCTTATGTCATGAAAGTCAGTGGAAAATAAGGACCATGTTACAGAATTTCAAGATACAAATACATAATCAGCAACACATTGATTCTGTAACATGTAGGTTTGTTGTTGGTTCACATATTTGTATACACGGAATCAGAGGAGGCGCTTTATGAAAGAGGGAAGTAGCTGTATTCTATAGATAACTGTAATTTGTATTTTAAAATTACTGGATGAATTCCTATTGTCACAGACACATCAGCATTGTTTCAGACAGAAACTTCATCTCTTTCTGCTCCAAAAGCTGTCGATAGGCAAGATTGACTGTTCAGTCACATGTTCATTTCATTTTCCAGTAAATAAATAAATATAAATTTCTATGCAGTTTTCAGTTACTCATTTTAAATAGCCCCAGAACGTCTTTTTATATATAGAGTAACATTGCACCTAAACTAATGGTATGGCCATTGAAAGTTCAGTGGTATTTGTCAGTTTTACAGATAACCCTGCCATTTGATGTGCTATTACATATTCTTCCCTTTGGAATCACAGTTTATTGAATATTTATGCCATGAATTTGAAATGTTCTGAGAATACACCTGTATAGAACATGTGAAATTATAATGACAATAACAATGATGATGATGATCAACATCATCATCTAGCAGTGCTTTTTTTTTTGGCAAAAGCCAGCATTAACACTGAGTGCTGTTAATTGCTGGCATCTTTTGGTCTTATCATAGGCAACAGGAATTATTTTTGTATTTGGGTTTCATGTAGAGATGTTGTAACTTTCCTTTTCATGTGTTTGTTATAGAGACAGTTTTTAAAACAGCAACAAGAACAGGCCCAGAATTGTGTATTTTGTTCTGATGCATACCGTAGCCTCATTTATTGGTTAAATTTTTAATTGTCGCAAGATTCCCACTGCTGTAGGTAACTGCCATTTTTAGGTTTCAGTTCTGTCCATGTCGTTATTATAGTAGGCAGTTGTTGCCTCAACTGCATATTGTTTGGCTGTAAATACATTTCAGGTAGTTCTTGCTTTGTGCAATTAATGTGTTTGTGAAAACTACCACATAAATTGACGTAAAACCATGACCATTTTCTGATAGAAGATAGTTGATATTTCTAGGTTTGTGGGAGTAATTTCCTGTATTAGCTTATCGAGTATCACCAAAAGAACACACTACCATGAGTGTAATATTGTACAATATTCTAAAATACAAGTGAGATTTTTTTTTGAAAAACCATTTGCAAGGTTGACCTTCCCTTTCATATCTTTGCACATTCCAATGTACCAAGTGATGGCTGCTTGCACATTCAAACATTCAAAGCAACGTTTGAGCTGCATTCCATATTAGGACCATCATTATCTGCTCTGATGACAGTACTAAACAGTGACACCCTCTTCACAGTGTCCATGATCATAACAGCTGATTCATGACTGGTGTGAAGACTGGTGTGAAGAGTGGATTTGTTTGGTCAAGGTGCATGACTAATCCCTCTTCACAGTGTCCGTGATCATAACAGCTGATTCATGACTGGTGTGAAGAGTGGATTTGTTTGGTCAAGGTGCATGACTAATATCATCAGTTCTTTCTCTTGTTCATATCTTCTTAGAACATTGATTTTTACCTTAGTAGAAACCTCTTAATGTGTCTCAGTGCTGGAGCTTGTGTGGGAAGTAGGAACATGCTAGCTTGACATGCTGGAAGGACAAACAGGTCAGGACAGTGCAAAAACAATGTTTATTGTAAATTCATTCTAAAGTCATATAGAAACAGGCTGGTCCTAGTGAGAAGAGACTGGTGACAAGATGCTGGCACATGTTACACAGAGTTGGTAATGAGTTGTGAGTCTCATCTACTCTTTCTGCAAAGTGAATGTTTTATGAATAGAATTCCCAGGGTTTCTTGCATCATGCTTTGAGAGTTCCTTTCAGACTGCAAAAATTTAATTTTTTGACTGCATAAATTGAGAACATGCCTAAATTAATAAGCCATATAAATTCAAATGCACATAAATCAAAACCCCGTAAATTTAGAACTACCTGTGTCTAGATTTTTGCTTGGTTATGTCTTTATACATTTTTTATTTTACTATACTATATCTGATTGTGTATTACATTGTTGTATATTACATTATATTTATTATTTTAGTTCAGATCCATTTAATCCCTCCTTGCTGAGGGTCTGAGTGTCGGTGCTTTACCACCTTTCACATCTGTCATCTCTGAGACGGCAGGCATAAGCTGCTAGTGGGTTTATTTGTCTCTCTGTACATAGTGGCACAGCTTCTTCATTCAGAATGCTTCCACAAAGTTAATTGTTACAAGCTGAAACTACTTGGTGTACTTAAAGGGTAGAACTCTTCTGCACATTCATTTTTAGGCCTTACTATTACCATGAGATAAAGCATTCAAATTCTTATTTATTCTGATTTCCTGATTTTATGGAGGCCTGTCTATTCTCGCAGGTCTTCTGAGAACAATGATTCACCTTGTGTCAGTATTGGCTTCATTACATATACGTACACACAGAGGAATTTGGGTACAGTACAGAAAACTAGAGGAGGGATAGAAGTCCGGATGAAGGACTGATTGATACATTGCATCCTCTTCTGCAGACATCCTTGAGCAGAATCAAGCTTTGGCTCTTTGTTTATCAGCTTCTGAACTCATTTGGAAGTAGCTTCACCAGATTTTGACAGAAAACTTCAATTTCAAGTAGGTCTGAGGTTGCTGCCAATGTATGTGAACTGGTTGGTGGAATGGGAATCCTTGAAAGCAGTTTACAAGGAGCTGCTACTGTTGTTGGCATAGGGTAGTCTTGATAAGTCATTTCCTTTAGTGAATTCAACCTTAGCTTCGCTTACTTTTGACAGACATTGTAATCTGATTCAGAAATGTCCATCCAATTTGTGTGTTTGTGTGTGTGAGTGGCAGGCAGGAAGCTGAAGTGTTGGCAAATACGTTTTGCATCCCAGTGTACTTTTGACTTCACATTGTGACAGAATTCAAATTTTAAATGTTGGACTATTTTACAAATGTTGTGTGGCTTTACCAAGGGCCCTATGGCTTTTAAAATGGCTGTTGCTGTACACCACTGGGTACCTTAGATGTAAATCATCAGCAAGTGTTCATTTCCTCTTTGCCCTTATGGTATTCTGTCAGACCAGGAGGTCACTTCTTGATTTCATTCCTGACATTAATGAAATGGGCTCTTTGTTCCAGGAGAACTGTGACAAGGTTGTTAAAACCCCTCCTAATTCTTCATTCTTATGATTGTTAAATGTCGCACTTGTCAGGAACTTGATAGCGTGTGTATACCGACAGTGTATGAAGTAATGAAGGAGATTAACAGTTTGGTTCCATTCCTTATTCATGTCTCTGCTAATTCTGTTGTCATTCTCTGGAGTATGTAGTTGCCTAGTGCATATTTTTGTAATTTTAATAGATCAGGCCACATTCATTACGATTGTCCATCCAGGTGATTTACCATCTGCGTGCTCTGTTTGTGATTATACGTTTTGCGGTTATGTGAGGTATGTGCAGTTTGAACAGCATCTTACACATTTCAGTATTGTTCTTGGCTATGGTCTCTCTGAGGCTGAACTTGGGTTTGATGCCAGCCATTTTTTTATTCGTACACCTGTATATCGAAGGTTACTTTTATCAGGCCATGTTATGATATAGCAGTGGCATGTCCATGTGCAGTGTTTCACTGCTCATACGATTCATTCTTTGGTATAGTCCATGGTTACATGCATAGTTCAGATTTGTAGATGGACCTAGAATTGTAGGGTCTTTGTCATCCATGATTTGGTGCATCATGTTATTCTTGACTTTTGGGTGTTTTAACAAAATAGGCCTGCTTATGGACCTATAACAGAGGCTAGTATTTTTCAAGTTCAGGTCCTCTGATAACTTTTCACTTATAGCAGGGAGAGGCATTTACTAACTCAGAAAGTGCATTTGCACTTATAGATGAAGCTAGTGCAGATTTGTCTCATTTTCCTGAAGACAGATTATGCCAGATCTCAGCTGTGATCATTGAATTCCCATGTTTTCTGATGTCAAAATTAGGACTGACATAACATTTAAAATATTATATCAAACTCCTTGATATAATTTCCAGTTCGTAATTCCTCCTTATTGACTCATGCAGCACAATGTGGCAGTTTTGTGTGAACATGTCCAGATAATGCTGGAACTGGGTGTTATTATTTGGCCTTACACCTCACCATGTTCCAATCTGATTTTTCTTGTCCCCAAAGAATAATATGGCCTTAAGCCAGTTATGGATTACTGTGCCATGAATGAGAAGATTCATGTCGATTCAGTGTCATTGTTGTATGTTCTTTTATGCCGTCTCTGATTTTCCTGTGCTTAGGGTTTTTCTTTGTAGATTTGAACTCTGCTTGCCACCAAAATGCTAGACTGAATGGTCAAAACCACTTGATGTTTTTGCAACTGATGGGAATTGGCAGGGCTAATGCACTCCTACTCCTCTCTTCATTGTTTTAGAGTTCAGATTTGTGCTTTATTTTTCTGGATAACCTGTTCATACAGTAACATTTTTTAAGCACAATCCCACCAGTTGTGTCAATTGTATTACAAGTTACGTGATGCCGGTCGCATGGATGAGGTGGCAGATATTGGCTTTGCAACTTCCTGCAACATTTTCTTCGGGCATATATCTGTTTCCATTTGGTCTGTTGTGTTGGTTATAATCAAAGTTGAGCTTTTTTAAATTAACCACCTTGTGACATAAAGGATTGTGAGGATGATCAGTTATTTTCATAATTGAATAACCAGATTTGGCTTAATATGTTGCCCTAAATCAATGCCTGGCAGCAGACAAATACTGGATTTACTATTTTGTAGGACCAACTTTGTATGCACTAAGTATGTTCTTTACACGTAAATTCTTATATGTGTCCACCATCAGGGAGTCTTTGATGCCGTTTTCATAACGCTTTCGATTGGCCCATTGTACAATAGGTGAATGATGACACGTGTGGCGTGCTGAAACATGTTGGAGAATTGATAACATCTGAAGCATATATTTAGTGTGTATAAATTTGGTTCTAAAATATAATTATCAAATGATGCATGATACTTACAATATTAAAATTTTGTATTTGTTTGATGCCTTTATCAACAAGCTGCCTTTAAAGATGTCATGTGGAGGATTATGAACCCTTGTATTCTGTGTGTGGCACACTTTGTCATATGTTCACCATGCAAACCAAAACCTCTTCTACTGTGTTGGGCATCTGGTCTCTTGCAGGATTTTGATCTGATCATAAGAGGAGATTTTCAAGTTATGTATTACAACCTCTCTTGGTGCTTTTTATCTTGGAAGAATTTTGAGCTTAACTGAAACATGTTGGGTGACTTTGAAACCCCAACCAGTTGTTCATGTGGTGACTTTCTCATTTGCATTATTTTAACACTGTATGCCACTAGATAATTAGGCAAGCTTTCATCATCTAAATTGTCTGTAATACCCATAGCTTGAAGGTGGGACCGATAGGTTGACCCAAAATGTGGGTAACAAACTACTAATCTGTGCTGCATAAAATTCTAGACTAGCGCACATCTAATTTACACCACAATGGAAGCCCAAAACACGGATATAATGTTGAATTTTAAAGTATCAACACAATAACATCTCAGTAAAATCTGTGTGCATTGTCATAACTCATCGTTAATGTGCAGTGTGCAATATTAATAAAGCATCAAAACAAGAAACCATGTAATAATTCTTATCCTTCAAGAAATTAGAAGAAAAAGTGTTTCGTATTGATATATGGCATTGCAACTGTGGACACTGTGTTCTGGAAAAACACAGTGTTTACGCAGTTGTATTGTAGAACTGATAACACATGTATCAAATTTTGAACATGTACAGTATGTGTTTGTGGGCCGGGTAGCTCAGTTGCTATAGCGACTGGCTACAGGTGGACAGTCCAGGGATCGAATCCTGGTGGGGGCAAGATTTTCCGCACCTGTTCAGACCAGCCCTGGTGCCCACCTGGCCTCCTGTACAATGGGTACCTGGTCTTTCCGGGGGGTAAAGAGTAGCTGGGGTGTGACACTGACCCCTCACCCTCTTCTAGTGCCGTAGTCAAGAAAGAGTAGAGCTATACCTCTACTCCCCCTATGGGCTGTGTGGCCTGTACAGAGCCTCAGTGTCTGTACAAGGGTGCACTTTATCCTTTTTTTTTTTTTTTAAAAGTATTTTTTTATGTAGAAAATTCACCCATTTTTCAAATTTTTTTTTTCATGAATTGCGTTTAA
>Ga0131853_10023715_pt1 | contig 11075 bp, 7 predicted proteins | sample TergutLab28metaG_FD_92764 | JGI IMG/M metagenome (GOLD analysis project Ga0131853, IMG submission 92764) | Labiotermes labralis P1 segment gut microbial communities from Petit-Saut dam, French Guiana - Lab288 P1 (version 2) (version 2) | ecosystem: Host-associated > Arthropoda: Insects >...
GAACGAAAAAAGTAGGCCTAAGTAAAAATCCCAAGTACGAAAAAACGGGGGGGGGGGGGGGGAGCTGATGAAGAATGTAACTATTGTTATGACAAATCTGGATCTTCTGGACTGTCTGTGGGTTGGTTGATGAAAATTTGTATTAAATATGTTTTTAATCTTGGGTAGGGCTTGCCTGAAGTTGTGTAGGCTTGATTGTGGTCACAAGACGCTGTTAATTTCTTTTTTCCCGCTTTTCCATGAAAGGCTACTTAATTCCTTGAGCAGAAAATTACATGCTTCTATCCTTCGAGGACTTGTTGGTCTAAGTAAATTACAAAGAGTGGAGTATGATAAGTCATGTGTATTACTAGTTACAACTAATTTGTGCATTTCCTGTAATTCGATTTATTTTGCATTTCACTTAGATAGGAATCCGTCATTAGCGATACATTTTGTGATTAATTTGTTTGTGACTCGTTGGTCACGCCCTTGGCATAATTTACATGCATTAGATTTTATAAGTGGGTTTATAGAATGACAGTCACATGATTATAGTTGATTCTTATCAAAGAAATTGTGTACGTACGTTGTATTTTAACCACGTTTGAAACACAGACATATTTTCTCGGCATACATAATGGTACTTCTAGCCTGCGTGAAATTTACACGCTCTGACATTCCTAGTATCAACCATCAGGCATATAAAATGACATCGGCGATTTAACGAGTGTGGATCCGCGTGTACCTTGCTCTACACATTCAGAGGGCGATGGCTTGTGTCTTATCTGCATACCGTTACTGTGAGCGGGACGGCAGCAGCAGCAGCAGGTGAACAAGTCCCAAGGCTGCAACTTGAACTGTTTGTTTATTCAGCAACATACTCCATTGCATTGGTTATACAGTGGAATTACTACGAATGTTGAATTGAGATGAGTGTGGAGGTGGTCGTGGTTAATCGTAAGGTAGTTGGACGTGGGTGCGGTAATGAACCTTCGGGTTCCATAAAATGCGGGGAATTTCTTGACTAGCTGCAAACCAGTTAGCTTCTCAAGAAGGACTCTGCACCATGGAGTAAGTAAGTCGGACGTGGTTCGTAATCTGCCCAAGGGATGCACGATAATATGCTTATTTCATGACGCTGTTTCAACTGCTTTCCTTATGCGAATTACGAACTGTGAAAGATGTGGCAAGCAGCTGTTTTGGCCTGTCTGGAATTGGATTTCCCAAGATAGCCGATATCCGGTTGACTTAATGCGAAGTGAAACCTTGTCTCTGCCGAGTGGAATTAATTAGCTGAGCACTGTCCGCAGGCAGTGGATATTTCCGGAACAGACCTGACAATTCCCCAGCCCCCCCCCCCCCCCCCGTGTTGTTCCTTTGCTGCTAATTTGCCCCAGAAGTATGTTTTTATGTGCGACAGTGAGGAAGAAACCGCATTACAATAATAAGCAGAGTGAAACGTGAAGTGTGAATTTGTTTTTTGTTGTGCCGTGGGCCTGCTGTGTGATAGACCCGAACGGTGACTTGCCGTGGCTTAAATACAGCGACTAGGCTACAGCCTGGATTGTCCGGGCTTCGAATCCTGCAGAGGTAAGAAATTTTTCTTATCTCCTAAACGCCGAGACCGGCTCTGGGGCTTACCCAGGCTCTGCTCAATGCGTACGAGGGTTCTTTCTCTGGGGCAAAGCGGGCGGGGCGTGATATTAACCACTTCCGTTCAGCGCTGACCTTAAGAATGAGTAGATCTATACCGATACACCCCCTCCTCCCCTGTACCTTCATAGCGTGAACAGGGACAACTTCATATAGGTGAGAAAGACCAACAAGATGCACGCTTTTTTCTTACTAATTTATTCCAATTAAACTATTCTCTACCTGTTTGTTCATCATCAGGAGGTTATTTCTGTACACGCAGAATTCACTATTTTACCATACATCTGTGGGGTGTCTAGCCGCTGACACGCTGTGATTGGAACATGACAAGGCTAGTTTAATTGGAATAAATTAATGAGAAAAAATATGCATCTTGTTGGTCTTTCTCACGTATATGCAACACGATGCACAGTTCATAGAATGTAAAGAACAACTTCACCTTTAACAGCCTCTAGACAATATTTTACAGACGTTACAGATCCGTCACTGATCACCATACGATGCGCCAATTAGAAATGCTCGCAAAACAGGTCCCAAAGCGACTGTACTTTTGGGATGTGTCATGCAGATTTGTATTTTGTTTAGTGGAAGTGTCAGGTTTTCTTTTTAGTACAATGATTATAGGATATTAGCAATAGATCATAAACAGGGTGTATGTTTGTTAAGAAAACACTGGCATCTATATAAAGAAGGAATTGACAGCCAGAAGAAATAGCTATAACGTTCGGTAAGAATGTCTGCACATTGAATCCCAAAGCGGTTCTATACTTACAAACCGAAAGGCGGAATGGTCTAGAGACGCCTGCCGCAATATGAACGGAACAATTTCAGGCCTTGTAAGGGGATGATGGAAGCTCGGTTCTTTATTATTATTATTATTAGTAGTAGTAGTATCTGCTTTCCATTTTAATGCAAATGACGGAAGTCTACATCATGTTTCTGGGTTGAAGTTTAGCTTGCGTTTCGTTTGACAATGACAACTACTGTAACACTGGAACTGGGCTTATGAAATTCGATATTTAGGTAGGTCAAGCATACCTACACTGTGTGTGAGTACAGCAGCAGTCGTCCGTTGCAGACATGGCGAATATTCGAAACTTTGATGGTTGGCTTCTATGAACACTTTAAATTAAAGTGTGCAGAATTAATACTTTTGTAATTTCTTTCACAGAAATAAGATGAAACCAGGTGTAATATTGATATTTGTTAAGTTTTGTAAATACGTGCGCTCGAAAAGTAGGTTTGGTGTGCTGATATTGTCGCTGAACCATCAAAACGCTTTACTGTAGGTTCGTATCTGTCCAGTCCTCTTTCAATTTTCAATATTTGGTTTATGATGCCATAAATCATTAGGTACAGATAAGCTCTATTTATCAGATCAGATTAATTGAATTATGTATTAATTAATTATTGATTGATTGTTAAGTTGATTTTTAGATTCATGGTTCAGTGATGTCGATAGGTGGGCAGGCTTGCGGGCGAAATTGAATATGAAAATGCCATGGGTAGTGAATTGATTGATTGTGTGTGATTAAGTGAATTGCGTGAATGATATATGAATCGACGAGAGCGAACTTTATGGCACGTTCCATTAAGGTGGTAATATAAGATTAGGAGGCCTAGGCAGCATCAGTGAACTTTTATGACATCCCTCTGCAAGTTACACGTTCTAATTTGCTTGTAAAAAGAACAATATTCAGGCACTTTACATGGATACGAGGCTGACAGTGAACAGTGTATTGAAAGATTATTGGAAGTAAGAGACTCGTAACCAACAAGCTAACCTGTTGGAGCTGGATGAGCAGAAGTAAGAAGCCGTCGAATCAGGAAAAGATGTTTTGTTGTATTATTGCATGGCTCGTAGCCAAGTTACCTCCTGAAATGCGCCTCCCGAAGATCGTCCACTCTTCTTATACAATATAGCATACGTAAGATTGAAGCTATCCCGCTACCCCGCTACCCCGCTATCTGTATTCGGATTGTGGTCTTCCGGGGTCGTAATGCCATGTAGTGTTATCGTTGGGTTCCATCTTTTGGGAGGAACATGCTGCTATCTTGTTTAGGGGCGAAGTCGGAACGTTGAAATGCAGTCGACTGCAGTATGTACGCAGGATGCATGGAAGGTGTCCTGTTAGATGAACGGAATGGGGAATGGAGATCGGTCGCAGTCGGAGGCAGTTTATCTTGAGTTTGACCGAAACATGTTGGTGATCAGCAATATGGAATAAAAATACATTTTAAAAAAAGTGCGTTCGTTGGTTTTCTGTATATATATATATATATATATATATATATAGATTGCAATTTAATGTCCAAGTATGAATCACATTAAAATTACTGCATTCGCTTTACTGTGAAGATGGACACGTTTATACCGATAAAACTATGCGACATGACAATTGCAGGTACTATAATTGCAGTGTGCTTGATCTTGTGTTCGGGTCTACTCTTTGGTTTCTGTTGGAACGCGAAGACAGGGAAACGATCAGACTTCCCACTGTGCGTTCATATCATGCACGTTTTGCGAACATTGCTTTATAATTTGGGGTTTGAAGTAAATCTCACTTAATCATTGTTTTAAGCTTGTATGTGTAATTCTGACGCTGTATAGGACTAGCAACAAGAGATGTCTCCTATTTGGTTTCCTTTGATAAGGAAAGAACTCAAATGTGATTTAGGTTAAATGTGTTTTTCTTATGTTATGTGTTTTCGTGTGTTTGTGTTTACTTCTATCAGCAGAGGATGCTGGTTGTCTTTATATGCGACTACTTCGTTCGTATTGAATATTTTTTTTATATTTTATGGTTGGTAAATTGACTTGCAGACCTATTTTAAATTTTTATGCCATCGTCTTTTATATTTTTAGGGTTTGTGTATTTGGTATTTATATTTTTAGATGTATTGGTTTTTGTTTCTTGTGTGTGTATCCTGTTCATGAGTGCGTTGTATTTTTGGTCAGTTGTGTTTTAGTATTAGCGGTTCCACCCGAAAAAGGAAGCAGTTTGCTACCGAAAATTAGTGTGTTGTTTTGAGTATTTTTTCTTGTCAATACTGCTGATATTTGTAATGTATAATCATTGTCAGAAACCTGCGTGTTACATATCACAACAATAAGAGCTAACAGGGAATGCAGAGAGCGATTTAGGATTCTACTCAGCGAGGTATTTTATGAAATGTAGTTCACTTGGTATTCTTAAGGTAGTTAAATTGAGAACGTGCAGAATTTTAATTCTGAATTCTTGGAAAAGGGGCAGCTGTTATATGGTGATGGGGCTGAGAGGATAGCATTACAACGGATCTGTTGTGAGGGTGGGAGTTTGATGAAACTGTCTCATGATCATGCTCATTGGCGGGTTTTGTCGTTAGAGACATTGAGTCATTTCGCTGTGCTACCTGATTGTTAGAACCCTAAATGACATGTATTTTCGGTGGCTGGGATTCTGACATTGAACGAGCAGGTTGTGTGCCATTGTCACCATGGAATGTGCCTACGTCATATAGCCTTAACGTTCGTTATGGCTTAACCTCAAGACGTTTCGCAAGCAAAAAGAGAAGGATTAGAGGCAACTTTACTGTGGTTCGAATCGGAGAGTCTTCACCATGAGTGTTGCCTGGATGTGAATGATCTGCTTTACGTAATTGTATTTGCTTTTAGTGCTTTAGTACAAGAAGTGCTTAAACTGAGTAAAAACCCTATTTGGAAAGTCATATGCATCTCACCGCTAGTTTCATATATGCAGCTGCTTGACCGATTTCGAAAGAATTTGGTATTGGGGTTTGATGCCGGAAGTTGATGGCGAAGTTGCATTTGTAAGCCTCGGTATGTAAATTGTCAACGGAAGACGTATGAAGCAGTAAGATGTTCCTGTATGTCTCTTACGGCGGTGAGAGACATCAAGGAAGTCGTGCGGTCATTAGTACTGTGTCCTGTGCAAGGTAGTGTTTCATTTTCAGGTATCTTACGCGTATGTGCTGATGTGCAGGATTGGAGTGAAGTACTGAACTTTAATTTTGGTTGTATGGACTCTCCCGTATGGGCTCTGGCATTTCCGGTCCGTGGTTTGATATTAATTTTCATGTTCTTCCTGTGTTCGTCTATTGTTGGTAGATGTCACCAGCAGTAATTAATACTACTTTGAAGCATACCCCTCCCTTACATTTATTGGATTTTACATGGAATAAATGCGTAAGTTATTCATTTATGTATATACATTTTGGACAGCTCGGTAAGAGGGTTGGATGGCTGAGGTTCGGTTTTTGGGAGGTACAGATATTTTTCCGAGTCACCATTACCAGACCGTATCTGGAGTACGGGTATTAATATTATGTTGTATGCATAGTGATATAAGAGCCGATACTCAGTAACGTTGAAATAAGTCATATATATGCGTGGAGGTAACAGGTTATTGTAGATGAACTGATAGTTTTGAACTTTTGAGTTGGTATGATTGTAAGCGCGAGATAGTAACTGGCGAGTTGTTACAGTTCATATGTACTTTATAATGAACACCCTTTCTATACGACTTGTTAAGATCTGATTTATGTTGTTGTCGGAGTAATAAATTAAATATAGGTGGATATATTGCAATGGGATGCGCATTGAAGGTCACTGGTGAATAAATACACGTCTAAGGGTGTGAAGTACAAAGGATTAAATGTCAAGGAGATACAGGTACGAACTTTATTTTTGTTTCTGCACTTTCTTGCACGATGTGGGTAACACGGTCGCATATAGGACAAGTTGTGGCTGTCCGCATATTTCGTCCGGAGAACCGCCTTGCAGGTTTTGATATGAATAGAGTTTTAGAAAAGCATATTTTATGTTTTTCGTGTGGTTATTTGTTTTCTGTTATACATAACGGTGAACTGAATATCATAACGTATATATAACAGTATTAAAAGTTGAACAAACTTTCGTTTCGATGGTAATTTTTTGTTTGGGAATCTGAAACTTGTTTTGAAGTGTATTGAGGTTCAACAGGTAGATGCCAGTGGCGGATTGGTATTCCATACAGGACAGGAAATTTCTTTGTCAGCTGCTCGACTATTTGGCTGCTAAAGAAAGACTTTTCTCCTTCGTTGTGAGGATAATTATCGTGGACTGAGTGAGTAAACCGTCGCCTAAATGTGTGACTGTTATGAAGATCTTAACTGGGTTTGTCATGGGGAGGCGGTCAGACAGGGGAGGACAGTCGAGGGTGCTGTACTTGTGCTTTAGAAGCTATGAATAACTGACAAAACAAAATTATGAAATTCATAAATATTATTGTAGATCCTACTATTAGAATGGCTGGAAATTCAGCTTAACGTTGTCGTTTTTAACGCAGGTTTCTTCCTAAAATACAAAAGAGCGGGCCTTCGAAGTCGCCATGCTGTTTGTGCGACCCTCCGACTCAAGCTTTGAACCATCTGACTGCTTCGCACGATACTTTGTGTGATCGTTATATCACTGGAGGCCACCTCATCTCCGTACTTTTAAATACATACAGCAGTACAAATAACTTAATGGGCCCGAAAATTTGTGAGGCGGGGGCGATTTTAGCTTTGCTTACTCTTTTACATGTCCTGCAGTGATATGTGCCAAGAGAACTTGGAAAGCTCTGCAACCTTTGTTCAGAGTATAATTTGCCAAAGTGTGAAACAACAAGCCTGCAGCCCCGCAGGCTCCTCATTAGCTTCACTTTTGAGCGAAGCATGTGAAGTGTTGTTTGTATGTCAACAGTTGTAGTCACTGTGACAGTGTGATACTGTGAGGTTGTAGACTCCAGTTGAAACGTGATGGCACACGGTCACGCACGGGAGGGGAAGTGAAGGAGAAACTGGCGAATGGAGTGGGTAGCCATTACCCTTCACACTACCTCGGAACATTTTGTATCCAGCATTACCACCACTGATGCGCACACCTCGGCTGCCAGTAGTTGACTGAACTGACGCCCCCGCGTATTTAAATGGACTCGTCCGTTTCGCCGAAAGACGAACTCTAGTTTCTGCGGTTGTGCCATCACATTTCAACTGGCCTATACCCGACTGATTTATTTGGTACTTAAAGAATAGGGTCTGCATAAACACAAGATGCGATAATAAACTGTAGGGATGCTAATTCTGCAGTGGGAATTTTGGCTTTTTGACTTCTGCTCGGAGCTGCTACATAAGACATCGATTATTGTCACAGCTGAACTAAAATATGTGGCAAATTAGAAAACATGTGTCTTTGGCAGTCAAGTGGGAAAACGTGGCTTATTTGGTTATATCGTCATTTCAAATGTTAGTACCCTTTCGGAATAAGGCCTCACGTTGGATGCGTGTAATTGGAACGTTAAGACCTGTGCCAAATAAGCTTTTGTTGCAGACGTTCTGATGCCTGTGCTGCTTATCATTTCGCCCTATTGTTGACGTTTCATGCTCTTGGTATTTTATGTAGGAACGTTCATACATTCCCAGCGATTTTCATCAGTAAGGAAGGACAGATTATGGATTTTCACTAGGCTCCTTCTGGAGTGTTACGGGTTATGCACTGATCCTTTGCACTTTGTTTGAAATCAGCAGGTATGGGATCAGGCCATAAAACAATTTTTTATTGTTAAATGTGGGCTTGTCCTGCTGTTCATGACTGGCATCAAGTTCCTTGCCAGTTGACCTATGCAACGAACATTTTTTTTTAGTGGGGGAGAGAAGACTGGGCATTTTTCTTGGTATCGTTAGAGCATCTTAATTATTACAGCCGAACGTCTTAGACATGTTGAGTGTTTGAAAGAAGGCGAGGCGCAGTCTTGTGAAGTGTGCAAGTGCAGAGCGATTGAGAATACGCCGCCTTCTGCTCCTGCCAGCTTCAGTTTATACCAGTATGCTCTCTCGTAGGGTGGGGGAAATTAAATTTAAAACTTTATAATTACGTTTAGCTCATGGTTGCTTGCCTTTGTGAATTTTACATAAAAGGGAAGTGGATATTGTGTGTGTGTGTGTGTGTATATATATATATGTATATGTGTGTGTACTATACGTGTATATATGTATATAAAGGGCGACCGCGTCTCAAAGGCTTACAGAATTTCATCTTTCTGTTTCTAAAATGAACGATGCTGTGCACTACATTCAAAGGACAGGGGAAGGGGGGGATAAAATGATTATACGGAAAGAAACCTGTTGATATATTATGTATACGTGAGATTGTATACACGTAGACACATCTGTTATAGCCACGAAGAGTATGTAATTGCTGCATGGAATTACGAAGGCAAAATCCTTCCGAAAGTATTATCACAGGTACACTGTCTGCGGCTGCATTGTAATACAGAACTACAGCCAAAACACGAGGCATAATAGTAAGTATAGAAATGTGGGCAGGGCAAAGAGGGAGGACCTGTGAACAGGGAACAAAGAAATGAGTGGGGGGGAGTACACAACAATTTAGCCGTTCTGACTCCTGGGAGGAGGTGGAAATTGTAGCAGGAACAAGAACGTGTATACGTGCCTTTGGTTTTGAGAGTTTCAGAGTCATAATGTACAGAGATTCAGGTGTGTAACTGCGTGTCTAAGTGTAGGGTGTGCGTTAGTTTGATTTTCTGCTATGATAAATCAAAGTAGTTAAGTGATTTATGGTTACTAACCCTAATCCGGTACAAGATATTATGATGTCAGTAGTTCACATCTTAGCATACATGGGGGAAATAAAAAAAAAGTATAAAGCACTTGTTCGGAAAACTTCAAGGAAAGACATAATTTTGTAGACCTGGAGTTAATAATATTAAATTATAGTGTATGTTGAGTAACTGGGTTTTGAGGATGTTCACTGGTTTTAATTACCTCAGTGAAGGGTCTGCATGGACTGTCTGTACTCATTGTGGTATTTCGCCTTCATGTTAAGTAAAAAGAGGAGAAATTATGGCTGAGAAACCGTCAGTTTCTCATGAATGGCCGCCCCGCAGAATGAGCAGAATGCATAGTGGTATTTCTGTTTCTTGTGTTAAATCGCCCCCTTGTTCGGGCCATCACATTCGTTTTACACTCACCCACTTTGAGTTATTCCTCCGCATATGAAGGAGTGAAAATACTGTCTTTTCCCTGACCACTGAGTAACGCTTACAAAAATCCTTTCGTGCCTTGGTCTACGATAAAGTGCCATATTTGGCTGGATGTCATTTGTAGTCATGAAAGTTTTAAAGTGGCAACCTATATTTCATTTGACTGCGTGTTTAAAATTTGTAAACAATAACCTAAGGCACTCCAACATTCTTTAATGTGGCACCATGTGGTTTCCTGTTTAGGCAGTAACGTTTAGAAAGAGCTTGCTACCTCCGTCTTTAGCGTAGCCCACGCTTAGTTTACTTCCCTGAAGAAAAAGCAGCAAGTTCCCCGAAGCGCTGGTACTTATGTACCAGTACCAATCTGCGTGGCTTCATGCCGCAGAAACTGGAAACTTTACTAGAACGAAATGAGAGCCTCACGCCTCGCATCTCACTAAACCTGTGGTAGCAGTACTGATTGGTTCAGCACTGCTCGTGCGAGTGCCACCCGCCAAACAAGATATTGAGTCGCTTCCACCAATCTCCCATTCTCGCAACCTTTTTGCTTCTGTATGTTTGTATATATTATCCTACATTCTCCTAATGTTCCAGGTTGATACTTGTAGAGGTGTTTCCCCACCAAAATTATGTACGGGTACCTAGCCTCCATTATAGCCGCGTGTGTAGCAGCACTCAATAGCCTTCTTTACTTCGCAGTGCTAAAAGCATCCTACGATTCTATAAATGACGGGTTTTACGGATATTCTGCACTTTCTGAGTCAGATTATCGGCTATAATGTAAATGCAGTGTATCATCATCGAGAAAGGAAGAATTTGTAGCATCAATTCCTGATATGGTGAAAAAGTGTGATCTTGCAGCTTTTCAAGGCGGGGATTATTCAGGTGGTGGTCTGTTGGTTGTGACACCGTGACGTCTTGCAGATGGATCCCTCCCTCTACCTTACGGCGCCCCAGGCATTTTACCGCACACCAGTAACAGCGTTACATTCGAGCGGGATAGGAATTGCACATGTGCGAAGAAACGCATGTAGGCCTTGACGTAATGTTGTTTCCTGCGTGGTCCCGGTGGGGAACGTATCGTGGATGTTGTTCCAGGAGGGACGGAGCTCGAACCTCAGGTTAAGACGGGGAGTTGGGCAGGCTGCAAAGACTCTCTGTAATCCCCACGTCCAGTGTACTGGAGTTTATTGTGCATAAACAGTGAATCATGCTGTTACAAGTGAACTGTATGAAGCGGGGTTTACTAGTTGCGTCCCGCGGTCACTTTTCAGATAACGGCTATGTATCAGTTGTGTCCCGACCTGTTTAGGGTCAGAGTACTAGGTGCGTCCCGCGGTCACTTTTCAGGTAGATCTCCGTGTCATTCAGGGCTTCCCCAAGTTCCGTTTCCCAAATAAATTTGCTGACAGAATGGAA
>Ga0131853_10023716_pt1 | contig 11075 bp, 6 predicted proteins | sample TergutLab28metaG_FD_92764 | JGI IMG/M metagenome (GOLD analysis project Ga0131853, IMG submission 92764) | Labiotermes labralis P1 segment gut microbial communities from Petit-Saut dam, French Guiana - Lab288 P1 (version 2) (version 2) | ecosystem: Host-associated > Arthropoda: Insects >...
GATAAGGCGAACTCCTTCGTTAACATTGCGGGAAGCTCCTGAAAGGAGCTGGCTCATTTCGGCGTACAAGGGCGCGGTCAAGGGAATGTGGCGACCAAAGTTCCTAGCAAGCGCATTTCGTACCAGAAGCAGCCAGTGCTCAATTTCCGCGTGTTCTGCCGTGTTGATAATGCGCCAGCGGTTCTGCGCCCGCACCAGCGTTTCTTCCGCCTGCTCCATTGCACCTGCAAGGAAGTTCGCCTGCACTGTGGTAAGCAATGCCCTGACATCGCGGACGGCGGCTTCGTTTTCAAGGCGGACAATTTCCTCGCCAAGACGCAGCACGTTGGTATCGCGGAATTGGCGCAGGGGATTTGATTCCAGTAAGGCAAGGGATGCATCGTACTGCTCGGCTGCGCGCGTAAGGTTATTTCGTGCGGTGTCAAAATCGGAGCGGTTAAGGGCAGCTTGCGCCGCATTAAAAAGACGATCCCCTTCGCTGTGAAGGGCGGCGGCGCGGTTCACCTTGCCCCTGCCAAGTGCAAGAGCTTGATGTACGCGGCTCTGCAGTGCCAGAAGCTGCTCGTGCAAAGTTTGCGCTGTATGATGCAAAGCAGCCATTTCAGGTGCGGAAAGCGTATTGTTTCCCTCGTTTGCGTAATTGCCCATAAGCGTTGCGGCGGCGGTAATATCAGCTTGAAGTAATCCTGCGATACGGTTGAGCAGATCGATTCCTGGACTTACATTGAGTGCGGCAAAGTTTTCAGGATTCTCATTTTCCTCAGCAATGCCAGAAACAAGCCTTTCGCCCTGAAGCAGCTCAACTTCACGCGCCGTTATCTGCCTGTTTAAATTCTCGTTTGAAATAGCATAGTGCGCAGTAATAACGGCAAGAAGCCTTGCTTGAAACCGATCGGCAAAGCGCGCGATGAGGGAATGCGTTCTCGTTAAATACGCTATACCTTCGGAAGGAACGCTTGGATACTCGGCAAGAACTCCTGCCTCAAACGATCGAAGATCGGTTACTAGCGACTGAAGCTGATTGCGCAAACGTTGATTGTGCGAAAGCGCATTGGCTAAACTTAGCTCGCCCGTTTGCCACAACCTAAAAGTGTCCACATCTTCACCCGTGATTGCTGCCCCGCGCTGCAACGTTGTTACCGTACGCTGGAGGAACGAAATTGACACGGTCATACTTCGGAATTTTATGTACGCAGGAAAACCGTCAAGCGACAGAGTGCGCTCACTTCCAATGGCGGCAAACGCGTGCGAGGTACGAAGGAAATCCTGGGCGGCGGCAACAACGCGCGAAGCCGCCTCGAAATGCGTTGTTGCCTGCGCAAACGATTCAGCTTCCAGCGCTATGTAGCCTGCTTCATACAGGCGGCTTGTGATATTCGTAAAGGCAGTTTCCAGCGGATCAAGGGACTGATGCCACAGGCGTTCCACAACGCCCATCATCCCATCGCGCGATCCTGGATGCCCTGAAATAAGGCGGCTTGCAAACACCAAAAACGATCTGCCGCTGGAAAACTCTTCGTCCGTCTGCAAACGGGTAGCGAGGGTATTAAACGAACTCCATGTGCGCGAGAAGTTTTCCTGCACCGTAACAAGCTCCCGCATACGGGGAAGAAGCAATCCGTACAGCCGCTGAAGCTCCGCAAGATCATTTGAATGAGTTCGGTCAAATTCCGCAATCATTGCAGCTGCGGCAAAAGGACGCAGCAGTGCGTTAACCAGCTCAATGTTTTGATTGATGCTTTGAAAGTTACGCGAAACAAGCGTTTCCGCTTCCCGCCCAAAACCTGAACTAAAGAAAGCTTCCTGATAAATATCAAGACCAGCTGCATAGGTAGCAAGCGCAGCTGCAAAATCATTGTGGTTTAGCTGCCGCTCCGCAGTCTTAAATACCGCCTCAAGACGATTTCGGTTGATGTTGAAATCCGCAAGACGCCACACTCGATCCAGAAAGCTGCTGACAAGCGGATTTGAAGGATTCTCAAGGGCTAGCATTCGGTCGATAAGCCGTATCATCTGCGCATTGTTTTCAGGGTTTTTCTCGACGGTGTTAAGGAGCTGCTCGGCAAGATCGTTAAACTGCTGGCGGATTCGCACAATGCGCCTAATCCGCTGCTGTCCTGCAGAAAATCGGGAAGGGTTATCCTGAATGTATTCGGAGACAAGCTGCATGGCTGCATCGTACTCTTTTGCGGCGATCAACTGGTCGACACGGGTGAGCGTATCAGGCTCTCGCTGCCCATACACGGAAGCCGCTGCGGTAACGAGGATAAACACCGCAAGCCACAGTTTCATGCTGCCATTCCTTATACGCGGAAGGATCATACTAAACGCCATATACACTAACCTTCATCTATCATACAGGAGAAAAGGGTATTGGTAAACTACAGAATATATCAACTTTAATACTATACTACAAATACACTCAAAAATCACTGAAATCAATTTTGCCCTGAAAGCAGCACCAGCAGTAGTTTCCCACAAACCGTACAAGGAAACGAATATTGCAACTGTCAGTACATCATCCTGAGCTGTAATAGTAGCTGTTGTGCTCCTTTACGGTTTCTATCTTTGCAAAACACCCCTCTATGCTTGCGATTCTGTCCGTGGCATCCTACGAACAACCCTTGCCTATTTTCACTATCTAATGATAGTATGGATAAATACACTATTGGCTTTGCATACGGAATATGTTCCCGTAAAAAATGGGAACTTTATACTGTTCAATAAAAGGGGATTGCTGTGCCAAAAATAAGATTATGGGCAAAATTTAACGCCGACACTGCGGAAGGCGCGGATGTAACATTCAAATTGTTCAGAGAAGGCGCAAATTACAAAAGAGATAAACCCATTGAAATATTCCATACTGTCACAAAAGATTATGAGGCATGGGTAGATTGGGAAGTATATGATGTCCGTCAGCCTGATGACAAAACACCGCTCAAATATTTTTACACCATAGATACTTTTAGAGCAAAAACAGCAGTAAGTAACCTTGTAACAGTTGTTTGCCCACGCTTGCTAGGTGTCAAATGGGAGCCTGAGTTTATAGTGCATAAGCAAAAAGCGAAACTTACCATATCGACTTTTGAAGCCATAGATTTGACATGGAAGGTTCAGTTTTGGCTTCGCGGTCCGCTTAAGCCCAGTGATCCTGTTTTTGAATATTTAGAATCCGGCGAACGCCTTACCGTTCCCGCCCTGTTAAAAGACGGCAAGTACGTCCCCGATTTTTCCGTTTTAGACAAGGAAAAATATCCGAGCGGCAGTAATTTAGCAATGCGTTTTTGGAAGAATGGCAGACCAGAACCGCACAAAATGGTTTACGAGCAGGAAGTAACGTTTGACCAGGATGATAAGGAACTGGAATTTGATTTGGTTTGTGTGTCCGATAGCATTATTGCCGGGCTTGGCGACTATCAGATCGTTACTGAAATTATAACGGATGATGATGATGTTGCCAAAAGACCCCAAGAAGCTTTATTTGTTGCCCTGAGCGCTATCGAGGAGTAATGTGATGCCTTCTGTTTTCCGTTTGTACAAAAATAGGGCTACAAACAGACAGGCACATTTTTTGCCGCTTGTTTGCCCACTGTTTGCCTTTGCCCTGCTCGTCTGCGTGGAAGTGCCCGCCCAGCAAAACCCCGTAATGACGCTTATCCCTTCGGTTGAGCCTGAACAGTTGCGGAACGTAATGCCCGGAAGCTGGCAAAGCCTCCAGCGGCTGACGGAAGCGGAGGAGCAAGCGTTTATTACCTCGCATACTGCCGTTCTTGAGGAAGTTGGCAGATTCGCGATGCGGGAGCTTGGACACTGGTGGGGCAGCGATTTCAATTACCTTATATATCGGCAACAATTTGCTACAGGCGCATTTTACCGGCTAGTTGTTCTTGGTAATTTTTACCGGACAGTTGTTCTTAGTAATAACGATGAGATTGATTTTATGTCGCCTGTAATTGAGTTCGCCCAAGCTCTTGTGTTTCAGGGCGCGTTGCTGGCGCGATCCCGTTATGGTCAAACCAGGGGCAATGATCTGTATGGAGCTGTACGCTATTTTGAAAGTCTTGATATTATTGCGGACAGTAATGGCGCAAGGGGTGTTTTGGTAACACGGATGGAAGTGAGAAACTGTAACGTTGACGCTTGGACTGACGATCCTGCCGACTGGCACACTACATCGCCACGGCGTAATGGGCAGTTATACGGTACAGAGGTGAAAGGCGAATATTTCCCGCTTAATTTTACCTTGCGTGAAGGGCAAAGATCGTTTGAAATGCAGGCTTCCGATATGCTTGTAGACCCCATAGCTCCTTTGCGCTACGGGTTGCAGAACGCTTTTGATGGCAACCCTTCCACTGCGTTTGTGGCAAATGGCAAGCTAGGTCTCTTAGGGATTATGATTCATAATAGATTTTTACCAGAGCCTATTACCAAATTTGCTATTATAAATGGATTTGCCGCTGATTTAGCTTCTTATCTGCATAACAATCGCATAAAAACAATAAGTGCTTTCTCTGGTCGGTCAGAAGGTGTGATGCAATTAACAGATAACACCCTATCATGGCAAGTAATAGAAAGTAATAGTGAATATTTTGACAACTTAGAAGTTTACCCCGGTGAAAGATATAACAACACTGGTGTTTCTGGGTTTAATATTTTTCTTGAAAACCACGGCTGGCTTTTTGGAGACATAGATGAGCGATAGCACAGATCACCAAAGAAATCTGCCTGTTCCCTTTTTTTCGCAAAGGCAGGTAACGTATCAGTGGCAACGACTTGCCCGTGGGATTCGTACCGAAAATAATATATTAGGCGAGAAAATAGAAACTCAAGATGCCGATTCTATCTATGGACAATCTGCTGGTTTTTATGCGCACAATACGGCGATTGGCGATAAGGTCAATCTATCTGCCGCAGTTTGCAATGTTTTAAGTATGTGTATGCTTCTACACTATTACGGTATAACCGATGACTCCCCCGATGAAATGCTCTACAAAATTTTTACAACGAAATTCCGGGGTGGCGGTACTGGCACAGGCGCGTTCTTGCCTTATGATTTTCGGTATCAAAGACGGGGATGGGCAGTGCTTCAGTCATATTACAATTTGAAGCAGATACCGCATTTATTGTATAATGTGCCAACTTCATACATAAGACACTTTGATGGCACGCCCCCGCAATCCCCAAATCCATTGCGCCTCGATGGCGTTAAGGAGCAAATAAAGAAAGGAAACCCTGTCATGATTTCCTACGGTCCTATCAATGACGGCACCCAAAATCCTATATTATACCGAGGGCATATCGCAGTTATACGTGGATTCACATCAAGCGGGAAAGTCATACTCAACGACCCGTGGGGAGATGTGGGCACAGCAGCCGGCAGCTTGCGGAGCGATAATTTTGGACGGTTTTTTACGGCTACTTCTTGGTGGGCAGATCAACCAGTTTATAGTAATTTGGGCATCGGTGATAATACGGTAATTACAGAAGAAAATATGCATAGATTTATGGTAAACCCCAGAAGCCGCAACCCTCATTTTTTCAATGCATTATATATTGAATATCCACACATCTGGTCTTTCCCGTTTAAACAGGGCGCAACTGCGGCAAATCGCGGCACCACCTTTCGTTTCAGCGAGCCGCCTCGCCCGTTGCAAGCTGGCGAAGCTGCCCCAAATCCGCAGCAGATAACTACACAAAGGCGCATAGATCGCGAGAACAGGGTTAACGCGATGCTGCGTTTTGAAGATTTTGCGCACGCGGGGTTTCCGGTAAATCTTCAGCGCTTGTGGCATGACGGCATTCATCTTAATGGCAACGGTCCTGTCTACGCCATCGGACCGGGGCGTATTGTAGCCGCGCGGATAAAAGCAGGACCCAGCGTAAACAGCAGCAGCTTTGTTTTGGTAAGGCATAGGGTTTGGTTGAACAACACAAAAAAAGAATTTTACAGCCATTACATGCACCTTGCACCAGAAGACATCGCCGCTCGGTATAGAAACAACCTGCAAGGCGATCCAGATAATCCAGCCATGAGCTGGCAAAGGGACTGGCTAGACGAGATTATTGAACGGGTAATGCCAATGCGCGCAATATGGTGGCAAAGAGAATCCAATACGGTTTTCCCTGGGATGCGGATACGAACATACCGCGCAGATGGTACAGCATACAAAGAAAATGAAGGAGAAGATAACGATGATGATAATAATAATTATGACACGAATATAACTCGGCAATCCTTGTTTTACCTACGCCCAAAAGCCAATACAGGTAATCACGCACGATGCGTTCGCACAGCAATAGAAACCATATCGCCAGATGATAATTTAGAACAAGACATGCGGTGGCTTCATTCAGCTTTGACTAGCGTAAATACCTATACGCATAGCATTACTAACAATAACGAGACCCATAATTATTATGAAATTTATTATAAAACTGAAAATAGGAATGCAGCAGGAGATTCCCTCCATACACATTTATGGACTACAAGGTTCATAAGGACAACTAATGTAGTTTTGCAGCCTATAAATATACCTGAATTTATTTATTATCGCCGCATTTTGGCAGATTTGCTGAAAGGTAAGGTTGTTGAATTTACCAAAGAGCCTTTAATCCGCGATAGACATGCTGGAACTGAAGATCCGATTCGCCTTTTGCACTCAACATTACGTGCAGTTTTTCCAGAAGAAGGTGTTTTTGTAACTCAATTTGAACCTGCCACTTTTAGGAGTGCTGGCAATGATGGATATAAGGCTCTTTATAATGCGATGTATCCTGATATACAGAGATTTTATATAAACAAAATAAATGCCGTTGCACCAGCAGCAAGCAACTCTAATCGCGCCGCTGAAATAGAAAATATCATTGGTGAATTAGTTGCCCGCATTTTCCTTTTGGGAAAGCGGTTAATAGAAATCCCCGAGGCAATGCTTATCTCTCCAGCTAAAAAGTTTAATAGCGGGGAACAATGGCATATAAGGCTGGCTGGTGAAGATAAACAAGGTAGTGTAAGTGTTTTGCGAAGTGTTATAAGGCATGCCTTCCCGCCACAAGGTCAAGATCATGGCGTTGCCGATGGGCATTGGGCAGAACATCGTAAAGCGATATTCGATTATTTTGGTTATCTGGGTACATTAAATATCGACTATTTCATTGAAGTAAACGGCAATACTAAACTCGGAATGCCTGGACGTTATCAGGACAATCCTAATCTCATACATTTTGAAATATTCTCCGGTGTGCCCAAAAATGACAATGCAAAATTTATAGCCCAAGGAGATTTGGCAGGTGCAAACGGCTGGAATAATAACTGGACTGAGCACGTTCCAGAACACAGAAAGTTTGTTGAAGTCGCGCCTATAAATCAAAAAAACGATTTTTTCAAGGTTTCAGAAATTTTTTCAAGGCTGAGAGACAAAAACCTGCATAGCCTGATCACGCCATCTTTTGAGGGAAATGGTCTAAGTGCATTTATCCGCAATTTTGCCATCCAGATCATTCAAAGTCTTCTTGTCCCACCTCAATATACCATTGTTCAGCATATGCACAGCCATGTTAAATTACCAGCAAGCGAATGGCGGGAAATTATCTCGAACAGTGATGGTATGAATAATAATCTTAGCGATGAACTTATGCTTAATATATACATGGCATATAAGTGGTTTACAAAAGAATTAGCAGAAGAACTGGAAAAACACACAAATTATGAATTTGTGAAAAATAGTACGGTAATGTCTATTTTTTACCACCCTATACGTTTCTTGGCATACCTGGATGAAGCTCCGATAACGGAAACGGCAAACCGTAGATAAGGCACTTATAAAGTCTGAGATTGAAAAGGGAGTTGGAAAATGGAAACAAGAGATGCAAAAGCTATTTATAAAGATTACTGTGACCAGAAAAAAGGTCGTCTTTATAAAAGCGTAAATTTTTCCTTTGAAACAGAAGAATATGTATATGATATATACTGGGCAGACCCAAAAATTGTTTTTTATAATGCGGACGCTAAACTAATGCCGATCGCCTGCTTAACGTATCCATTGGGCACTTTAGTCTCAAACGCGCGCATATATTTACATGAAAAATTAACAGAAGAGTATGAAGATATTTTTGAGTATATAATAATGCATGAAATAGGTCATAGCTGGTTTTATGATTTTATGGGTATCAGGTCTGGATTTGACAATCATGAATTTGAAGCTTTAGCCGATTTATTTGCAACCATATTTTTTATGAAATTCCGCAACTTCGCAGACCTTGATCAAGTCAATACTCTAATAAACAATATCATTACCCTGCAAGCTAAATTATATAATATACCATTAAACAACATTAGCCAATTCTATAACACTAAAAAATTTGAAATTGAGTTGCTTGTCGCAAAAAGCAAAGCCTCGATGTTAAGCGATGACCATTATGTTTTCAACATGACCAATTCCATAGAACCAGCATTGGATGCATTGGGTGATATATTCAGATAGTATTTTGTAATTTGGGGAGAATGTTCCTTTTTTCCTTACGCTTGAGACTTTCCGCCGTCTGGAACACCTGCTCAAGACGATTCCTGTTGATATTGAAGTCCGCAAGACGCCACACCCGATCCAGAAAGCTGCTGACAAGCGGATTTGAAGGATTCTCAAGGGCAAGCATCCGATCGATAAGCCGTATCATCTGTGCATTGTTTTCAGGGTTTTTCTCGACAGTGTTAAGAAGCTGCTCGGCAAGATCGTTGAACTGCTGGCGGATTCTTACTATACGCCTAACTCTCCGCTGCCCTGCGGAAAACCCGGAAGGATTATTCTGAATGTACTCGGATACAAGCTGCATCGCCGCATCGTACTCTTTTTCGGCAATCAATTGGTCAACACGGGAAAGCGTATCTGGCTGCCGTTGTCCGTACACGGAAGCTGCTGCGGTAACGAGGATAAATACCGCAAGCCAAAGTTTCATTGTGCCATTCCTTATACGCGGAAGGATTGTATTAAATGCCATGTACCGCAACCTTCATCCATCATACAGAAGATACGACTATTGGTAAACTACAGAACACCTGCTGTCCAATACCAGAATATGTCAGACCCCCCATGATCTTTTTTATATTTCTGATATAATTATAGCAGATGAAGAAAAATCTGCTTACGTTGCCTTGTGTTTTTTTCCTCTTTTTTTCTGCTGCGGCGGTTTTTGCAGATTCCTACGGCGATCTCTCCGATTACCTTAACTCTGTTTACCGACCCGATCCCAATGCGGGATTGACTGCCTTCCCCATTTTGAAGATCCCGATGGGCGGTCGTTCTCAGGGTATGGCAGGCGCTTTTTCCGCCGTTGCCGATGATGTTTCGTTCCTTCATTATAATCCTGCAGCTTCATCGATGCTTGGTGTAACGGAGCTTGCCTTCTTTCACAATAACTGGATTGCAGATGCCAATGTTGAAGGCGCGGTTTTTACCACCCGTTACAACGATATGGGCTTTGGTATAGGACTTCAGTGGCTGTACGTTCCCTTTAGCGAGTACGATGTACACGGTGAACAGGTATCAAAGGGCTATTATTCTGAAGCCGTACCAACCTTAAACTTTTCCCACAACTTCTTAAAGTCATTTCACTTTTCCGGCATTTCCGCCGGGGCAAACCTAAAACTTGCATTTAGGCTCAATCCCGATTTCACCACCGCTGATATTGGGTATTCGGAAGATAATCCCATTACCATGATATCGGGTTCAGGCTGGAATCAATCTGTGCTTATGGTCATGACCGATCTTGGCGTACTTACCCGTTTCAATTTCCTTAAATTGGACAATGGACGCGAGCAAAATGCTTCCGCAGCTCTTGTTATCCGCAACCTTGGTCCGCCTGCTTTTGATGATCCCCTTCCTACCGAGTTTACGGCGGGTATCTCGTACAAACCGCTTCGTCCTTTGATTGTCTCATTTGACCTTTCCTTCCCGATAAACCTGTACAATGCGTCCCTTTCCGAAAAGCCGTACTGGGCGCTTGGCTTTGCCGCCGAGGTAACTAGCTTCCTTTCGATGAGGACAGGCGTACAGGGCAGAGCAGGCGGCGCGCGCCTGACCTTGGGGAGCTCTCTAAACTTTGAGAAGGTATCGCTTGATGTAAATTATACCCTCGATCTGATTACCCAGATGCAAGCTTTAAATCGCGTAAGCTTAGGACTGCGTTTTAACCTTGGGGATTACGGAAGAGCTGCCCTTAACGCGAAAGTTACGGAGATGTTTCTGCTGGGGCTTGCCGCGTATTCCCGTTCCGATTTTGCCACTGCCCGAAAAATCTGGGAAGAAGTTCTTGAGCTTGATCCCGGTTTTACCCCTGCCAGAGAAGGTCTTGATGTGATGGGCAGAACCGGGGAAACGGAAGAACGAATACTCAATATGCAGAACCTGGACTTTTAAGTTTTGGGGAGCTTGCGTTCAGTCACGGAAATCAACTTTGAAGATGCTTTCTATCAAAGGGATGACTACCGCTTCACGGCTTCCTTCCGCCAACCGATACGGGAATCCGCCCACAGCAAACGCCGTGGAGTTCAGGCTTTGCCTGAACTCCGAGCTAATCAGCCTACGGCGGATTAGCCATGCTACCTAACGAGCACCCGTTCCCGCACCGCTTGGCGTACGACTTTCGCTTCCAGTTTAGGCATAAGAGCATAGTACCTAGCAGCAAACCGCAGTGCTAGGCACATTTGCATCACCCCGTTTTTGCATAACAACAGCATTGCTTCAGTCTTCCTTCTTGTCTGACGGCCAGATAGCGATCCCCGTAAATCCGTAAACCCATGCATTGAGGAAACCTAAATAACACAGGAAGGCCCAAGGCACGTATTCCAGCACGGAAACTCCCAGAACCGTCGACATATATAGTGAATTCACTTAACAAATAGTGCTAAGAGCCGATAAATAAGATATGGCATACAGCATGGATTTTATCAAAAGAGCGGTGTCCTACAAGCAGGAAGGGCATACGTTGAAGCAGTTGCAGGAAGCTTTCGGCATACCATCGCAAACTTATTACCAGTGGGTCAAAAAACTGAGAACCGGACATTACGAGCGAAAAACAAAACA
>Ga0131853_10023717_pt1 | contig 11075 bp, 19 predicted proteins | sample TergutLab28metaG_FD_92764 | JGI IMG/M metagenome (GOLD analysis project Ga0131853, IMG submission 92764) | Labiotermes labralis P1 segment gut microbial communities from Petit-Saut dam, French Guiana - Lab288 P1 (version 2) (version 2) | ecosystem: Host-associated > Arthropoda: Insects >...
ACAATACAATAATTATTCAAGAAGAATTTGAAAAGTCCCCAATATGCGGGGACTTTTCACTTTGCATCGAATAATCATATATCTCGAATAAACCCGCTTATCTGAGAACTAAGATAACCGGGTCATCATCAGCGAAGAAAAGGTTGTAGCGTTCCGTATTGAAGCGTAAAACGCAATATTCCGGGTCTTCTGGGCCGGAATAGTACTCACTTATCAGCTTCTGCCACATTTCTTTTTTGATATCGGGGTCGGTCAAAATTTCAAGTGTACCTATAAGCGTTATATTGTATGTTGATGCGCTAAGGCACACACTGCCACGGTTACATTGGGCAATCGGTTTTGTTTTATTTAACCCAAGGCCGTCTAAAAAAGTAAGCCATTTGATTCCGTCCGCCTTAGAGATGGTTACTGTCGATGAAGTAGAGTAGCCATATTCATCTATTAAAGAAAGAACGCAATGGCCCTCCATGCCCCTCCAATAAAGTCTGTCTTTGAAGCGATGACCTCTCCTGCTCTTGTAATAATTTCTTGATTCATATTTTCGTTGCCTCCGATTTTTATATTTTGCCAATATGTTTGTTATTTTATGGGCTTACCAATATTCATTTCTTGCCTCCAAACAGGTACATCGCCGCAGTTGCTGAAATATTCGTCTAATCGGCTGATTCTACCCTCGGAATGTGGTTTAATTATTAGATTTCAATACACAGGGAGAGAAGATATGCCAGCCAAAACCCTACCCGCAGCTTCTATGTTTTGCAATACGCCAACACACATTGTTATAAGCAAAAACGAGGTAGCGGCATAGGATATAACACACAGAGAGGAGATGGCCATCATGCCCACATACCCCGGACGTCTTTTATTGCTCGGCTCTATCGGAGAACCTGTGCGGCTCGTACAGCAACGTTTAAACGTCCGCATTGACGGCATATTCAACAATGCAACGCGTGATGCGGTGATTACATTTCAGAGGATGCACGGGCTTACGCCGGACGGTGATAATGTCATAATGGGATTATACCAAAAAAGCCAGCAATAATGGGCTTTGTGGTTTAGTCCTATTTTTTTGTACCATACCATTTACTACGGGCAATCATGTAATCTAAAAACAATGCTAAAGACAAATTCAAACTTTGCCCCGCCCGTGTAGGAGGAAAACAAGGGCAGAGAAGTCTTTAGTATTGAAATTAAGGAGGAGACAAGCCTATGAAAAGAACAATATCAATCGACCACGGCAACCGCCTTATGAAATCAATTCGGCAGGTATTTCCCTCCAGCTTTGTGGAAAGCAAATACATACCCACTATTGGCGGTGATGTATTAACGTATGAGAGCAAGACCTCACTCTGGTAGACCAAAACCTTCCGGTGCTTAACGATAAAACCGAAGATGATAGGTACTTTATTTTGACCCTTTATGCAATCGGCAAAGAGCTTGTTGCTGAGGCGGACATGCTTAGAAAACTTACGCCCCATGAACACATCAAAGTAGAATTGCTCATCGGGCTACCTCTACAGCATTACGAAACCTATAAGAAGAAATTTGAAAGGTATTTTAGCGACCGATCCGATATAATCCGATTCGAGCTTGACAAAAAATCATACTCTATAAGGATTACTGGCGCACACACTTTCCCGCAAGCCTATTCTGCGGCTGTCGCCGTGTTTGATAAGCTAAAAGATTCAAATATCGCGAACGTAGTTGACCTTGGCGGTTTTACAGTTGATTGCTTGCAGTTAATTAAACTCCGGCCGAACATGGCATTGTGTACGTCGTTATACTGGGGCGTTAATACGCTGTTCCAAAGGAAGTCAAGGTGAACAATTCGAGGAAAATCACCATCGAATAAGCTAATCAGACCTTTGTACTTTCAACACAATCAACTTTTACAAGAGCGGCTAATGTTTATTATTAGCCGCTCTTTTTCGTTTCTTTGCAAGGACCAAGAATGTAAAATTGGGTTTTTTCTTTTCCGATAAAAATATTTTGCCAAGCGGTGAAAAAGCCCTTGATGAATGGCACAAGAGGTTTATGCGGGTAATGGCATAAATAACTCTACTTACTTTGATTAGAAATTAGGTGAGAATACGGCGGAGATAACTTTAGAACACGGCAAGGATTTACGGGGTAATGATGTACTCGTTGCCAGAAAGAAACGGGGCAAAATTTCAATTCCGGAGCTTCAAGAAGCTATGCAGGATAATTGGAATTATCAAGGAAACGGTTGAGCGGTATTATTTAAGGTTTTTGCAGATGCATTAGTGGTTGACTATTGCCCCCATTGTGGGGAGCGGATAAAAAATGAGGCGGCACAATGAAAATTCAAAATAATTAAGGAAAGAGTTAGAGCTTAGTCTTTACTGTAAATTCGTATATTGTTGCTTAAATTAAATAAAGGGGAGCGTCGATTGCACCCTTCATGGAGGTGCTTAAATGACCGCAGTTGTACTAACATCCACGGTGGGATTATCTCGTGAAGATTGGCTTGCATATCGTAACTTGGGAATTGGCAGATCGGACGCTTCCGTGGTTTGTGGCATCAATAAATATAAATCCCCACTTGAACTGTGGATGGAGAAGAAAGGACTGCGAGTACCACAAGAAGCCGGAGAATCAGCCTATTGGGGTACTCGCTTGGAATCTATTGTACGAGAGGAGTTTACCCTGCGTACAGGTATTGAAGTGATCCCCGTTAAACAAATCATCCGGAGCAAAGCCTACCCATTTATGCTTGCCAATCTTGATGGCGTGTGCAACTGCCCAACACATGGAAAGTGTGTGTTTGAGGCTAAAACCGCCAATGCATTTAAGGCTGGTGAATGGGATGGTGACGAAGTTCCGCAAGAGTATATTTTACAAGTCCAGCACTATCTTTGCGTCACCGGCTACAATGGGGCGTATATTGCAGTGCTTGTCGGTGGCAACACTTTCAAGTGGAAATTCATACCTCGTGACGAAGAGTTGATTTCAATGCTGATTCGCTACGAGCAGGATTTTTGGATGCATATTGAGGATGATGTACCCTTGCCGCCTGACGGACCGGATGCCTGCGTTAAATACCTAAATCAGCAATATCCAGACAGCCGGCCGTTATCAAAAATTAAGCTGCCCGATAGTGCCGCTGATTTAATACATCAATACAATTCGGCAGATGAGCAGATGGGGATATTTAAGAAGCAAAAACAGCAGGCCGCAAACCTATTGAAGCAAATGCTAGGCGAATATGAGATTGGTACTGTGGGAGATGGCTATGTCAAATGGAAGTCATTTGACAAAAAGAAATTTGATGATGCTCTGCTGGAAGCTGAACAACCCGAAATTTATGCAAGATATTTAACCACAACAACGCAGCGCCGATTAGCCGTTAAAGCTGCAACTAATATTGCCGAAAACGATAATACTCAACATATCCAAGAGGATTTATTTAGAAAGGCGGGATAGTTATATACGAAAAAATATCAATCATTGAAGTTGCACGTCGCTGTAATATTGAGATGAAAGACACCGACCGCAGGGAGATTAAGTGCAGATGCCCTTTTTGCGACAGCGGACGCGGTAAGATGGCTGCGTCAATAAACGAAAGCAAGGGACTATTTTATTGTTTTCGTTGTGTTGAAGGCTTTAACGCTGTGACGCTGTATGCCAAAATATACGGAATGGACACGAAAGATGCTTATAAGGAACTGATGGGTATTGCGGTATAAAATATAAAGACTGCCGCCGTTTCTTTAGAGGCGGCGGTTGATCTCTCTTCGTATCATCCATTATATGTAATACGCAAAAATAATTAACATATAAATTATTACGGGATTATATCCGCAAAAATATTTACATAGCTATATTTTTGTGGTATATTATCTATGAGGTGATTCTGATGATTATAAGACCTAAATATGTCGAGAAGATAATGTCCTATGTTGATACGCCTTTTGTTAAAGTGCTGGCTGGTGTTCGTCGCTGTGGTAAATCCACGATTCTCAAAATGATTGCAGAAGAATTAAAGCAGCGCGGGGTTTCACCCGAAAGGATTCTTGCCTATAACTTTGATTCTATGCAGCACGAAGATATAAAGACTGCAAAACGGCTTTACGACGAAGTAAAAAATCGGCTCATAGTAGGCGGAAAAACCTATCTATTTTTAGATGAGATACAGGAGGTCAAGGATTGGGAAAAGGCTGTCAATTCATTTATAACCGACTTTGATGTGGATATTTATATAACCGGCTCAAATTCTAGGATACTGTCTTCCGAAATATCGACATACTTAACGGGACGATATGTGTCTTTTGGAATTTTTCCACTGTCTTTTACTGAATATTTGGATTTTAGAAAACATGGTCGAGATGGCTTCATGCTCGCAGATGGGAAGACCACATATGTCAATATTTCACTTGGGCAGAAAGAGGAATTTGCTCGCTATCTGCGCTTTGGCGGCTTTCCTGCCATCCACCTGCAAGAATATACCCAAGATGAAGCATATTCCATAGTAAAGGACATCTACAATTCCACAATCTTCACAGATATAGTAAAGCGTAGCCAAATCCGCAAAGTGGATCTCTTGGAGCGTATCGTAAAATTTGCTTTTGATAATATAGGCAGGACATTTTCTGCGGCATCCATCGCCAAATATCTTAAAAGCGAGAAACGTACAATAGACAATGAAACTGTTTATGATTATTTAAGCAAATTGGAAAGCGCTTTCATCCTGCACCGCTGCTCCCGATATGATATCCAAGGCAAGCAACTATTAAAGACCCAAGAGAAATTCTATCTAAGCGACACAGCCTTTCGCTATAGCGTTCTTGGTTACACACCTGACAGCGTTGCCGCAATGCTTGAAAATGTGGTGTATCTTGAATTATTACGCCGCGGCTATGATGTTTGTATCGGTAAAATCGGTGATGCTGAAATTGATTTTGTTGCTACAAAACAGGAAAATAAGCTCTATATTCAAATATCCGAGCACATTGAAAAAGAAGAAACCAAAGAACGGGAATATGGACGGCTGTTGGGCATAGCGGATAATTACCCTAAGTATGTTCTGCGTACAGATGAGTTTGCCGGCGGTAATTATCAAGGCATAAAAACCATGCATGTTGCAGATTTCTTGCTAAGTACAGAATATTAGAAAATTTATACTGTAAAGGTGAGATGTCCAATCTCCTACTATCATATAACGACAGCCACTCATTCGTAGCAGATTTGAAGCGGCTTTCAAGCACCCAACAAAAAGGAGGGCAGTATGTAGAATTGGTTGGGATTACAGCCTAAACCAATTTGTAGAAACAAGGACAACTAAAAACACCGAAGCGGTGGTACATCTCGCAAAAGTTTTCCCACCGCTTCTAAGCGACACCCGAAGGTGCAGGATAATTTTATCATAAAATAGTCCAGCCTTTCAATAGTGTTGCGAGAAAAACATCAAAAAGATTGTAAAAACAATCAAAACACAGCGAAAGGAACGTTTACCCGCTCCTGCTTTAATTGTGAGTTTTATTTTAAGACCAAACAGGACTTGACCGAAGTGTGTCAGAACCCTAATGTGCTACAGTATGACATGGTGGTCGAAGAAAATCGTGTGTACTGCGTACAGTGGCAACCTTTAAGATAGTAAGCAGATTTGATTTATGAGATGAGGGGTTGAGTTGAACAAGTACAAGCGTGAGAAAATGTTGGCGAAAGAAGTAAGGGCTTACTATAAGAATAAAGGCGACCAAGTAACAAATGTTGTTGTCCATGAAGGGAGTAGGGATAAAGACGGTTTTTATGCTTATACAGTCGTTACTTATGTAAAGCCACACCATTATTACCATTTTACCAGATACGCAAAAAGCGACATGAGCGCAATAAAAGGAGAAAACCTATGACTATACAAAAACGCTCCCGAAAACAGGAACGAGCAACTGCAAAAGACCTAAAAGGTAGGACTACACCCGCCACTGGTGCGCGTTGGCACTCCAAAGGTGATGTGCGTTCTGACAAGTTCCTTGTGGAATGCAAGATCACCGAAAAGCGGTCTTATTCTTTACCTCTGAAAGTGTGGGAGAAAATATTAAACGAAGCAAGGCGTGATGGTTTCCGTACGCCTGCTATGTGTATAGAAGTCCATGGCAATTTAGGCGACCCAATAGTGTTAGCAGTGTTAGACCGTGACACTTACGAAATGTGGGACGACCATAACCGTGACATAGACGAGTTCCGATTGATTGAGGATAAGAAGTCTTTTAGCATGTCCAGAGCATGGGAGAAGGTGTCTGTGTGTGAGGGCGTAGTAGAGAAACACCGTTTAGTTATTATTCCGTGGAAGGAGTTTTTGAATTATGCAGAAGCAAACTAGAGATAAAGGTAAGAATAGCGTAGTTAGGTTGTTTGCAAATAATAACGCCAACACGGAACAACCTACCCTCGTGGAGCAGTTACAGTATATGTTAGACATGGCTGTAACAGGTCAAATCGACAACATGCTTATGGTGTGTTATAACCATAATGCAGAAGTACTTACCGGGTATGTAAACCTAACGCCCCGTGAGAGGATGGCATTGACCAGCTACCTACAAACAGACTTAATCAGTGATATTGTTGTTGCTACGGAGAGAGGTTGAGCATGAAAATAAAGAATACACTACGTCCAGCAAAAGGGTCTAAAACAGACGCATTGTTTAAGTCCATGAAAAAGGACACCTCTTATGTTGTTGGGCCGCTTGATAAGTACCTTACGGATATGTCAGCGTCTGATAGTGACCGAGCGATAAATGTTAATGCGCCTAGTGCGATAGGGTCTTGCCCCCGCGCTATATGGTATGCTCGTAGCGGTGTTGACCCTGACTCAAATTTTATTGAACCACGTACCCGGCGCATTTTTGATAACGGACACCATATGCATGAAAGATTGCAATGTTATCTTAAAGATGCTGGAATACTACTCATGGATGAAGTGCCTATTAGGTCTGATGAGTACAACATACAAGGTCACACTGACGGTATTATTCTTCTTGAAGAAAGTACCCGTGAATTAGGAGTACTCGAACTAAAATCAATAAATGACGGTAATTTCAAAGACCTTGTGGACGCTAAACATGACCATAAGCAGCAAGGTCTTATTTATTCGTACTGTCTTGAAGAGCGGAGGCGGTACCTCCATAACACTTATAAAGGTAAAGGTGACATTTTTAAATTTTATCGCGAACATGCCCATAGGGATAAATACTATGCCAGCCTATATGACTATCTCGTAGATGGTCGCAAGTTTAGTCGAGAAGAAAAACTCGAATATAAGATCGTGCAACACAGCAAAGTTGACCTTGTGTTACTTAAATGCACCCTTCCGGTTACTAAGGCAGTTATTGTATATGAAAATAAAAATGACCAATCTTTAAAGGAATACGTTGTAGACAGCACAACTCAGGATCATCAAAAGATTATCAGAGACCTCTTATTACAGTGTAAGAATATTAACGAAGCTGTTGAAGAAGGGCAAGCGCCAGCGAGAGAGGGGCATAATAAGTCTGACGGTGTTTGTAGGTGGTGTAACTGGAAACTTCACTGTTGGTTGTAGTTGTCTTTATAGTTTATTGGGTCAAATAGGAGGAGAGAATGGACAAGCAAAAGTTTATGGAAGCGTATGAAGCAGTACACCAAATTGAGAACTTGTTAGTTGAAGCGGGGAAGCTGTTCAATGAGATATCGCCTGAAATACGAGAGGCGATTTTTAATTACCACAACCCACAGTATACATTAAGTCAATGTTTGCGTTGGGGATCAAAAGCCGCAACAGAAATACGTGAAGATTGGCATGTTGTAGTTTCTAGTCAGGAGGTATGAAATGCCCAACTTCTATGCAGTAGCTAACGTGGATGGAAGGGACACCGACATTAACTTCGGCGCATACGGTAAGGATAGTGGTATGGTTGTCCGTCTTTATCATTGTGAAAAAGGCAGTAAAAGAGAAAGTGTGTTTATACGTTGCCACGCATTTAACGACAAGCTAACTACTATCGTTTATGTGGATGATGAAGAAGTTGGCAGATTTATGACAGAAAGGTAGTGTTTCTCTATGCTACGCAAACCAACAACACTAAAACCCTTACCTGTAAAAACTAAAAAAATGTTGCCCCCAAATAAGGGTCTGCCAAACAAAAAGGTAGACCCTAAAGTTGTTTTACTGAACGCAAAGTTACAGAAGGAACTTGAAGCTGATGGGGTAGTGCTATTTAGACCCACTGAACACGGCGGCTCCTTGAATATTAATGAAGATTACTTGACCCTACCGGCAGACATAACCAACGTGCCGGGGCATGTTATAGGTGAATATTTGAACGCATTTACACAACAAAAACTCTATATGAGGACGTTGTTTGGTGAGATGCAATGTATTGTGGAAGAATGTCGCCGCATGTATGACCGCGCACGTATTGAAATATACCGCGAACTGTCCAAAGATCGGTTAAGTGAGACGGCGAAAGAAACCATTATAAACAATAATGAAGATGTGTTCCCTCACTATGAAAGGTGGGTGGACGCTAAATTAAAGCTGTCTATGATAGAGCAAAACATTGATAACATAGCTGACGCAATTTTTTTAATTAGCCGAGAAGTAAGTCGTAGAGATGGTGACTTCAAACATGAACAACGAAATTTTAGTGTCGGGAGGGTGACTTAATTTGGTAACTACGTATTGTAGAGGACACCTTGCGCAATATGATTCCGAAAAAGACTTGTGGTATTGGTGTGACACTGGCGAGGTAGTTATCTATAACAACAGACCTTGTAAGCGTTGCGGCAAAACTCCAACACCAGAAGGACATGACGCTTGTTTAGGGGTCATACCGCCTCAAGATGGAAAAGCTGTAATTGCCGCCTGCTGTGGTCATGGCGTAGAAGAACCGTATCTTATGGATGAAGACCGTAAAATATTTACGTGGGGTTAACATATGTAAAGGTGTCGATTCGTAGCATGTTTGCGCTTGAACACTTCTTTAATATACAATATGTTTAGATGTACAATCTATGGTATGAAGCGAGGTGTTTATGAAAAAATTTAAGGCTACCAAGAAGGGTGAACAATCTAAGAAAGAGGCTGCAAGTCGTAAAGGACGCAACAGCAGAGCTAAAGGCGCTTCGTTTGAACGTAAGTTGGCTGATTTCTTTACGACCTTAACTGGGTTTGAGTTTGTACGAACTCCTCAATCGGGTGGTTTTGCTAAGAACAAGGCCAGCGCAGAAGGCTTCCGCGGTGACGTAGTTCCTGCCGACCGCAATGTAAACTTCGCGTTGCACGTTGAAGCAAAGTGTGCTAAAACATGGTCTTTCCCGAAATGGATAGCGCAAGCAGAAGCAGATGTGCCGAAAGGGAAAATACCCGTAGTGATAGCACACAAATTTGGCACGTCCAAGATGTACATATTGATAGATTTGGATGATTTGCCCAAGATTGTTTCCGCTGATCGTTTAGCAGCACGTAAGGCCGGTGATGGACAGTGTTAATCGAAATAATATTGGGTGCTTTGCTGGGCTTGCTTGCGTTCGTTCTATGGCAATACCTGATAAGGTACACCGTGCCACGCTTTTATTTAGTGTGTGGGCCGAGTATGTCTCCTTCTCTCGTTGATGGTCAGGTCGTTGTGGGGTTTAAAGTTCACCCAAATGAGCCATTAACAAATGGTGCGATTTACGGGTATATTGCTCCGAGGAATAAAAATATGTGGGTGATTAAGCGTCTAGCATATCAGGAGAAAAACGGATGTTATTTTTTAGGTGATAACTCACAGGAAAGTACTGATAGTCGTGACTATGGCCTAGTAAGACGTGACCAAATCATGTTTGAAGTGTATTGGTATAAAGGTATGCCGAGAAAGGGGAGAAAAACTGGTCATGGATAATATCAATAAAGACGAGATAATATTGGTTTCAGGAGGTTCATCCGTTAAAAATGTTGCCGTGTGTCTTGTGAAATTCCTTGAAAAATCCGCTGCCGGGGAAGTTGAGCTCCGTGCTATGGGTGCTAGTGCTTGCAACCAAATGATAAAAGCGGTTGCCGTTGCCCGAGGTATGGTGGGTATGCAAGGGTATGATTTGTGTTTGCGCGTGGGGTTCTGTGAAGCAAACATTGGCGAGGAACGCAAGACTGCTTTGCGAGCAATTGCATTTATAAAAAACTAAAGGAGTTGGGTTGGATTGTTAAGTCAATCAAGGAAGGTATCCATAACCAAAGAATTTACCTTTGACAGCGCACACCGTTTACATAATTACGACGGTGTATGTGCTTTCACTCACGGCCATACGTATCGATTACAGGTTACAGTGAGCGGCCCAATAAATCCACTCACAGGTCTTCTAATTGACTTCCAAAACTTAAATTCATTAGTCGAGAAATATGTTATTGATGTCCTTGACCACAAAGATATCACGGAATATTTCGATGCACGTGGAGGTATGAATACTACAGTAGAGAACCTTTCGATGTGGATTTACCTAACGCTTGTAAGTAACATTCCATCGAACCTGCCTGTAAAAATAGCGTCTGTTAAGTTATGGGAAACCCCTACTTGCTTTGCGGAGTGTAAAGGAGAGTGAGTCTACTATGGCATTACTTTACGATGAAATTTTCCTTTCCGTAAATGGTGAGTCTAAGTCTATGGGGTTGCCTACAACGTTCGTCCGTCTGTGGGGTTGCCCTGTGGGGTGTTCTTATTGTGACCAACCGCAACCGAAGGAACGCAGAAAGAAGATATCAGTAGGACGTCTTATTAAGAAGGTTGAAGACTTAAAGTGCAAGAGGGTTTGTATAACCGGGGGAGAACCTTTAATACATGAAGAAATATACCCGGTCATATACGAGCTTGTGGTGGGCGGGTATGAAGTGTCTGTTGAGACCAGTGGGTGTGTGCCCATAGAACCAGACTCGTACAACAGGTCTTTTAGATATGTCATGGATGTTAAGTGTCCGTCCTCCGGTGTGTTTTGTAAGATAGAAGTACAGTAAATGGTAACGAAAAAGTACAGCACCTAAAAAAATAAGAAGCGATGTAAACTGTACGAAAAAGAAAGTACAGGAGGTCGCAGAGAGGTGCTGG
>Ga0131853_10023723_pt1 | contig 11073 bp, 15 predicted proteins | sample TergutLab28metaG_FD_92764 | JGI IMG/M metagenome (GOLD analysis project Ga0131853, IMG submission 92764) | Labiotermes labralis P1 segment gut microbial communities from Petit-Saut dam, French Guiana - Lab288 P1 (version 2) (version 2) | ecosystem: Host-associated > Arthropoda: Insects >...
ACGTCTCATTATAATTGTGATATAACAAAGGGTGATAATTCTGGGCTGCATAGGGCAGTAATCACATTCAATACTCATAAGGAGTGTATGCTTGAGTGCATTATCAACAATCAAGGTGTTAATCATATCAGTTGAATGAACAGTATTAAATGAACTTGCGTGTGCAATATAATACTGCATTATATAACAGTACATTCAGTGAATAATTTAGTACTATATGATAACTAATTATTGTGTATGGCAAATCGACATTAAGAGTGTTACTTTTAATAATAATTCATAATCATTAATGAACCAGCAAATACTGACAAACTAATACCCTGTTTGTAGCTTTATGTTCCTTGAGCCAGACGAGGTGAGACATGTGGCGAGGTAGAGGGCGTTTGATGAGAAGACACCAAAATCAAATACACAAGGCAAGAAGAAAAGTAAAATAATATCAGTGGGTTGGAAAGACAAGCAACATATGTACACGTTCGCAACTTCTATGATGAAAACTGAAAATCATAAAAACTTATCACCACTGAGGACTACACTTGGTGCAGTGTCTACATCAATAACAGTCATAGAATGACTAATAACTATTCAGTTACATTGTGATTTACGCTGCGCATCTTCATCAAGTTAAGGTCTAAAAACTGTTCCAACAGTATTTAATATGTAATATTCTTACAAAGTTCTTATAAAACTGAACTATATTCCAAGACGTTTTGGTTGTGGCCAGGTTCTCAAACCTTTACATCCAAAACCCAAATCGTAAATCAAATACACACACCAGCCAAACTATCAAGTTTGCTCCATTATTCTGGGATTTCATGACCCATCATAAGGCTTTCAAAACCAAATCTTAGAATCCCTGTTTTAGGCCTTGTATGGTAATAAGCATTGTGTTGTTACCATATATTTAAGAAAATGATGCTGTAATGAAAAGTTATTCCTTTTATCCTCATAATCTTAAATGTATCTGATATTATGAATCCTGATCTAGTTGTACAGAGGTGACTTTGAGGCCCATAATCATAGATGAAATACTGAAGAGTAATATCAAATTATTCAAATGTTCTGACACTCAGTGACTGTTGGTTGAAGTACTTTCAGTTTCAAAATCTTACCTTGCCCAGTCAGGAGAACATGAGTGATCATACTACAACTGCACCAGCCTCACTACGGCTCTCTGGTAGCGGTGGGCAGTCGTGCCATGTGTCTGCCAATGGGTCATAACGTTCAACAGATGAGATGGTGATCTGTGCCCTGTAGAAGTTCACTTCATGTGTCTGGTCACCACCGATGACATATAACAGTCCATCAGCAGAGGCTACCGCAGGGCTTGCACGACCCACCTTCATGGGTGGAACTTTAGTCCATTTGTTCTGAAGACATGAAAAATTGAATTTTGGTGCTGTACAATGAAACATCTGCAAGGTACCTTGGGTATATAAGTGATGAGGTTTAAATCAGGTAATGTACAACTGTCCAGCATGGTTACAATTTACTGAAACTATACTGAGATAAGCTTCAACCTGACATGTCTTACACCAGAACCTCTATCATAAATCTTTGGTGAACTTGATATCTTCTGTAATATTACCATATTCATATGGCTTGTATGAATTAGATGTATGTGGAATTTGCTGAACCACCCTGCAGTGGGACAATTATCAACATATCGAGCTTTACAATATTCATTATGTTTTTATCATGCTACTGTGAAATTGGGTACAGAACATTTCAGTAGCACACTACCATTATCATGCTACTGTGAAGTTGGGTACAGAACATTTCAGTAGCATACTACCATTATCATGCTACTGTGAAGTTGGGTACAGAACATTTCAGTAGCATAATACCATTATCGTGCTACTGTGAAATTGGGTACAGAACATTTCAGTATACTACCTATATTATGCTACTGTGAAATTTGGCACAGAACATTCAGTAGCAAACTACCATTATCATGCTACTGTGAAATTGGGTACAGAACATTTCAGTAGCATACTACCATTATTATGCTACTGTGAAATTGGGTACAGAACATTTCAGTAACAAACTACCATTATCATGCTACTGAAGGAAAATTCCTTGCATGAAAATTCGATTTTATTCATCTCAATGAAATGAAAGTGCAATAAGCTGTGATACTAAAGACTAATACCTCTTCAAAAGAGTATCTCTCAACTGACTGCAGAACTTCATGATGACGATTGGTGCCACCCACAACATACAGGTACCCATCCAGGACAGCCACACCCATCTGACTGCGAGGCACCAACATAGAAGGCAGTGTTGACCACTCTCCAGTTACAGGGTTGAAGCTCAGAAGATCCTGTAAATGGCGACGGCTGTGTGTGCAGCCACCCACAATGTAGATCAAACCTGCAAAAGAAAATGATAATATGATCAGCAAAAGGAAAAACATTCACTTGCAGAAACCTGTGAACAGCACAGAAGTACAGCAAACAAAAGCATCCCTTAACAACCAAGATGAACTCTTCTCCAGTGTACTTATGGGACTAAGAATGTATTTATCTTCAAATATTCAACTGCAAAATTCACAATACTAGCACCTCCTGTGACGTGTAACAAGTAAATAAGACGCAGCATAACGAAGCCTGTTTTTGTTACTCTTTACCAGAAAGGTACACCACACTCAAGTACATGTTCACCTTGCCTTGGAGCTAAGTGTAGTTATTTTCATAAAAATCTGGTGAGAACATCATAACAATGGAGGCCACCCTACATCTGTTATTTATCCTTTTCATCACAGCTCCAGTGTTGCATCCATACAAACTTCTGACATGGGAGTCACAGTAATAGTAATGGGCACTGATATTTTGTGTGGTAATAAAGATACAAGAAATATGCAAATCTTGCTAAGACAATTTATCCTCTGTTGGACTAGCTGGTCTCCAAAGTGAGATACAAACCTGGGACCTCCTTAATATAAAGTAGCAGTTCTAACTATCTGACTGTGACATTTAGTGTTGCTATCTAGAATGTACTCACATTAAAAATAAGTTCCAATTGTGGTCTTCTGGATTGTAACATTGCAGTCTTGTAGCTGGACATGAACATTCGCAAGAACATGCTACCTTATCTTCCCACTTGATGCCAGTAGGGTATGGGTGAGATCCTGCTGTACAGACAGGTAGCAAGGAAGGTGGCGAGTAGAGGAGTACCAGAGCAGATAAAATATGGCTGAGCCAAGAGGCACAGTAAACAAGAAAAGAAAAGAAAAGAAAAAAAAACAATAAACACATATGGCCCTTTTAAGGGTCATAATACCTTCACAGGAGGGATGAAGTAAAGAGACACAAGAAAAGATGGCCCTTTTCAGGGTGACATATGAGGTGGGAACAAGAATGGCCATTTTAATCTGCTAAATAAATATAGCAGAAGAGACATGTGACAGATATGTGATGCAGCCTCAATAACATGTCCCTTCTACAATTTTCTGATTACAACTGGTATCTTACTTTATCTTGTTATTCTTGTTCTTGGTGACATCTTTGGCTGACTTCCAACATTTAAAGCAACACATGGTGAGTCAATTGTTGTTTATTTCCAGGCTCCAAGGGTGAAGGGCCACAATATATCACCACAGAAGAGTCGTGATGAAAGCACACAGCCCTTTCAGGACCACAGAAGATGGAAAGTCAGGAGGCACAAACCCTATTAAGAGGGCCTTGTTGAGGGGGATCGTCTCAGGAGAAAGTGATCCTTGTCCTTGGAGAATGTCAATAAGAGATGTCCATAACCTGCTTAAAGAAAGCCTGTCCTCTCTGCTCCTGTCATTAGAATGGAGTTTGCTCTCTAATGCTTTCAATGTAAGTCACTCCCTGCACCCTGTTTCTTATAATGTTGATCTTCATATCCAACCAGAATTAGATAAGGTGATTTTTGCCCCATGTATGCTGTATGACCATGGTCTGATAAGGAAACAGTGGAATAACAACAAACCTGGCATGTACTGAAGTTGGTCTGACCATGTGATCTCTGTTGGAGTCACAATATGGAGTTTATAGCACCTTTATAAGACTTTTGGTTCTGTCTTCTTGCTATTGGTGACACTGTATGACAAAATAATGAAGAGACAGGTAATGTTCTGCATAGCAGAAAGACGTTTTGAATGACAGAGTTTGGATGATGATGTTATTGTCGAAAATCTTCTTAGGATTCCGATAATGATATGATGGCTTCTGTGGGGGGGGGCATGAAATGTGGTGGCTTTATGATAAATGCTGCGTTCTGCTCCATCCAGAAATTGTTGACACAAATATCACACCCTAAAAGAATAATGGAACTTTCAATGCATTCCTTGCAAAATTGTCATTCAGGGATCTTCATGCATTCAAGAACAAAAAAATACATTTTAATATTATGTTGCAAAACTAAAGAGTTTTTTTTAATGGCTGGGCTGTTGTTCAGCACCCACTCAGACTGCCATGAGCAAACATGGTAATGAAGATGCTGGTGTTGTTCAGCAAGACATGGTGACCCAGGCCAATACTGTTCCACTGTCACAGAATGTTCTCTGAGGAAGTCCAAGCAGCACCAAAAATATCTAATATGCTCTCATTCCACAGCAGTACTCACATCACCTAGAAATAGACCCATGCCATTGGTCTGTGACAACATACTGCAGACCATATGTGGGTCATTCCTGCTACCACTTCCTGCCCGCTTTAACCTTAAAAACAACCATTTTTCATTTTTCACTTTACCATGTCCTTCCTGTAAAATATAAGCACTATGGCCATTAAAAAGACCATTTTTGTTTCCTGCTTTCAACATTTCCTATCCACCACTCCTACTGGCTGAGAATGCAAACTATTTTCTCTGCCTCTCTCATGTACTTGTTTCGCCACCTTCTTTGCAACCTGGCTACATAAAATGATTTTATCATCACAGGCTATTCCCAGTCTGAAACTAGGAGTAGTTAAGTTCTGTTGATAAAAAAAATTACATAGTACAACACAGAAGATCACAGTCTGAACAATTACTACTCTAAAAACCTGGAAACTTAAATCCTTTTGTTACTGTACTTGGTATTCATTGACACTTGTGCCTGAGTCACTAGCCTTCTTCAAAACCATCCACTTACCATCATATGAGACTACACCCATGCTGAACCTGGGTTCTGGCAAGTCACCTTCCAGTCTCCATTCATTCTGTGTTGGATCATACTTCTCAATAGACCCTCCAATATCCTCACCTACCCAACCGCCAATAGCATACAAGTTCCCATACAATGCACACAGTCCGAACTCACAACGAGGCACCACCATACTTGCTACCTTGCTCCACGAGTCTTCCCGAGGGTCATAACATTCACCATTGGCTAATATCTGAGACTCCTGTTCTCCACCAACTACAAATATTCTTCCATTAAGAGTTGCCACACCTGGAAGGATTCGTCCAATGCCCATTGGTGAGACTCGACACCACTCTCTACGAAATGTATCAAATCGTTCCACAGACTCATATGTACACTCTGAAGATCTTGTCCATGCACTTACGAGTTCCCGCTTCGAACCACCAATCACAAAGATGTCTTTCTTAGCACACAGCCGTGGATGAACATACAGAGGCACCAAACTTCCTTTCTTAGTAACAAGATCCTTACGTACAGAACGAAGAGCAACTTTCAGACTTCCATCTCCACAATCATTGATTGCCCGCTCCAAACGACACACTGACAGCAATGGCAGACGCACATGTGACAATATTTCAAACACATAACGACGTCGCTGTGTAACATCATGCATGATCCATCTCATTGCAGCCTGAAACACCTGTAAGGGAGGGGAAAAACGGACTTCGTGTCAAAATACATTTGCATTAAATTACATATTATAACATCACAGAGTGGACTGTCCCTGTTGTTTCTAAAGATATTCGAACTCAATAGAAGAAGATCAGAAGCATAATAACACAAGAAAAATGCATCAAACAGTAAACCAATTTAAGAAAGGATATCAACATAAATTTAGCATAATTAGGAACAAAAAAAGGAGAATTCGCAATTAATACAAAGTAGAAAGCGGAAATATGTAAAGAATAATTTGACAAATTCCTGAATACAGAAGAACCAACGGGATTAATGAAAAAATGAAATAAAGAAATTAGCAAAGTTAAAGTTGAAGAACTCACTAAAGAAGATGTAAAAAAGGCAATAAGAAACTTAATAACAAGGTGGCTGGAACTGATGGAATATATCTGGAATTGATAAAATATGGAGGAAATAAACTACTGAATAAAATGTATGAACTAGTAAGACAAATCTGGGAGGAGGAAAGGACACGTGAAGAATGGACAGAAACAATAATAGTTCCTATACACAAAAGAGGGGACAGAGATAGGTGTGAGAATTACAGGAGAATAGCACTGGGAAATGCAGCTTAACAAAATTTTGTTGCATATAATATTGGGAAATATTAAACCATATATTGAAAAAGTTATAGGGGACTATCAGAACAGATTTAGAGGTACAGATCTGTAATTGACAACATATTTGCATTGAAAATGATAAATGAGAAAATCTGGGAGTATAATCAGAGTGTACAATATTTATTTATTGATTTTCAAAAGGCATATGACTCTATACAAAAAGACACGCTATGGAAATGTATGGAAGAATTTAAAATTGCTACTAAATTAATAAATACATGTAAAACATGTGTACAAAAGACAAGAAGTGCAGGTAGAATAGAAGAAACATTGTCATCTTTTTTGAAAATAAAACAGGTCTGAAACAGGGTTACCCTTTATCACCAATATTATTTAATTTGGCATTACAAAAAGTGATGTGGGCCGGGTAGCGTAGTCAGTATAGCGAATGGCTATGGGCTGGATGGTCCGGAGATTGAATCCCAGTGGGGGCGAGATTTTCTGCACCTGTCCAGACCGACCCTGGGGCCCACCCAGCCTCCTCTAATATGGGTACCGGGTCTTTCCTGAGGGTAAAGAGCGGCCGCAGCATGACGCTGACCCCTCACCCCCTTCTACTGCCATGGTCAAGAAAGAGTAGAGCTATACCTCTCTTCCCCCATGGGCCATATGGCCTGTACAGAGCCTCAGTGCCTGTACAAGGGTGCATTTTACCTTTTTTACAAAAAGTGATACAAAGTATAAAAATGGTTCCTAGTGGCATAAAGATTGGTAAAGAACAACTGAATATACTAGCATATGCAGATGGCATTGTATTAATTGGGAAAAATTAAATAGAAATAAGAAAACTTTTTGTAGAAATGGAAAACATTGCCAGAAAGTTAGGACTACAGATAAACCAAGAAAAGACAAAATATATGATAGTGGAAAGGAAAAACAGTTTAAAACAATTAAAATAGGACATTTTAAAATAAAAATTTACAAATTTGAAAGGGTTGAAAATTTCAAATATTTAGGAGTTATAATGAAGATAACAATTATCAAATAGACTTGCATGAAAGAATAAAAAATGCTAACAAAACATATTTTATGCTACAAAATTTTTTTAAAAATAAAAACATATCAAAGAAACTCAAATTAAGACTAAAGAACACAACAATAGACAAAACGTTAACATATGCATCAGAAACTGGGACACTAACAAAGAGACAGAAAGCAAATGAACATTTTTGAAAGGAAGGTGTATAGAAGTATATGACAATAAAAAAGAAAACTGGTGGATATTAACCAGTAAAGAAATTTATGCAATTGTTAAAAAACCTACTATAATAGAGACAATAAGGCTAAATAAATTACATTGGTTTGGGCATGTAGAGAGAATGGAAGAATTCCCCAAAGAGCATTATGTACGAGTTTGGGAACAAGTTTGAGAGGTAGACCGAGTAATAGATGGCAAGATAAGGTGAGAGTGGATGGAAGAACAGTTGGTGGAGAAGGGTGGTAGGAAAAAGTACATAACAGAGAGAAATGGAAGAGCTCTTAAGAACGGCAAGGAATCGTAGCATTATGCACATGCCAATGAAATGAATGAAAGAATGACCTCAGAAAATATGCACTTGACAGTTATTTTCATCCCATTATAAAAAGACTTAGCTTTTTCAATTTCCATAGGCCCAGTCATGGGCTTTCCTTCAGGAATGTATTGCTATAAACCCCCCCATGCAATACAATACCTTATCCAACTGCAGTAATTTCGGCCCTTTCATTACCTGTCACTTGAAACGGCCCTTCACACCTTGACCTGATACCCTAACGACTGTAACTGGTCCTTCCATTTCTCTCCGTCACCAATATTTGACAATCCAGTGTTGCATGAAACCATAAACTCTTCTCTGCTTTCACCCCTTTCAAGCCACCTAATTATTAAATGTTTCTGAGGAATCATTAAAGCTACATGCTTCTGCTTGCCTGCAGTACCTTGTTTACTCATTTTTTGGTCCTCTTAAAGCCATTACAATAGCCTGACAAGATCCAGACCAAACAGAAAGTCCCGGCCGCACAACACAAGATGCAGACGGTGAAAACTTCTAGTCTTGGGACTACTTTCCTAAAGTGCTGAACTATTGCGAGTGCCATATTAAAGGATCTCTACTGTATTTTAAGATGGAATTTGAAAGTGTTCAACCTACTGATGATCCTGCCAAGTTCCAGAATTAAATACAAATTTCAACATTACAAGGGGTTCTGTGCTGACCCTCTAACAACTTGAATTTATGTGTCTCTGTCATAGAAGTAACACTCTGTTTCTCTTGCTCTCTCTCTCTCCCCCCCTTCCCCATCCACCTTCTAGTTTGGCATGTCCTTTAGGCACTTAACAAAATCTAGTTTCCCATTAGCTGTCAGTATACTCCGCACTGATACTTCTGTACTCGTAAACAGTACACAATCTTAAAATACTAGATAAATTTCAGCAGCAGAAGGCATGTAACTTCCTTATCAACATTATAACACATTTAGACTGTAGGTGAAAACATACTCTGTATTTGTCTCTGTTAAGTCACCTATCACAAACAGACAAGGGCATATCTAGATGAATGGTAATATTTAAATTTTAAACAGTCAATAAAATCTTTGTATCTCTAGAAAAATGAAAATTGAAGGAAGACAAAAAGATTCCAAAATGCAAATAAATAAATAGAGAAGAAGACAAAAATAAAATGAGGCTTTATACTGTAAATTTATCTGCACACACCACCATTTGTTTATAACATAATATTGCTCTTACCTGAAATTCAGTATCAACTCTTAAGTGTTCACTGGAAAGAAATTTGGTCAGCAGCTCTTTTGGAAGCTCAAAGAATTCCTCTTCACTGCAAATTTGTGGAAAATGCAGCTGAATGAATTCAACAGCCACATTTGCCAGTTCCTCACAGTTGTGACCTTCAGCAAATCTGAGGTACAAAAACAAGACATCTTCAGTGTAAGCAACCAACAGTAATCCTCCCTTGAGTGTGGCCATTCATGTATCCTTCATATTCAGTGTCCAAACGATTGCAATGAAGTCATCCCACTACACAGTAACAATTCAAAGTTCACATCAGCCAGTCTACCCTGATAATGATGCAGCCAATCTCCTAAAAGTACTTCACTGCATTTAATCACCACAGAAGTTTCAATTTTTGTAAAACAGAAGCCTGACCATACCAATCCAGGCACTTTTAAAAAAAATTGTTAAGTTATTCTCACAATTTCTAATCAAAAACACAAGGAGAAAAGCCAATATCAACATCCACGTGGTTTACTCATTTATAATCGGATGCTTGCTCCTCATTCAGTATACTTTTCCTTACATACGCTGAAAACTGAGCAAAGTGCCAAACAACAGTGAACTTATGAATGTGTAGAACATACAGATATAAATACAAAAAAGTATCATATATGGAGCACACACAAAATCTAAGCAGAGGGAGAAGATAAGGAACATTTATGCCCAAAGGTATAAAAGAACTGACTTGAATAAGTTACTGTTTGCAGTCACTGAAGGAATGTCATACACAAACGTAGGTTACATTCACATTATAAGGCTGGAGTCAAGAACACACTTTAATGCTGGTCTGTTTTTACTGAATTAATTCCAAAACACTGTTGCATAAAACTAATAAATGTTTTGGTTTCATCCAGCTGACCATGCCAAAGTTCTTAAAAATCTGTCAATTAGTTCGAAAGCTCCTGCAGAACTAGACACTTGGTCAGATAGACACTGGAAATGATCAAATTATAAACTGTCTTTCACTATAAAATCAGGAGAGCAGGCTAAGAGAGGGTTGTAAGCTAGTACAGGCACACCAACTGGCAAAGCGGTACAGAGGACAAAAACTCACGCTACCAAACACTGTTCATGATAACTGGCCAGATTTAATTTTACCTGTAGATTCCAATAGCATTGGTAGCATGAAGCTCATGTTTCAAAAACTCTGTACAGCCAACCACAACTTCCTTCAACTCCAACATGTCTGCTGCCACCATTAACTCTTGCACATTGTCTTGATTAATGCTGATCTCACCTATAACAATCACAAAACCAAAGAGGATATGAATACCAATTGATAGAAGAAATCTTATCCATAATTCACAGTAACCATCTGATTATCCAACACATTCTGTATCTCTGAAACCAGTAACGACAGTGGAGAAGTGCAAATACGTAAGTACAGTAGAAGTCTTTTAATCTGGCACACATTAATCCAGCACTCTTGATAGTTTGGCACTTCAGGAGAGTAGTCACAAAATCTGAAGTCCTGCCATCTTTCAACTTTCAATGTGCATGCTAATTCCATGACTTTAACTTGGGTTATCTGGACCTCAGCAAGCCTAACAAGCTATTATAATAGCTTCAAAAGATCCACAAATCGGAACACAAGGTACCACTGGCAAGAGTAAATCTGTAACTGTAATGATTCCTCAGAAACTTGAAATAATTACAAGGCCTGCAAGTGGCAGAAGTCAATGAGATATTATGGCTAATAAAATGCAGCCACAAGCTGAATAATATTATTTGTAAAAACATCATCAACAAGGACACATCTAACTGCTCATGAAACTGAAATAAACTGACAATGAAGCCTTCAATCTGTTACATGATGTGTATGGAAAAGACAGCAGAGACTTAAAAGCCTTCTCACAAAA
>Ga0131853_10023724_pt1 | contig 11073 bp, 7 predicted proteins | sample TergutLab28metaG_FD_92764 | JGI IMG/M metagenome (GOLD analysis project Ga0131853, IMG submission 92764) | Labiotermes labralis P1 segment gut microbial communities from Petit-Saut dam, French Guiana - Lab288 P1 (version 2) (version 2) | ecosystem: Host-associated > Arthropoda: Insects >...
CACCTGTGCACGTGACGGCCACCTACAGGTGTGCTGATACCAGATGCTGTATAATACAATTTTTGACCTCCTGATGATGAGCACATAATGCTCGAAACATGTAGAGGCATAGAATAAACTTATTATAAAACAAGAATTTATGCATTAAGTTGGTTAATTACTAAGAAGAGTCTCTACGATGTTTTTAACATGAACTGGAAATTCAGTGCCAATATGAGTGGCTTTTATGTATTATCATTGTTGTCATTGCATTTAATTAATACCTATCGAAATGAATTATTTATGTGTTTTTCCTGAATTCACAGCGGTGTAGCTGGTTCTCAAAGGGTGCGGGTCACTAAGCACTTCTTATTCTTTATTCTGCTAATAATGTTCTAACTGCACCGCACGTTACTGTTTTGTGCATTAGAATGCAATGATAAAGCAGTTTCAGGCTGTCGTGTGGGGTTTTTTTTTTTATTGTAACCATTTTGGATGCCAATCATAGCATTTCAGAAACCGTATGCAAATTCCATATTCGGAGTTTCTCGGTGATTGTGCCGTAAAGGTTGTTACTGCTACGAATTGCTGCATCAATTACAGCTGCTTCTTTGATGGTTTTATGGAGTATGACTATTACATTATTATTGTTATCGAATTTTTCACTTCTCAGCTTTGGCTGGGAAATATTCACCTATCCTGGGAAGTAGTAATCAACACGATTAGGCTCGTTGGTCCTATTTGTAGTTTAAAAAGTTTCTTACAATTGAACATGTGCCAAGAATTACAGATTTTTGCAGTTGTATATATGTATTCGGGTGCAAGTTAAGTATTGTTAGACTTTGTGATAGTGACTTTGGAATTACTCCCGTAGATGATATTACTATCGGGATCATTTGTGCTGCCTTTTGCTTCCACATAGCACATATTTCATTAGCTGATTATTATTATTATTATTATTGTTTTAACTCTGTCCATTGGTTTGTAGTCACATAATTCAGTATCAATTTTGTCTAGTCTCCGTTCGTTTGCGATGCCGCGCTGCGTCACTCGGTACTTTACGTCCGACGTTTAGTGACATTATAGCGCTCTCATCTTCACGGATCGAATTGCCGAAGGAGATCTTGGCCGTTTCAGCCCTAAAAACACGAAGAACGGCACTTCACCGCCGCAAAGGCCTATTATTATTATTATTATCATCATCATCATCATCATCATATAACTTTCATGGAGTTGGGCCACTTGTTGACCCGTTCCGGTCTCGCGTAACCAGAAGTCTCTTCAAAGGTCTACCATGATTCCTTCTGCCAGTTAGGGAGTAGTATTTCATTACCCTGGGTAATCTATTTCGAGGCATTCTATTTACATGTTGTATCCAGCTTCTCTTGTATTCCAGCAATTTGTCCAAAATTTGTGTTTTTTTAAATCCTTTTCCACATCCATGTTTTGTCGTTTAAAGAAAATCTGTCCGGCTTCTGTCCGTGAGACTTGTCAGTGGTTAAAATTTCCCCTGAATGAGTTACGGGCCCAGAGCAGGGTAAGTCCAGTGGTAGGATTGCTATCCTTAACCTCTGGACCGGCATGTTTAGGGATGGCATTTCCTTCGTTCCTGGTGAAACAGTTATACCGCTGTGACTCGGTCGTCATTTCCTCGTTTGTGAGAACAGGGTATACCACGAGAAGGTGAGGATGACAGTTGGGTAGGATAGGTTATAGTATTACGCATCACTACCCCTTATTATTATTATTATTATTAATCGTTTGTATGCTCGGGTGATCCAGCTCATCTTTGATGTTAATTTAAATTTAATTTTAGACTCTTCATGTGCCTTTTCTTGGATTTTGCTCCTGTCTCGATAATGTTGTTGCGTTGACTTTGTACTTGTGCTGTCTACTTAACTGACAGCTACAGTGTCAAATCAGTACGTAAATAAATAAACACACGAATAATATTTATCTCAGTATTTAACCAACTTGATGCACAAAATTTGTTTCACAATAAGTTTTATTGCATGCCTCTACATGTTTCGAGCACATGCGCTCATCATCAGGAGGTCAAAATTGCATTACACAGCCTCTGGTATCATCACACCTATAGGTGAAACAAATTTTGTGCATCAAGTTGGTTAAATACTGAGATAAATATACTGAGATGCACTGCACGGTCAGCAAAACGTCAAAACACGAATAATAGTAACAACAATAATACTGATAATCGTTGTCGTTGTCATTGTCAGCACCATCATCATCATCATCGTCGTCGTCGCGGCCGCCGCCATTTTTAGTAATAATTCGCAGACATAAAGGCCTGCGTCTGTGTAAACCTCTAGAGCCCAATAGTAGCTATATGTACAGCTACGTATTTCATTAAAAAGACCCTGTATTCTGTCCGTTGAATGTAGCCTGCTTGTAATATGAACGCCCCCCCCCCCCAACAGAGTGAGACTGTCGCCGTGCACGGATTTAACCGGCTGGTTTTTGGTATGGAGACAATGTGTCTACTGCGCGGTACGAGCTGACCCCTTATCTGTAACTCAAGTTGAATGTAATGTTCAAATAGGTCGTGCTGTGGAAGTGTCTGTTAGTCACTGGCCCGGGTTCGATCCCCGGCAAACTTGTGGAGTCTTATGGTTCACGGTTCGTCAGCAGTTGTTGTCCTTTCTGGTGAGTGTCTTCTGAGTTGCATTAGCGTTCAGGCCGCGTTTCGTGAAAATCGATCAATTGGTTTAAAATGTTAAATAAGTGGACAAACTGACAGGCACACAGAAAAACGCAGACATCACGTCGTTCTCAAAAGTTAAAGTTTCTTCCATCTTAGGGTATCACGTGGGCTAAAACGCACACAAGTTTTTGTGCACCTTGTCAAGAATAGCTTTGTTGTCTTTAGCATGCTTGTGAGATATATGAAGTTTAGCGTTAGGCACATGATACGGGGTTTAAAATTCAGTTTCTCCACTCACACACACACATACATACACACACACACACACTCACGCACACTCACGCACACTCTACGTACACTCACGCTTTCCTTACATGTAATTTCCACGTTAGTAATTAATGTGCTGTGATGCCGTAGCTGAGTAAACAAAACGGTGAGAATATTAGACCTTCCATATTCAGCTAATTTAAGGTCATGAAATATTTAACAGCAACTGTACTTTGCATGTAAAACTTACAACTGGAGTCAGAACTACTTTCGAAGTCTAATATTTACAATACAGTTCGTTTCAAAACTCTGTGCTGAGACAAATTTTGGAACATGAAGGAAAGATAATAACACGACTTTAGGTAACGTAACGTAAAATTGAGTGCCGTAATTTCTTCATTTACCAAATGCTGTTCGGGTGAAGAAGTCGAGGAAGGTGCGGGAGGTTAGTAGTAAAGTGAATCATAGAGAAGCGAGATGTAAAACTGTGGAATGTTGCTCAACTTTTACAGGAGAGGGACCAGCGTGGGGTACTTGTGGACAAAATGGTAAACGGCAGAGGTTAAGTTGTCCATGTGCACGCCTTTATGGCAGGTGGGGAATTGACGGTGTAGGTCCCTCATTCTTAGCCTCGGCATTAGATAAAGGTGAATGGCCAGCTTCATGCGACGGTCGCATTATTCCCCTAGAAAGAGCCCCCCATTAGCAATTGAGTACGAGGTTGGATGAGCCAAAAACCGGCCTGGACGTTTCGGACAATGACGAATCTCTTGCCGTTGGCAGCAATCGAACTGCGATTTCTCAGACTTTTGACCCATAGCCTGGTCGTTATACTGACTACGTAATTCGCGCTCATGGTATTGTTTATGTGGAATTGAAAGGTGCAGGGGTGGAGCTAACCTCCGGTGGCATGATGTTTAGTTCCAAGTTTTGATGTCAATCCTTTTGTTGGTTCCAACTTTGTAAGGAGTTATACACAGGCGTGTGCTTGGTAAAATACTTTTGAAATTATCTTCGAGATATGTCGTGACGTTGGGGCGTGAACTGGAGCCTAGTGGATCATGGGTAGAGTCGATTAATCGGCTTTTGTGAACTCGATAACGAGCCATCGGATTTCATGATTTTGAAAAATTGTCTGACGAAACGAACAGCTTTTTTCTTTTCAAGAAATAGGCTACTCTTTTCCGGTTTGTAGCGCAATGCCTCAACCAATTGCGCCACAATCCGGTGGGTCGCGGGTTCGAATTCCGATGAAGGTCATGGGATATGTTATTGGCTTAATCCTTCTCGGCCGCACCATGTCCGTAGGGTCGATCCAGCCTGTTACAGAAGTCAGTACCAGGGATGTCACCTGGGCTGCAAACTTTGCCACTTGTGTGTACCGAGTGCCTGGAAATTCTAGGAGTCTCAGCCCTCCTGGAGCCGTAAGAGACCTGCCCTAGCCCGTAAGTGTAATCGTGTATTGTCCGCCAACGCAGGCTCTATATACTTGTATGTTTTGCTGGTCACATTTTTTTTGTTTACTTTTCTGGTCAAATAAATCATATTTTGTTGAATATGTTGTTAGGTGTTTCAGTACGAGGTTCGAAATTCGGCAGGAACAAGAGAGTTTCTCTTCTTTGAAACCGTCCAGACCGGTTCTGGGGCTTACCCAACCTCACAGTGATTAGGTAGCGGCGTTCTTTCTCGGCGATAATGCAACCGGGGCGTCAAGTTAACCTCACACTCCCACCTAGTGCCGAGGTTAGCAATGTGTGTAGCTACTCCTATACCTCCACTGCCCTATGCGCCTTCATGGCATGGAATGGGACAACACTAGCTCTATACTTAATGTAGGCTGGAGTTTTCGTAATTATATGCACCTAATGTAAAAGAATTTGTTTTGGATCTTAAGTTAGAAGTTTTAATACTATTTAATTCTCTTAAAATTAGACTACATTACACGTCTTTCTTCTTCCTTTTGTTTCAGGTAAGACCTCATGATTACAAAATGTGCACAGTTCAGTCTCCTTTACGCCTGTTCCGTAAGTACCTTGTGTTTCTGAAAATGCTTACCTACCGTTATGTAATTATACTGTAACGATAATTATATCAATTCATTTCATTCTTTCGTTTCGCTTTTAAATGTGTGTATGCAGCCACCGTACTGACCATTTTGAAGTGTAAGAAGGTGAAAGTACCAACGTGAAGTAATGGTTTTTTTCGTTGGGGGGGCGGCAGGGAGTCGGTTCAGAAGACAGTAGCATGTTGTCTTTGAGCCAAATGAGAATTGGTACAGACGCTTTGTGTGAAGGATATTAATATTATCGTTGTGCAAAGTGTGCAAGTAATTAGGTTGTAGTGAGTCTGTCACATGTAATGAAACGTAACGTATGGCACTCGTTTCGGCGTAACCTGCAGCCACCCTGAAAATAAGGACCACCGATTTGCTGTCAGAAAATTTAAATTTCTATCGATCTGCACGGTCTTTCGTCCCGGAGGACATTATTTTTGTTATTGGCAGTGTCATGTCAGCAAAATATTTTTTCCCCGTTTTAGACATTTTCGCTGTAATAGCGGAGCTCTATAAAAATACGAGCAGGTCTGCACAGTTTACTGAGTACTGAATCTGGACGGTGGCGAAGAGCAGGGGAAGAAACTTCGTGACGCTACACTGCTGCTAGTTATAGTGGGGGAAGCTGCCATCTGCCTCCAGTACTCGGTCAGACCGTACCATATACAGGCCTGCTTACGTCGTCAGAATTATGTGAATGCCTGCTACGCTGTTAGTGGCCGTTTGTGTCGAACATCTTCTGTGGGTTTGAACTTGTATATAATCTTTTGATATTTTGCTGACCGTGCATCTCAGTGTATTTATCTCAGTATTTAACCAACTTGATGCACAAAATTTGTTTCACTATAAGTTTGATTTCATGCCTCTACATGTTTCGAGCACCATGTGCTCATCATCAGGAGGTCAAAATTACATTACACAGCCTCTGGTATCATCACACCTATAGGTGGCCGCTCGAAACATGTAGAGTAATGAAATAAAACTTATTGTGAAACAAATTTTGTGCATCAAGTTGGTTAAATATTGACATAAATTGTATATAATCGTCTTACTTTCCTTCTGTGTCCCTCTTTTATCGTCGTATTCTATGTCATTTCTTCTACACTTCTTTCCAGTTACGTATTACATTATTTTCCTCGTGTTTGGTCGAAGGTCGAACAAAAATCCCCCATATTTGTGGTACGAAATTTCATTTTCTGGGACATGAAACACGCGTATTCTGTATTTTAATTGACATAATCCTTCCGGCCGCTCTAAGACCATGGGGTCGACTCAGCTTCTGACAGAAATGAGTACCAGGAATATTTCCTGGCGGGTAAAGGCGGTCTGTGCGTTGGGCTGACAACATTACCACATTCATGTGCCGATTGTCTTGAAATCTGTAAGCCTCAACCTCCCGGAACCCTCAGAGTCTGTTCAGGTCTGTACAGGGATTGCTTTACCTGCACCATCTACTTTTACACTTACCGTGTATGCACTGAACATAAAAATTAAACTGCACTATTATCTGTTAAACCCTTGTTTTTTATATTCTGATCTAAGCACCTTCTCTTTATCAGAGGTAATTTTGCACTGATACAGGGAGTAGTGTGTGGGCCGGGTAGCTCAGTCGGAATAGCGACTGACTACGAGCTGGACGGTCCGGGATCGAACGCCGGGGGGGACGAGACTTTCCGCCCGTACAGACCGGTCCTGGGGTCCACCCATCCTCCTGTACAATGGGTACCGAGTCTTTCCCGGGGGTAAAGTGCGGCCGGGGCGTGCTGCTGACCACTCATCCCCTTCTAGTGCCGCGGTTATGGAAGAGTAGAGCTATACCTCTACCCACCCTCTGGACCACACCGGGCCTGTAACGGGATCACTTTATCTTTTTTTACAGGGAGTAGTGTGTGGGTCGTAGTTTACTTTGTATGGGTGTTCCATTTTAGAAGGTCATGCCAAATTATTGCATTTTCCTTGCACATTTTTCAGCTGCAAGAATAGCGTGCTTGTACTGCTTCATGGGAGGGACCGAGTCGCATTGCGTTCCACCTTTGAAGTTAATATCTGCACCCCCATAATTTCTGTTGGCTCCATCGTCCAACATTAAACGCCGTATCGCTAGCTTACGTCATTTTGCGATAACATACAGCCCACCTGAAATATTAATACAATTAATTAACACAATTGCCTGAAGGGAGATTTACCATTCATAAACTCAAATCAATGCTTGCAGTGATGTCGATTCGTAGTTTCGGATACAGTAAGTGTAGTTTGTAATTGGTATATCAATTTCATAATTAATACAGATGTTAAATGCACTTCATACGGGTGGGGGTTGCTGATTACAATGATGTTCATTTATTTTCGATACAGATCTGCTGTTGACAGTGTACACCAGTGGACCGTACATGCACGTACATGCATTGTTCGAATCTCATTGGGTGCCCGTTCTCCTGACTAGTGCTCCATACTTCGGTAGGCTCTGTATCGTGCAAAAGGAAGCTAGCCAAGAGGTGTGAGGCTGAAACCGACTGCCTGCTGTATGTGGCGCCCTTGGTTTGTTAGGGCATGACTGTCCATAGTTGATGGCAGCTACACCAGATGGCAGTTGTCATTATGAAGCCGTCGAACTGAGTCTTCTTGTGTAGCCTAGAGCCATTTTAATCTTCAGATCCTTAACGGAGACGCTGATGTTTAAGTGGGATATAAGGCTGTGACGTATAAACGACAGTGGAGCAATTCAATACGATTTTGTTTATGTTAATTTACTGTATATTATACGCAACGTGTTTCGGCCTTTTTTAAGAAAGACATCGTCAGGTAATGTAAACTACTAAAGAGAGACTGTCACAGCACAATAATATGTTCCTGTGTCCATGTGACAGTATTTCTTTAAGTATTCGCGTTTTAAAACGTCGAAACAAGTTGCAATATAGTATCGAGTAAATTAATACTATACGTATTTGTGATTGATTCTTTTTTTTGGGGGGGGGGGCCTTCATTGTTGTGATGCTTATCATTACTCTTCGTACCAAATTTTAAATAACCATCTTCCGTGGCTTGTTACTTATTTATAAAACTGAAAAAAATTACACATTTTGAATGTTATTCACTCTGTATAAAAATATATCTCAATAAATATGTATAGGTTTTGAAGATATAGTGCCACAAAATATACAATTATTCCATAAACTGGCGCTGATAGCATCTCGCTGTAATCTCAGAAACTGTCACACACTTGTGAAAATCCATCAGTTAGTTCAAATTTAGTGCCCACTTGAAGTAGAGAAATTTATGGTTTCTAGGACCCCTAGTTTAATACTCTTAAGGCTCTCTCTGGGCACGTCCTGGGGAATATAGACCTAGAAAATTGTTCTTTATTCATCTCTCATGTTTATTTACGCTTGTCCGACATATTCCCAAAGACTCATCACATCAAAAAGATTTCAAATGTAGTTACTCACTTGTGTGATATGATGATATGGTTCGAGTGTTTGTGGTAAATAGAAGAGGTAATTTGAGCTTATGAGAGTGGGATACGTCATGCAGTTTCTTTGGGTTTCGCCCTCCTTGTGGCAAAATATTTTCTCTTTGTTGCCATAAGATGAAGACTCTTAATTCCGAATATGATATTGATTGAGGTGTTGCACAGCACAATGAAGGCAGAAGCTTAATCACGGCCACGTTGTGATCGCACTTTGTCACGTTTTGATCACCCTGTGTTGTATTTGGTTTGCACTGCATTATGTTTTGGAAAAGAATGATTCTTACTGAAATTATTCTCATGGATTTTAACATCTTTTCATTTTTTTTATATACATGGGTCCGTGCATCGTGAATCGAATTTAATAACTGTCAAAGAAGACGCGACTTATTCAGTTTATTACATTTCTGTAGGTAGCTCTACATGTTTCGGGTGTTGACACCCATCATCAGGAGCTCGTACAACTGTAATTGCAGCTCCTGGTATTGATTAACCGGATCTACTACCTACCGTACGATACACATGAATCAGTTCCAACTCAACAACGAGAGCGGATGGTAGTAGACCCGTTTGACCAGTGCCAGAAGCTGTAATTACAGCTGTACGAGCTCCTGATGATGGGTGTCAACATCCGAAACATGTAGAGCTGCCTACAGAAATGTAATAAACTGAATAATTCGCATCTTGTTGGACAATTATTAATAACCTTTTCATTGTTTGTTGTTTTATTCTCTACTTTTTGACCTAAAATTACTTTTGAGCGACGTGTTGTATGACAGCACAGAGAACGGGAATTGAAGACTTCCATATTTTTTTTATAATTATTGAACGACATATCGGCGCTTAACTACAATAACATGTAGTCTTAAGACTAACCAGCTGTTTTGCTGTGAATTTAATTGCCCAGCGGTTCTACCTGTTTAGTTTTGTTTGCTTGCGCCTTGTCTTTTCCTTTGTTGGCGGTTGATTACTAAACTAACCCTGTGCTCTGTTTTTATCACACACTAATAGTGTTTATGGGGCACTTCGCTGTGCTCTGCTTTTAATGATCATCACACCAGCTCAAAAGTTTTTTTAAACCTTCGCACTAGTTCAGTGTCGTCGAGCAGGTGGATCCCTGCGACATTGACGTGGTGGAGAAGCCTTTCTTCATGCTTCTTAGCGAACTTTGTAATTTCATTCATAACTGTCTCCATTCGAAGGTCCCTATGGAGGTCGGCGTTTCTGATATACCGAGGTGCATCAACGGTGTTCCTAAGTACCTTGTTTTGAAATTATGAATGTTACTCTGTTTCATGCATCCTCACAGCTGTATGTCGTAGGTCCACACAGCCTTCAACATTTGTTTGTAGAGCATCAGCTTATTGTGTATCGCCAGGGCCGATCTTCTTCCCATGTATTTTAGTCCAAGCTCTTCGCGTTTTTTCTTGCCATGTGCCTTACAGCACAGCTTGGCATCCAGCGTCATGCCAAGGTATTTCGCTGTGTTTGAGTGAGGTATGACTTTGTCATTTATAGTTATCGGTATATGTTGACATCTTTACTTCCATATTGATGGCTGTAACAGGGCCCAAGTGACCTTCCAGCAAGACAAACAAAAACGCAGAAGAGATTTCAGACACGTATTGTCTTAGTTTTATGTTTTGTTGGCCGTGAATCTCTGTATAATCTCGTAAATAAAACTAACTTGGTGCACCATTTATTCTTAGTATATTTATATGTATCAATCTCTACGTGTTTCGGGAGATTATGGGCCCATCATCAGGAGAAACGACTGTGTTTATGAGACACATGGTACTTGTAATTCTGTGTGGATGACTGTCTGGTATGCAGGAGCATGTGCTCCTTCATACCATCTCCTGATGATGGGCTCATAGTCGCCCGAAACCTGTATAGATTAATGAATATAAATATACTAAGAATAAATTGTGCACAAAGTTGGTTTTATTTACGATACGCAGTGTCTTAATTCTTGCAGAGTGACACAACGTCAACTTGTTTTATTTTCATGCGTTGAAACGCTCCTGAATGTGTCCCTTCGAAACCGTGATAACCTTTTGTTTTTTGTCATTGATTGATTTTAGGTCCCTTCATTTTTCTGCTTCATGACCGATAGGTGGCTTTAGTGCCGGATATTGCCATTGATTGAACGGTCGATTGTCTGACCGTTTGTGTTACCTTACCTGACCTATAATTAATTTTTATTCCAAAAATGTGCATTCAGAATCGCCGATTACGGTGGAAAACGAAAGGTTGAAACAGTTGAGAATAAAATTGCATTACTGATGTACGTGAAAGGGAATACGTGACTGCAGTATTCATATGTGAAGTGCTGCAGTAAGCTGCGATGTGCATTGCGTCATGATGGCTACGGGTTCATTTCTTGTTGTGTTATGCTGTGATTAGTGAACTGCAGGTTAGACCTATATATTGTCCCGTACTGAATGATTGTGGTCACAGTCTTTGTTCAGATGCGTTTCCGTACTTTGCCTCGATTATGACGTTGAAGATACTCTTGTGCTGGGGGGGGGGGGGAACCAGAAACCCCCTCCCCCTTTTGAACAAGAAAAAAATTCCGCCCCTCCTAGCTTCCGAATTCTCACAATCTACCCCTTCCACTCCCCTCAAAGACCAAACCCACCCCGC
>Ga0131853_10023726_pt1 | contig 11073 bp, 10 predicted proteins | sample TergutLab28metaG_FD_92764 | JGI IMG/M metagenome (GOLD analysis project Ga0131853, IMG submission 92764) | Labiotermes labralis P1 segment gut microbial communities from Petit-Saut dam, French Guiana - Lab288 P1 (version 2) (version 2) | ecosystem: Host-associated > Arthropoda: Insects >...
ACATCACACACAATACGGAAAGTACTGCAATGTGAAGCTTGAAGCCTGAGTGGTGGGGATCACCGCTGGTTCAAGAGAAGTACCAGGAAGAAATGCCTGTGACAGGAGACATACATATTGTATTATAATAATAATAATATTAATAATAACAATAACCTGCAATATATATATATGTTGATCTAATAGGAGACAGTTTGTGACTAACTGGCGAAGTGTAGATGGCCTATTATTCACTCACAGAAGACGTTAACTACTGTAAGTGTCCGACATATGGTAGTATTGGCCACACAACCTTCACACGTGCATATTCACACTTACGGATCATTCATATTACCAGAGAGAGAGAGAGAGAGAGAGAGATCCTCATATGGCTTCACAGTACACATAGTTTCAGTAAAAAATTTCCCAATGTATTTTCAGTGATATATTTTCCGACAGTTACTATTGATTTAAATTCTGTGTCTCTTTTTAAGCCTCAAAGTTACAATGACACTTGAATTGTAGATTTGAAGAGAACTTTAAAAAAGTACAGTTTTGAATAGTATGAAAGCCCGCCAATGTTCCCTATTCACAGTCGGACAAATCCGTCACACATTTTCACCCCATTCCTTTAAAATTCATTCCATTATTAATCTCGTCCTTTTTTTTTTTAGATTTCCTGATGAAGATTTTATATGTACTTTTTTCAACTCCCATTCTGCTCTTTTTTCTTCTTTACGTATTCACATCAATAATGTTTGACAAATGTACAGCTACTCATTAGGCACTATGCAGTTTTCTTCAGCCTTCCCTTCGCCTAGCTGCAACAGACTTACTTATAACATAATTTCCTTATTGCAGGAAGCTGTGTAAAACACAGTAATAATTCCAACCCTGACACCAACACCTTCCACGCAGTTACAGGCACATCATCACTCAATAAAGGCACACATACACACACACTACACTGCAATTAGCATCACTTACTTTAAAATTTCTAGTGTTGCAGGAATATAATTATTCAATTCACGGCCACAAAATCGTACAGCGAATTTCATGGACCAAATATAATTTCGGTTCTATGAGCTCATTATTCAATTAATTACAACGACCGCTTTAATGATGCAATTAATCTGGTCAAATAATGGTACAAACTGATGCGTTTCAACTGCATGGATTTTAAATCCATCCTGATAAAGACGGGAAAAATTCATTTTACATTTGGCAATAGACCTAATGGATGTACCTTTATCGGCTTCGGGACTCTGGGACAAACGAGAGTTAATTCTGGTGATAGGCGAAATTCAATTCCATTTTTGAGCTCTGAATTTTCTGTCTCGTTCTAGGAGTTAATTTGTTTTATGAATGACGTGCGAAATTCAATTGCGCTACCAGACGGACGGAATCTGAAACGCAACCCGTAATTGCGACAAATGAACTACGTCCGCAGGAAGTCATAAGCCGATTGTTACCGTCCGCTACTTGGCAACTGTCAAGCCAGGTGTCGCTGTCAGTCGCTGGTGGCTGTACGGAACTGCAAGGCGGAGAACTGAATGCCAACTTCCCTATCACATCGATCTGTGGCCGCAGGCCTACGTAAATATGAGTATGTTTATTTTTGTGTTGTCATTTCACTTTTGTGAAGAATTTACTGATTAATAAAGTAACGAATTAAAACATCTCATTGTCGCCAGATTTTTATTTATTGACATACAAGACTTCGTGTGTGTGTGTGTGTGTGTGTATGTATGTATGTAATTATGTACGTACATACGTATGTGTTGATCGCCGTAACAAAATTCACGTTTAATTATTTATCTTTAGACATCCAAACAAAATGTTGTGATGAATTTCACACGGCCTCCATCTTGTTATATTAAATTCAGCAAATGGAGTACGTTACGAAACGATGCATATTTCTTAAAGCTTTATCAGCACACCTCATTTCGCTAATGTCCTTGGGGCCTCCGAAGTCTGCTAGTCCATCAAGTTGTTATCAGGGGTTTCGGAAATAAAAAAGAAGGCAGGTCATCTGCAGAGATAATTAAACTTATTCAAAATTACGAGGAAATTGGTAATATGGTTAAAAACGTAATACGAAGGGACCAATACGAAGGGACCAATACCCTCAATCCACACAAACACGGACATTATGTAGATTTCAAAAACCCTTCTTAATTTCCCATGTAGGAAGAAAAAATCAGTGGTTCGTTATTTTTATTATAATTATTATTATTATCATCATCAACATCACCATCTTTTAACATAAGACCCTGGCAAACTCCACGAAGTCAATGATGCCCAATGTGAAATACCGCCATCAGAAAATTGATGGAAATCAAAAGTGTTCATGTTACTGACAAAACCTATATGAAATGAGTTTCAAAAAATATCAACAACGCTAAACCAACGGGTGTGAAGTATTTTAGATGTAGAAATGTGGCCCCGTGCAAGCAACATTTCTTTAAATCACTGCTATCTTAGGGAGTACATGTCCAGAAATTTATGAGATATTTTCAGTGCACTATTCGGCCCACTTGGATCCTAACCCACGTGCTTCTCTAACAGCTGACTTCAGTGATCGTAACTAGACGTCCATCAGGTTTAGCCTTCCACTTCTTGCCGACAACACATCCGTTTTCAAGCAAATACTGCTGTAGCGAATTCGGAAAAACAACCCTGGAATGCCCCCCATCAGTTTTCCTCTTGTAATTTCGGTTGTCACTTTCAGAACAACAAATACAATGAAAACCGTATATTAATTTATTTACTATGACACGCATGGTATTACATTAGGATCCGAAAATGTTTCTCAAAACACTTACGTGCAATAAAAATGACTGTCCACTTATATCACGGGACCTAATTAGATAATGAGTCACCACAACTCAACATTTTCTTTCTCACTCCCACTCTTAAACCCATAAAAATAAGAGTTTTTAAATTGGGCAAAAAATTAGGATATTATGATTAAAGGGACGTCACCGTTCAGTCATCGAAGGAAAATATGCGAAGTACCTTTACATCCAATGTAAAAGGTAAAGCAGTCCCATTACAGGCCTGGACAGGCCCAGAGGGTTCCAGGAAGTTAAGGCTCCCAGATTTCGTGACAGCGGCTCAGAATGGTGGTAGGTTATCAGTCTTACGCACCAGCCGTCTTTACCCCCAGGAAATACTCCTGGTACTCCTTTCTGTTGGAGGCTGAGTCGACCCCAAGGCCATAGTGCGATCGGAAGGATTTTATGTCAATGAAAAATCCACTGACACCAGCTGGGATAGAACCAGCGACCTTCCGATTTGTAGCATAGTACCTTAACCACTGTAATCCAACGTACTCATCTCTAATACGAGGTGGCAGGCTTGTTTCCAGTGGCGACGTGATTTCAGCTACACACTTGTCAGTGTAACCAATCAAACCACTCATTCTAAGATCGTCGTTACACACCGGACGACAGTAATCTTCACAGCAATCGTCACGAGGAAGTCCAAACTTCTGGTGAGCAGTTCAATCCAAAGACGTACCTAGCTAAAGCTATAGCTATTAAAAGAAAATGTTCATTCACTTGCTAACAAAATCTTTTTAGGAAAATGTAAATGGAGAAGAGCACTTCGGAAGTCTGGGAGTGGCGTAACAATTTTTTCAACAGTGTATTGAACATGTTAGTGTAAAGGAAAATTATAGAAGATAGAACAGTGGGAATTTTTCCAGACAAATAATAACTTGGCTAACGAGATTCTGCTCTTTTTCTGTTAAAAGAGGACAACAAATCCTGCAATTATAGTACGAAAGACTGGTTAAACGGTGTATATGCAAATACCTACAAATGATTAGTATTTTACATTTCGTTCGCGTTACGTATCCCTGTTTCATTTGTTCCTTTCCTTGCACTATTTCCAGTGATACTGATATTCTTTTCGAAGTGGTAAGTACTCATTAAAAGTGGGTGGAAACAAAGGAAAGAAATATGAGCCAAATTTATTCCGCCGGAACCAAAACACTATACAGTAGATGCCCACGTGGCGTTTCCCCCATACCTACCGACCTACTCTTCATAAGCACAGGAAACAACAGGTCCATCTACAGTATTATCCAGATAAAGGAACCGTCAGGCTCTACCGGTGTGGTGACAGAGAGTAATTCCCTTCCTTCCTTGCAAGAACACCTCGGGCTGTAAATTACGCTGCTCTTTCCCCTATACTCTCAACACTTGCTCATTCTTCGAACTCGTCTTCATGTAACACAAACCCGACAATAATTTGTACATTGCTATGTTGAATTTAGTTAAGGAAAATACTGCTGGAGAATGAGATGGGATATGCATGTAGGATATACGGAAGATGTCGGAAGTGCCTGCAAATCTTCGTTTGGAACCCCCCCCCCCGCAAAAAAAAAGATTTCTTCGAAAACACATACTATAATAATGAATTGTTAGGACTTTAGTATACAGCAAGAAGGCAATGAGAATTGGATTCGACTGGATCAGAAGAGGTATCAATTGTGATCTCTTGCCAACACTGCAAATAAACTTGAGTGTTTACTAAAAGGCAATGAAATTCTTGATGTTTTAATGATTCTTAACTCTTCACAAAGGATTCTGTTCGATACAGTTATATATATATATTTAATAGTCATAACATTTTTATATCAATTTGTTTCACAATTGTTTTCTGGGCTAAAATTTTATGCAGAATCGAACTGGAAGAGGATGGTAACACAGCAATTGTGTTGGGAATGGCAAAAATGCGAAGTTGTCCTTTCTCAATTTATAAACATATTTTGGTTTATGATTGAATGTTGAGCCACACTCTGGTTTCCATAAGAGTCTGGTTTGTCAGTGAGGTAACACTCTGAGCAGACAGATAGATGGAAATGACGGTCTGACACCCGAGTTACTTTATCAAGATAAGGAATGAAGAAAAGAAAGTCGTGATCCCCTTTAAATCTGTTAACAAAATATGGATAAAATATATTCCGCGCAAAAAAACACGGTAAATTCGAGTTCCGTTGTAAATCTGTTGCGAAAATGCGGAGAAATCTTAAGAGTGCGTGCTGAGGAAAATGTTGAAAGGCATATTAAAAATTTTAGCATGATGAAACACCCAGCGACTTGGCGCATGAATATTGCGCCGCCCCCACACATTACGGGCCCATTTGTGGTTTCAAGATAACACCCGCCTGGATAGAACAATAAATAAGACGAAGAGCGCCGTTAAAACTGCTGCAAATTCAGTAAGACGGAGCTCTAAGTAACTCAATCACGACGTTCGGTACGAATGGTTATAAAGGAATTTTTTTTTTGTAAGGAAGCTGAGATAACGTGTGGGGAAAAAGAGGAAAACAAAGAAAAAACTGAGTCACGCTATTAGGTTTCCGGGCTGTATGAAAAATCAAGCGACCCCCAACAGACAACAGGGATCTGCAGTTCGGTGTTCAGTATGAATTGCAAGTAGCAGTTTGTACGATACAGGACGGCGTGTTCTTTTAATGAGACTGTTCGTTGCTCAGATTATACAGCTGCTATGGTAGATTAGCGAAATATAACTATGGGGCATTGGTGCAATGACACTTTCAGGGGAAAATGGAGATAATCAGAGCGAAAATAATCTTAGTGCCAATATGTCCACCATAATTTCCATACAGACTAACCCGGTATTTAAACGTGTCTCCGCGATGAGTGGTAGGCTTCTGACCCTCTCAGCCATGGCATGGTCGAAGGATTTACAAGGCCGATGTAATAATGTGTACAAATTTTCGTGTGGACTGGATGAGGAAAAACCACAAAAAAAAAAGGCTTCAGGATATATTTTCTCAAGACCGCAACTCAAACCCGAAATCCCTTGCATACACAGCAGTAATACATTTTTCGACGCTGATGTTCGGCTGACATGGAAACAATCAAACTATCGCAGTAGGTGAGAGGAATAGAGGCCATACTTGTTACGAGCATTCCAGTGTAGATTCTCATATTAGTCCCTGCATTTATACATTAGAATTTTCTTCTTGTGAAGAAAAGAGTGCCCGACTGGTCTGCTGCTGCCACAAACTTTAATACAGCTACAGAATTTCAATACGTGCGGTATGGAGCGCTTCAAATAGCCTAATGTGACCCGGACAGGAGTACCAATTAACGGATAACTGGGTCAGGATAGGCTCCAGTGGTGGGATCTTATGAACACCCTAAGGAACTTCTGGATGTTGTGACATGCAGGAAATTGCTCTTCTTCAGCAGCTATGTAACTATCCCTTCTTAAAGAAAAAAACCTCTTTCTTGGAGTCAGTACGGAGGAGAATTGATTCTAGAGGTCTCACAATCACTTCTCTTGGAACACACTTTAAGAATAATATTTTACTGTTTATATTTTTATTGTTTTACTACTTTCCGTTCTTTTGCTGTTTGGGAATTATTCCTTTCTACCGTTCCTCGGCCTTCAAAATGTATTTTAGAAAAACGGTAATATCAAGGGATAATTAAAATCGATGTTACGTGATTCACAGTACATTACGCAGTAGCTGTTCCATTTTATTCACGTAATAACGACAAATCCGATGTGAAAAGACCTGACAGTCCCTTCTGGGCTAGATGAGGGTTTCGGATGACTGAATCATGGATACAAATGTGACCAAACTCGGAAATTGAAAAGAGATGTTCTTCCGCACTCACGGACAGCAATTCAGCCCACTAATTAGCCCCAAGTTACACAGCCTTCCTTCGAATTTAACAGTTATTCGGCTGATCAGGAAATTCACTGTAACATGAACCTTTGTAAAAGCGCACTGCCCTACTTCGGCCTGTATCGTGAGTCGCTTCATTTCTGTACACATTATCACACACTGTTTCTCCAGTATAAATATTATTATCGTCTACCATCTACTAATTATCTTCCTAATAATCCCATCACTTTTAATTTTCCCTTCAATAAAACTCGTTCGTCCTAACTGTCCAACGCAACTCACGCGCCTTTTTCTGTCACTATAACATTGCTATGTGCACATTACAGGTTTTAAACATTCTCAGTACGTAATTGCCTCAGCTTGCTTGCTACATTTTATTCTTTCTACTCAGTACCTGTTCTTCACTTTATTCATTCATTCTGCGTTCTACCTGAAATGAGGGGCCAAATTTCACACCCACAATGAAGTCAGAAGTGAGAATTATTCCGTAATACTCGAATACCTTTTCTGCATTATAGAAGAATAAGAAGGTACATTATACCAATCTGGACTAAAATTTTAAAATCACTGAATATTTTCCTTTCTTCAACTTGATGCCGTATCCGGCAGAAACAGAGCAAGCCCTACATTTTCTTGGCGTAGGATACGCTGCCTAGTGCTCATGCGCGTAAATTCTGTGTGTTTTATTTCTTTCGGTAATTACCACAAAGGAAAAGGTTCCAAATAATGTTGTACCCTTTACTGATGAGCAGGCTTGCACTACCGGTACACACTGTACAAATTTTTGTAATGTGTCCTAGAAAACTGACGCTGCTTAAGTGGATATTGAAGGAAAATAAGGACAATGTTTTACTGTCATGAACCAAAATCAAACTTGCCAGACATATTTTCATGTACATCCTAAATACTGAATTTAACCAAGATATTTTGGGTACTACAGAAGAGAGACGCGCTAATGGACGGATACGAGCTTGCCCTGTCAGCTTCGGGCCATAAGTTTGTAACCAGTGTTATCTCTTCGGTACGTTTCCATGTTAATGTAACGCTGTATGAGAAAATCAGAAGCTTATCTGTATATGCATCAAAGGTATCGATTCGTATGAGCTGTTTATGCGTCACACAAATGGGCAGAATCCCGTATTTATAACCGACATAACTAGTCCATAGCACGGAGACTGTTAACTACTGCGAATATTGTGACAATCAAGACTGTGCAATTTAAAGATGAGTTTTATCTATGAACAGAAAAGAGCTGGAACATCTACGGCAATGGAGACAATAGGCCAGGAATTGAACGATCAGGGATTGAAGGTTCGATTCTGAGCAGCGTCAAGATATTTTCTCGTCTCCAACCTTCCAAGACCGGCTATGGGGCCCACCCAGCCTCTTAATCGAACGCAACCGGGGCCCTTTCTCCACAAGCAAAGCGGTGAGGCGTAAGGTTGACCACCCTCCTCCATCTAGTACCTAGATCAAGAATGCATTGAGCTGTTCCACCATCCTTCATGTTCCTTCAAGCCGCGGGGCGTAATTAAAGCACATGGACAAAGTATATTCACGAAAAGAATTTTCGGTCAGGCAATATTATATATATATACCAAATTTCATCCACTTTTCTTCTTAAAGGATTTATAATTTTATTTTTATATTATTTATATTTTTAATATGTTTATATACTACTATATATATTATATATATAAGGATTTCAGGAAGCTAGAATCCTCCATATTGGCGCACTTCAGATATGCCGTTCCTAGGAACGGTTTTAGGAACGCCACCATATAGGCTAATTCTAGATTCCTAATTCCTGATTTAGGAAGCCAGGAATTAGGAACGGAACTTAAAGTTATAGGGAGTACATTTTTCAGTTATTTTCCTCTTAAAAATTTAAGCTATTTTTTTAATAGTGAAATCCATATTTTTTAGCTCTTACTCTGTTTAGGTGATCTTGAATTTCAAAATGTGAAATTTTTATATATTTCACTATATTTTTAATATAATTTAAGGAAGCTATATATATATATATATATATATATAGTGCCATACTGTAATTCCTGAAACTTTGTGGTAGCACTCTCCACAGTGTATCGACAAGCTTTCCATTCCAGTATGAAAACATGAATGGTGGCTTGGTATGTAATAGAAATTCTCATTCCATTTGTGTTCGCAAAGGGTTAGAATGTTTTCATTACACTGTGTCGAATCCACAATTAAATGATTTTGACAGAGAAACAGGAAATTCAGGCCGAATGTATTATCAGTATAATGGAGAATTTGAATACGTGTACCAAAATGATTTTTTTTAATAAACTTGTTTCGAAAAGCAGACCCAACATCCGTGCATATTTCACATAATTTCTAATTCATTAACAAACTCTTTTCTGTTCTTCAGGTTTGTAATTTATCACTGTGCGTTTGTATGTTCTCTGTTCCTCCCCTGTCTATACACACTACTGCAGCCTGTGATGTTATACATGTATACATGCCTATGTCAGTATGGCTACATTCATGTGCATCCATGTGTGTTTGTGCATGCGTGTTTGTGTTGATTCTTTGCGCAGTTCAATATGAGGCCAAGGAATGTGTGCCATATATATACGTCTCAGGTAAGTAACAAATTTAAAAGCATGCTCATTATGACAAACCTGTCACTCCCAAATTTCAGCTCCTGGAGCACTTAGAAGCATACAGCCCTTTCAGTAGGAGGAGGAGAAGGAGGAAGAAGAAGAAGCACGCTTAATCAAAGCAATAAGGAACGGCTATTGGTTTCACAAAAGGAAAAGCTCTGTAAAGGAAAATTGTTGTGACGGTCAACAACGAGGATGCATTACAACGAAATAACATTCTTATAATAGAAGCCAACGAGATGCAATATTTCTCAAATTTATTTTGGTAAAGAACTCTACATGTTTCGGGCAGATCTACTGTACATCATCAGGAGTTTTAACACTGTATACACAGCTACAGGTATTTGTCATGCTATTTATGTTGACTGCCCATCCTGACCTCGCTAACAGAAAGTCAACATAACTAGCATGACAAATACCTATTGCTGTGTATACAGTTTTGAAACTCCTTATGACAGACAGCAGATCTGTCGGAAACATGTAGAGTTCCTTACCAAAATAAATTTGAGAAATAGTGAATCTCGTTGGCTTTTGTTATAAGAACATATCACGATACATGATCCTCCGAATGTCAAAAACGAAATAACAGTATTTCAAAACTTCTTCCTAGTGAAATTAAAGAGTATAAAATACTCTTTTACTGCCAAGATTACCTGCTGAAACTCAATAGTATTTGTGCTAGTTCTTATAATAACCAGTGCTCCTATACAACACTGACTGATGTTGCTTTGTAGCGGCAAAAGACACATTCGCCATGACGTGCGAACTGAAACTTTGTGCCATGATTAGCACGTTGCAGCTTTTCTACCTTCGAAATGCGGCCCACTGTCTAGTTTCAGAAAAACGAAACAAAAGCAAATAAAATTCAACGAATAATTATTTTAAAATAAGGAATAAACAGATAGCCATCAAACACAACTTTAAAAAGTAATTAAATTCTCAAATTTCATCTCAATTTAGCTAAAGATTGGGGACAACAATGACACATCTACAAAGATCCACAGACATAAATTAAATTCTGAATTAGACAGAAAAAAAAGAAGAATAAAAAAACTGAAACATCAACAAACGAAACGTGACGCAACAATGAAGACAAGAATACCAACTTATTCTATCCTAGGGTTGTGAATAATATAGTACCTTCGAGAGGGTGGAAGGGTTTAAATATTTGGGAACAACTTTAACAAATCAAAATTCTATTGCGGAAGAAATTAAGAGCAGATTGTGGTCAGGAAATGCTTGCTATCATTCGGTGCAGAATCTTTTGTCTTCCAGGTTACTATCCAAAAATTTAAAGATCAAGATACATAGAATTATAATTTTGCCTGTTGTTTTGTATGGGTGTGAGGCTTGGTCGCTGACATTGCGGGAGGAAAGGAAGCTGAGGCTGTTTGAGAACATGGTGTTGAGGAGAATATTTGTACCTAGGAGGGACGAGGTAACGGGGGAATGGAGGAGATTGCATAACTCCTCACCCAATATTGTGCGGGTGATAAAATCGAGAAGAATGAGATGGGCTGGGCATGTGGCGCGTATGGGTGAGGAAAGGGGGGTGTACAGGGTCTTGGTGGGGAAGCCGGAGGGAAAGAGACCACTGGGGAGGCCTAGGCGTAGATGGGTGGATAATATTAGGATGGATCTCCAGGAGGTGCGATGTGGGTATATGGACTGGATTGGGCGGGCCCAGGATAGAGACAAGTGGCGGACGCTTGTGAGTGCGGTAATGAACCTTCGGGTTCCGTGAAATGCGGGGAATTTCTTGACTAGCTGCAAACCAGTTAGCTTCTCAAGAAG
>Ga0131853_10023731_pt1 | contig 11072 bp, 5 predicted proteins | sample TergutLab28metaG_FD_92764 | JGI IMG/M metagenome (GOLD analysis project Ga0131853, IMG submission 92764) | Labiotermes labralis P1 segment gut microbial communities from Petit-Saut dam, French Guiana - Lab288 P1 (version 2) (version 2) | ecosystem: Host-associated > Arthropoda: Insects >...
CTCTGGCCGATATCTCCGTAACCATTGAACTTTGGATATAGGTGTTTTGGGTTATATCGTTATAGTTTGACCTAAGGAACACTCTCCCGAAGTTAGGTCCTTTCCTCCTGGGACACCCTGTATCTATATATATACACACACATACAATCTATATACGTTTCTCGTCAATATATTTATTTTTAAAGAAAAAAAAATGTAAGCTACATCCATAGTTTTTGGTATAGTTCATTCTGATAGGACTGTGGTAGTCTCGATACACAGACACTTTAGTTCCTCACTTAGCACCTTTCATTCTATCAGCATTATCATAAACTGTAAGTATGCGACTATGAGTGAGTCTAACATTGTGGCATAATCAACAATTGATTCACCTTTATGTCTAATTTCTCATCAATACTGGTCTTTTGCTGATTTTTTACTTGGATTGCATTAAGTGATGTAGAAATTACGTTTCTCACTTATGTTGGTATCAGAAGCCAATGCTGTTCAAAAGGCAACTACATGAGCCACGTGCTTACATCACCAACATAATTAATCCATACATGTGACTGATGGTGTGACAGTAATGACGATTTCTGCTAGCATCCTACAGAAGATAAGTGCCGCTACGGACTGCCTACGCCACACTGCGTTAAACCAAAAATTATAATACACATTCAAAAAGGGGTGTAAATTCTTATGTGACGTTAAAGTTAAATCAGCACAAAAAGAAATTGCATAAAATGACATCTGCCTGTATATTACCTTCTAGTGTATCCTCACATTGTTAATTTAACACGCAAAAACATAAACACCACAAAGAATAACACACAAGCTGTTAAATGATAATGAGACTGGCATAAAAAGCAAGTAAAGAAAATACCAAGTATATGTTTATTTCTCATTACCAGAATGCAGACCACATCATAACATAAAGATTGGCCGGTACATTTATCAAACAATGTGACAATATTTGAATATGCCAGAAACAAAATTGTATTCATGCAGGAATTCAGAGCAGAATAAATTCCAGAAACGATATTGACTGGTCCAGAATCTTTTTTCCTTCCAATATGTGAAGACTGAACACACAATTTGGATACTGAGAACAAGGTACTGAGGAGAATATTTGGAAACTGGAGAAAACTGCATGATTAGGGTCTACATAATCCGTACTCTTCAAGCAGTATTTTTACAATTACCAAATAAAGGCTGAGATCAAATGATCACTGCAAGATATGCCCTAAGAATAAGTAAAACTGAAAATATTAAAACATTTTGGACTCAACTGCATAATATAAAAATTCTTGCTGGATGCCAGATGGTTTTGAAGATTCAAAGAATATGATAGATATCAGAAAATGTGTTATGATGTGTTGTAGTCTGTACAGCACATTTTACGGCCGTGTAGCACTATAAGAAGTACTGAAAGGGATGTGAGGATTGTCTATGCCATGAGTACGACGTTTGTGTTTATACAGAGTGCTCTTGTATGCAAATTTCTTCTCACACAGGTGGCATGGAAATGTTTCAACTCCTCCCTCATGTAACCTGAAACAAATGGTAACTTCTTAGTTACTACTTTGCTCAAAGTGTGTACGTGCGCGTACACGCACAAACATTTGTACGAGGAGGTACAGGACAGTATACCATGTAGATATGACTACTAGTTGCACACACAGCAGCTCATATCACATGGGACTATTACAATTTTAGGACAGCCATCATCAGACCTCTGACAAGAGAAAGGAATGTGCCAAAATTACTTCAGGAATACCCAGTGAAATGTTGTTCAAACAATTATAAAGTGGTGTTAGATAATCTTTGCAATAAGAAATTGAACACCTATTCATTTGGGACAACTATCAAGGCATCTATGAATGCACTGTATCAGTCTTCCATTCTGGACAACCTTCATGATTCAAATGACATGTCAGTAAAACAACCATCACATTAAAAGAATGTAAAATTTACAAACTATTTTCATTCCCAATCCACATTTTCGGTTATTCATTTACACAGATTATTTAATTTGGTGTCAAATCTGCTGGGATGTTGAATGTTCAATAGCTACTCACATTCAGGAGGAGCCTGCAGTTTCTATTTCCAGGGCCTATGGCAGGCACACTCAACCCATGGCTCATGGGACAACATGTTGCCCACAGCACAGAGTTATGTTGCCTATTGAGACACTTGTAATGCGAATACGATCCTTAACCCTTTCCCTGGCAAAGATGAGATAGAACACCACAGAAATTTTGAAAACTTATGAGATGTATATTTACGATGACATACATTACTAACTCTTTTGGTAAAACATGCTAAAAATAGCGACACCATAGCATAAGTTGAGTACTGCACTTTTTAAAACTATGTCATGAACAGTATATATTTACTGCACATAACATACAGAACACAGATGAAATTCATCATACAATTATACATATACATTCTTCATTCTGTGTATGGAATTGCACGTTACCCACATGCAGCCCAAATTTTCCCAAAGTTGCCCATACCATATCAAAGACACAGCAGGCCTGGCCTGTGCAGTCCAAGAAGAGAGACATGCCAGAAAATGTGAGTATATTATGCAAGGCAGGATGACATAAATGGAAACCCAACAGACGTGGTTGTTATGTGCAGTGGGAATGGCCACTGTTGAACAGGATGGTGCTGGGTGGCTAGAACAGATAGGAAATAAGGGGGTTTTTGGATATAATATGCAGGTGGAGATGAGTGGTAATGGCTCAAGATGAGTACAGTATGACAACCTCCCAATCATCCCATGATGGAACAGAGGAATTTTCTCGATGATGATACACTTTAGTATTTTGGCCCTTTTTCGGAATAAAACAAACATGATGGCCCTTATTAAGGGTCAGACACATCCATGATCTTTCCTTGTCACCTTGCTTAACTTCATGCAGCTGCAGTAGTATTGAAGCACTGTGATGCCAAGAACTCAATGGCACATGGGTAGGGAACAATATACAGCAGCAGACCACCAAACTACGACTGACATTAAAGCATTTATCCCAGCATGGCACCAAGGCTTAAATGATGAATATGTGGAAGTGTTTGTTACCTCATTTTTTGAAACTTGTAGGTATCTACCAGACCATTACTGCCCATCTCCACCTGCCCAGTACATCTTAAGATTCCATTATTTCCTTTTTGAACTGGCCACCTGCCCGTAACATCATGGCCATTCCCACTGCACCATATGACCACGTGCACTGTCTCACTTAAAGACTGATAAAGACAATGTTAGCTATACAATGTTTGAAGCCTTTTATGGCATTCAGACCCTCCTACAACTTTAAATAGAACTTTAACAAAAATTTGTTCTTTCTCTGAATTAGAGATGTTCAGATACAATCTTCTTTCTTGAAACTGGTTACTGTAGTAACCAAGCAGCTTTCATTTCACATATCTGCATTACAGCTGCAATATTATACGCTACTTTCCTTCATGAAAGGAAAGAGGGAGAGAGAGTGCGCGCGCGCATATGTGTGTGTGTGTGTGTGTGTGTGTGTGTGTGTGTGGGGGGGGGGGTTTGTCCATCCATCCATCCATTTAAACTTAAACTTCTGAAGTGGCTAACTCGTTTAACCTTTTGACACCTAATGTCAACTCTAGTGGTCGTACCGCACCGCTAACCTCCAAAGTTGCATTTTATATATTTATTCAACAAATATAGCTACCGAACATTTTAAACACGGTATATACTCTCCATTTTTTTCTTCAAAATGCAGCTTGTTTCATAATTCTAACTTGTTTGGTTCCTGTATTATTCACATTTTATATACAGGTTGTGCTAAAATTAAAAAAATAATTCCGGTGCCAAAAGGTTAATGGAATATGACATAAATGTTACACCAATGCAGGCCAACCCAATATTTTACTTTTGAATTTCCCACAGTCAGTAATAACAATATTGCAGACACACAAACCTGTACAGTGAGGGTAACACTTGTGACAGTTTGGGCCCTGAAATGATGAATAGTAATACACCTTTGAGGAATATGTATCTTACGTTGCAGTAATATTTTTGTAGAATATAAAGTATGAACATGTTGGTCATTCAGAAACCATCTTTGTTGTTTCTGGTTTTAGGGCCTTATCTAATGAACCAGTGGCACCAGTATGAAAAATATGGTATGAGGATCATAAACATGACACATCAAACACCAAGTCAACACAAAGTTAGGGGCAGTGCAAAAGTGAGGTCACACATACATCCAACAATTTTACAAAGAAGCTAATTATATAATAATTACTTCATGTAAATAATATAAACTAAAAAATAACATTATTATTAATTAATGTGTATGATTGTAAACCTCTGCAACAGGAAGCCTACGTGTTGCAAAGAGAATAAAGTCAACATATCATTTTAACATCACTTGTATTTCTACGTTCATCGACATCAATTTTCATCGCGCTGCACAAATCAATATTCTGTCTTGTTCAGGGAACTTCAGAGGACAGTGTTATCAGTATGTAAAAGAAAAGAGTGGCAAAATGATTACACTGTGATGCTGAAAATTGTGTCTTGTATGCACATTTTATTGAATTATAATGTAATTAGCTCTGACTATACATCATTTTCTCACAATTAGAACGTTATCAGATTCTATTCGGAACACACTTCCAGTATTCATACATCAGAGGGAAATTCAGACACAGTGAGTTAGTACTTAGTAGGAACTACCTTCCTCAACTGAATTTTGTCTAAGCACTGAATTCCCATAAGACACTAGCGAATGAATTGTCGCAAAATGACCATTTTAGTGCCACAATAAGAGGGGAAAGGCAAAGCACAGTAGCAGGTCACATTCATGAGAAATTAATGATAGCCTTTTTCTGCTGTGTTACTTCAGTCGTTTCTTGTAACAGGTACAGGGTACCACCAAATAGACTCCAGATGGGACTTATATTTCCATAACAGTATTTACCCTTAAATCAATACTGTTCCCTTCAAAGCAGTCTCCTTGTGAATTCCATAATGATGAGCCAAGAGACCATGCCATTTTGTAAGCATACTGTGTAGAACACTGTCTGAAATTGAGCAGGTCCATCCCACAAATTTTTTTGAATCATGGTGATATCATTAAGTCTCCTTCACTTTAACATCATCTTGAGTTTTGGGAGAAGAAAGAAGTCACACGATGGAAAATTCAGTGAGTAGAGTGGGTGTTTAAAAACAGTCATTTTGTCTTTTCGCCATAAATTAACACAAAGCAAGAGTGAGGAGTGTGGGGCAAAAATTAGGCAGTAATCTGACACACATTCACAATGTCTTTCAAAATGCTCAGAACTGACAGAAATGAAATTCCCAACATGTCAGCAACTTCACACATAATGACTTTTTCATTTCTGACAAAACATTCCTTCACTGCGGCCACATTTTCGTGTATTTTGCTCCTTCACTGATGTCCTGAGTGTTCAACGTCCTTGACAAAGGTCACATGGGTTTCTGAACTTAGAAAATCATTAAAAAAGTTGTGGTCTTACCATTATCTGCTCTTCAAAAGTCATCTTAAGCTTATGAAAGTATCTGTTCCACTTTTCCACACTTTACAGCAAAATCTAATGCCAACAGTTCTTTCGAATTTGTCATTTTCTAGGTACCCAGAACTTTCAAATGGAGCAACATATACTTGTACCTAACAAGACATTCCTCCAAAATCATGTCTAAAGCCTTATTCCAAGTAGGAAATGATTTAGCAGACCATACGTTCTTTACACTTAGCAGCAGAATTTTGTGATAGCAGCAGTATCATCTTGCAGACAATCCAGATACTATCTGATAACACCACATACATTTTAATCTTTTCTTGCAGTGTGACAATTGACATTATTTAGGATATAAATATGTTTATGCCTTTGTGATGGTTGGTATTAACTTGTGAACCTCTGAAATTACTATTCTGAGGGCCACCATATGGACGATTTCACTGAATACACATGGGTTTTCTTCCATAAGGTTTGCCTATACAAGGTATGATTTACCCTTGAACATGGTATATACAAATTCTCAGATATCAGTAAATAATTAATTTAAAATGATGTGGAAAGAAGCAGTCATGGCTTAACATATCCCTACATGGAAGGAACCATAAAACCATGCTTTAGGTTTCTGTGGCCGTGCATCGTGAGCAAATTGTGAAGTGACAGAGAAAAAACCAACAAGATGCAACAGTTAGATGTTTATTTTCAACAATTTCTCAACATGTTTCGGGCATCATTATGCCCATCTTCAGGAAAACAAGACGTATGTTACTGCATGTGGTGTGCTGCGCTGTAACAAGCGGGGAAAGTTAGATATTAGCTTTAATGTCTTTTTTGTGTGGTATTGTGTAGTAAACCTAGATGGGATCTCGTATGTATATGAGAATGTGGTGTGCAAACTGGTGTGTCATGGTGTTGGACTGGTATATGTATCGTGCGTTTTCCAGGTCTGGTGTACACCCGCACCCGATACACCAAACCTGGAAAACGCACGATACATATACCAGTCCAACACCACGACACACCAATTTGCACACCACATTCTCATATACACACGAGATCCCATCTAGGTTTACTACACAATACCACATAAAAAAGACACTAAAGCTAATATCTAACTTTCCCCACTTGTTACAGCGCAGCACACCATATGCAGTAACATACGTTTTGTTCTCCTGAAGATGGGCATAATGATGCCCGAAACATGTTGAGAAATTGTTGAAAATAAACATCTAACTGTTGCATCTTGTTGGTTTTTTCTCTCTCACTTCACATAAAACCATGTTCAAGATAACTAGTTTCCAGCCAGAAAGTCTGAACCTGGAATATTCCCAATACACAATGCTACCCACTCACAACACAAAATCAGTCTTCTTTTATTAACCAACAAATGCACAACATTTGATGTAGCACTTTTCTCTTCCTTATTACACTCCTACATGTTTTGATGCATAAGCATCATCATCAGGGAGTCTCTTTGTGTACTAAAGTTAGTAAGTCTATTAAGGTCAATCCATGGTACACACAATTTCAAGACAAAATTCTGCATTAAAACATGCTGACAGCTCTGACTTTATTAAACTGACTATATACTCGTATGTATGTTCAAGGAAACTCTGTGACGCTTTGTTATAGATGTATAAGTAAAGTTTTCCTTGTCTATGCCATGAAGGCATATGGCAGAGAGAAAGGTATAGCTCCACTCATTCTTAACCTCAGCACTACATTTTTATAAATGAAATAACATATATAACACAAGCCAGTAGCTGGGGATAGTAGTTTTGTGAAATATAAAATTTGTTAATTCAACATTAATCATGGGGCACGAGGAGGCATGGTTGGTTGAGGCACTGCGCTACAAGCCAGAAGGTCGCAGGTTCAATTCCCGATGGTGTCATTGGAATTTTTCATTGACATAATCCTTCTGGTTGCACTATGGCCCTGGGTTGACTCAGCTTCTAACAGAAATGAGTACCGGGAGTATTTCCTGGGGGTAAAGGCGGCCGGTGCGTAAGGCTGACAACCTTACCACCTTCATGTACCGACTGTCTTGAAATCTGGGAGCCTCAACCTCCTGGAACCCTCAGGGCAGGCCTGTAATGGGATTGCTTTTTAGCATTAATCATCTTGACTTTTCATTTCGGTCTCCTCGCCTGCCATTTCAACAAACTCCTCTTGTCCAGTGTTGCATCATATAAAATATTTATATAAGAAACATTTAAAAACAGAAAATTGAATAATGCCAGGAGCTCTTCAACTAACTTTCTGCTCCTTATGTATGATGAAAAATTATTTACTTAAAAGCTGCATATATGTAGTTAAAGATTAAAAGTGTACATTCTACATATCTCTTTTCACTAGCCTGCGAGGTGTGGGTAAGCATATTTATGCAACCCTTGTAGACTTCATATCAAAACATCCAGGTTTTGGTGCTATGAAACACATTATGTCTGAGGATTCAGAAGTACTACTCTTAAGCACATTATATCAGTGGTCTAGGCACAGCACCACTTGTTTGATGAAATATTTATCAGTTTGTTCTTTCTTTCTATGGAAACCACATGAAATTGTCACTTACGACATTACCACCAGAAGGCAGCAGTAAATGACTTAAGATGGTATCAGTATGTTGACCACTGCCAAAAAAAAAAAAATTACTTCTAAATGACAGCAATGCTGCTTATGTCAAGCTGCCTTTATACTCCTGCAAGAAGGCTGCATTCAGTGTTTCATACAGAATACAGTGGACAAAATGTGTCAGTCAAATACAACAATAATAAGCATAAAACATATAATGTGATAGCATGGCTACATGTTTTGACTCTCACTGAGTCATCTTCAGGCCCTCATGATATAGATCCATACAAAGAATGTACTATGCATTGTGGGATCCTCAACACTAACAATATCTGTAGTGAATACAGAGGATGACATAGAACAAATGAAAATAAACTCAGATGAGATATTAATTAATATAAGAGCAGAGCTTCTATGCCAAAAGGAGGTACCTCACAATTAGGTATTTCACAATTATATGCCTGGAACAAACCATGTTTCTAGGGTTTATAATGTTACAGCTATTCTGTGTATTTATCTCAGTAATTAACCAACTTAATGCACAAAATTTTTGTTTTACAATAAGTTTATTTCATGCCTCTACATGTTTCGAGCACATGTGCTCATCATCAGGAGGTCAAAATTGCATTACACAGCCTCTGGTATCATCACACCTACAGATGGCCGTCTCGTGCACACCTATATATGTATGTACAAGAGTGACTCAAAGGAAGGGATGTCTGTGAAAACCACAAGGATGAAACTTATATGTTTCTACTGAATATTTGACAGGTATTCCGCCAGCATGAGTATATGCTTACATTTTACTGTAATGGCAATATTACTAGGTTACCTCTTGTGACGTGCAAGACTGGACTGCTGAGTAAAGGCTTTGCCACAAATGCAGCGGTAAGACTTCTCTCCTGTATGTGTGTTCCGGTGCTGGAGCATAGTCGACATCTGCGTGAATGCTCGATCACAGATGGTACATCTATAGCGCTTCTCTCCACTATGGATACGTGTGTGACTTGCAAGTGTATGTTTGTGCACAAATGCCTTTCCACATACATCACACATGTAACTACGAATTCCTGAGTGCACCACCTGACAAGCACAAGAGATAATTAACTAGCAAATGTAACATTCTGTAACACGTTATTAAAATTGTAGGATCCAGTCAAAATTTGAAGAGACCCCAACATAAAACTGTTACCAAAATACGCTACACTTTATTACAAACTATCAATTTTCCTCCAGAAGGTGAATTCATGCCAAATGCCTATATCATGAATGTAAGTTAAAGTGAAGGAAATGTTGGCTTGTAGGCCTGAGTATTAGTCAAAGTACAAAATGTATCCAGGTTAGACAAAGAACATAATTTTGGGTACCAAGACCTTGAAACATTGCAATATGATTTGTTTTAAGTGGCATAAAATACAACAAAAGAATCAAAGTTTTGCGTTTGTACAACAGAAATAAAAATATGTATTTAAACACAAACATACACACACATATTCATACACATAATTTTCAGTTAGTAACATGATGGGCCAGATGACCGAGGTTCAATTTCTAACAGTAGCAAGGATTAATATTTCCCACATGAAACCAGCTCTGCAGTCCACCTAGTCACCCATCCAATGTGTACCATGGGGCTCTTTTCCTTAAGTTAAGCAGCTGCAATGTAAATCTAGTCACTCACTTCTATCTGGTGCTTAAGTTAAGGATGTAGGGAAGTACACCTCCCAACACCCATACATAAGGGTAAGAGAGGCCAACAGTATGCATGTTCAAGTGGTAAGCACTGTTCAGTTGGTCTACAAGGAATTCTTCAAAGGCAAATTTTTTTAGGTAGATTGTAATTAGTTAACTATGAACTTGTCTGATAAATTTAATATATTGTTTTGTCCAAATGCAAAGCAATTGAAAATTTTCGTTGTATCATACAGAAAATGGAAAACGTGAAAGATTAAGGACATATGTACTGAAAGAATTATTTATTTAGTCAATGGTGATCATGGGTTTACTGTAAAATATGAATAGCATTATTACAGCATAACCTGCATGTTAGTGATAGGAGGGAAATGACTTTTTTTTTTATTTCAAGAGATTTAGAAGATTTATGTTTTATATACAGTTGACTTGAAATGTCACAGAATGCAGGTCAATAACCTAGTTTGTTTTAATTTGGAGTTCATTACTAACAGTCTAATTTTACTGCAGTGGGCTTACTAATGGAGAAATCCATTGCTAGAATAGTTCTGCTTCAATGACAGGAAAGAATACATTTCTGAGGAGAGTGAAAAAGGATATACAGTAATTAATATAGAGTAATTCAGAAAAATGAGTGTGGTGTGAAATAAATTAGGTAAGTATGAGGAAGCACTGAAAGAGATGTTCAGGTATCACAAACCTGTTAGACAGAAGGGACCTACCCCACAAAACCTAGTGTTAATGCAGGATGGGCCTATAGTATTTTATCAACACAGAACTAAATAAATATCATGCTGATTATTCACTTCCATCCCTTCAACCTACGATTTAATATAAACAAATAAAAAATCTCTAAGTTAAGAGGGTCACATTCGGCACCTGTAAGCCAGTGTTAGGTCATTTTGTGTGTGTGTGTGTATATATATATATACACACACCTCAAATACCTATAAAATATATATATACACAAAGGTTCGCTGTGATAACTATCTTTAAAAAGTCTAACAGAAATTCACCAGTGCTACAGAAGATGCTGAAAATGCTGCCCTCCTCACCAAACATACTAAATACAACAGCGGAAGGAGATGTTTACTCTCTAGAATTCTTCTCCAGAAATTGTTGAAATCTCACATCAGACGTTTCTGAGTTCTTCCAGAGTGTATTCTTGCAACCAAATCATGTTTCTTCCAAGCCAGAAATATGGCTGTCATGTTCTTCTCCAGAAATTGTTGAAATCTCACATCAGACGTTTCTGAGTTCTTCCAGAGTGTATTCTTGCAACCAAATCACGTTCCTTCCAAGCCAGA
>Ga0131853_10023734_pt1 | contig 11072 bp, 10 predicted proteins | sample TergutLab28metaG_FD_92764 | JGI IMG/M metagenome (GOLD analysis project Ga0131853, IMG submission 92764) | Labiotermes labralis P1 segment gut microbial communities from Petit-Saut dam, French Guiana - Lab288 P1 (version 2) (version 2) | ecosystem: Host-associated > Arthropoda: Insects >...
GACCTTCTCGTCTTTCACGTAGACGTTCTGGCCGCAGCCGACGGCGCAGTACGGGCACACGGACTTGGTCACCTTGTCCGCCGTCTCAGTCCGCGGCTGGAGGTTCGCGCTGACGCGGCTCTTGGCCGCGGCGCCGCGCCCGAACAGGTCCCCGTCCTTGAGCTGCCGGTACACCGGCCAGGAATCGATCCAGGTCATGACAGTTCGCTACCCGAGAGACGGAAGTTAAACATGGCGTTTGCCGCCGTTTCGCCCGGGAAGTCGTACCGGCCGGATTGCGGAAAGCGAGGTCCATCGATGTCGTCAACGATGTCCCGCGACGGGGAGCGGGACGCCGAGTTCCGGATCGTGCTGCGGCCGCTGGCCAGCAGCCTGCCGCTCGGCTTCTTCGCATTCACCGTCGGGACGGTGCTGCTGACCGCCCTGGAACTGCGCTGGGTGCCGCTGGCCCAGGACCGGGAGCTGATGATCCTGGTATTGGCGTTCGTGGTCCCGATGGAGGCGCTCAGCGGCCTGTTCGCGTTCCTGGCCCGGGACAGCGGGGCGGCCACCGGTCTCACCACGCTGGCCGCCGCCTGGGCGGCGACGTCCGTCACCGTCATGGGCGGCGCGCCCGGGGCGCTGAACCAGGGGCTGGGTATTTTCCTGTTCACGCTGGCCGTCCTGATGCTGATCATGTCGGTGACGGCGATGACCGGCAAGCCGCTGTTCGGCGTGCTGCTGCTGATCGGCGCCTGCCGGTTCGCGCTCACCGGCGTCTACCAGGTCACGGGCGTGTCCGTGGTGGAGCAGATAGCAGGCTGGCTCGGCCTGCCGCTGGCTCTCTTCGCCCTGTACGGCGGGCTGGCCATGCTGCTGGAGGAGAGCTACCAGCGGATGATCCTGCCGCTGGGCCGCCGGGGCCGCGCCCGGACGTCCCTGGAGGGAGGCTTCGCCCACCAGGTCCGCCGGACCGAGACCGAACCCGGGGTCCGGCGGCAGCTGTAGGCCGGCCCGGTTCCGGTGAAAGCCGTGATCGCCCACTGCCCGTGAAGGCGGCCATCATGGTAGAAAATACCCGTGGACGCCTTCTCTACGTCCGTCACCACCCGTAGCGCGGGCGGCGAGACGTACGTGATCATCGGTCTGGCCGGCGGGGCCGACGCCACCAGCAGCGAAAAGCTGCGGAAGGTACTCGACGGCGAGATCGGCCAGCGCCCGTCCACGATCGTCCTCGACCTGTCGGAACTGACGTTCCTGGACTCGACGGCCCTGCACGTGGTGCTGCGGGCCAACCGGACTCTGGACCGGTACGGCTGCGTGCTGGCGCTGGCCGGCCCGACCGAGGCAGTGGCCACCGTCCTCAAGATGACCGCGACCGACCAGCTCATCCCGGTCTACGGAAGCGTCCGCGAGGCCACGGAGGGACCCTAGTCCCGTGCAATTTTCACGGCAAGAATCCGATCATGTGCGGCCCGGGGGTTGCTTAACCACCCCTCGATGGGGTTAATCTGTCACCAGTGGTGCCTACGACGCAGGCACGGTCCACGCCCGTCATGGCGTGTGCCTGAGGCTCGTGCATCGCTACCCCGAATGCCTCCCGGCGATGCGTCATGACGGAAATGCCGTTCAAGGAGGCTCCTCATGAAAATCGCACTGGTCGCGCAGCACGCAGTCCCGCTCTCCCGCTCCGCGAGGCCGGCACCGGGCACCACGGCGGCGTGCCCGGATGTCCCGGCCGGCCAGGCGGAGGATGACATCCGGGTTCGCAACCTCAGCCGCGGTCTGGCCGCCGACGGCCATCACGTCACTGTCTACGCGCAGAAGCCCGACGGCGACGCTCCCCACGAGGCTGAACTGTGCCCGGGCGTCATGGTCAGCTACCTCGGCCCGGCCGTCGACCGGGACGAACGCAACCTTCTCCAGCGCGTGCCCGGATTCGCCGCGCCGCTGCGCGACGAACTCGGAGATAATCCTCCCGACGTGGTGCACGCCGTCCGCTGGACCAGCGGCCTGGCCGCGCTGAGCGCCGCGCGCGACCTGCGCATCCCCGTCGTGCAGTCCTTCAGCTCCCTCTACATCACCGAGCGCCGCCACCGGCCCGGTCCGCCCGAGACCGGGCCGAAGCGCCTCCGCCTCGAGCCGGCGATCGGACGCAGCGCGAGCGCCGTCGTCACCGACTGCGAGGACGAGGAGTCCGAACTCGCCCGGGCCGGGGTACCCCGCCGGGCGATCCGGGTCGTCCCGTGCGGGGTGGACACCGCCAGGTTCGCCCCGGAGGGGCCCGTCACGGACCGCCGCGGACGTCCCCGGCTTCTCACCGTCACCGACTCGGCGGACGAACTCGCGACGGCGCTGCGCGTGCTGGCCCAGGTGCCGGACGCTGAACTGATCGCCGCGGGCGGCGCCCGGTCCGCCTCGGCCGCCCGGCTGGCGGGCGAACTCGGCGTCGCCGACCGGGTCGAGTTCGCGGGCCCGCTGACCCGGCAGTCCCTGCCGCCGATGCTGCGCTCGGCCGACCTGCTGCTCAGCCTGTCCGAGCATGACCCGGCGGGCATGATGGTCCTGGAGGCGATGGCGTGCGGCACCCCGGTGGCGGCGGCCAGCGGCGGCGGGCACGGGGACGCGGTCGTCGACGGCACGACCGGCATCCTGATCCCGGCGCGCCGGCCCGCGGTGATCGCCCAGCGGGTCCGCGGACTGCTGTCCCATCCGATGCGCCTGGCGGCGTTCGGCGTGGCGGCCTCCGACCGCGCCCGGTCCCGCTACTCCTGGGACCGCATCGCCCGGGAGACCGCCGACGTCTACGACCGCGCGGCCGCCGTCACTGCGTAGCGGGGGACTCGGCGCGGGCGACCGCGTCGAGATACTCCGGAACCGGCCGCATCGCGGCCGCGAGCCGGAAGTGCGCCACGGCCTCGGCATCGCGGCTCTGCCGTTCCAGCACCCGGCCCAGGGCGAACCGGGCGTAGTCCTCTACCGGGTCCAGTTCGGTCACGGCCCGGAACTCGTTCTCGGCCCGGTGCAGCTGCGCCGAGTGGTAGTACGCGCGGGCCAGCAGCAGCCGCACCGACACGTTGCGCGGCTCCTCGGCGGCCACCGGCTCCAGGAGCCGCGCGGCCCGCGCCGGGTCGCCCGTCTCGAAGTGGGTAAGAGCCCGCTCGTAGCCGCTCATGCTGGTCATACCAGTCATCCCTGCCCCCTTTCTGATACCCCCGTAACGTATACCGGTCCCCGGTTATGCCCGGCGGCCCGGCGGCCAGGTTTGGGCGGGCCCGGCCCGGACAGTAGGCGGGAAACCGAGGAACGGAGGGACCGTGGCACAGAAGATCGCTTCGGAAGCACTGGTACAGCGGCTGATCGACTGGGGCGTCGACACCGTCTTCGGCCTGCCCGGGGACGGCATCAACGGGATCATGGAGGGCCTGCGCCGGCATTCAGGCCAGATCCGGTTCGTGCTGGTGCATCACGAGGAGGCGGCCGCGTTCATGGCGACCGCGCACGCCAAGGCGACCGGGAAGATCGGAGTCTGCCTGGCCACGTCCGGGCCCGGCGGGATCCACCTGCTCAACGGCCTGTACGACGCGAAGCTCGACCACGCGCCGGTGCTGGCCATCACCGGCACGCAGGAGACATCGGTGCTCGGCACCGGCTACCAGCAGGAAGTGGCGCTGGACAAGCTCTACGCCGACGTCGCCGAATACAACATGGTGATCTCCAACCCGGTGCAGATCCCGGCCGTCACCGACCAGGCCATCCGCACCGCCTACGCCCGGCGCGGCGTCTGCCACATCACCGTGCCGAACGACATCCAGGTCGCGGACGCCGGCGCTGACCCCTGGCAGCACGTGGCCCCGGCCAGCGCCCCGGAGACGGCCGCCGTCTACACCGACCCGCCGGGCACCCCGGCGGAGAGCGACCTGCGGCGGCTGGCCGGCTTCCTGAACGAGGGAAAGAAGACGGCGATCCTGGCGGGCGCCGGCGCGCTGCACGCCCGCAAGGAACTGCTGGCGGTGGCCGAGGCCCTGGACGCGCCCATCGTCAAGACGCTGCCCGGCAAGGCCGCGGTGCCGGACGACTCCCCGTACACCACCGGCGGGATCGGGCTGCTGGGCACCAAGCCGTCCGAGGACCTGATGGACGAGATCGACACCCTGTTCCTGGTGGGCACGAACTTCCCCTACACCAAGCATCTCCCGGCCGCCGTCCGCACGGCCCAGGTCGAGGCCGACCCGGTCCGGGCGGGCGCCCGCGTCCCGACCTCGCTCCCGGTGGTGGGCGACGCGAAGCAGACCCTGGCCGCACTGCTGCCACGGCTGGACCGGCGGGCGGAACGCCCGCTGCTGGCCAAATACCAGCGGGAGAGCGCCGCCTGGCGGGAGAAGATGGCCAGCCTCGAGGACTCCGGCCGCGACCCGATCGCGCCGCAGTACCTGATGGCCGCGGTCAGCGAACTGGCGGGCGACGACGCCGTGCTCACCTGCGACAGCGGAACGATCGCCACCTGGGCCGCCCGGCACTGGACCATCCGCGGCGACCGCCGGTTCTACCTGTCGGGGAACCTGGCCACCATGGCGCCCGGCCTGCCCTACGCGATCGGGATCCAGCACGCCTTCCCGGACCGGCAGGTCATCGCGTTCGTCGGGGACGGCGGCTTCTCGATGCTGATGGCGGAGTTCCTCACCGCGATCCAGCACCGGCTCCCGGTCAAGATCGTGATCTGTAACAACAGCTCGCTGGGGCAGATCCTGTGGGAGCAGATGGTCCTCGGCTACCCCGAGCACGGCATCCGGTACACCGAGCCGTTCGCGGACTACGCCTCGTTCGCGACGGCCAACGGCGCCCTCGGCGTGAAGGTGAGCAAGCCCGACGAACTGAAGGACGCGATCCGGCGGGCCCTGGACCACCCCGGCCCGGCCATCGTGGACGCGAACGTCAACCCGGACGAGCCCCCGATGCCCGGCAAGGTCTCCTACGACCAGGCCAAGAAGTTCGCGACCGCGTTCCTGCGCGGCCAGCCGCACCGGGCCACCATCGCGACCACTCTGCTGAAGGACCGCATCCAGCAGCTGCGCGGTTCGTAAGGCCCGCGAGTACCGCACGGTCACCCGGCTCCCGGCCCGGCCCGGGCGGGCGGGTGCGGGTCGCGGGTGAGATGGCCGAGGTCGACCAGCGTCAGGATCATGTCGGCGGGGCAGCCGGCGGGAGCGTACAGGTGCAGGCTGGTCCCGCCGTGCCGGTGCGCGGCCACGGCGCGGTACAGGGCGGCGACCCCGGCGCTGGCCAGGTGGCTGACCCCGGTCAGGTCGACGGTCAGGTCGCGGGCTCCCGCCACGCCGGCGTCGCGCAGCGCCTTCTCGACCTGTGCGGCGGTGCCCGCGTCGACCGGTCCGTCGATGCGGATGCGCGGGGCCGGCGCCCAGGGCTGGTCGAGGATGAGCAGCAAGCCGGCCCGCGGCGGGCGGGGGGCGGCGCGCCCGGCGGTGAGCTGGTCGGCGGTCAGCAGGCGGGCGGGGCGGGTCAGGGCCAGTTCGACGGTCACGGCGGTCCCGGACCGGTCGTGGTCGATGCGCAGGGTGTCGACCATCGTGGTGGCGATCTGCAGGCCCAGTCCGCGGTCCGGGGAGGGGACCGGCTCGCGCCACTGCCCGTGGTCGCGCACGTGGCCGACGAACCGGCCGTCGGCGTGGCACTCGCCGGTGATCTCGCAGACCGCGCCCGCGTCGGTCCGGCCGGCGTAGCCGTGCTCCAGGCTGTTGGTGGCCAGTTCCACCAGCGCGTGGCGCAGCGCCTGCCCGTCCTTGACGCTCGCGCCCGCCTCGGTCATCCACGCGGCCAGCACGGCGCGCAGCTCCGACAGCTGCCGGGCGCCGTCGTCGGCCGCCGTCAGTGTCAGACGCACCGGCCTGGGCGGATCGGTGCGCCTCGCGGCCAGCAGGGTGATGTCGTCGCTGTGCCCGGTCGGCCGCGTGAGCAGTTCCAGGGTCTGGGTGCATACGCGCTCGGCCGGCAGGGAGCCGTCGTCGCGCAGCGCCCGGCCGGCGACCACGTCGCCCGCGGCCTGAGCGAGTTCGACACTGGCGCTGGCCAGCTCGCGGCCGGGACGCTCCAGGATCCCGTCGCTGTAGAGCAGCACTGTCCCGCCTGGTTCCAGGCGCGCGGTCCCGAGGTGCTGCGGGGTGAACTCGTCCCCTACGCCGATCGGGCCGGCGCCGGTGGGCGGCAGGTAACGGGTCTCCCCGGCGGCCGTGATCAGCAACGGCGGCGGGTGCCCGGCAGTGGCGTAGGCGAGGTCCCCGGCTACGGGGTCCATCAGCAGCGCGCACACGGTGGCGGCGCGCCCCTGCGGGATCGCGGCGGTGGCCTTGTCCAGGGCGGCGAGGGAGGCGACCAGATCGCCGGTTGCCTCGAGCCGCTCGCGCAGCACCGTGCGCAACTGCCCCATCGTCGCCGAGGCGGTCACTCCGTGACCGACCACGTCGCCGACCGTCAGGGCCACACGGCCGTCGGCGAGTACGAGCGCGTCGAACCAGTCACCGCCCGCCGCGCCCTCCTCGTCCGCCAGCAGGTAGCTCGCCGCGATCTCCGCGCCAGGCGGCACCGGCACCCCGGCGGGCAGCAGCTCGCGCTGCAGCGCGTCGATGACGTCGCGGGCCTGCTCGTACCGGCGCTGCGCCTCCTCGGCCTCAGCCTCCGCGGCTTGCCGTTCACGCACCCGCTCGGTCACGTCGAGCGCATGTACCAGCAGGCCGGTCACCGAGCCGCCGCGGCCGCGCCGGGGCGAGACGGTGAAACTGAGGTAAACGTCCTCGGGCACCCCGTTGCCGCTGCGGTCGATCTGCAGCCGCCATTCTCTCGCCGTCTGCGGTTCTCCGCTGGCGTACACCCGGTCGAGCATTTCGAAGATCTGCTGGCCCTCGACCTCGGGATACAGCTCCCGGACGGCGAGGCCCACCGCGTCCGCACGGCCGGACGCGGCCCGGTAGGCCGCGTTCATTCCCACGACGGTGTGCTCCGGGCCCTCGAGCCCGGCCAGCATGATCGGCATTTCCTCGAACAGGCCGCGCACGGTCTCCGCGTTACCCGCCCGGCTCCCGTCCTCGCTGGCAGACATTCACCACCTCCGCCTGGACTATAGTCCCCGCCCCGTCGCCGCTTCGTCACGTAGCTTCAACCCCGGCACGTAGCGCCGGTGGTTGCAGTTTCCCAGCTTGAGCGTGAGGTTCTCGTTCATGGCCTGGCCGAGCGGGAAGCTCTGGATCGCGCTGGTGGTGATCCGCACGGTGGCGTCGCTGTCGTTGATGATCTTCGGGTCGGGAACGTCGTCCACGGACACGTTCCCTACGTCATGCCAGACGACTGCCTCCATGCCTGAGTCCTTGCTCCTGTACCTTGACCTGCCGGGCCAGCGCGGCGCCGGTCAGGTCCGGGCGGCCGCCCGGATGGCCGACGGTGGCGGCGGCCGCGGCCGCGGCCAGCCGCGCGACCCGCGGCGGCGTGTAGCCGGAGGCCAGGCCGGTGATGAGCGCCGCGGTCAGCGCGTCGCCCGCCCCGGTCGTGTCCGAGACCGGGACCGGCGCCAGCGGCATCAGCACGCCGCCGCCCCGCCAGCCGAAGTAATCCCCGGCCTCCCCCGTGGCGAGGGCGACCAGTTCCGGCCCGTGCAGCAGGATCTCCGCCGCCGCCCGGCGGGCGCTGCCCTCGTCGGTGACGGGGAAGCCGGCCAGCATCTCCGCTTCCCGCGCGTCGGCCCGCACTACGTCCGCGCAGGCCAGCAGCTCGTCCCGGAACTCCCCGCCGGCGGGCGCGCCGTCGAGCACGACGCGGCATCCGGCCCGCCGGGCCGTCCGGGCCGCGGCCAGGGCGGCCCCCGGCGGCTGCTGCAGCTGGACGCTCGCCCACTGGGCGCGGCCCAGCAGCCGTTTGGAGGCGTCCACGTCGGCCTCGGTCAGCAGGACCGACGGCTGGAGTTCCTCCAGGTAACGCCACTGGCCGCGGCCGTCGACGATGTCCACGATCAGTCCGGTGCTGGTCCCGGCCCGGCGTCCGGTGGCGGAGACGTCGACGCCGTCCCGCTCGGCCTGCCGCAGCAGGTCGGTCCCGGCCCGGTCGTCCCCAGCGGCGGCCACCAGGGCCGGGCGCATGCCGAGCTGGGCCAGCGCGACGGCCTGGTTGGCGCCTTTGCCGCCGAGCATCTCGCGGCGCTCGGCGACGCTGGCGGAATGCCCGGCGGCGGGAACGTCCTCCACCACCAGGACAAGATCCCGGGCCAGCTGCCCGTAAACCACCACAGTGTCGTCCGGCATCGTCAGTCGCTCCCCCGGGTCCCTGGTCCGCTGGTCTCCGGGGACGCGATCCCGAGGGCGTCCAGAACCTCGTGGACGCCTCCGTACCGACGGCCCGGTGTCAGTCCGTTCCTCACCCGGTCGGCGAGTTCCGGCGGCACGTCACTATCGTCGAGCCGACGCAGCAGCCTCTCGCGGGTGGCCGGGAAGATGTCCCGGGTCATGACCCGGGCCAGTTCGCTGCGGTCCCGCGTGTCCGGCGCCCAACCGCGTGTCCCGCGGTCCGGCGCCGGGAATGAATCCTCCACCGGCTCGGCTTCGCGCCATTCCTCGGCGTGGTCGCGCTGGGCGCCGCCCTGGGTCATGGCCTGGGACTCGTGCGCCAGCTGGTCGTCACGCGCCGGGCTGTGCTTGGTGTTCCCGCGCTCCATCGGCTCCTCCCTCCGCTCGGGCCTGTGTTACGCGTGTGTCTTCGCCTAACCGGCGCGTCGCTGGCTAAACACCCGCACACGTCGTATGAGACCTACGCCGACGACATTCTCGGCCTGCTGGGCTCAGTCTGAGGCGGCGAGCGGGTCCCGGGCGGGGATCGCCATCCGGACGACGGCGCACGCGAGCAGGCAGCCGGCGCCCAGGATGATCGCGAAGACGTTCACCGCGGGGACCAGGCCGACACGGACGGACAGCAGTCCCGCGAAGGTCACGGGCAGTCCCCCGCCGAGGTAGCTGGCCATCCAGAAGGCAGCGGTCACCCCGGCCCGCTGGTCCGGGGGCGCCGCCTGCCCGGCCTGGCGGGCGGCGCCCATGAACGCCAGGCCCTGCCCGGCCCCGGCGACGCAGACGCTGGCCAGCAGCAGCGCGACCGAGCCGGCCCGGCCCGCGAGCACGAGTCCCGCCAGGCCGATGGCCAGCCCGGCGAGGCCGAGCGACTCCGCCCGGCGGGCGGGCCAGCGCCGCAGCGCGAACTGGATGCCCGCGGCGCAGATCAGCAGCAGTCCGGCGGTCGCCCCGCCGACCGCGGGACTGCTGGTATGCAGCCGGGAGGACACGTACGAGGGCGCCAGGGCGAGCATCAGGTAGGCCACGCCCCAGGCCAGGAAGGTGACCAGGGCGGCGACGGCGAACCGGCCCCGCGCCCCGGGCGGCACGCGCGGCACCGTCCGCCGCCACCGTCGCCCGCTCCGGGCTCCCGGGATCCGGGCCGTGGCCAGCAGGGCCAGGACCAGCGCCGCGGCCTCGGCCAGATACGGGAGCTTCAGCGGCAGCGGCGCGAACGCGGTCAGCAGGCCGGCCAGCAGCGGCCCCAGGCCCGACCCGCCGGCCGTCATGGTGGACGCGAGCAGGGACGCTCTCCCCTGGCCCCCGGGCGGCGCCGTCGCCAGCAGCGCGGCGGTCAGCGCCGGGGTGGCGGCGCCCACGGCCAGCCCCTGGGCGATCCGGGCGGCGAACAGCCAGCCGGTCCCCGGGACGAAGGCGAACAGCAGCGTCCCGGCCAGGGCCAGGAGCAGGGCCGGCCGCACCACCCGGCGGTACCCGGCCACGTCGGCCAGCGGGCCCGCGAGCAGCAGGGACGGCACGATGACCGCGGCGTACACCGCGACGATCAGCGTCACCGTCAGGGTCGAGAACCCGAATCGCTCCGCGTACGCGCCGTACAGCGGGGACGGCAGATTGGTGCCGGTGATCAGGACGAGCAGCGTGCAGGCCGCCGTCCCGAAAGCCCCGGGCCGGGATAGGGCGGTTTCGGTCACCTTATGACTATGCCGCAGGAGCGGCGACAGGCCGGTCCCGGGATGGTCCCCGGAACCGGCCCTGACCGCGGGGTAACGTCACGCGGCCGGGTGCAGGAGCACCTTGGTGAACCCGTCCACCCGCTTGTCGAATTTGTCGTAGGCCCCCGGCGCTTCCGTCAGCGGCGGCCTCAGCGCGGCGGGCCCGGAAGCGTCGACTGCGGCCCGGCGGCCTCGCGGTCCCCGTTGCTGAGCGGCGGGATGACCTGCTCCATGCCCCGGGAGGCGGTGCCCGCCTTGATGTGCGGGTAATGGGCCTCGAAGGCGGGACGCTCGGACCGGATCCGCGGGATGCGCGCGAAGTTGTGCCGCGGCGCCGGGCAGGGAGTGGCCCACTCCAGCGACGAGCAGTACCCCCACGGGTCCTCTTCGGTCACACGGCGGCCGAACCGCCAGGTCGCGTACACGTTCCAGCCGAACAGGAGCATGGACAGGGCGAGAATCCAGGAGCCGGCCGTGGAGATGACGTTCAGCGTGGTGACGTTGCCCGGCAGCAGCGGGTAGTTCGCGGTACGCCGCGGCATGCCCTCCACGCCGACCCAGTGCTGGACCAGGAACGTCATGTGGAACCCGATAAACAGCAGCCAGAACTGCACCTTGCCCAGCTTGTTGTTGAGCATCTTGCCGGTCATCTTCGGCCACCAGAAGTAGAAGCCGGCGAACATGGCGAACAGCACGGTTCCGGCGAGCACGTAGTGGAAGTGGGCCACCACGAAGTAGGAGTCCGACACCGCGAAGTCCATGGGCGGCGAGGCCAGGATGATGCCGGTGATGCCGCCGAACAGGAACGTGACCAGGAACCCGATCGTGTAGAGCATGGGCGGCTCGAACGTCAGCTGGCCGTGCCACATGGTGCCCGCCCAGTTGAAGAACTTCACCCCGGTCGGGATGGCGATCAGCAGCGTCATGAACGAGAAGAACGGCAGCAGCACCGCGCCGGTGGTGAACATGTGGTGCGCCCACACGGTCATCGACAGCCCGGCGATCGCGACCGTGGCGGCGATCAGGGTCTTGTAGC